>Ga0068859_100001072_pt1 | contig 28022 bp, 25 predicted proteins | sample KBSSwiS22_FD_66585 | JGI IMG/M metagenome (GOLD analysis project Ga0068859, IMG submission 66585) | Switchgrass rhizosphere microbial communities from Kellogg Biological Station, Michigan, USA - KBS Switchgrass S2-2 | ecosystem: Host-associated > Plants > Roots > Rhizosphere > Soil ...
GTCCTGGTCACTGTACGTTGTGCGCTGCGTGCCGTTTTTGTCCGACCGCTCTGCGAGAGGTCCGACGCCGACTAACGAAACCAGTGCATCGGCAAGCGGTTGGGCGTTCGCGTCCGTAACCCTCCCTTCGACAACATCCCCAATGGGACTCATCACGATTTCCAGTGGAACCGATGAATCGGATACAACGACGCCAGTACGTAATGCGTCGCGCTTTCCTCGTCGCGCGCTGAGAAGGTAATACTCCGACGGTAAGTCCCTCGTATCGAGTTCATACACACCCGGAAAGAGCGAAGAATGCTGAAGGCGCCGTCCGGCATCGTTAACAGAAGTGTCCAGTGCTGTGCTCTTTCGCACGAACTTCAGCCGCCAGCGTGTTTAAAAGGATCAGACCCCGCCCGAAGTAGAGGCTGACACGTAAAATGCGTCCGGCTTCGCCTCTGGCACGAAGCGTGCGAACGATCTGTTTCCCGGATCATTTTTGTTTTCAACATAGTTTTCCTCTCACACCCACAGATTTCGGTCCAACGTCCGATACTGGACCGCTTCTGAGAGATGCTTCGGTGAAAGGGCATCTTCGCCAGCGAGGTCGGAAATTGTTCTGGCGACCTTGAGGATGCGGTCGTAGCCGCGCGCGCTGAACCCGAGTTTGGTGACAGCGTTCTCCATGATCTTTTCGCACTCCGGAGTAAGCACGCAGTACTTTCGCAGATGCCGCGGCCCCATCTGTGCGTTCGTGTAAATGCTTTCATCGAAGAAGCGGCGAAGCTGCGTGTTCCGGGCCGAGACGACCCGCGTGCGAATCGTCTCTGACGATTCGGCGGCTCGCGTGTTGGCCAGTTCCTTGTAAGGAACCGCGGGCACATCGATCTGGATATCGATGCGATCCATCAGCGGGCCTGAAATTTTCGACATGTAGCGCTGGATCTGCGGCGGCGTGCAAAAGCATTCGCGACGAAAGTCGTTGGCAAACCCGCACGGACAGGGATTACTTGCGGCAACCAGAACGAACGCGGCCGGGAATGTCAGCGTCATCTGAGCGCGTGCGATGGTAACGCGGCGCTCTTCGAGAGGTTGTCGCATCACCTCGAGCACATTGCGAGGAAACTCGGGTAGTTCGTCCAGGAACAGCACGCCGTTGTGCGCCATGCTGACTTCTCCGGGCCGAGGAACGCTTCCGCCACCGACCAGACCCGCATCGGAAATGGTGTGATGCGGGTGTCGAAAGGGACGCTCGGAGATCAGACCTATACCCGCAGGCAGCAGTCCCGTGACGGAGTGAATGCGCGTCGTTTCCAGACTTTCTTCGAAACTCATAGGTGGCAGCACCGAAGGGATTCTCTTGGCGAGCATTGTCTTGCCCGATCCCGGAGGCCCGACCATAAGCACGTTGTGGCCTCCTGCCATGGCGACCTCGATGGCTCTTTTGGCGTGGAACTGCCCGCGCACATCACGAAAATCCTCGCCCCGAGGCGCGTGGCCATTGGGGGATTCTCCCGGTTCAACATGAAACGGCCGCGGAGACCGGTTGCCGTTCACGAAATCGACAACTTCGGTGATCGTTCGAAATGGATGAACTTCGATCCCGCCGACGACAGCCGCTTCTCGCACGTTGTCCCGTGGGACAACCATGCAGGCAATCTTCTTTTCGCGAGCGAGCATCGCGATGGAAAGAACGCCGCGAACCGGACGCAGTTTCCCGTCGAGAGAGAGTTCTCCGATCAGCAGGAAGTCCGACATGTCCTGCCGCTGAAGGAATCCAACGCCACCAAGAATGGCGACGGCCATCGGGAGATCGAAAGCCGAACCCTCCTTCTTGATATCCGCCGGCGCAAGATTGATGGTGATTTTCTGGTAGGGAAACGAGAATCCACTGTTGCGAATCGCTGCCATAACGCGGCTGCGGGATTCACGAACTGCAGGATCGGGCAGACCGACGATTGCGAATTCTCCGTGGGTTCCGTTTCCCGCCGTGAGATTCACTTCGACATCGACAAGATGAGCTTCGATGCCGAAAACAGAAGCACTCCGAGTTTTGAAAAGCATGAATTTTTCAGGGTGGAGGGACAACCAAAGGGTGAACCGAGTGTACGGAGGGGACGTGTTTTCAGGCAAGCGGAGTTTGCGAGAAACCGCAGGCTTCAACAGCAGACGACAGCAGGCGAGTTCTGCCGCTCAGATCGTCGGCTCCTTCGAAGACGCCGCGTTCAGAAATCACGGCTTCCTCGCTACACCCCTCGCCACGGCGGTCCCAGAGCCTGGCACCCTCACCCTGTTCGGCGTTGGTGTCCTCAGTGTGGTCGGTTACCGCTGGCTGCGGGGGAAGCAAACGGAACAGCTTTCTCTCATGAAGACCGGCACGCCGTAATCAGAACGTCCAGAAGAACGTCATACGGAAAATCGAGTCGCGGTTTCTCGCGGGAAGGTTCACCGGGTCCGGGTCGTGCGCGTACCGTACCAGTTCGAGGTTTGGTCCCAGACGAACGCTCGGGTGGAGGAACCACTCACCGCCCAAAATCCATGTTGTGAATGGGGACTGACTACTCAGCACCAGGTAATCAATTCCTTCCGCGCCCGGCAGTCCTGTTTCAACATCGCCGAGATTCCCGCTCACATTGTCAACGCGGAGAAATAAGTTCACCTTCTTTGGAAAGACCTCCCACGCTCCGAACCCTGACCAGACGGCGATGGTCTGATGAGGATTCCCCTGTACACCCGATCTCCGTTGTTGCCAGAGATACTGCACGCCGACCCGGGCCACTTCGCTTCGGTATCCGGCGATGCCCTGAGCTGTCTGACGATGCGCACCGGCCGGCCGTGTGCCAAAGCTATAAAAGCCCTCGAGGGCGATGCCGGATTTCCGCTCAAAGCGACCTTCGAAACGCAGGATCTTGCCCTCCTGTGTTTCGGATCCGCTGCCCGACTCGTTGCCGAACTGTGCCGCGTATCTAAGGCCTTCGATTGGAGTCGGGCCGCTGAAACTGAATCCGAAATCGCGGGACGAATCCAACCTGTAAAGATCGGCCGGCGTCTTTTCGATGTGACGCAGCCCCCAGAATCCGTCCAGCCAGTCAAAGGTCAAAGTCGGATGAATGCCCAACGTTACCTGATGCTCACCGGTATAAGTCCACTTCAGGTATGCGTCCTTGGCGTAGGGGACGAGATCTCCGCCCAGGAAATCTCCGTTGCTATTTACCTCGAGGCGGAAACGGGTGGTGAGCTTTTCATTGAAGGAAAAGTCGTAGGTGAAGTAGATCCTGCGGAACCACATACCGTGCTGGCCTTTGACGGGGGTTGGATCCGTGCTGCTGATTCCGTCCTGGTGCCTGTCGTAGTACCAGTAATAGTCCCCGAACATCAGCCCGCTGAACTTGCCGGCGGGGAATTGGGACTTCTGTGTGTCCTGAGACTTTGAGAACACCTCGCCCGGCAGCCCATGCTTGAAGTTGTACAGGTTGATCGCATCCTCGCTATCGAAGGCGACGGTTTCACCGCCAGGGCCGTAACCGGGCCGTTCGATAACCTTACCGACTTCTGTCCCGTTGCTTTTCGTGAAAGCGTCGTACCTCGACTGAGTGGCGAAGACGTAGATTCGACCGTCCTTTACCACTTCGTTGTAGAAGAACGTTTGCGCGGCAGCTCCCGCCACAAAGACGAAGACGGCCAGCACAGCAGTCGCGATCAAATAGTTCCGGTCTCGGCATTGAGCGAACACAGGTCGCCGTAAGTCTGGCCCAGAACGGAAGAAATTCAAAGGACCAGATCGAAGGTGGGGCTCCTACGAAAGACCCTGTAGGTTCATTCCTGTCATCGCTCTTTGTCGATTTCCGTCACCCTGGATCCGAGTATACTGCGGAGGATTAATACCCTTCGGACGGAGGATCAACGCCTCTCCCCAGATGGTTGTTTGCGATCAAATATGCCACGACCCGTTGCGCTCGTAGTCGAGCCCCAACCTTTGCATGTAGGAATTTATCAGTCTGTACTCGAGCAGATCGGTGTCGAGTGCGTGTGCTTATCCGAGCAAGGGGTCCGCGACTACGCTGCGCATCAACGTTGCATCGTTGTTCTGCTCGACCTGACAGCACGAGCGCCGAGTGCCGTCGCCGGGATTGAACAGATACGTCAAATTTCCGGATTCGAGCGCACACCGCTCATTCTCGTTACCGATGTCGCTGTTGAGCTAAGCGAATTCGCCCTGGTCGATTGTCTCCTTCTTCCGCTGGTTCCAAAACTCCTGCGGTCCAGGATTGCGATGCTTCTCGCACTAAGGACAAGCGAAGTGCATTACCGTGGTCTGTTCGAACACCCGAAGGAGTACCTCTACCTGATCGAGGCTGTGCGCACGGCTGCAGGAGTAGTCGAGGATTGGCGCTATGTTGATGTCAACAGGAACGCGCTCAGGGTTCTGGGCGCTACGCGCGAAACTCTGATCGGTAAAACCTTCACTGAGGTTGTGCCGGATCGTGCTACGCGATTGATCGCGCTTTGTAATCAGGTTCTCGAGACTCGGTTGCCACACGAGTACGAGACATCGTTCGGCGCGGCAGACTTTCGGACCTGTGTGTTTCCCATTGGGCCCAACACCGTCGGCGCTTCTGCTGCGGACGTCACCGAGCGCAACCACGCGGAGCGCGAGGTGCAACGTCTGATCGATGCCCTGAATGCGGAAAGGGAATGGCTGTTCGCCGCTCTGAACAGTATCCATGACGAGGTCTACTTTACGGATCCGCAGGGTCGATACACCTATGCCAATCCCGCGGCGTTGCGGGCGTTCGGCTATGTTTCTGTAGAAGGCGTTCCTGTCGAGAAGATCGTCTCGAACCTCGTGGTTCTGCGTCCGGACGGCACGCCTCGTCCCCTTGAAGAAGCGCCTCCGTTGAGAGCGCTGAAGGGCGAGACCATTAGTGACGAGGGGCAAATCCTTCGCGTGCCGCGAACAGGCGAGTTCCGTCATCGGCAGGTCAGTTCTGCTCCCGTGCGCAATGCCGATGGAGACGTCGTCGGATCGGTCTCGGTTGTTCGGGACGTGACGGAGAGCAAGCTCGCGGAAGCGCGGTTGCGAGAGGCCGTAGCGCAGGCTCAGGCTGCAGAGGCGGAGAGTCGCGCAGCGCTGGCAGCGGAATTGGCGGCAATGAAGCGCTTGCATGACATCAGCACGACGGCGATCAAGTCGGACGATCAGCAAGCGCTTCTGGAAGAGATTCTTGACGCGACAATGGCGCTGCACGCGGCCGACTTCGGTGCTGTCCGGCTATACAACCCACAATCGGATACGTTGGGTGTTGCTGCCCAGCGCGGTCTCAATCAGCCGTTTCTGGATCGCTTCGGCGTAGTCGAGTGTCGTAACGCTCCGATGTGGGCTGTGGCCCTGGTGCGGGGCGAGCGAGTGGTTATCGAAGATGTTGAATGTACATCTAATGAAGCCCTTCATGATCTCGCACGTCAGATAGGCTCTCGTGCGCTGCAGTCTACGCCGCTCTTCACGGCCGAGGGTGCGCCACTTGGAATGCTGACGACGCACTTTGTTTCTCCGCGCAGGTTCTCGCAGGACGAGTTGCGGCTCACGGATCTCTATGCGCGCCAGGCAGGCATTGCCATCGGGCGAAAGCGTGCCGAAGCCGCTTTGGTTACAGCACGCGAATCCGCGGATCGTGCGAACAAGGCCAAGAGCCACTTTCTCCGAGCTGCAAGTCACGATTTGCGTCAACCCGTGCAGACACTCGCGATGCTCAATGGAATCTTGCGCAGCACTAAGACCGATGCGTCAATACAGAGGATTGTGCAACAACAGGGTGAGGCCATCGATACGATGGCACACCTGCTCGATACACTTCTCGACATCAGTAAGCTGGAGTCCGGCGTGGTCAGGCCGGAAGTCTCAGACTTTGCGGCGGAGCCTTTGCTCATGAAATTAAAGCTGGAGTTCTCCAGTCTCGTGGCCAGCAAGGGGCTGGAGTTGAATATCGATTCGGATGGATCTCCGTCGATCAACAGCGATCCAGTGCTTGTTGGCGAAATTCTCCGGAATTTACTTTCGAACGCAATCAAGTTTACTGAGCGCGGTACGGTCACGCTGCGTTGCAGGCGACATCAGGAAACCGTGCGACTCGAGGTTATCGATACCGGCGTCGGCATCGCACGCGAGGAACTGCCGCTTATCTTCAGTGAGTTCTACCAGGTCGGCGTGGGCGCCGCCGTAAGCCGTCAGGGATACGGATTGGGCCTGGGGATTGTGCAACGCATGGCATCGATGCTTCAGGCTGGTATCGAGGTCGAGTCAGAGGTTGGCAAAGGCTCGCGGTTCGCGCTCACTGTGCCTGGCGGGGCCCCTGTTGCCACCGGCCAAAGTGCAGCACCGCGGTCGCTCGAGAATCTCACTTCTGCGGCCACTCCTTCGACTATCCTCCTCGTGGAAGACCATGCGGCGGTTCGCAAAGCCATGGAACTCTTCTTCGCGGTGAGTGGCTATCGAATCGTAAGTGCCGACTCCCTGGATAAAACCCTGGCAATTATCGGCGAGTCGCCGCGCCCTGAATTGCTCATCACCGACTTTCATTTACCGGGCGGGATGACGGGCTCCGATGTGATCCACTCCGTGCGCAAAGTACTTGGAGAGAAGTTTCCCGCGATCATGATCAGCGGGGATACTTCAGCCGAAGTTTCGGATCTTGCCCATGATGCCCAGGTACGGTTCGCCAGCAAACCGATTGATCCTGCCGCTCTCATCAGCCTTGTGCAGGAACTGCTTGCGACCGACAATCGCGGAACACTCACACGATAACAGGAGTCTATTGCCTCAGAATGCGGTTGATGCGAGACCTGCAAAATCCCAGCTTGATCGTTATCAAGGCGGGCCTTTTCCTGTTACTCGCTCTGTTGGCTTCCGGCATCCTTGCTGTCACCGAACTCACAAGCCGCGGAGTTCTCCTTCTGGTCATAGCGATCTGGGCGTCGTGTCGTTTCTACTACTTTGCCTTTCACGCGTTTCAACACTACGTTGATCCGAGTTACCGATTTTCAGGCCTGCTGTCCTTGATTTCTCATTTGAGGAAGCACCATAAGGACCGGAAAGGGAACTGACCGGCTCGATCTCGCTCGGTGTCGCCTTCGGACCCGCGTGGTAACATCTCCCCGTGCGGCACTTTGGGATTGCGTGGGCGTTGATTCGGTTCTACGCCCGTGTTGTTCCAGCAGACTGGTACCGCCGCAAGCCCTTCCTGCCCGTTCCTCCAGGAGACTATCTGAGCTGGCGTCTGCATACAGCTTATGGGAAGAATCGACCGCAACTGACAACGATACTGCGTGATGTGTGGCAGTTCGGGGACTGGCTGCGGACGTTTCCAGGTTGAACATGAGTTTGCCGGTGAAGAGATCTGTCGCCGTGCTCATTCGAAATGGAGACCAGTTTCTTTCCAGTCGGCGTGCGGATGATGACGACGAGCTGCCGGGTGTGTGGGGCCTGCCGGCGGGGAGTTTCCGGGGCGCCGAAACGTTGCAGGACCTCGTTTCGAGGATCGGTACAGAAAAGCTCGGCGTGGCGCTGATTCCCGTTCGGAAACTTGCGGTGGGTCGGCAGGAACGGGAACGGTACGTCCTTGAGATGGAGCTCTGGGAAACGGAGATGGCGGGAACACCGCGCCATCCGGCGTGGAAGTGGGCGACAGCGGAGACTCTCAGGCCGGGAGAGTCGCAGGGCTCGCTGTGCTGTAAGCTCACGCGGGAAGTACTGGCGTGAAGAGCCTCATCCGGGGTGCAAGGAATTCCTCGCACCGCTCCGCGGTGCGCCCCTTTTTGCGAGGCTGACCAGGGGTTGCGCTCGTTTCACTCGCTTACCCCTGGCTACCATCCCTGCACGCCTCCGGCGTGCGAGACAGCAGTCTTGAAGCATTTGCGCTCGTTTCACTCGCTTACCCCTGGCTACCATCCCTGCACGCCTCCGGCGTGCGAGACAGCAGTCTTGAAGCATTTGCGCTCGTTTCACTCGCTTACCCCTGGCTTTTTTGCACGCCTCCGGCGTGCAAGAACAAAGCGGCTAAAAACTGAGGCGAGCGCCGACCTGGATTTGCCGCGGATCGAAGGCCGACGTATAGGCGAGCGGCTGGCTCGGGCTGAGATCCTTTCGGCCGGTGACGTTGTAGGGTGGAGGGAGAAGGCCGACGATATTGTTCACCGACCTGAAATTCAGCCGATTGAAAATATTGAAAGCTTCTCCCACCAGCTCAACTTTCATGGACTCGCTCAGGCGAATCGGGCGCATAACGCGCAGGTCCACAGTCCAGAAATTCGGACCGCGACCGGTGTTGCGACCCGCGAACGGTGGCCGATCCGTCGTGGAATGGAAGTCCTGATTCAAATCGGATCCCACCAGAAGATTAAAAGGCCGTGCGCTGTTGGCTCGGAATACCGGCGTCGCCGTGAATCCGCCAGGACTCTGAACGGAAGCGTAGGCCACGAACTTATGGCGCTGATCAAACGATGAAAGCGCTCGCTCCGCGCGCAGGTTGAGCTGGTCGTTTGCCTGAAAGTCCGTATTGAAATCCACCACCTCGTCGATAGCCTTACTGAGCGTATAGTTCGCATTCAACTGGATGCGCGACGTCAACCGCTTCTGAACCTCCAGAGTCATGCCGTGGTAGAACGATCGCCCTGTGGATTCGTAAACGTTGTCCTGCACCAGTGTGACGTCTTTAAACAGGTTTGGATCGCGAACGGTCAGGCTCCAGACCCGGATTCCCAACGCAGGATTCACCGGCGCCGGCAGAAGGTTCTTTTCGCGCGCGCGCAGAATCTTCAGGCCATTGACGAACAAGTAGTTCGCATTAACCACGAAATCAGAACCGAAAACGTGTTGTATGCCGAGGCTGCCCTGTTCCGTGTACGAGCTGGCGTAGTCCGGTGAAGCGCTGAACAGCACGGACAATGGGGGCCTCTGATCCACGCTCGCCATCACTCCAAACTGCGTCAGGTCGGAGTAGGTGATCGACCGCGTGGGCACCGGCAACGTGATCACATCCTGCGCCACGAGAGTCTGATAAATGTTCGCCGAGCTCTGAGAGCCGGGCGTCCCAATCGATGTCAGCACCTGCGCGATCTGACGCTTGCCATTGAACTCTCCGAGAGCATTGGAGACATGAACGATCGCGTAGTTGGAAGGTGCGTAGAAAATTCCGAATCCACCGCGAACTGTTGTCCGATGATCGCCCACGACATCCCACGCAAAGCCAACGCGCGGCGCAAAATTGTTCTTGTCGGTTCGAATGGGATCGCGAATGTCGTCCAGTTCGTACCGCAGGCCGAGATCGAGGGTCAGGTTGCGTTTGATCCGCCATCGGTCTTCAAAGTAGGCCGCCGAGTACGGCTCGGTCGAGAAGACCGTGGGGTTTCCGAACGCCTGTTGAAACGTCTGCGCGAGCCCGAGGTTAAACGCCTGAACTGCCGTAATGGAAGTCGAAGCAAGCGCCGGATTGATCAGTCCGCCTGGAAGCGGCCCGAAATTGAAACGCGCCGGGAAGAACACGTGCGCTTCGACATAGTTTTTACGGATGAGCAGCTCGCCGCCAATCTTGAGTTGATGATCGCCGCGGCTCAGGCTGAGCTTGTCGGTGATCTGCTGGCGGCGCCAGAGTAACCGGCTCGGCAAGAGCGCGTCGCCGTTGAAGTATCCGTACCCGTTGACGTTGATCTCGGGCCCGAACTTTTCAAGCGAACTCACCGCATAGTCGTCGTAGTTGTACTGAAACTGAAACTCATTGATCGACTGGGCACTGATTGTCCTCTGCCATCGAAGGACTCCAGTGTGATCCAGCCTGCTGGTATCCGTTGCTCGTGTTGCGCCCAGCAGCGCCCGCGTGTTCGGATTCGATTCATCGATGTTCGCCATGTTGTAACGGAACATGAACTGGTTCGACGAGTCCCACGCGTGATCCAGCCGAATCGAGAACTTATAGTCCGTGCCGTGATAGGGATGGATGCCGCTGTTGATTCGAAACACCTCCTTCGTGCGCTCGGAACTCGTCAGCGCCTGACGCAATGCGCTCGCTGACGCCGGCGGCAACGTCGCAAGGATCGCTTCCTGCTGCGGTGTCGGATTGAAGATGGACGGGTCCGTGAGAACCGATACGGAAGAGGATTCGTCGCGGTCGAGTCCTTCAAATGCCGCGAAGAAGAATGTGCGTTGTTTGATCAACGGGCCGCCCAGTGTTGCTCCGAACTGCTGCCGATCCGAAGGCGGTTTCACGCGAACCGCGACGTCGTTTTCCAGTTTCGTCGCGAAGGGATCCGCCGCATCCAGCGCATCGTTTCGGAAGAAACCGAAGACAGAGCCGTGCAAGCTGTTCGTGCCTGATCTTGAAATGATATTGACGGTGCCGCCGCTGGCTCCCCCCAGCTCGACGGAATAGTTCGATCGGTTCACCTGAAATTCCTGGACGGCTTCCTGGCTCAGCGTCGGCCTGATGCCGCCTGCCTGATCATTCGCTTCGCCCCCGTCGACAGCCAGCGCATTGCCGCGACCGTTGTTGCCATAGAACGAGAGGCCGCTGTGCGCAGCCTGCGGGGGCCGGTAGTCGTTCGCGTCGGCGAGTGCGTCTGCATCGGCCACGCCCGGCATCAGGAGGCTGTAGGTCAGATAGTTTCGCTTGTCGATCGGCAGTCTCTGGATTGCATCGCCGGTAATCGTGTTCGACTGCTGAGAGCGATCGGGTTCGGCCAGCGGGGCGACCGCTTCCACTGTGACCAGAACGTTGGCGGCTGAGGGAAGCTTCATCTGAAAGTCAATGACAGCTGTTTGCCCGACCGTCAGCTCGACCTGCTTGGGACTTGCCTCAAATCCGGGGAGTTTGGCGCGAACTTCGTAAGTGTCAGGCTTGAGTTGAAGCGCACGGTATGTGCCCACCTCACCGGTTACTACCGAGGCTTCAAATGATGTGCCCCGCGATGTTACCTGAATTGTCGCGTTAGGCAGAACGGCACCGCTGGGATCCGTCACGGTTCCGCGAATCTCTCCCGTCGAAATTCCGGCCTGAGGAGCCGCGGTCGCGTGCGCGATAAAAAGTAAAGGAAGGACCAGTACGGCGATCGTTTTCATTTAGAACTCCAATTGGGGCCGAAACGCCAGGTTTGGGCTTTAAAAGGTGGGGCGAAAATACCAAGAGCCGCGTCAGCTTTAAAGATCGTTTTTTCGCCAGGGACGGTAGCGGAAAATCGAGCTTGACGCGGCTCTTAATTCAGTCCTTTAACTGGCCAGTAGAGCGATTTGCGGCTCACAAAATACAAAGATTTTCTACATCTCCCAAGAAAAAAGCAGGCTGCCCCAGGTGAACCCTGCTCCAAAGCTTGCCAGGAGAACAAGGTCGCCCTTGTTCAGGCTTTTGTTTTCAGCAGCTTCAGATATGCAGATCGGAATCGTCGCTGCCGTCGTGTTCGCAAACCTATCAATATTGATGGCCACCCTGGAAGAATCCAGATTCATCCGATCCACCGCCGCCTGAATAATCCGAAGATTCGCCTGATGCGGAACATAGAGGCGTATATCAATTGGATCTATAGAGTTTTTTACCAGAATTTCATGAGAGACGTCTGCCATGCCCCGGACCGCATGTTTGAAGACGTTCTTACCGTCCTGGTGGACGAAATGCATTTTCTTTTTAATGGTTTCGGGCGATGCGGGATTCAGGCTGCCTCCGCCAGGCATGAAAAGATACTGACCGCCTCCGCCATCCGACTTGAGAATGAAGTCGATAATGCCCCGCTCGCCGTCCTCGGACGGCTCCAGGAGGACAGCGCCCGCTCCATCCCCAAACAGGACGCAGGTCGCTCGATCCTCGGGGTCCACGATCGAGGTCATGACGTCCGCACCGATGACGAGGACCTTCTTGTGCACACCTGTCGAAATGAATTGCGCGCCTGTCGCCAGCGCGTAGATGAATCCTGAACAGGCGCCAGACAGGTCAAATCCCCACGCGTTTTTTGCGCCGATCTTGTTCTGAACGAGGCAGGCGGTCGAGGGGAACATCATGTCGGGAGTGACCGTGCCAACAATAATGAGGTCCAGTTCTGAGGCGTCAATGCCGCGCTGCTTCAGAAGGGTCTTCGCAGCAATGGCAGCCAGATCGCTGGTTCCGATCCCCTTTTCAACGAAGCGACGCTCGCGGATTCCCGTCCGCTCGAAGATCCACTGGTCGGACGTATCGAGAGTTTTCTCAAAATCCTTATTTGTAACGCGACGGTCGGGAAGGTAATGACTGACGGCAGTGATTTTAGTACGGCGTAAGTTCAATATGATTCCTTAGTACGAGCCCTTCAAAACGCCGAAATCTAGCACAGTCCACTACGTGATACAATCGCGGGGCCGTCCTCGTGGACGGGCAACAATAGAGGAGTTGACGGATTCATGGCAGGATACGATCCAAAGAAGGCAAATCCGACTTCGATCATTCCCGAAGCGCCGGCGAAAATCACGCGTAAGAAGAAGAAACCGAAAGAGATTGCGGTTGTCATTCCGGATAACTGCACCGGATGCGAGGCCTGCGTCAGTTTTTGCCCGGTGGATTGTATCGAGCAGACCCCCCGGGATAATTCCGACGGGACGAACGTCATTGTGCCGAACGTCCAGATCCGCTTTGACGAGTGCATTGGATGCAAGATCTGCGTGAACGTCTGCGAACGCATGGCCTGGGACGCGATTGAGATGTGGCCGGCGGACGAAGTCGAGAAGTTCTTTGGAATCAAGCTCCACGATAAATACGAAGACGCCGTGGCGGCGCATGAGGGTGCCGCGGCGGGGAAGAATTAGGTCGGTCCTGAGGATCCCTCATCCGGCGCAGCGTCGCTTGATGCCCCACCTTCTCCCGGCGGGAGAAGGGCAGTCCTGCCATATATCCAATTCTTCAAAAATGACCCATGCGGCGTAATTCTCCTTCTCCTCCGGGAGAAGGAGGCGCGAAGCGCCGGATGAGGGATTTTCGTTTTTTGCGCCCTTAGTTCGATGCAATCGCCTTCACAACGGTCTCTCCGTGAAACCGTCCGTTCTCGATAAACACTTCTGCGTTAAACCTTCCGCCAACAATCGATCCCGCAAGATAAACCCCCGGAACATTCGTCTCATATGTTTCCGTGTTGTACTGGGGCCGCAATGTATCGCTATCCCACTTCACTCCAAGTTGCTCGAAGAATCTTGTTGAGGAGTGGTATCCCGTCAGCAGAAAAACCTGCTCCGCGCGAAGCGTGATCGGCGTCCCCGCCTGAACGATCTCCACGGTCGAGGGCGTGATCTTATTTATCAGCGCATTGAAGTACGCCTTCACCTCTCCGGCTTTGAACCGGTTCTCAATATCCGGTCGAACCCAGTACTTCAACGTTGAGCCCATCTCGGCTCCGCGGTGGACCAGCGATACGCGCGCGCCGCCGCGGAACAGATCCAGGGCTGCTTCCGCGGCCGAGTTTCTCCCACCCACAATCACGACATCGCGATCGAAGAATGAGTACGGCTCGGTGTAGTAGTGCGAGACATGCGGCAGGTCTTCGCCGCGGATCCCGAGCATATTCGGGTTGTCATAGTATCCGGTCGCGAGAGCTACGTTTTTCGCTTCGTACTTGCCTGCCGCCGTGCTGAGCTCAAAACGATGGGCCGACGTTTGTTCGATTTTTCGAACCTCTTCGTACTGGTGCACTTTCAGTCCAATGGACTGAACCACTTTGCGGTAGTACTTCAGCGCCTCATTTCTTGACGGCTTCTCGCGCTCGCAAACCAACGGCATTCCGCCAATTTCGAGGAGTTCGGGCGTGGTGAAGAACACCATGTGCGAAGGAAACCCAAGGATGGAGTTGGTGATACAACCCTTATCCAGCACCACGTACTTGAGTCCACGGCGGTGAGCTTCGATTGCGGTGGCCAGTCCCGTCGGCCCCGCGCCGACAATTGCGATATCGAGTAGATCCATTGTTCTTCTATTTCTATGTTTCGTGATAACGGCCCTCGGCGACAACCGTTGCCGTGGACGTCAATTTGAGTCGGCCGTTTTCCGGCCATTCCACAACGAGTTTTCCCGCAACCGCGTGAATCGTGACATGGCGCCCGGTCTTGCCGCTTAAAATCGCCGCCACTGCAGCCCCACAGGAACCGGTTCCCGAGGCAAAACTTACGCCCACTCCGCGTTCCCAGAAAGCAACGCGCAGTTCGCGGTTGTTGAGCACCTTGATGAACTCTACATTCGTGCGGTTGGGGAAGGCCGGATCATTTTCCAGCCGTGGTCCAAGCCTTTCGACCTGCCTGTCGTCGATCTCCGGAACGAACAGCGAACAGTGGGGATTTCCGGTTGAACAAAGACTGATGCGAACTTCTTCGCCATCCAGGTTGAAGGGATGATCGATGACCCGGGTCATGGGAGTCTTTGGGATAAACGGGATGCGTTCCGGTTCCAGAGCGGGAAGACCCATGTCGGCTTCGTACTGGTCACCCTTGCGGGTGAGTGCGTATGTCCCCGAAATCGTTCGCAGCTGAATCTTTGGTTGCTGCCATCGTCCGGACTCGATCAGATATGCGGCAGCGCATCGGAGCCCATTCCCTGAGCATTCGGCCTCGCCGCCGTCGCGATTGAAAATCCGCAGATCGAACAGATCGCCCTTCTGAATCCAGAAGATGACGCCATCGGCGCCGACACCGAAGTTGCGGTGGCAAATCGCTTGAGTAAACTTGCTGAATCTTTTCTCGGAGACGGCAGCCTTCTGCACGAGGATGAAATCATTGCCGAGTGCCTGAGTTTTTACGAAATCAATCACGATTCCTCAATATAGACCTTGTCCGCATGAGCGGAGAGAGTTGCACGCATTTCCGGGCTGACCCTGCCGATGGGTAGCCGGCCGATGACAATCGTTGCTGCCAGAAATATCACGGTGCCCAATACGCCGCCTTCGGGGCCGTAACCGCCTCCCAGAATCCAATCCGGGCCCGATATGGAAGTCTTCAGTATCGAGGGCGTATCAATTCCGGAAACAGGGTACCCGAGCACGAGAGCGAGGCCTGCGTTCCAGCCGACGTGGATACCATAAGGAAGCCACAGGGATCTCGTCTTCAGGTACGCTCGACAGAGAAATATTCCGGCGAGAATCGTGTTCAGGATACTCAGCAGCGTTGCCCCGGGGTTCGGCGCGTGGAGCAATCCAAAGATCAAGGATATCAGCAGCATCGCCCCCCACGGCCCGAGACTTTTCAGAAAGACCTGGAAAGGATACCCGCGAAAGACGAGTTCCTCACTCAGCGCTGCAACAGCGAGGACAAGGAACGTCGCGCCTATCGTGGGCAGCAGCGAGATGGATCCGCTGGACTCGACGCGCGCATTCCCAAACAGGAAGGAACCGACAAGGGTGAAAAGCAAAAGACCCCCTGCAAAGCCGATTCCCGTCAGAATGTCTCGAAACCATCCTTGATGCAGAGATAACCCAAATGCCGAGGCTCGCACCTTGTCGATGCGCGCCATTACCAGCAGGGAAATAGCGCTCGGAATAAGCAGGACGAGCGCGTTGAGCCCGAGGAACCGCACGTCAGTTCGGGGAAGAAGGAGGATGCTGGGTGCAACGACCACCAGCAGACCCTGGACGGCGATGTTCAGGAACAGAAGAACGACGATAAAGATCGCGGCGTAGGCGCCAAACTTCCAGCCCGATCGAACCTCATAGCGCCCATCGACGAATAGAGGCAAAAGCGACACTTATAAATATTTCCTCAGAATGACTTCGAGCCTGGCGCGGGTTTCGGCCGGTGCCTTTTTCAAATCGGTGAGAACGGCATACTCGAGGGCGGAGCCGCACTTGCAGCTGCGATCCACCGGCAGACGTTTGACCGCAGCCTTGATGATCTTCTGCGCATTTTCGCTGTTCTTGTGGAGGTTCCTGACAATATCGGCGACGGTGACCGAATCGTGATCCGGGTGCCAGCAGTCGTAGTCGGTGACCAGCGCCATCGTCGTGTAGCAGATCTCGGCCTCACGGGCGAGTTTCGCTTCCTGAAGGTTGGTCATCCCGATCAGATCCATACCCCAGCTTCGGTAGGTGTTCGACTCCGCTTTTGTCGAAAACTGCGGACCTTCCATGCACACATAGGTGCCGCCGCGCTTTATCGGGATGCCCGCGTCCTTACCGGACGCAGCGATCACGTCGGCGAGCACGTGACAAATGGGATCGCCAAAGCTTACATGCGCAACAATTCCGTTCCCGAAAAAGGTCGAGATTCTCGCCTTTGTTCTGTCAAAAAACTGATCGGGGAGAACGATATCGAGCGGATGAAGATCTTCCTTCAACGAACCGACCGCGCTGGCAGAGAGAATCCAGTCTGCTCCCAGTTGCTTGAAACCATGAATGTTGGCGCGAAAGTTGAGCTCAGACGGGAGAATCGTGTGATTGCGGTTGTGGCGAGCGAGAAACGCAACGCGCTTTCCTTCGAGAGTTCCCACACGGTAGGAATCGGAAGGCGGGCCGAAGGGTGTATCGAGGGCTACTTCCTCCACATTCGTGAGGCCTTCCATCTGATAGAGGCCGCTGCCTCCTATAATCCCAATCCGAACCTCATTTTTCATGTTCGACGAGCTCCAGCAATACTCCGTGCATGCCTGCAGGATGAATGAATGCGATCTTTGAATTTCCGGCGCCGCGCTTCGGCGTGGAATCGATCAGGCGGACACCTGCCGCTTTAAACCGCTCCAGGGCCGACTCGATATTGTCCACACAAACGGAGATATGGTGAATGCCTTCTCCTCGTTTGGACATGAATTTCTCAATGGGCGAGTCGGTACGCAGCGGTTCGAGCAGCTCGATTCGACTTTCGCCGATCGGAAGCATGGCGACGCGAACTCCCTGTTCCTCGACGTCTTCATACCCGGAGACGCGGAGTTCAAGAACGCCTTCATAGAGTTTCAAGACATCCTGAATCGAGCGCACAGCAATTCCGATGTGATCGATTTTCGACTTGGATCCCATTACGGTATCCAACACGGCGTAGGGATCGGTTTCGTGGCGCGCGATCCTGTCCAGGACGTGATCAAGGGCGCTTCCTGGAAACGCCGCATCCAGGGCGTTTTGGACAAGCCGCTCGTGCAACAGCCGGATTAGTTGATGCCGAGCGGCTTCTCGCTTTCTCGCCAGAAGTCGATCGGTGTTGGCAGACCGCTGAAGATAACCATCGATCTGTTTTCTGAGATCATCAGTCCCGCTACCCTCGGTAGCGATTGTCTTGACGATCGGGGGAACCCATCCGTCCTCGCGATGATCGAGGGATAAGATCGTTCCCAGAGCATGCTCCATCTTCTCGACTCCGGGACGATCGCACTTATTGATAACGAAGATATCGCCGATCTCCATGATGCCGGCTTTGAGAGCCTGGATGTCGTCACCCATGCCAGGCACGAGAACCACGACCGACACGTCAGCGAGTTTCACAATATCGATTTCATCCTGCCCGACTCCCACGGTTTCAACGAGGATCGGATGACGTGCGGCGGCATCCAGCACTCGAATCACATCGGCGGTTGCTGCGGCGAGTCCCCCAAGATGGCCGCGTGTCGCCATGCTTCGAATGAATATGCCGGGGTCGGTGGAGAGAGCCTGCATGCGAATGCGATCCCCAAGGATCGCGCCACCCGTAAACGGACTGCTCGGATCGACCGCAATGACGCCGACGTGGGCGCTGTCGGTGCGGTAAGCAGCGGCCAGGCGATCGACGAGAGAACTCTTGCCTGATCCGGGGCTTCCTGTTACCCCGATGATGCTCGCCTGGCCCGTATGATCAAACATCTGCCGCAGAAGGACTTCTCCTGCCGGCGCGCGGTCTTCGACGAGGGAAATGGCGCGGGCAAGCGCTCGCGTGTCGCCATTAAAGAAGTCGCGGCGGGAGGCTGTCATGTTTTCAGATTTCTCCGGATAGCTTCAGCAGTTCGCGTGCGATGACGAGACGCTGGATCTCGCTGGTACCCTCGCCGATGGTGCAGAGCTTGACGTCGCGGTAAAACTTTTCGGCCGGGTAATCCTTTATGTACCCATACCCGCCGTGAATCTGGACGCATTCGTTGGCGACGCGCACGGCAACCTCGCTGGCATGAAGTTTGGCCATGGATGATTCGAGAGTTGTCTTCATCCCCTGGTCTTTCATCCAGGCAGCGCGGTGGGTCAACAAGCGAGCGCTGTCGATCTCGACGGCCATATCCGCGAGTTTGAACTGAATTCCCTGAAACGCCGAGATCGTTCTCCCAAACTGTTTCCTTTGCTGCGAATATCGCAGGGAAGCTTCAAACGCCCCCTGTGCCATTCCCAGCGCCATGGCCGCAATGCTGATTCTCCCGCCATCCAGAACCGTCAATGCATCTATGAAGCCGTGGCCGAGTTCACCCAGGAGGTTGTCTTTGGGAATGCGGCAGTCGTCAAAGATCACCGTCGAGGTATCGCTTGCTCGAAGGCCGAGCTTGTTTTCCTTCTTGCCGGCCGTAAAGCCTGGCGTGCCTTTCTCGACGATGAAAGCCGAGATGCCGTGATGTCCGGCAGCCTTGTCCGTCACCGCCATTGCAACGCAGACATCGCCGTATGTCCCGTGCGTTGTAAAAGTCTTCTGGCCATTCAGAATCCAGTGCTCGCCATCGAGCCGGGCGGTAGTCTGAGTTCCGCCGGCGTCGCTGCCTGCTTCGGGTTCCGTGAGGCTCCACGCGCCGATCTTTTCCCCCTTTGCCAGCGGCACAACGAACTTGCGTCGCTGATCCTCGGTACCGAAGGTAAAGATGTGGCCGGTGCAGAGAGAGTTGTGCGCTGCAACGGAAATGCCGACCGATCCATCGACGCGAGACAGTTCCTCGATGATCGCGACGTACCCGAGATATCCGAAGCCCGCGCCCTCGTATTCGGGCGGGATGAGAATTCCCAGGAACCCCAGTTCGCCGAGCTTTGAAAGTATTTCGCGTGGGAAGATCTGAGCTTCATCCCACTCCATGACGTGAGGCCGGATTTCTTTTTCTGCGAATTCCCGGGCTACGCGGCGGACCTGAGCTATTTCGTCGGGATAGGTGAAATCCATAAGCCCTCGCGGAGGGGCGTCAACTGACGGGATCTGTCATCGTCCAGGTCATATCGCAGTCTCCGCATCGATACTTGTGATCCGTCGCTCCGATGGCTTCAATGCGAACAAACGAGGACGAACAGAAGGGGCAGTAGTTAATCACGCCTTCCGATCTTGAGGAATCATCGATGCGCGAGCCGAATTCTTCGATCGACGAGAGCATCGCTTCGACCACCATCGACTGACTTCGCCGCCACTCCGCACGCGGAGGCCAGAATACTTCCACAGCCGTGGGAGTCCAACCATGGGGAACTGTTTCATCTTCCGTCTCTCGCGCGTAACTCATGAGGCAATCCACGCGGATGTCTGTGCCTGCAAGTTTTCCGTCAAGAATCCGAAGGAGTTCCCGAAGCCTGACGAGTCCAGTCATTCCGAGAACATTGACTTCCAGCCACAGCGTGTCTTCCAGTTTGTGGCCTGCGCAACACCCTTCGATATGCAGCCAGGGAAAGCGCGTCAACGCCTTAAGAACAGGCCGCAAGACCTTGTCGGCCTTGCTGAGGATGTCGGAGTTGGACATGTGTTGAGGATAACACGAGGCCTGTGGTTAGATGTGGGCGAGGTTTGGGATGCTGGATTGGACCGGCGAACGCTTTGTGCCGTGGGCCAAAGAAGCAGCTGTCGCTTACGAACATCTTCACCGCTATCTTTGGTCGTCGAACTTCATTGAGGACAAGAGGGTTCTGGATCTCGCCTCGGGCGAAGGATACGGAGGCGAGATCCTCGCGCGTCGAGCTGCCTTCGTGTGCGGCGTCGATATCGACGCTGAAGCGGTTCGCCATGCCTCGGAAAGATATTGCCGGCCCAACCTGGAATTCATCAAAGGGTGCCTCACCGCGGTGCCAGTTTCCGATGCGCATTCTTTCGACGTCATCACGTGTTTCGAAGCGCTGGAACACATCGATCAACACGACGAGATGATGCGAGAAGTCAAACGACTGCTGAAGCCGGGTGGCCTGTTCATCGTTTCAATTCCGAATAAGGAAACCCACAACATTGACGGAGAACCAAATCCGTTTCACGTCAGGGAACTTACCTTTGAGGAATTCGATGCGCTCCTGACTCGATACTTTCCCGCCGTAACCTATTTCGGACAGCGCGTGCACTCAGGTTCAAGCATGTGGCCGCTAAAGGGAGGATCCGGCGGGCCGATTCAGGAATTGGAAGTCGAGCGTCGTGACGGCGAGTTCCAGACTCTCGACAAGGGGAATCGATCGGCCTTGTACTTCGTGGCAATCGCGTCGGAGACATCCAGCGGCGATTGCCATGGCAGCATCCTTCTGGATCGTTCCGATGAATTCATCCGGGACAAGGATCAGGCGCTTGCGTGGCGCGCCGAACAGGTGGGCAACCTGATGAAGTACAACGACTACCTTGAGGTCGAATTGCGATCGGTTGTGGCTGAAGCTCAACGGCATCGCGAGAAACTGGAAGAGATTCACGCGAGCAGAGGATGGAAACTTCTCGTAAAGCTGCGGGCCGTGCGCGACAAGCTCACGGGGAATGGGCATCATTCCCGATAGTGGTCCCACCCCTGTGCCCGCAATACGGACTCTGATGGCCCGTCGATCAAGCGAATCTCATTCTCCGTAGCGGACGGAACAATGTCGCCGATCCAATGGAGTGGAACGCCTTCGATCTGAGCAGGAAGATCCGGCGCTGCAACCAGCAGTTCGTAGTCTTCCCCTCCATGGAGCACGTGCGTGAGGTCCGCGCCATCTGCAGCGGGTAGCTTATCCTTGTAGATTTTCGCCGACACGCCGGATTCCCTGATGACATGTGTCAGGTCGCTTGAGAGTCCGTCGCTGATATCAATCATGGCGTGTGCGCGTTTCGCTATGGCGTGACCCACCCGATGTCGAGGCTGAGGATACAGATGACGACGAATCGCAGCGTGCTCCCTTTGTCCTCTTCGAAGCAATTCCAGCCCGAGCGCCGATGCGCCGAGGGTTCCTGTTACGTAGATTCGATCGCCGGGCCGTGCTCCCGATCGCAGAACGGCGAGTCCCGTCTGAATCCACCCCACCATGGAGACATCGACAAAGATCGAGTCGGCCGAAGACGTATCTCCGCCGGCAAGAACAACGTCAAAGTCACGGCACGCGCGCTCAATTCCCGAATAGAAATCATCGACCCATGCGAGATCCAGGTTACCCGGTGCTGCAAGCGCAATGGTAAAGGACATGGGGACGCCGCCCATGGCGCCCACGTCGCTGACATTGACGGCGACGGCCTTGTATCCCACCGAGTTTGCAGGGTGCATGTCGCGTGAGAAGTGCGTGTTTTCGATGACGAGATCCGAGCAATAGACGAGGCTGTTCCCGGGTGGGATGTCGAGGACTGCGGCATCGTCGCCGATGCCTACGGGGATCGATGACGTGCGGAACCGTTGGCGAATTCGGTCGATGAGTCCGTCTTCGCCGAGGTCCCGCAGACGCATTACGGCTGGACCGAAGTGCGCAGCGGACGCCCTCGCCGGGCAGGCCGGGTGTCTGTCCGCCGCTCGACCTTCGATTCGATGAGGGCATGCTTGAAAACATCCCGGATGTCATCGGCCAGAATGAATTTCATCTCCTTCCGGATGTCTTCGTTGATGTCCTCGAGGTCACGCTTGTTCAACGCGGGAAGAATGACGGTTCGAATCTTCGCGCGATGCGCCGCGAGAACCTTTTCCTTAATTCCGCCGACAGGGAGCACTTCTCCACGAAGCGTGATTTCGCCGGTCATGGCAATCTTCCGGTGTACGGGTTTGCCGGTCAGCAGGGAGAGCATCGCTGTCGCGATGGTCACGCCTGCTGAAGGACCGTCCTTCGGAATTGCGCCTTCCGGAACGTGAACGTGGATATCGTTCTTCGCGAAGAAGCTTTCCGGAATGCCAAACTCGGAGGCGTGCGTGCGCGCATAGCTCAGCGCCGCGTGCGCGGATTCCTTCATCACGTCGCCGAGTTGGCCGGTGAGGGTGAGTGTGCCGCGGCCCTTCATGGCAGTGGCTTCAACGAAGAGGATGTCGCCTCCGACAGGCGTCCACGCCAGTCCGGTCGCGACGCCGACCTGATCGCGCTTGAGCAGTTCATCCTGGAAGACCTTGGGCCTGCCCAGAAATTGATCCAGATTGTCGGTGTGGATCTTTCGAATCTTCTGCTCTCCGGAAGCGACCTGGCGGGCGACCTTCCGGCAGACGGAAGCGATTTCCCGTTCCAGATTCCGTAGCCCGGCTTCCTGAGTGTAGAGATTAATGATGGTCCGGACGCCGTCGTCGGTGAACTGGATCTGCTCTTTTGTGAGTCCGTGCTCCGCGATCTGTTTCGGGATCAGGTGGCGTTTTGAAATTTCCAGCTTCTCCTGCTCGGTGTAGCCGGACAACTGGATGATCTCCATGCGATCGCGGAATGCCGGCTGAATGGGATCCAGCATATTCGCTGTCGTCACGAACATGACGTTGGAGAGATCAAAGGGCACGCCTAGATAGTTGTCGCGGAAGGCGTGATTCTGCTCCGGGTCGAGGACTTCGAGTAACGCGGACGAGGGATCGCCGCGAAAGTCTGAGCCGATCTTGTCGACTTCATCAAGCATGAAGACCGGATTGTTGCTTCCGGCCTGATGGATGCTTTGCACGACACGGCCAGGCATCGCACCCACATACGTCCGGCGATGTCCTCGAATCTCTGCTTCGTCATGGACACCGCCGAGGCTCATGCGAACAAACTTGCGGCCCAGGGCGTGCGCGATGGATTTGCCGAGCGAAGTCTTTCCAACTCCCGGAGGTCCCACAAAGCACAGGATCGGGCCCTTGCTGTCCTTCTTGAGCTTGCGCACCGCCAGGTGCTCGATGATGCGCTCCTTGATCTTTTCAAGACCGTAATGGTCTGCATTCAGGATTGTTTCCGCTTTCTTTAGGTCCAGGTTGTCCTTGGTTGCCTTCGACCACGGGAGTGAAACCATCCAATCCAGATAGTTTCGAATTGTTGCGGTCTCCGCGGCGTCCGGATGCATTCGCTCCAGCCGGCTCACCTGCCGTTCAGCTTCCTCTGCCGCTTCTGCGGGCATTCGGGCTTTGCGGACCTTTCGGCGATATTGCGAGATCTCTTCCTGCAGTTCGTTGCCTTCGCCAAGCTCCTGCTGTATCGCCTTCATCTGTTGCCGCAGATAGAATTCTCTCTGGCTCCTGTCGATCTCTCCGCGCGCCTGCGAGGTGATGTCGTTCTGCACCTCGAGAACCTCGAGTTCCTTCGTAATGAGGCTGTGAACCTGGCGGAGCCTTTCCGTCGGATCCACCTGTTCGAGGATTTCCTGCGCTCTGTCGGCTTTCAGGTCCAGATTTGATGCGACGAGATCGGCCAGCCGTCCAGGGTCGTTGATGCTGGTGATGATGGCTACAAGATCCTGCGAGAGGTTCTTTCCGAGTGCGACGGCTTTTTCGACTGCTGTCTTGACGTTCCGGATGAGCGCTTCCATCTGCACCGATTCTGCGGCCATTTCCACCTCGGCCCTGGGGCGGACCTTGGCGACCAGGTAAGGCTGGGTTTCGTCGAAGTACTCCACCTTGGCGCGCGAGAATCCCTGCACCAGGATGCGAACTCGGCCATCCGGCAGTTTCAACATGCGCATGATCACCGAGACCGTGCCGAAATCGTGCAGATCTGCCGGTTTTGGATCGTCAACGGCTGGGTTCTTCTGCGTGACGAGCAGGATCATCCGGTTTTCTGCCAGCGACTGGTCGACGGCTTTGATCGATCGTTCCCGGTTTACGAAGAGAGGAGCGATCATGTACGGAAACACGACGGTTTCCGGCAGTGGAAGTACAGGCAACGTGTCGGGAATCTTCGGTTCCTGATCGTCCTTATCCGGGTGAGATGGTTCGGTCTTAACTAGTTCCATGCTCATAGTCGACTGTTATATGAAAATCCGTTACTCCTGCCAGTCTACTACTCAATAGGTATCGTATCGTTCACCTTCTCAGCGGGCACCTTGGGCAGGTAGATTTTCATCAGGCCGTTTTTCAACTCCGCCCGGGCGTTTCTGTAGTCGATGGGAATCCCTATAGCGATTTCACGCCGGAACGGGCCATAACTGCGTTCAACACACATGTATCTCGCGTTACTGTTGTCGGGCTGCTGTCGTTTCTGGCCGGAGATGGTCAGTATCGGTTCCTTCCACGAAATCTCAACGTCGCTTCGGTCAACTCCAGGCATTTCGACGAGAATGACGATTTCCTCAGCGCGTTCGCAAACGTCGATCTGCGGAAGATACATGGCTACTCTCGGCCTTTGAGAAGATCCTTCAGCTCGCTCATGAATTCCTGGACGTCCTTGAAGTCCATATAGACAGAGGCAAATCTCACATAGGCGACCTTGTCGAGATTTCGGAGTTCCTTCATGATCATTTCGCCAAGCACGCGCGTCGATACCTCGCGTTCACTCGACTCCTGAACCATGGTTTCTGCGTTGTCTGCGATCGTTTCCAGCTGGCTCATGGAGACGGGACGCTTTTCGCATGCTTTCAGAATTCCTGCCAGAACTTTCTGACGGTCAAATCGCTCGCGTCTGCCGTCCTTTTTAACCACCATCGAGGGAATCTCGTCAATCCGCTCGTAACTGGTAAACCGGCGCTTGCACTTGAGGCATTGCCGCCGGCGACGAATCGCGTCTCCATCCTTGCTTTCGCGGGAGTCGACGACTTTGTCATGCAGATGGGCGCAGAAAGGACACTTCATACTATTTCAGGCTCGTTTTCAGATCACGCAGTGAAAGTCCCTGTGCCGCCATGAACAGAAACGAAATTGCGATCGTCGGAACAAAGCTGAGGACTGCTGCAACCAGCGATGTCGCGATCGCTCGTTCTTCGGGAATTTGAAAAAACGTAATCATGCAAAAGGCGTACCCGGCCTGGAATCCCCCGCCAATCCCGGGTATCTGCGCAATCGACCCTATTCCCGCACCAACCATAACAAGCGTGGCAGATGCCGCGGAAAGAGAAAAGTTCATCCCCAGGAGCATGAACCAGAACTGTAAGGCGATCAGTATCCACAGGCCGACCGACTGAAGAAAAATCAGACCCAGGCTCCTTCCGTCCTGCAGGAACGAAAGGCCCTGAAGAAAGCTGTCCATCCATCCCGCGACACGGCGGAAGGGAATCCTTTGGACAATCCATGCTCCCTTGGAGCGCAGAACAAACAGCGAGGCCAGGGCTGCCGCAGCAACGCTTGCGATGATCCAGGCTTTCCCCTTCAGCACCGTGAGAATTGGAGATGGCTCTCCGGGCAAATCTGCCGCCAGCAGCGCCAGCCCAAAGGCGAGGATTAGCATGATCAAGTCGAGAACACGTTCCACCACGATCGTCGCCACCGAGCCCGTCAACGCGACTTTTTCGCGCCTCGACAGCCAGATCGGACGCGCGAGCTCAGCGGCTCTTCCCAGCATGAAAATGGCGGAGAATCCGATGATCGTGATCGAAAACAGCGAAGGGACGCGAATCGCTTTCAGTGGCGCCAACAGGACCTGCCACCGGACGGCCCGGAACCAGTATGTCCCCATCGTTGCCGCGATGGATGCGACAAGCCATCCCGGTTTTACGCTTTTAAGACTAGAAAGGAACAGGCTCCAATCGAACTCCCTTCCCCAGACCCAATAAGCTACAATGACCACGATTAGGGTCAAAGCCAACAAAACCAACAACTTCCGGCTCATGTCCGGGAATTATCTCAAAAGGTCCGTTGAATTGGTGAAACATTTATTGGCCGTATCTCGTTCATCCAGTTGTGGAAGCGGAGTCTGATCGTTGGAAACGACCGACGCCGAACTGGTAGCGAGGTGCCGGAGCGGCGACCGCGAGGCTTGGGAGGTCGTAGTCCGGCATCGCCACGCCAGAGTCTACAACCTGGCTTATCGCTTCACCGGAAGAGCTGATGAGGCTGAGGATCTGACGCAGGAGGTTTTTTTGAAGGTTTACCGAACACTCCATTTATTTCGCCCGGAATCGGGAGCACTGGAGACCTGGATTGTTCGCGTCGCACGTAACCACTTCATCGATCATTACCGGAAATATAAGACTGAACGCCATCAAACCGCACCCCTCGAAGATCATCACGATGCCATAGCCCTGCCAACGGTTCGCGTTGAAACACCCGGAGAAATGCTTGATCGAAAAGAAACCGCGGAACGCGTCCATCGATTGCTCGACCGTCTGCCACAGGACCAGAGAGAGGCTGTCATCTTAAGGGACATCGAAGAACTGACGTATGAAGAGATAGCGGACCTTGTCAAAGTTCCGATCGGAACTGTGAAGTCCCGTATTAATCGCGGCCGCATCGAATTGGCACGGCTGTTGCGGGCAGGTGCCCGATGAACTGTAATTATTGCGAAGACCGGCTCTCCGACTACCTTGAAGGAGCGCTCACTGCTACAGAACGAGCGCTTGTGGAGGAGCACCTGAAAGGTTGCTCTGCCTGCAACGAGCTATTCGACAGCGTCCGCAGCATCATGCACTGGGGAAGAGATTTGCCGGCGCAGATGCCTCCGCCATGGCTTGCCACTCGGATCGCTGCCAACACGCCCCAGGTGATTCGCGTCACATGGCGTGATTGGATTATGGGCGTCTGGCGCAATGTCTGTGAGCCCAGGTTCGCGTTGGCCTTGTTGACATCCACGCTGATGCTGGGATGGTTGGGCAGTCTCGCGGGAATCACTGTTGCCGACGTGGCCATGGTCCGCCATCCGTCTGCAATCTACAACCGTATGGGAGGCTGGGCGAATCGTCTCTATGGGGATGCCGTGCGGAGTTACTACAGCTCGCCACTTGTCAATGCGATCCAGTGTCAGATACACAGCCGTATCGAGCAGTTTAGGGAGAATTCCTGATGAATTGTGCGTTCCACCCCGACGTTGAAAACACCGCGTTCTGTATCCGATGCGGCAAACCGCTGTGTGCCCAGTGTGTGCGTCAGGTTCAATCGAGCATCTACTGTGAGAATTGTTTGATGGAGATTTCCAACCCTCCTGGAGGTGCGGAGAAAACTTCTTCCAGCGCAGGCGCCACGAGCCAACCCGGTGCGACGACGCACTACGCTGGAGGGAGCAGCCCGGAAGGTGCATTTTTTCTCGGGCTTATTCCCGGGGTGGGAGCCATCTACAACGCCGAGTACTTCAAGGCGGCTCTGCACCTGTTGATATTTGGCACTCTTGTCACGATCGTCGACAGTGCCGGACACAGTGGGGGACCGCTGTTCGGGTTGCTGGCCTTCGGTTTCTACGCCTATATGCCCTTCGAGGCCTATTACACTGCGAAGAAACGCAAACTCGCGCGCGACGGTATCAACCTCATCACACCGTTTGATCAGTTGAACGAGCAAATGGGGCAATTTGGTGGACTGGAGTTGTGGGGAGGCATCGGTCTCGTGCTCGCGGGCACACTGTTTCTTCTCGACAACTTCGGGGTCGTCTCCCTGGAACAGATCGGACAATTCTGGCCGGCATTACTCATCCTGGCAGGAGTGGGCTTTATCAGTCGCGTTCTGAAGGGAAACAAGGCATGACGGGCCCGCTGATCCTGATCGTTCTGGGGATCCTTTTGCTCCTGAATAATCTGAATCCCGAGATGTATCCGTTCCGGCGGGTCTGGCCAGTGATTCTTGTGGTCATCGGGATCGCAAAGGTACTCGAGTCCGTACTCCAACGACGCGGCAAAAAGCCGCCATCTGGACCATCCGGACCATCCGGACCATCTGGACTATCTGGACTATCTGGACCATCTGGAAAGGAGTCGCTATGAGCCGTCCGCGCAGCGCCGGAAGCGTTTTCTGGGGTTTTCTTCTTATCGGTATCGGCGTGATCTTTTTGCTGAAGAATCTCGGCTACGAGATTCCGGTTTGGACGGGAGTTGCCCGCTACTGGCCCGTTCTGCTGATCCTCTGGGGAGTGATCAAACTCTT
>Ga0068859_100001073_pt1 | contig 27987 bp, 24 predicted proteins | sample KBSSwiS22_FD_66585 | JGI IMG/M metagenome (GOLD analysis project Ga0068859, IMG submission 66585) | Switchgrass rhizosphere microbial communities from Kellogg Biological Station, Michigan, USA - KBS Switchgrass S2-2 | ecosystem: Host-associated > Plants > Roots > Rhizosphere > Soil ...
CGTGTTCGCGGAGGAACTGGCCTGATGAGCATCGACACCGTCGTGGCGCCGGCCAAGGTCAACATCCTCCAGGCAATCAATGCCGCCCTGGCGGATGCCATGGAAGCGGATGACAATGTCATCGCGCTCGGCGAGGATCTCGCCGATCCCGAAGAGGGCGGCGTCTGCGGAGTCACGCGCGGCCTGTCCACGCGTTTCGGCAATGCGCGCGTGCGCTCGACGCCGATCTCGGAACAGGCGATCATCGGCGCGGCGATCGGGGCATCGCTGGTCGGCTTTCGGCCCGTCGCCGAAATCATGCTGATGAACTTCACGACGGTCGCGATGGACATGATCGTCAACCACGCCGCGAAGCTTCGCTTCATGTCGGGCGGCCAGACGCACGTGCCGATCGTGATCCGCACGATGACCGGCACTGGCTTCTCTTCCGGCGGCCAGCATTGCGATTATCTCGAGGCGTGGTTCGCGCACACCGCCGGCATCAAGGTGGTCGCGCCGTCCAGCCCCGCCGATGCCTATGGCCTGATGCGCAGTGCGATCGAGGATCCCGATCCGGTGCTGTTCATCGAGAATCTGCCGACCTATTGGACGCCCGACCTCGCGCCGAAGAAAGACCACCGCGTGCCGATCGGCAAGGCGAACACGCTTGCCTGCGGAAGCGACGTCACGATCATCGCCTATGCCCGGATGGTCCAGGAAGCGCTGCCCGCAGTCGCCGCCCTCGCCGAGCAGGGCATTTCGGCGGAGCTGATCGACTTGCGCACGATCGCGCCCTGGGACCGGGAGGCGGTAGTCGAATCCGTGGGCCGGACCGGCCGGGCGATCATCGTGCATGAGGCAGTGACGCCATTCGGCGTCGGTGCCGAAATTTCCGCGGTCCTGAACGAGGAATTGTTCGGCAGGCTCAAGGCCCCGGTCCGCCGGCTCGGCGGTGCCTTCTGCCCGGTTCCTTTCTCCAAGCCCCTGGAAACGGCGTTCGCGCCGCGCACCGACGATATCGTCGCGGCCGCCAAAGCGCTCGCCGCCCGAACCTGATTGACGGAGTGATTGTGATGGCTACCGAAGTTCTTCTGCCCAAGATCGGCTTTTCGATGAACGAAGGCATGATCGCCGAGTGGCTCGCCGAAGACGGCGCCCATGTCACCGAAGGCCAGCCGCTCTATGCGCTCGAGGCCGACAAGTCGACCAACGAAGTCGACAGCCCGGCCACCGGCACCTTGCGGATCGTCGCCGTCGTCGGTGAGACCTATGAAGTCGGCACGCTGCTGGCGACCATCGAATAATGACTGCGCTTCTCGACCATCTCGCACCTTGGCCGGTCGGCGACTTTTCCGCGTTCGGCGACATCGAGACCCAGCCGCTCGGCAGGACGCAGAAATATATCGCGGCGCATCTCGGGCGAAACTGGGTCGCGATTCCGCATGTCACGCACAGCGACGATGCCGACATCACCGAGCTGGAAGCGCGCCGCAAAGCGCACAATACCGGCGGCGGCACCAAGCTCACGGCGGTGCCGTTGCTGGTAAAGGCCCTGGCCAATGCGCTGGCGGCGTTCCCGATGTTCAATGCCTCACTGGATCCGGCGCGCGGCGAACTGACATTGAAGAAATATGTGCATGTCGGCGTCGCGGTCGACACTCCGGGCGGCCTGCTCGTGCCCGTGATTCGCGATTGCGACCGCAAGAGCGTTTGCGAGATCGCCGAGGAAATCACCCTTCTCTCGGAAAAGGCGCGCACCAAGGGACTGCCGATGAGCGAGATGTCGGGCGGCTGCATCACGCTTACGTCGCTCGGCCACATCGGCGGCACCAGCTTCACGCCCATCGTCAACGCACCGGAAGTGGCGATCCTGGGCGTCACGCGCGCGCGGCCGGTGCCGCTGCCCGCCGAGGACGGCGGCATCGCCTGGCGGCAGATGCTGCCATTGTCGCTTTCCTACGATCATCGCGTGATCAACGGCTCGGCCGCGGCGCGTTTCGTGCGCTTTATCGCCGAGCAGCTCGCCTCCGAGGCGCTGTTCGCCTGAGCGGGCGCTGCTCGCACGATCGCTCGCGGCCCTTCAGGTCGCGGCCCGCGTCAACGGTCGCACATAGGATATGTCACTCTTGTCACGGCGGTTCGGGCCTGACTTGAACAACAGCCCCTTCCACTGATCCGGAATCTCGATCGCGGCAAAGGCACCCGAATATTCGTTGACGCACACGCGGTGCGCGATCCGCCATTCGCCTGCGCGCCGTTCGAAGCGATCGACATAGCGTCCGAACGCCAGCGTGGGCGGACCTTCGCGGTTCTCGCCCCAGAAAATATAATAGGTTTCGCCGTGCGCGACGTCGCCGTCGAGTTCGATCGTGGAATTGGCGATGATGTGCTGATGCTTGGTCTGGAATTCGGCGTGCCAGCCGAGCGCCCAGTCGACGAATTCGGCAGCATGGCCTTCGGCGACTCCGTGCTCATCGAAGGCATCCGGCCAATAGGCGGAAAGCATCAGTTCGCGGTCGTGCCGATCGACGCCGCGCGTATAGCGCAGCAGCGCAGCGTGAATGTCCGCGCGGTCCTTCTGTTCGCGGACAAAGGCGATCAGTTCGGCCGTCAGTTGATCCATCGCCATGGAACGGCTCCTCGTGCATGCTCGCTTCGCAATCTCGCCTCGGCGCGCTGTCTGCCAATGGCGCGGCGAGCCGCTGCGCCATTGATCAGATGGATGATGCCGGGGCCGGGCCGTGCATCATGGCCACACCAGCTCGAGCCGCAGGACGCCGTTGACCATGCCGGTCGCGAGGACGGGCTTCGTTCCCGGCCGCACTCGGAAATCCGGAATGCGCCTCAGCCATTCCTCGAGGAACACGCGAATCTCGCGACGGGCGAGCGCCGCACCGGGACAAGCGTGCGGGCCGTTGCCAAAGGCACCGTGGACCGGCGCCTCGCGGTCGAAGTCCACGTCGAGCGGGTTCGGATTGACTCGGTCGTCGAGCCCGATGAACAGGTTGGCGGGAAGGATGCGATCTCCCGCACGAAACTCGATGCCTCGGTACGCGTGATCCTCGGTGATGACGCGCGCGGTATTGGCGATGCCGTGACGGCGGATCAGCTCCTCGATGGCATTCTTCACGAATCTTTCGTCATCGATCCGCTCGACCAGCTGGCGGCGATGCTCCGGATGCTCGGCGAGAAACCGGCCGATGAAACCGATCATTCCGGCAACCGTGTCTAGTCCACCGAACAGCACCAGACCCGCGAAGCTGACCGCTTCCTGTTCGGAGATGCGGTCGTCGCCGATCCGTGCGTTGACGATCTTGCTCAGCAGATCGTCTCCTGGATTTTCACGGCGCGCGCGCACCTTGTCGATCAAATATCCGGCCATCTCCTGGTGTGCGCTGTTTCGCGTCGCCGCATCGCGCCCACGCACCGCCATCTCGGCAAGCGGAAGCAGAACCTCCTTGTCGGCAAGCGGTAGGTCGACGAGCTGCAGGAACACGTGGATCGGAAGGATCTTGGCGAACGCCTCGATGAACTCGCATCCGCCCTTCGGCAGCACGCGCTCGATCGCTTCGATCGCCACGGCGCGCACTGTGCTCTCAAGTCCCGCGACGACGTGCGGCATGAGATATTGGATCAGCGGCCGGCGGTAATTGGGGTGCTCCGGCGGGTCCATCTCGAGCGGGATCTGCCGCGGAGCCTCCGGAGGCACCGGAGGCAGCACGATGTTCCGGTGCGAAAAATGCCTGTAGTCGCGCTGCATGGCGACGATGTCCGCGGCGCGCGTTGCAACCCAATGACCGCCGTTGCGCGGTGTCCAGAAGATGTCGGGAGCGGTGCGCTGGATTTCGGCAAAGGCCGCCTGGACGTCGTCGAGAGCGCCAGGGACATCGTAGAGATCGAAATCACGGACGAGATGCTGGGGAACGTGACCGGGCCGCGCAGCGAGCGTCGCATCTGTCTCAACCATGGGGTTCTCCATTGCCTTTCCGGATGACCGCGCGAGGGTCAATCTTCGGCAGCGATCGTGACGCGCAATCCGGCCAGCGCTTCGGTGACGATCAGCTGGCAGGAGAGGCGCGACGAGGGGTCCCGATGCGAGGAGCTGTCCAGCAGGTCGTCTTCGTCCTGGCTCATGGTTGGCAGCGCCTCCGCGAATGCGGGATCTACTTTCACATGGCAGGTCGCGCACGAGCAGCAGCCGCCGCAAAGTGCGAGCAGTTCGTCGAAGCCGGCGTCCCGGATCACTTCCATGATGGAAAGGCCGGGTTCGGCGTCGAGTTCGTGCGTGTCGCCCGAACGCGTCGTTACGGAAATCAGAGGCATGTTGAGGGTTCCGACCAGGAGGGAGTGGCGATCAGCGATCGAAGCGGACATGGAGGTGTTTGGGCACGCGCATCATCGATCCGCGGATTTCCGGCCGCGGCTTGTCTGGATCGAAGCGCAGGTTGGGAAGATGATCGAGCACGGCGTGCAGCGCCCTGGTCATTTCGACGCGGGCAAGATGCTGGCCGACGCAAATGTGCGGGCCCCGCGAAAACGAGAAGTGCGGGCGGCGCTCGCGGAAAATGTCGAATGCGTCGGGGTTCGCGAAGACTTCGGGATCTCGGTTCGCGGCACCCGCCACGACGTCGAGCAGCGATCCCGCGGGGATGGGAACGCCGCCGAGTTCGACGTCGGTTGCCGCCATGCGCAGCTGGACCGCGACCGGGCCGTCCCAGCGCAGCGCTTCCTCGATCGCCTGCGGGATCAGCCTGCGGTCCCGTCGGATCGCATCGAGCTGATCGGGATTTTCCAGTAACGCCGTCAGCAACACGCTCGTGCCGCGATAGGTGGTGTCGCCGGCGGCGTTCATCAGCTGACGCAGGAACGACACCAGCACCAGTTCGGGCAAATATTCGCCCTCGACCTCGGTATTGGCGAGCAGGCTGACCAGATCGTCGCCGGGATTGCGGCGGCGGTCCTCGATCAACGCGACGAAATATTCGCCCAGCTTGTGCCCGGCCTCGGTCGCCTTGTCCCAATGCATGTAATCGGTCTGGCCGATCGCGAGCCGCTGAAACGTCTTTACGTCCGACACCGGCAAGGCGAGCTGACGATAGATGACTTCGAACGGATAGAGCAGCGTGAATTCTTCGACCAGGTCGGCTGTGCCGCGGTCGAGGAAGCGGTCCATCAGCTGGCGGACCACCGGATCGACGATCGTCTCGCCCCAGCTCTTCACATATTGCGGCAGGAAGATCTTCTGGAAGATCCTGCGCCAGCGGCCATGTTCGGGGTTGTCCATGGTGCTGATGCTGCCGTCGCCGAAAGTGGCGCCGAGATTGAACTTATAGCCGGCGTTGGAGAAATGCTCGGTGTCGGTCAGCGCCTTCAGGATTTCCGCGGTGCCGACTACCGTGAACATCTTCCGGTCCGGATAGGATGCCGAGACCAGCCCCATCTTGGGGCGATAATCCCCCTCGAGCACCGGCGCGGCAGCGCGCCACTCGGCAATCAGCGGATAGGGATCGCGGATGTCGCCGAAGTTGATTTCATCCGAAGCGAACGGATCATAGGTCGCGTCGTCGAAATCGCGGATGGCGACCATGTTCCTTGGCATGGTCTGACTCTCTTATATAGTGACCACTACATATCTGCGGCGCGCCGCAAATGTCAATCCGGCTGGGGGCCCGAGAGCCCTTGCAAGACGACATGCTCGAGCGCCTGAATCAGCGCGGCACGGTCGGGTGGGCTCTGCGGAAACAGATGGTCGCGCAAAAGCACGCTGCTTGCGATCATGCCCATCCCGATGCGAACACCGATCGCGAGATCGAAAGGCGGTTCGACTCCGGCCGCACGATAGCGTTCTGCGACCTGGGCCACCGCGGCGCGGAAAAACGGATCGAGCCCGACGAGCGGGCGGGGCATTTCGTCGCTCGACGGCAGCCGCTCGTTCAGCAGCGCGCGGAACAAGCCTTCGTTCGCTTCGAACAGCTCATAGACCTGTCGCGTGAACGCCCGGCTCGCCTCCCGCGCGCCTGGCCCGGTCGGGTCGGGAAATTGCGCGACGAATTCGTCCATCAGGTGCTGAAACGGCTGGATCACGACGGCGTCGAACAGCGCCGCCTTGTCGCCGTGGTAGCGAAAGAGCAGCGTTTCGCTGACATCGGCCAGGCGCGCGATTTCCTTCGTCGTGGTCGCGCTATAGCCGCGTTCGGCGAACAGCCGGCGGGCAGCATCGACGATGCGGCGAGCGACGTCTTCGCGCGAGCGCCGCTTTCGCCTGGGCGCGGCTCCGCGCGAAGTCTTGCCGGTGGAGTCAGGAATGTCGTCCCTCCAGGATCAGATCGGCGGCGCGCCACGCGGCGGCCATGATGGGGCCGTTGGTGTTGGCCGATACCATGGCCGGCATGATCGATCCGTCAACCACCCGCACGCCCGAAAGCCCGCGCACGCGGAGCTTCTCGTCGAGCACCGCATCGTCGAAACTCCCCATCCGGCAGGTTCCGCAGGCGTGGTAGCCCGCCTGTCCGATGCGGCGGAAGGCGGCCAGAATCTCGTCGTCCGTCTCGAGCGAGCGCGTCGGTTCGCGCTCGACGGCCCCGATCGCGGCCATCGACGGCTGCGCCATCCATTTGCGCAGATAGCGATGCATCGCCACAGTGACGGCCTGATCATAGGGATCGCTGAGATAGCCCGCCGAGATTCGCGCGGGCTGCGCCGGGTCTGCCGAAGCGATGCGAACATTGCCCTCGCTCCGCGAGCGCAGCGGATAGCCGAACACGGTGATGCTATGGACGCTATCGGCGACCATCTTGCCCCGCGCGTCCGGTGTCGCCACCGCCGGGGAAAGCAGGACTTCGACGTCCGGCGTCCGAGACTCCGGCAAGACCGTGGCGAATGCGCCCGCCGAGCCATAGCCCGCCGCCATCGGGCCGGTTCGCGTCAGATAATAGCGCGCGACATTGGCGATCAGGTTCAGCCCGCGCAGCTGCAGATTCTGGCTGTGCGGTGCGGCGATGTCGTACAGCATCATCAGCAGCCGGTGCTCGAGCATATGGGCGCCGACGCCTGGCATTTCCGCGACCATTTCGATCCCGAGCCCGCGCAGGTGATCGGCGGCGCCCACTCCCGAACGCTGCAGGATCTGCGGGGACATCAGCGCGCCGGCGCACAGGATCACGTCGCGGTCGCTGCGGAATTCCTGCGGCTGCCCGGCGACCTGTGTGCGCACGCCGACCGCGCGCCTGCCTTCGAACAGCAGCTTGTCGACGGTCGCTCCGGTGATGATGCGCAGGTTGGTTCGGTTGCGCGCGCGTTTCAGAAAGGCTTGCGCCGCGCTCTGGCGACGCCCCTTCCAGATCGTGCGCGTGGTATAGCCGACGCCGTCGCGGCCGGACCGGTTCAAGTCGTCGACGCGCGGCAGGCCCAGCCGTTCGCCCGCGGCAATGAAGGCCTCCGACAGCGGATCGCGCCGTGGCTCGACGCTGATGCGCAACGGTCCGCTGCCGCCGCGCACGCCGTCGTCGCCGAGCTCGTGGTGCTCGATCGCTCGGAACGCGGGCCCGATCTTGTCCCAGCCCCATCCCGCGGCGCCCAGGCGTTCCCATTCGCCATAGTCTTCCGCCTGGCCGCGGAAATACATCATGCCGTTGATCGACGACGACCCGCCGAGCATCTTGCCGCGGATCCATGTTTCGGCCGGAACCTCGCCATGGGCCTCGGTCTGGAAATTCCAGGCATGGCCGGGGTCGCCGTAAAGTCGCGCTGCGCCGCGCGGCATATGGATCATCGGATGGCGGTCCTCGGGCCCGGCCTCGAGCAGCAGCACCGAATTGCCCGGACGTTCGGAAAGCCGATCGGCCAGCACGCAGCCGGCCGATCCGCCCCCGACGATGATGAAGTTCCACGTCACTCGATATGCGCCCGGATCACATCGCCGATCAGCGTGCGGCTGTCCTGCGCGATGTCGATCGTGTCGAACATGCGGTTGTGGCAGAATGCCACCGCCAGCTTGCGATCGGGGTCGGCCCATCCGATCGAACCGCCCATGCCGGGATGACATAGCGCGCGCATGTTGCGGGGGCTCGAGACGGGAGGGGTTTCCGCGCCGCCCAGCCAGAACCCCGACCAGGCGATCGGAACCACCATGCCGAAGAACACCGGGTCGGCGTCCTCGAAATGCGGGCGCGGCGCGGCAAAACCTGCGACGCGCTCCTCGGACAGCAAGCGAACTCCGTTGAGTGCGCCGCCATTGGCCAGCATCGCCCAGAAGCGCGCTTCGCTGCGCGCGTTGAAAATGCCGCCCACCGCCGGAATGCAGGCGCGACGCACGTACGGGCGCTCGAACGGATCGGGCATCAGGTCGACGACTAAGGGCTGCGCCGCGCGCGTCAAATTGCCGTCCGGCACGACATGCACTGCAGAGGCGTCGAGCGTCGCGATACGCGGCTCGACATGGTCGGGAATACCCATCCACAGGTCGGTGCAGCCCAGCGGATCGGCAATCTCGTCCTTGATGAACTGGCCGAACGGGCGCCGCATGGGGTCGGTGCGACGGACCACTTCGCCGATCAGCCAGCCGAAGGTCATCGATTGATATGAGGAGCGGCTGCCGGCGGGATACTCCGGCGCCATTTCGGCGATGCGCCGGCACATCCAGTCCCAGTCGGTCATCAGCTCGGGCGTGACGTCGGGCGGCATCCGCAACACGCCCGAAACATGGCTGAGGACATGGCGGACGGTGACCGCGCCTTTCCCGGCCTGCGCGAATTCGGGCCAATAACTGGCGATCGGCGCGTCATATTCGACCAGGCCGCGTTCGACCTGGAGGTGGAGCGCGACGGCGGTAACCGCCTTGGATACCGAATAGACGTTGAACAGCGTCGCGCCGTCGACTGCGCGACCGCTTCCGCGATCCGCGACCCCGGCCCAGCAATCGACGATCTGCTCTTCGCCAAGCCAGGCGCATATCTGCACGCCGATTTCCCGGCCTTCCGCCACCAGCCGATCGAGCGTTTCCTGGACCGCGGCATTCGCCGCGCCGCTTTGCATTGCCATTTCAGTCTCTCCACCGCCCGCCTTGACGGGGAAGTTATCAAGCGTTCACTACATAAAGCAAGGGCCGGCAACTGCGTCGCCGAGTGTGGCGAACGCGCTCGTATCTCGGGAGAGGCGCTCGGCTGGGTATCGTTGCATGACTGCAACGACCCTCGGGAAAGCTGGCCGAAATCCACTGATCACGCTTGTGATGACTGGCCGGCCGCTCGTTCCATCGGGTCCGCGGTCCACTACCATAGGATCATAGGCTTGAAATCAAACCGGACCCAATAACGACTGGGCCGGTTCAGCGGGGAGAGTGAGATGCTACGGTTCCGTGCGCTCTTGCTGACTGCTTCGGCAGCGGCGGCAGTGATGGCTTCGGGAGCGGCGTTGGCCGCCGCGCCCCATCCGGATGACAAGGCAGCCGCGCCGGAGACTAGCGGCGTCGGGACGGTGCAGGACGCGGCCGCGCAAGGCGCGCAACCCGCTGCCGAGCAGCCCGCGGCTTCGGATGTCGAAATCATCGTCACCGCACGCCGCCGTTCGGAGCAGATCCAGGACGTGCCGATTTCCGTGTCCGTGCTTTCGGGTGACCAGCTCGAAAAATCGGGGGTCACGGACGTGCAGGCGCTGCAATATCGCACCCCGTCGCTGTCGATCACCAGCGCCCAGTCGCAGCGCAACACCGTTGCGTTCTCGCTGCGCGGACAGCGCGCCCAGGAAACCCAGCTCTTCACCGATCCGCCGGTCGGGACCTATTTCGCCGAGGTGGTGCAGCCGCGCCCCTATGGCTTCGGCAAGACCTTTTACGATCTGGAATCGGTGCAGGTCCTCAAGGGCGTGCAGGGTACGCTGTTCGGCCGAAACATGACCGGCGGCGCCGTGCTCGTCGAGCCGGCGCACCCCGTGCTCGGTGAATTGAGCGGCGAAGTCCGCGGCCAGTACGGCAACTACAACATGTACGATCTGTACGGCGTCGTGAACGTTCCGCTCGGCAGCACCTTCGCCCTACGCGTCGCCGCAAAGAAGCATCACCGCGAAGGTTGGGCGCAGGACATTTCCGGGCTGAAGCTCGACGATCAGAATTACGACACCTTCCGCGTGTCGGCGCTGTGGAATCCCAACGACAAGATCAGCTCGCTGACGATCTTCGACTGGTACAAGTCTGACGAAGTCGGCACCGCGTCGTTCCTCACCTCCGTCAAATTCCCGTCGGTGCTCTCCAATTACGAGGGGCTTCGCGCCGCGGGGCTCATCGATGCCAACATTCCCGCGCAGTTCGCGGAAGCGCAGCAGCTGTTCTACAATCATCCTTACACCCTCAATATCGGTGCGGGTAAGGGCGGGAATCTCGATTATTTCGGCGGTCCCTACGAAAAGATCAAGAACTGGGGCATTCAAAACAAGACGACGTTCGATCTGACTGACAATGTCAAGATCAAGAACATATTCGGTTATCGCAAGCAATCTCGCGACATGGTGCAGGATTTTGACGGTATTCCTGCCTTTCTCATCACGCCAAATCAGTTCAGCCACACCGAAAATATTAGCGAAGAACTGCAGCTCCAGGGCAAGGCGTTCGACAAGAAACTGGATTATATCCTGGGTGCCTTTTATTTCCAGGAAAAGGGCCTCGATGGCTCGCTGGCGAATACCTTGCCCGAACTCAATATGGCAGGTGCCCGGCTGAATCCCAGGACGGCGAGTATCTTGCCATTCATCACGTCGAATCCCGGTGAGGGATATGCCAAGACGGCGGCCGCCTTCGCGGCTGCCACCTTCCACGTCACCGACCAGCTGAGCTTGTCGGGCGGCGTCCGTTACAATTGGGACAAGCGCAAGATCACGGTGTCGCCCGGAAATCCGTATCGCCCGGACGGGTCGGGCGGCACCGGCGTCTGCATCTTCGACACCGACGTCACCACCGCCGGCACGCAGACCGTGCCCTGGAGCCAGTGTCACTTCAGCAATTCGGCGACGTTCGACGCCGTCACCTATGATGCCACGGTACAATATGAACCCAGCAACGCCGTCACGGCCTATGCCTCGTTCCGTCACGGGTTTCGGTCCGGCGGCTTTTCGACCCGCGCGACCAACCCAGTCACGCTGGCCCCGTTCAAGCCGGAATATGTCGACGAATATGAAGTCGGCTTGAAGACCAGCATGCGCGTCGGCGGCCGCGGTCGCTTCACGACTTCGACTGCGCTTTTCCGCCAGGATGGCAGCGACGTGCAGAAGCAGCGCGCCACGTTCGTCAATGGAAACGTGTTCACGATCGTCGACAACACTGCCAGCCAGCGCAATACGGGCGGCGAGTTCGAGGCAACGCTGCGCTTCCCGCAGTTCACGCTGAATGGCTTCTATTCCTACACCAAGGTGGAAATCCTCTCCGGCGCGTCCACGGCTGGCGGCTTGCCCGAGATCGCACAGCGCGGCGTACCAAGGCACCAGCTGGGATTGACCAGCACGATTTCGCCGCCGCTCAGCGAGAATGTCGGTCAGCTGGACGTGGTGCTGAACTGGACCTGGCGCAGCGAGATCTTCCTCGACGACTTCGAGATCCAGGGACGTCAGGCGCCCTACTCGCTCGTCAATGCCCGGGTCGAGTTGCACAATGTCGCGCGCTCGGGCGTCGACGTCGCGCTATTCGCCAACAATCTGCTCAACGAGAAATACCGCATCGGTGTGCTGGGCCTGATTGCCGAAGGTCTCGGCTTCCAGAGCAGCGTGTTCGGCGAGCCGCGCATGTACGGTGTGGAACTGGGCTTCAAGTTCTGATCGAAGCGCGTGCGCGTTTCGCCGTGCACCAGTGTCGTACGCCAGGCGATGCCGGAAGCGGCGTCCCATCGGGGGCGCCGCTTCCGTGCCTCTGCGACATGCAAGCCAGGAACGAGCGTATCGGCCGCTGTTCCACCGGTTGGGCAGATCGAGAGTCGCTTATGGGGGCGCCGGGGCGGCGGGGCGGTCCGAGGGCGAGTGTGCAACCCCGGCGATGCACGCGGGACGAAATTGGCGTTCAGCAAGCATCGCCAATCTGATGAGAGTTCCGCCGCTCTAGGAGGCACCTCCTCGCGAGCATAATCAGGTCGGCAAATGCGCTGCGGAAAAGGTCCAGGGCCAAGCCAGGCGCGAATTCGAAAGGTGATCCGGAATGTCGACCAATTATGCCCAGGACCAAAGCTTGAGCCAGTCGCTGTACAAGGGCCCCATCTTCGACGCCGATACGCATTTCTGGGAGACGGACGAGGCCTGGACGAAATATCTGCCCAAGGCAGCCGCCGAGAAATACGGCGTAACGTTCAAGCGCGGTGCCGACGGCGATTTCGCGATGTATGTCGGGCCGCGCAAGGTCGAAATCAGCGCCGACCATTTGTTCGACGACGGTCGCGTTCCGGCGCCGGGCAAGCTGCACGAGTGGCTACGCGCGATGAAGGAAGGCAAGGCCGAGATCGACCTTCATGTCGAAAAGACTCCCGACATGATCGAGCCGGCTTCGCGGATCGCGCTCATGGACAAATGGGACGTGCGATCGTCGATCCTGTTCGTCGGCAACATGATCACGGCGATCAGTTTCCTCGACGACCCGAACTATTCCTATGACGTGCTGAACGCCTACAACGCCTGGATGTACGACCAGTGGAAGTATAATTACCAGGACCGTCTGTTCACTGCGCCGATCGTCACGCTCGACAACGTCGAGGCTGCCTGCAAGCAGCTCAAGGACGTGATCGCCAAGGGCGCCAAGCTGATCCTGATGCCGATGGGTCCGTATAACCAAAAGGCGCCCGCGCATCCGGACCACGACCCGTTCTGGGCGATCGCGAACGAAGCCGGAATCCGCGTCGTCTTCCATGTCTCCGAAGCGATCTACATGAAGCACCATATGGACGTGTGGGGCGAGCCGGTGCAGCAAAGCCGCATCAAGCAGACCGCCTTCGTGTGGATGCATGGCTATTCGGAACGTCCCGTGATCGAGACGCTGTCCAGCTTCATCTTCTGGAACTTCTTCGAACGCTTTCCCAAGGTGAAGCTGCTCTCCGCCGAGAACGGGGCCGAATGGGTTCCGGCAATGCTCGTCAAGATGGACAAGTGCCGCGGCATCGCCAAGAACGGCTATTGGCCGGGCGGCCAGCTCAAGGAGCGCCCGAGCAAGGTCTTCGCCCGCCACGTCTCGGTCGTCGCTTATCCCGAGGACGACATCAAATCGATCGTCGAGCAGGTCGGCAATGACGACTGGATCCTGATGGGGTCGGATTATCCCCACGCCGAGGGCGTCGAGGAACCGCGCATCTTCGCCGATGAGGCATGCAAGGGCCTGCCCGACGCCACCGTTCGCAAGATCATGTACGAGAACGGCATGAAGTTCATGGATCTGCCCGTTTAGGTCGCTACCCCGCAATGGGGTGCGGCCGGTGGACCCACTGAACGGCAATGAACGGGTGAACCGCTGTCTTCGCTCTCCCGCAAGCGAACTATCGGACTCACGGGTATCGGAAAGCCACGTCCACACCCGCGTCATCGCCGCGAATGCGCATAGGCGCTAACTTATCGACTGAACGAGCCGACCATCGCGCGGCAAGATCCTCCCCGGAACGGGGAGGGGGACCGCCGAAGGCGGTGGAGGGGGAGTTCGGCTGGGCAATTCCCTCGTGGAGGGCCCCTCCACCATGCTTCGCATGGTCCCCCTCCGTTCCGGGGCGGATCATAACCTCAATTAGGACAAATTGGCGCCTATGCGCATTCGCGGGGATGACGGCGAATGCCTACAAATCTACGCGGAAACCTGGGCGGACGGAGCCTTCGTCTCCTGATCTTCGCGCGATGATCGCCACCTGAAAGAGCACGGCGCGTCAGTCGAGGTGTCGCCCGACGCAACCCCCAACCCTCACTCGCTGCCGGCGACTCGCCGACAGGCCTCGATCAGCGCTGCCCGATACGCATCGATAGATTCGCGCATCCGTTCGATCGGTGCGGCGAGCATCATTGCGCCCATGATCTGCCCGTCATGGCCGAATACGGGTGCCGCCACCGCTGCGGTTTCCTCGAGCATCTCGCCGAAGCTCGCGCAATATCCGGCGGCACGAATCTCGGCGAGGTTCTGCCGGATGTCGTCGGCAGTCACGCGCGTATTGGGCGTCAGCGCTTTGAAAGGAGCCCGGCCAAGATAGGCTGAGACTCGCTCGCGATCGCCATAGGCGAGGATCACGCGCCCCGCCGCGCTCGCATAAAAGGGCGCTCTGATGCCCGGCTGCATGGCGTAACGAACGGCGCGCGTGCTGTTGATGGCTTCGGTGTAGATCACTTGCTTGAGTTCCCAGTCAGGGATCGCGAAGCCGACCGATTCCCGCGTCAGATCGGCAAGTTGCTTGACTTCGCGGCGCAGCGCCTCCGGGGGCGACCAGGCGGCGATGATCTTTCCCGCCAGGCGGTAGGCACCGCTCCCCAGCCGATACGACCCTTCGCCTTGCGTCAGATAATGCTGGTCGCAAAGCCCGCGCAGCGTGTCGAGCAGCGTCGGTTTGGCAACCGCCAGTTCCGCGCTCAGCTGGGAAAGCGACAGGCCGTCCTTGTTCTTCGCCAGCAACGCGAAGAGGTCGAGCACCCGCGTGATTGCCCGTGGCCCGCGGACCTTTGCTTCGGCATCGTCCATGAATGTCCCTCTCTGGGGCGCTATAACCGTTCGAATATCCGAACGCAATTCGAAAAACCTTGCACCATCGCGTCTGTGATGCTAGCGTAGCGAAAATTAGGTTGGGAGAGGGTGCTATGGCCGGGAGCGAGTCGAGGACGATCAAGTCTGCCCATCGGGTTCTCGAGATTCTGGAATATTTCGATCAGGATCACCGGACTGCGACGGTGATGGACATGGCCCGAAACCTTTCCTACCCGCAGTCGTCCACCTCCGAGCTGCTGCGATGCCTGACTCGGCTGGGCTATCTTCACTATAATCGCTTCCGTCGGACCTACAGCCCTACCGCCCGCGTGGCGCTGTTGGGCGCGTGGGTGAAGCCGTCGCTGTTCCGTCACGGTACGCTGCTGAACGCGATCGACGCGCTTGCGGAGCAGTGCCGTGAAACCATCGTGGTGTCGTCGGCGAGCAATTATGTCGTCAACCACCTGCACGTCGTGCTGGGCGCGGCCGAGCACGCCGTTCCGATCCACGCCGGCGATGTCGCGCCGCTGCTGCGCTCGGCGCAGGGCAAGCTGCTACTCTCGAGCTATACCAACGACCAGATCCGCTCGGTCGTCCACCGGTTGAATGCCGAGGAAGCCGACCTCTCGCGCCACATCAAGGTTTCGGAATATCTGAGCGAACTGGAAGAGCTGCGTGCCTATCCCCTCGCGGTGGCGTCCGCCATCGACGGGACCACGACCGTCGCCACGCTGCTTCCGCGCCTCAAAGGCGTCGACCACATGGCGGTGAGCGTGGTTGCGCCGGCCGAAGTCGCGCTCGACCAGCTCGACCACTTCAAATCGGCCGTCATGGCGACCCGCGAGCGGATCGCCGCCGAATGCGACGAACCGGCACCTCAGGAATGCCGCAAACAGGTTCTGCCCCTGAAGGACGACTTCAAGATCCTGACCTATCGCCGGCACTTTGCCTGATGGCTTGCGCTGCGCCCGTCGAAGCTGACGGGCAGGCTCTATCCGTCTGATCCGGAATTCGCACATCCGCGGATTCCGGACCGCTCTCCAGGGACGGTGCAGGTCCAGGAGCATGGCGAGCGGATCGAGCTGCCGGGGAGGATCGTAACCTCAAATACGATAAGTTAGCGCCTATGGGCTTTCGCAACGGCGCCGGATATTCAGATGCTTCGCGGCTCGCCGGGAAGTCGGATCCGCTTGATCAGCTCGAACAGCACCAGGAGCACGCCTCCCGACGATGCTGCGATTAGAATCTGCGCTGGGCCGAGCGGCGCGAACTGAAGCACTTGCTGGATCGGGGGGACCGTCATGATCAGCGCAGCGACAGCCGCTATCGCCGCGACGATGACGCGCAGCGCCGGGTTGCCCCGCGTGATCGCGCGCCGGACCGACGTGCCGAGCGCCCGATCGGCAAGCACCAACGCCAGTATCGCGGCGACCAGGGCGAAGAAAGTCAGCGTACGAAGCTGGTCCACGGCAAGCCGCGAGCCGGCAAAATAGAGGTAAAGCGCGCCGAGCAGTGCGAACGCGACGATCCCTTCGACGACGCTGCGCGTGACCATCGCGATCGAGAACAGCCGCTCGCGCGGATCGCGCGGAGCACGGCGCATCAGGTCGCGCTCCTCGCGCTCGGCTTCGAACACGAGCGCGCAGACCGGGTCGATGATCATCTCGAGCAGCGCGATCTGGATTGGACCGAACACGACCGGTAGACCGGTCACCAGCGGCAGCAACGCGAGTCCGGCGATCGGAACATGCACGCCGAAGATGAAACTCATTGCCTTGCGGATATTGTCATAGATGCGCCGACCAAGCCGGATCGCGGCGACGATCGCGCCGAAGTCGTCGTCGACCAATACGATCGACGCGGCCTCGCGCGCGACATCGGTACCGCGCTTGCCCATCGCGACGCCGATGTGCGCCGCCTTGAGCGCGGGTGCGTCGTTTACGCCGTCGCCGGTCATCGCCACCACTTCGCCGGCCGCCTTGAGCGCGGAGACGATCCGCAGTTTCTGCTCGGGAAGCGTTCGCGCGAAGATCGCGACGTCGCGAATGCGCGCGGCGAGTGCGGTGTCGTCGAGGGCGGCAAGCTCGCTTCCGGTCATCAACGCGCCGTCGGCAAGGCCCGCCTGCGCCCCGATCGCACGCGCCGTTGCCGCATAGTCGCCGGTGATCATCACCACGCGGATGCCGGCAGCGCGGCACTCGGCCACGGCGTCCGCCACGCCGGCGCGCAGCGGGTCCGAGAGTCCGATCAATCCCAGAAGCGCAAAAGCGTGTTCGCCATGTGCCTTGGTCAGGTCCTCGGGCCCGGCCGTCGCCGTCGCGACGCCGAGCACGCGCATCCCTCGCTCGGCCATGGCTTGCGCCGCGCTCTCGAGCGTGGCGCGCTTGGCCGCCCCCAGTCGGCAGAGCTGCGCGATAGCCTCGGGCGCGCCCTTCGCCGCCACCGTCAGCGGCGCCGTGCTGTCGGCGTCCTGCCAGACGTTCGACATGGCGAGCAATTCGGGCTTGAGGCCATAGCTGTGGACGAGGCTGCGATCGACGCGCCCGATCGCGCCGAGCGATGCGCTGGCCTCGTGAAATGCGACTTCCATCGGATCGACCGGCAGCGGTGCGCTCGCCAGCGCGGCGCCATCAAGCAGCGCGGCAAATTCCCGGTCGGGAGCGTTCGGATCATGGGCCGCGGCGCGACCGTCAGCCAGCCAGAGTTCGGAAACGGTCATCCGGTTCTGGGTGAGGGTGCCGGTCTTGTCGGTGCACAGCACCGTTGCCGAGCCCAATGTCTCGATCGCCGAGGCGCGCCGGGTCAGCACGCCGACCTGCGCGATGCGCCACGCGCCCATCGCGAGGAAGATCGTGAGCACGACCGGAAACTCCTCGGGGAGCAGCGACATGCCGATCGCGATCCCCGACAGCGCGGCGTCGAGCCAGCTCCCGCGCAACAGCCCGTAGAGCAGCACGACCAGCAGCGCCGCGCCAATGCCGCCGATCGCGCACAGTTGCACGACGCGGCCCGTCTCGCGCTGCAATCGCGGCGCCTCCGGCTCGAGTGTCGCGAGCGAGACGCCGATCGCCCCCATCCTGCTCCGCGCACCGATGGCGGTCACACGCGCAACGCCGCGCCCACGCGTCACGATCGCGCCCGCGTAGAGGTGCGGACGATCGTCCCCACCGGGCTCGGCCTGCTCGGCGTCTGTCGCCGTGCTCGAGCGCTTGCGGACGGCGACTGACTCGCCGGTGAGCAGCGATTCGTCCGCCTCGAACTCGCTCGCCTCGAGCAACAGCGCATCGGCAGCGATCCGATCGCCCGGCTCGAGCACGAGCAGGTCGCCGCGCACGACCTCGCGTCCCGGGACGCGCACCACTGCGCCGTCCCGGATGACCAGCGCACGCGGTGCCGACAGGTCGCGCAGCGCTTCCAGCACGCGTTCGGTGCGGGCTTCCTGCACGATGGTGATGGCGATCGACAGCCCTGCGAACGCAAGCAGGATAAGCGCCTCGGCCTTGTCGCCGAGCAGCAGGTAGATGACGCCGGCCACGAGCAGCATCGCCAGCATCGGCTCGCGCAACACTTCGAGTGCGATCCGGAACGGCGTCCGCCGACGGGCGCGCGGCAGTTCGTTGGGGCCCTCGGCGGTGAAGCGCTCGCGCGCCTGCGCAGCCTGCAGCCCCTCGTAGCGCGATGGCGTCATCGTTTCGATCATCGCATTGCCTTGCTGTGCCATCGCCCGCAATATCGCGGGCGGAAGCGATGACGAATGCGGGGCAATACCTAAGCTTGGGCCTTCACGTCGGCCAGCTGGCCGGGGTCACAGCGATAGAATCGTTTTGCACTTGGCTCTGTAGACCGCGAAGAGGATTGGCTATTATTGCACGTGTCACCATAATTCGCGGGCGTCTCGAAGAAAATGGTTCCGACGGGCACGAAAGTCTGGGTGAACCGAAGCGCCGCCCTCTGAAAGCGTTTATGGGTACACGGCCTAGGAGAGAGTTATGTTCTTGGTTGGTCGGAATCGGCTCCTCCATGTGCTTCCGTTTATGCTTATCTTCATTGCTGCCAACGGGTGTGCCAAGACTCCATGTCCGATGATCAAGGTCGCCATTGGAATGACGCTAGACCAACTTCGAGTCGGATCAACCTACCCCTTCAAAGCTCAACCACCGAGCTTCCAGGCGGTTCCAGGGCAGAAAACCCCGTACCAGGGCGCGGAGCCTCAGCAAAACTGGGTCATAACGGAGCCATATGATCTCATATATATATATAAGGGGAAAGAACTCACGGAAGAAGATCTAGGAGGAGACAACTATCTCCTCGACGTCAACGTGGGTCCTGGCAATCCGAACGTTGTGGATTACATACAGGTCACATTCCAGAACCGCGCCTTGACGCTCGACGAAGCCCTCGCCGTGGCGCATCGGCTCGACGACTGGTTCATCGCGGCTGGTTTCCATCCGCGTTCTGTCGCTGATCCCGAATCCGCGAGGATCATGGAGCCGTTCCACGTGGAGGAACAAGAGCAGTCCGCCCCTCGCTATATGCGTCCGATTACAGGTTACCAGGAAATGCGAGCCGCGTTCCTTGACCCTGATGCAAAGATCATCGAATTGACGCCGTTTGAACTTGAAACGAGTGACGCTGCCGCCAGCTTGCATGTGGTCAATGCTCGACGTCGGAGAGGAGTTAACGACGCGATAACAAACGAAGTCGGTGCGTCATCCGAGCACGAATACTTTCTTGATCTTTATATTGTCGCGCGACCGCGTCACGGGCAATAGCGGGGATTCCGGTGACACTCCACTAATGGACCGTAACCCCACTGCTCAAGTCGGGTAAGGTTGGGTTACACCGGGTTTTCCGGCCGACTATTTCGGGTCTTTGCAGTTGCCGCTTCGAACTTGGCAATCCGCTCTGCCCAAGAGGCAGGTCTCGCAGCCCTGGCAGCTTCCTCCAGCTCTCTGAGACGCGCGGCCCTGCGTTCCTCCATCTTTGCTCGCTCCAGCGAAGACATCCTCGAATGCCGCCAGGCGACGCATGCCCGGTAGGCACTGCCGCCGGCTGCGACGAACGAGATCGCGATGTAGAAGTCGGCATAGTCGAACGGCGCGGTCAGGCTGATGGCGTATGCGGCGACGATCAGCGTGACCATGCAGATCGCAAGAAGGGCAAACTCCAGGCACTCCTTGCGGTCGCCTCTGCGGAGAGCGGTGCCAGCATCGTCATTCTCGACCTCGATACGCATGCACGAACAGCCTTGTCGCGCGTGCCGGGATCAGGACCATAAGCGGACACACGCGAGATTCCAAAATCGCTAAGTCGGCAATGCAGTACCATGTCGCTATCGGTGGGATGAATATCGTTTCGCTACGGTACCGCGGCGGTGGACATCACCTAGGTCGCGATTTTCAATCTCAAGGGGTGATGGTCGGTTTCTCCATATCGGTGAATGGCCTAGATAGTTAACGGCGTATCCGTCATCTGAGACGGGAGCGCAGGCGCGTGTCATTCCCATCAATGCCCCGCAGCCCCGCAGCCCCATTTCCCGTCTCCGCGCGCAACCGCTGCTCGTGATCGGCCGCCCGATCGGCGACGAAGCATTTCTCCAAGGATTGGAAACGGCAAGCGGGCGCTCGCTCGCGCCCAGCAAGCGCGGGCCAAGACCGAGAAAAACTGGGGTGTCGCCGTAGCCCGCACTTAGTCCGATAAACTCTAGTCGAACGCCGCAAAGCGGGTAAACGGATCCCATGGACCGCCGCGCCCTGCTGACCGCCGCAACTGCACTCGCGCTGACGGCATCGCTACCTGGCTCGCTTGCGGCCGCAAGTGCGCGCATGGCCGTGGTGCTGTCCACCGACTGTGGCGCCGACATCGATGATCAATGGGTGCTCGCGCATCTCGCGCTCAGTCCGGAACTGAACTTGCTTGCGGTGATCGGTTCGCATGCATCCTCGATCGGACTCACCGCGGCCGACGCCGCAGCGAACGCGCGGGACGTTCTGCGGCGAATTCCGCCGAACGCGCGCAATGCTCGCCCTTTGATCGTCGCCGGGAGCGACCGACTGCTCGCCCAGGCGGGCCCGCCGCGCGCGTCTGCGGGCAGCGACTTGCTGTTGCGTTTGTCGCGCGGCTTCACGCGATCGCACCGGCTGGTGGTGCTGGTGACGGGCGCCGCCACCGATCTGGCGACCGCGCTTGCTTTGGATCCGACGCTGGCCGATCGAGTCGAAGTAGTCGCGATGGCCTTCGATGACTGGCCGGGCGGCGGCGACGTCTTCAACGTCAAGAATGATCCGGCTGCGTGGCGTGCGTTGTTGGCTTCGGATGTGCCGCTGACGGTGGGGAGCGGCGCGCTCACGTTGCGAACGCTCCGGCTGTCCGGCGCGGAAGTGGAGCGATTGGTACGGCCGCACGGCCCGGTCGGCGAATTTCTCGACAGCATCTACCGCGACTGGCTCGACCGACAGGCGGCGCTCGCAGCGGCGGTCGTCGGCCCCGGCGAGTGGGTCGTGTGGGACGAAGTCGTGGTCGCCCACTGCCTCGGCCTCACACGCGGCGAAAGCATGCCGCGTCCCATATTGGACTCGGACTTGCGCTTCCGACCGGGTGCGACGGATCGAAAGCTGACCTGGCTGCGTGAGGTCGACAGTTCGGCACTGTGGCGCGACCTGACGCGAAAGCTCGATCGGTCGCACGGTCGCTGAGCAGAGATTTGCGGCCGACCGCTATTCCGTACCGCTAGCGCGCCTGCCAAAAACCCATATGGTTAGGGTGGTGCTCCAATCGACACCGCCGACGATAATCTCTGGCAGTCGACCAAACTGCCTAAACTTCCCCAACGCTCCTTTTCCCGTACTCGGATAGCCTTGTTTTGTAGGAACGCCTCAGTTACGCCCTCCCGGGAACATATACAGAACCTGGCGCTGTTTCTGCTGCATGTGTTCTCCGCAATGCTGCTCGCGCATCGTCACGTCACGGGCGGGGCCGTATCGCGCGCAATCACAGCAATACCGAGGAGTCCGGCGGTGGGGCGAACGGCAGTGCCGCGACTATCCTTCCCATCCGGCGTATCGGGGACCGACCCTGCCGTCCAGCAACGGCCGGCGATGCGCGTTCGACCCGCCGATCCATACTTTGAGCAAGACGGAGTCCCAGGCGCACGGCGTGCCGCGATTGCCGCGCGCGCAGCTTGCCACCTGATGTCCCGCGAACTCGCGCCGGGCAGGTTGGCGCGCGCCTGCTTCGCGTTTTCCGGGCCAAAGCAAGCGGATCGCATGGCACCTATCAACTTCGTCAACTTTGTTGGAGTTTCATCGGAGAAATACCCAGTGAATTCAGATGTATGTGGGGATTTTACGGTGTCCGCCAACGGCACGGCGATTCGTTCGCAATCGGGTGTCCCGGGACGCTCCGACCGACGTGCCAAGCGCGCAGACCGCCTCACCTTCGACCTATCTTGCCCAGGGCGAGCGGATCGCATGGCGCCCGTCAACTTGGTCAACTTTGTTGGATTCGTCGGCGAGACCCACCCCCCTTCGGCCAGCTGCCGCCGTTTGGCCCGAAGCCTAGCCGACAGGGAGCCGGCTCACCGCCCGCGCCTCCGGGAAACCGGATCCCGATTGATGCTTTCCTACTGCAACCGGCCAACCTCGGCCGCGCGGTCAGCCCCGCGTCGGGTCGATCAGGAATTTCTCGCCGGTCGCCTTGCGTTCATAGGCGCGCAGCACCTCGGGCTCGAGCGCTTCGGCAAGGCCGATCACGCGCGTGTAATGGCTGGCGAAGGTCGTGGTGAGCTCGGCAATGACGCGCTGGCGCATCCGCATCATGGTTTCCATCCCCAGCTTGCGCAGCACGGGAAACAACAGCCAGCCCGACACGCTCCACTGGAACCCGAAGCCGGACCGGTTGAGCAAGGTCGGCGACAGATCGAGCGCGCCATAGATATAGAGCTGCTTGAACACGTCCGATCCGTAGCGGCTAAAGTCGGGCATCTGCCGCAGCGCGGCGCGTTCCATCGCCTGGAGGATCTCGCCGCCCAGCTTACCGCCGCCGATCGCGTCGAAGGCGATGGTCGCGCCGGTCTGCGCGACCGCGTCGGTGAGCTGCGCGGCGAAATCGGCGTCGGTGCTGTTCAGCACGAGCGTCGCGCCGATGCCGCGCAGGATGTCGGCCTGTTCGGGCGAGCGGACGATGTTCACCAGCGCGATGCCCTCGGCGAGGCAGATCTTCTGGAGCATCTGGCCGAGGTTCGATGCCGCCGCGGTGTGGACGATCGCCTTGTGTCCTTCGTTTCGCGCCGTCTCGACGAAGCCGAGCGCGGTCAGCGGATTGACGAACATCGACGCGCCGTCGGCGGCGGTCGCGCCGTCGGGAAGCGGAAGGACGTCGCGCGCGGCGATCCGGCGGTAATCGGCATACATCGCGCCGCCGACCATTCCGACCAGCCTGCCTTCGAGCGCCTTGGCATTCTTGCCCGCCGCGACGACCGTGCCGGCGCCTTCGTTGCCCACCGCCATCGATTGGCCGACCCGGCCCTGCGCCGCGGCCAGCCGGCCCGGCGGGACCTGGAAGACCAGCCGGTCGCCGTCGCGTGCCAGCGTCGAGAGATCGGCCGGGCCGATCAGCAGCCCGAGGTCGCTGGGATTGATCGGCGTTGCTTCGATGCGCACGACGACTTCGTCGTCGCCGGGGTCGCCGACCGTCACCTCGTCGAGCGAAAGCGTGAGCGTGCCGTCCTCGGCGATCGTCGATCGCAGTTCGCGCCCGGTGAATGCCATGGTCCGATCTCCTGTGCCGCGGTGAGCCTCGCATGAGATCGGCTCGGCACCGCCCGATCGCAAGCGCAATCCGGCGCCGGCGCGCAATCGGTTCAGACTGCCTTGTAAAAGGTGATCCGCACGGCGGGCTCGCCATTCGGTCCCTTGGCGCCTTCGAGCGTGCCGACGAACGCGGTCTGGCCAAGCCACTCATATTTGCCGAGCGGGGCTTCGAAGCGCGGCGAAGTCCGCGCCGGGCGTGGCGGCTGCCCCGCCTTCGGCAGGCACAAGGCGCCATCGTTGACCACGTTGATGATCACGCCGTCGTCCGTCTTGAGCATATAGTCGGCGTGCACGTCGATGCAGCCGTCGGCGCGGGCCAGCTGCCAGTCCCAGCCACCGGGAACGATCGTCCCCTTGATGCCTGGGCCCTCGAACGTGCCGCCGGTGATCGGGATGATGTTGCGGCCGCCATAGGGCGTCTTGCCCGGCGCCATCGCCTGGCCGAGCGTGACCAGTTCCGCGAATGCGAACTCGAGCTTCGGGGCGGGGGGTGGGGGCGGATCGGCACCGTGCGCCGCACCGCCACCGAGGACAAGTCCGAGCACGGCAGCGGTTCGGCCGACGCGCCGGTTCAGGTCCATTTTCCTGCGGCTCGAATGGTTCCGCATTCGACATCCCCCCGTTTGACCCGTGCGGCCAATTTGTTATCTCCACCAACTATATCGAGCGGCATAAGTCGCTGCAATCGGCCGTGCCGCCGTCGGAGAGGAGAACGACCATGCGAGGCAAGGGGTTGAGGCTGGCAGTGCTGATGCTCGCGTCTGCCAGCGCGGCGGCGGGCGCCCAGACGGCCGGGGATGCGAACGGCGGCGGTTCCGGCCGCTTTCCGGCGATCTACGAAGAGGATTCATCGCTGCCGGCGCACGTCGTGTACCGGCCGAAGGATCTTGCCGGGCTCAAGGGCGAAAAGCTCGCGATCTACGCCTGGGGGAACGGCGGATGCAGCGCCGACGGGACGAGTTCGCGCAATCACCTGCTCGAGATCGCCTCGCACGGCTATCTGGCAATCGCCGCCGGGACGATCCCGAAGGGGCCGCCCCCGCCACCCGCGCCGGCCCCGCCACCCGGCGCCGCTCCGCGTGCGCCCACCGGGCCCTTGCTGGTGGCCACCCCGACCGCGGCGCTGCGCGAGGCGATCGACTGGGCCATTCGTGAGAACGGTCGCCAGGGCAGTCCCTATTACGGCCGCATCGCCACCGACCGTGTCGCGGTTTCGGGCTGGAGCTGCGGCGGCCTCCAGGCGCTCAACGTCGCGCCCGACCCGCGCGTCAGGACGGCCGTGATCATGAACAGCGGTTTCTTCAGCGCCGGCGCGAGCCCGATCACCGGAATCGAGAACGACAAGGCCACGCTGGGCAAGCTCCACACGCCGGTCCTCTACGTGCTCGGCGGTCCCACCGACATCGCCTATGCCAATGGCATGGACGACTATGGACGCATCGCGAACGTGCCCGCCGCGATGGTCAATATTCCGGTCGGCCATGGCGGAACCTATGCGCAGCCCAACGGCGGCATCGCTGCCGAAGTGGTCACTGCCTGGCTCGACTGGCAGCTCAAGGGCGATCAGACCGCCGCGCGTCGCTTCACGGGTGCGCAGTGCGGCTATTGCGCCGATGCGCGTTTCACGCTCGAACGCAAACGCCTCGACTGAGGCAATCACTGGGCCGCCGGCGGCTGTGGGAGGACGCGCCATCGCAAGTCAGCTGGATTCGCCCGAACCGATCGATCTCGGTCCGCTGAAGGGGCTCGTCGGCTATCATCTGCGCCGGGCGTCGGCGGCGCTGGCTGCCGACTTCGCGCGCGCGGTCGAGGGAACCGGCATGCGCCAGGTGCTGTTCGGCATCCTTTCGGTGATTGCCGCCAACCCCGGCATCCATCAGGGCAATGTCGGGCGCGTGCTCGGGATCCAGCGCCCCAATATGGTGGTGCTGGTCAACGACCTTATCCAGCGTGGATTGGTCGAGCGGATCGTCGACGCGGCCGACCGGCGCGCGTTCGTGCTCACCCTGACGCCGGCGGGCGAGGCGCTGGTCGGCCAGACGCTGGCGCGGATCCGATCGCACGAGGAGCGCATGCTCGCCGGACTGTCGGACGCCGAGCGTGGGACCTTGGTCGCGCTGCTCGATCGCATCGCGGCCGCCGACCCGCGCGACGACGACAGTCGGGAGGGCTGAGATGGCGGGGATACGGGTCGCAATCGCCGGGTCGCTCTGCGCGCTGGCCTGGGCGCTGCCGGCGCAGGCGCAGAGCAACGGCACGGCGCCATGCGCGGCGCTGACCGAGGCGTTCCCGGGAGTCGAGCAGACCGAAGTCGTCGCCGCAGCGGGGGCGCTGCCGCAGTATTGCCTCGTGCGCGGGACGCTCGAGCGGCGGACCGGGCAGGGCGGGCGCGCGTTCGGTATCGGCTTCGAGCTGCGCATGCCGCTCGACTGGAACGGCCGCTTCCTGTTACAGGGCGGCGCCGGGCTCGACGGTCAGGTCGCGCCGGCGATCGGTCCGATCCCGAACTCGCAGCGCCCGCCGGCGCTGGCACGCGGGTTCGCGGTCGCCTCGACCGACTCCGGCCACCGCGGGCCGATCGTCGACGCGTCGTTCGCCTTGGATCAGCAGGCGCGGATCGACTATGGCTATAACGCGCTCGACAAGGTCACTGCCGCGGCCAAGGCGCTGATCGCGCGCTTCTACGGCCGCGCGCCGCGCTATTCCTACATGGTCGGCTGTTCGAACGGCGGTCGCCAGGCGATGACCGTGGCGCAGCGGCTGCCTTTGCTGTTCGACGGCGTCGTCGCCGGCGACCCATCGATGCGCTTCTCGGGCATTGCGCTCGACGAGCTGTGGAACCTGCGCGCGCTCGCACGCGCCGCGCCCAAGGATGCGCAGGGACGTCCGATTCTGTCGCGTGCTTTCGCTGATTCCGACCTCCAGCTGGTCCGAGCGGCGGTGCTCAAGCGCTGCGACAAGCGCGACGGCCTCGCCGACGGCATGATCAACGACTGGCGCGGGTGCGATTTCGATCCCGGCGTGCTGATCTGCCGGCGCGCCAAGACCGCGACCTGCCTGACGCCTGCACAAGTCACGGCACTGCGCGACCTCCACCGCGGTCCGCGCACGCGCGACGGGCGCTCGATCTACGGGCCGTTCAACTATGACACTGGCATCGCCTCGCCGGCATGGCGCGGCATGCGGCTCGGACGGTCGCAGACGGGCGTGCCCGATTCGGCGGACGCGACGCTCGGGCTCGGCCAGCTCCGATATTTCCAGCTGACGCCGGCCGAGCCCGGTTTCGATCCCTGGGGGCCCGTCGACTTCGACCAGCTGCTCGAGCGCGTCCGCTCCAGCGCGGCGCTCGCCGACGCCGACAGCCCGTTCCTCACGACCTTTGTCCACCGCGGCAAGCTGATCGTTTACAATGGCCTGTCGGACCAGGGCATCGCCTCCAGCGTCGTCACCGACTGGTATGCCCGCATGCTAGACGCGAGCGGCGCCTCCGCGCGCGACAGCGTTCGCGTGTTCCTGGTCCCAGGCATGCTCCACTGCGGAGGCGGCGAAGCGACCGACCGGTTCGAGATGCTCGATGCGATCATGGCCTGGGTCGAGCAGGGCCAGGCGCCCGATCGCATCCTTGCCGCCGGGCGCGACTCGCCTGCGCCGACGCGCCCGCTGTGCGCCTATCCGGCGATCGCACGGTACAAGGGCGGCGACGAGAGTGACGCCGCAAGCTTCGCCTGCGCCGAGTGACTGGCGCGCGCGATCAGTTGAGGATGTAGCTCGCGCGCGCCGCCTGCTGCGCGCGCTGGTCGCCGGGATAGAAATAGCGAAGGTGGCAGCTCTCGCATGCGCGGTCGAGGCCCTCGAGCATCTTGATCATGCCCTTGGGGTCGCGCGCCTTGGCAGCGAGCAGCGCTTCGGCGGCGGCGATCCGCAGGCGGTCGGCGCGCTTGGCGAAGTCGTCGCGGTTCTGGTCGATCGCGGTCTGGATCGCGCCCGGCTCGCTTTCGACGGATGGATTTTCGGCCTTGAAGCCCGGCGGCGCCACGCGCAGTCCGGGCGCCGTGAGGACCGCGGGCGCGTCGCGCAGGATCTCCAGCTTCGCCTCGAGCTGCTTCCAGGAGGCTTCGTCGCTGGGCTGCTCGAGCCGCTGCCCTTTCTCGTCGGCGACTTCGCGGACCGAGCGAAAGGCATATTCCGCAGCGGGATTGATCTGCTGTTCCATGAACTGCTGGATCGTGGACTGAGGTACGGCCACCGGCGCCGAAACGTTGCCGCTCGCGTCTGCTGCGGTCTGGTTGTGGCATGCGGCGAGCGCACCCGTCACGAGCGCGGCCAGGGCGAACCGCGCGCGCGTCACTGGCCGTTCGCTGCCGGCGGGGCCGCGGGGATGTCGCTGAGGAAATTGTCGAAGTCGATGTCGGGTGGCGGCGGCGCTTCCTTGGCGGCGGCGCCGCGGATGGTGAAGCCGATCGTCCGGCCCGCGCCGATCACGCCGATCCACAACAGGATCGAAGCGATCGCGCAGACCTTGCT
>Ga0068859_100001076_pt1 | contig 27913 bp, 16 predicted proteins | sample KBSSwiS22_FD_66585 | JGI IMG/M metagenome (GOLD analysis project Ga0068859, IMG submission 66585) | Switchgrass rhizosphere microbial communities from Kellogg Biological Station, Michigan, USA - KBS Switchgrass S2-2 | ecosystem: Host-associated > Plants > Roots > Rhizosphere > Soil ...
GACCGAGAACAGCGCGATCTTGCTCAACGTTCGCTCGGTCGAATAGAGGTACTTGCCGTTGGGTGCGAGTTGGATGTCCGCGGCCCAGACCTTGGGGCTGTCGTCCTTGGGAGCTCCGGCTGGAGGCGCCGTGCCGGCGGGTGCCTGAGGGACGCCAGGCTTGAGACCGGCCTCGGCCAGCACCGAGGCGACGCTGTCCACCTCCGTCAAGGCGCCTTTGGCTTGGTCGATGGAGAACTGCGTGACATTGCCGGTCAGCTCGTTGAGCACGTAGAGGTGTTTGTTGTCCGGCGCGAACGCCAGATGCCGCGGGCCATCCCCCGGGCGTGCCTGCACGGCCGCCGGCTCATTGGGGGTCAGCTTGCCGGTCTTGGTGTCCAACAGGAACTGCAAAACCTGATTGGCGCCCAGAGTAGGGACGTATACGAACCTGTTGGTGCGGTCGGCCAGGATGGCGTGTGCGTTCCTGCCGGTCGGAATGATCTGGATCGCCGCGGCTTCGACCAGCCCGCTTTCTCCAATCGGGCTCACGGCGATCTTGTCGCCACCGTAGGAGGCGGTGAAGAGGAAGCGCCCGGTGGCATCCACCGAGACATAGGGCATACTGTCGGGAAGGGGTGCCGTGGCTTTCTGATTTAACGCCCCCGTCTCGGGATCGATCTGGTAGGTGGCTACCCGGAAGGGGTCCGATCGCATGACTGCATACAGGAACTTCTTGTTTGGGCTCGCCGCCATCGGCATCACGAGCTTGCCTGCATCGGTCTTGCCAATCGGGGTGAGTACACCGCTACCCTTGTCCAGGAGATAGGCATCGATGTTGGCGTCCTGGGCGTTCGAGACATAGACGAACGTGCGGGCAAAGGCCGGCCCTGCCAGGGCCGCACCCAAAGCCAAGGTCGCCAGGCTCAGGGCACTCGATGACAGCCTCATGAACTTTCCTCCTGTGATGACTTTGTGGGTGTCCGAAAGCATCGGCAGCATTTTGCCGATTGCGCCTGCGAGCGTCCATCAGGTGCCGGTGTGCGGTTCGTTCACCGAGTAACAGGATTTTGCATCAGGCAGAAAATCTCGGCAGCGCAATAACTTCGGCAGCTATCGGGGGTACAGGAGGCCCGCTGAGGACGTCAACAGATGGACTAAGCCGGCTCGCCGAGGGTAGGGTTTGCTTTTGGGCGGGTCACCTGCGGGGAGACTTATGAAGCGAAGATCGCTGGCTCGATGGTCATGTACGATCGCCGCTCTGTTGATCGCGGGCGCGGCATCTGCCGCCGATTTGCATGTAATGATCTCGGCCGGTTTTTACGGGGTCTATTCTGAGCTGGGCCCGGCTTTCGAGCGCGCCAGCGGCCATCGTCTTGTTACAACGCGCGGTCCATCGATGGGTGACTCGCCCGAGGCAATTCCAACCCGACTTGCGCGGGGCGAAACCGCAGACATCGTGATCATGGATGGAGGGGCCGCTGACGACCTGGGAAGGAAAGGACTGGTGCGTGCCGACAGCAAGGTGGTGCTCGCTCGCTCGCTGATCGGGATGGTGGTGCGAGCCGGCGCGGCACAGCCGGACATTGGCAGCGTCGAGGACCTACGGAGCACGCTGCTCGCCGCAAATTCTATCGCGTACTCAGACAGCGGCAGTGGCACCTATCTATCGACCACGCTATTCCCGAAGCTCGGCATCGCTGAGCAGATTGCCAGCAAGAGTCGAAAGGTACGTGGACCACCGTCGGGCGAGCCCGTAGCCGCGGTCGTCGCGCGTGGCGAGGCGGAGATCGGATTCCAGCAGGTCAGTGAGCTGATACATGTCCCCGGCATTACCTTTGTGGGTACGATTCCAGCCGAGGTTCAACCAAAGACGTTTTTCGTGGGCATGCTTACCAGCGCCGTCCGGGCCTCAGAAGCGGCTGCTGAATTCCTCCGTTTCCTCGCATCGCCCGAGGCGGCGCCGGTGATCTTGAACGCTGGACTGATGCCGCCATCATAGCGGTGGCATCGCCACGATCGACCATCACCCAGCTGAAGTGGCGTCAATGTCGGCTCATGCCGAGTAAACCCGGGGAATTTCACAGATCCGGGACAGGATACTCTCGCATCATCCGGCTCGTGCCATCGCGCGAAGGCTGCCGCCTTCCACTGAACGAAGGGCTCCTCCCGGCGAACCAGTTGGCCTCAATCAGCGGCGATGACCCACCCCAATCGGCGAGGTTCTCAAGCCACGACAGCGTCGGCTGGATCATCAGGTGCGCACCGGTCTCGGGCGCCCGGCCGACGCGGCATTCGTGGCACTGGGCTATACATTCCTGAGGGATGGTTTGGCTTCTATGATGGTGCGGGGACATGACGGCGTGAGGGGACAACCATGCAGTTTGGAATCTTCTACGAGCACCAGTTGCCGCGTCCGTGGGCCGAGGGCGCCGAGCTGAAGCTGTTCCAGGAGGCACTCGACCAGGTGGAGCTGGCCGACCGGCTCGGCATCGATTTCGCTTGGGAAGTGGAACATCACTTCCTCGAGGAATACTCGCACTCGTCCGCTCCTGAGGTCTTCCTCGCAGCCTGCTCGCAGCGTACGAGGCGCATCCGCCTCGGTCACGGCATCGTGCTGACGCCGCCCAGCTACAATCATCCCGCCCGCGTCGCCGAGCGCATCGCCACGCTCGATCTGGTTTCGCGTGGCCGCGTGGAATGGGGTACTGGCCAGGGAGCATCTGCTGCCGAACTGGGCGGATTCGGCATCAACCCCGACGAGCGCCATGCGATGTGGCTGGAGGCGACCGCCGAGGCAGCCAACATGCTGGTGATGGACCCCTACCCCGGCTACCAGGGCAAGTACTTCTCCATGCCCTGCCGCAACCTGGTGCCGAAGCCGGTGCAGAAGCCGCACCCGCCGCTGTGGGTCGCCTGCTCCAGGCGCGACACCATCCACCAGGCGGCACGGCACGGCATGGGAGCGCTCACCTTCGCCTTCATCGATCAAAGCGAGGCGGCGAAAAGGGTGAAAGAATACTACGACATCATCAAATCGGATGAATGCGTTCCGATCGGGCACACGGTCAATGCCAACGTCGCGATGGTTGCGGGGTTCTCCTGCCATGCCGATGCCGAAGAAGCCCGGCGCCGCGGCCTCGACGGCTTCCGCTTCTTCGGCTACGCGCTCGGCCACCACTACATCTTCGGCGAGCACATCCCCGGCCGCACGAGCATCTGGGCGAATTACGAGCAGGCCCGCGACCTCCTGCCTGTGTCGCCCGGCACTGGTGGCATCGGCACGCCAGATGAGATTGCCGGCAACATGCGGCGCTTTGAGGAGGCCGGCGTCGACCAGGTGGTGTTCCTGCAGCAGGGCGGCAGAAACGAGCACGCGCATATCTGCGCTTCCCTGGAGCTGTTCGCCGCCTCCGTCATGCCGGCCTTCAAGGCGCGTCACGCCGAGCGCGAGGCAAGAAAGCAGGCCGAGCTCGCGCCCTATATCGAGCGGGCGCTCGCGCGCAAGCGACGCAGGCCGGCCCTCAGGGACAACGAGATCCCGTCGATCCGCGCAATCGGCGGCCAACAGGCGGCGCAGGAGTCGGCCGGCGGCAAGTCGGCCAACTTCGGCCGCGGGAGCGAGATGCAGGTGCCGCTGGAGGACCCCCTGAAGAGGGCACGCGTCCTCGGCCCGCGTGATACCGGATCGATGGCCAAGGCCAACGGGATCGAGCTTTGCTACGACACCTTCGGCAACCGCGATGCGGCCCCGCTTCTGCTCATCATGGGGCTCGCCGCCCAGATGATCGAATGGGACGAAGAGTTCTGCGAAGAGCTGGCCTCGCGCGGATACTTCGTCGTGCGCTTCGACAATCGCGATGTGGGCCTGTCTACGAAGCTTCCGCAACTGGGCACACCCAACGTGCAGGCGTTGTTCGCCCAGCGGCTGCTGGGCGGCACCGTGGCGGCGCCCTACACGCTCGCCGATATGGCGGCGGACGCGGTCGGCCTGCTCGACGCTCTCGGCATCGAGCGCGCACACATCGTCGGCCTATCGATGGGTGGCGCCATCGCCCAGCTAATGGCGATCCATCGAGCCGCGCGGGTACGGACGCTGACCTCGATCATGTCATCGACCGGCGACCCTTCGCTCCCGCCGCCGAAGCCCGAGGCGCTCTCCGTCCTCCTCACTCCAGCGCCGGCGGATCGTGAGGGCTACGTGCAGTACTACGCGCGCAACATGCGCGCCCTGCGTGGACCCGGTTTTCCGCTGGACGAGGCCCGCGACCTGGACCGAGCCGCGCGCTACTTCGACCGCGGGCTCAACCCGCCCGGCGCGGCGCGCCAGCTCTCCGCCATCCTGGCGGCGGAGAACAGGACGGAGGCTCTCAAGGCCGTTCGCGCGCCCACGCTGGTGATACACGGCAGCGCCGACCCACTGGTCTCGGTCGAAGGGGGCAAGGCGACGGCCGACGCCGTCCCGGGCGCCAAGCTCCTCGTCATCGATGGCATGGGTCACGCTCTTCCGATAGCTTGCTGGCCACAGGTCATCGATGCTATCGCCGCTCACGCTCGCTGACAGACCTGGTGCCAATGAGAGGCTGGCCTTCGATCCAGACAGGGGAAGCGAACGGAGGGTATCGGCAACGCGGGCTGAGTCAGTTTGGTGCGCGCGCATCCACAATGCTGTCATCGCCTCAACCGCTCGCGACCGCGCTTGCAAGGCCCGCGGCGGCACCAAGCCGACGCTGCGAGTGCGCCCGAGCAGCCGGAGCTGTCGGCTGCTATTGCCACGTCGCGTCAGCCGCTGGATGGCAAGTTTCAGGTCACTCCGACCGTCGAGCCAAGTCACGCATGATCCCGACCCCTTGAGGCGAGCCTATACAGAAGCGGACGAACGCCGAACCGGCGCCGGCCACTTCATCTGCACAACCGATCACGTCTGCTGCTGAGGGAACTCCGGCCATGCTCCGCGAGCGGCAGGGTATCGACCCATTCCGGCAGAAGTGGCGCACCCAATGCGCCCTGTGGGCCTGGTGTACATGTGCGCAGCCCCGACGCCCCGACGCTTCACTCGGCGGTTACAGTCAGGACTCTGTGATGTTTGGATTCTCTGGCTCCACTAGTCTCGCAAGAGAGTCTCGATCTTTGGCGCAACCCGTGATCTGGCGGACGCCACGGGCAGCGACCTGCAGAGTCTATGTTGCCCTAGACGAGCCGTTTCGAATTGTGTTTCGATTGTTTTCGGGCCAGCCGATCTGTTGGCCGAACACGGTGAGCGCGAGAGATAGGCATGAGCCACGGGTACTATCGCTTCCCTACGCTTCACTCCGACAGGCTCGTGTTCGTGTCAGAGGACGACCTCTGGGCGGTGCCGACCGCGGGCGGTGTCGCCCGCCGGCTCACGGCCAACCTGGGCGCGGTCTCCGCGCCCTTCTTTTCGCCGGACGGCGCGACGCTGGCATTCACCGGGCGTGAGGAGGGACACGCCGAGGTCTACGTGATGGACGCCGAGGGCGGGCCGGCGCGGCGTCTGACCTATTTGGGCGCCAACACCACCGTGATCGGCTGGACGCCCGGCGGCGACCGCATCCTGTTCGCTTCCGACGCGGGGCAGCCGTTCGAGCGGGTGCCGGCCGTGCTCGCGCTGCGTCCGGAGGGCGGCCTGCCCGAGTCCTGGCCGGTCGGTCACGCCGTCAGCATCACCTTCGGGCCGGACGGGCGGTCGGCGATCGGCCGCAACAACAACGACCCGGCGCGGTGGAAGCGCTACCGCGGCGGCACGGCCGGCGACATCTGGGTGGACCCGGAGGGCAACGGCCTGTTCCAGCGGCTGGTCCGGCTCGCGGGCAACCTGGCGCGGCCGATGTGGATCGGCGAGCGCATCTATTTCCTCTCAGACCACGAGGGCTACGGCAACATCTACTCCTGCCGGCCCGACGGCGCCGACGTGCGCCGCCACACCGAGCGCACAGACTACTACGTGCGCTTCCCGGCGAGCGACAGCCGGCGCATCGCCTACCACGCCGGCGGCGACCTTTTCGTGCTCGACCCAGTCGCCGGCGTGGAGACGCCGGTCGCCGTAGAGTACCGCAGCCCGCGGGTGCAACGCCAGCGGCGGTTCGTGGACGCAGAGCGCCACCTGGAGCAGGCCGCGCTGCACCCGGAGGGGCACTCGCTCGCCGTCACCGCCCGCGGCAAGGGCTTCGCGATGGGCAACTGGGAGGGCGCCGTCATGCCGGTCGGCCGCGAGGGCGCCGTCCGCCATCGCCTGGCCCAATGGCTCAACGACGGTGAGCGGCTGGTGGCGATCGCCGACGTCGGCGGCGAGGAGGCGCTGGAGGTCCACTCGACGGTGACGGGCCCAGGGACTGGCACCGGGCCGGTGCGGCTGGGCGCACTCGACATCGGGCGTGTCTCCGCACTCAAGGTCTCGCCGACCGCCGACGCCCTGCTGCTCGCCAATCACCGCAACGAGCTCCTGCACCTGGACCTTGTCGAGAAGGCGCTCCGCGTCGTGGATCGCAGCGAGCACCGCCCCATCGGCGGCTTCGACTGGTCGCCCGACGGCAACTGGGCAGCCTACGGGTTCGCCACGAGCAACTACCAGATGGGTATCCGGCTCTGGGACCGGCGCACGGACACGCGCCACGACGCCACCACGCCGGTTCTGGCCGACCGCCGCCCGGCGTTCGACCCGGACGGCAAGTACGTCTACTTCCTGGGCGAGCGCGACCTGAACCCGGTCTACGACGGGCTGCAGTTCGAGCTATCGTTCCCGCGCGGCACGCGTCCCTTCCTGGTCACGCTCCAGCGCGACATGCTCTCGCCGTTCATGCCGGTGCCGCACGCGCTGAAGGAGGGCGACAAGCCGGACAAGCCCAACGGCAAGGAGAAGCCGGCCGGCACCAGCGAGGGCCAGGGGGAGGAGGCCGCGAAGGAGCAGCCGCCGGCGGCAGAGAAGGGGCCACCCGAGGTGCGGATCGACCTCGAAGGGATCGCAAGCCGCGTGGTCGGGTTCCCGGTGCCCGAGGGCATTTATGGGCAGGTCGCGGGCCTGAAGGGCAAGGTGCTCTTCACCAGCTTCCCCGTCGAGGGGGCGCTCGGGCGCGGCTTCGGTCATTCGGACCCGGAGCCGAAGGGCGTGCTGGAGGTGTTCGACTTCGAGACGCAGCGCCACGAGCCGCTGATTAGTGGCGTGACCGGGTTCCTGATCGGGCGCGACGGCAAGTCGATGCTCTACCGCGCCGGCAACCGGCTGCGGGTGGTGCGCGCGGGCGCCAAGCCCGAGGAGAGGGCGGGCTCCGAGCGACCGGGGCGGCGCAGCGGTTGGATCGACCTCGGGCGCCTCAAGGTGTCGGTGGAGCCGGGCGTGGAGTGGCGGCAGATGGCGCGCGAGGCTTGGCGGCTCCAGCGCGAGAATTTCTGGACCCCGAACATGTCGGCCGTGGACTGGGACGCCGTGTGGGAGCGTTACGCGCCGCTGATCGACCGCGTGGGCACGCGCGGCGAGCTCTCGGACCTGATGTGGGAGATGCAGGGCGAGCTCGGCACCTCGCACGCCTACGAGATGGGCGGCGACTACCGGCCGGAGCCGGCCTACCTGCAGGGATTCCTCGGTGCCGATTACGCCTACGACGCTGAGGCCGACTGCTACACGTTCTCGCGCATCGTGCAGGGCACGGCGGGCGAGTCCGACGCAGACTCGCCGCTCAACGCGCCCGGCATCGACGTGCGGCCCGGCGACCGCCTGCTCGCGGTGAACGGCCGGCGCGTGACCGGCGCCAGGCTGCCGCAAGAGCTCTTGGTGCACCAGGCCAGCGCCGAGGTGGCGCTCACCGTGCAGCGGGGCGAGGAGGCGCCGCGCGTCGTCACGGTGCGGGCGCGGCGCTCGGAGGCGCTGGCGCGCTACCGCGAGTGGGTGGAGGCCAACCGGTGCAAGGTGCTGGAGGCGACCGGCGGGCGTATCGGCTACGTCCACATCCCGGACATGGGGGCATGGGGGTTCGCCGAGTTCCACCGGCTCTATCTGACCGAGGTCGCGCGCGACGGGCTCGTGGTGGACGTGCGCTACAACCGCGGTGGCCACGTGTCGGAGCTGCTCATCGAGAAGCTGGCCCGCAGGCGGCTGGGCTACGACGTGTCGCGCTGGGGCAAGCCGGCCCCGTACCCAAGCTACTCCGTCGGCGGCCCGATGGTGGCGCTGACGAACCAGTGGGCGGGCTCCGACGGTGACATCTTTAGCCACGCGTTCAAGCTGATGAAGCTTGGGCCGCTGATCGGCACCCGTACCTGGGGCGGCGTGATCGGCATCTCGCCGCGCCACGCGCTGGCCGACGGCTCCTTCACCACGCAGCCCGAGTTCTCGTTCTGGTTCGTGGATGTGGGGTGGGGCGTGGAGAACTACGGCACCGATCCGGACATCGAGGTGGACGTGGCACCGCAGGACTACGCAGCGGGCCGCGACCCGCAGCTCGACCGGGCGATCGCCGAGGTTCTGCGCCTGCTGGAGGAGAATCCGCCCGTCGTTCCGGCGTTCGACGAGCGCCCAGTGCTCACCCCGCCCCCGAATCTCCCCTGAGCTTCCGCTGAACGGGCCTGCGCAGCCCGCGAACAAGAGCGCGGTTTTCATGTGCACGCAAAGTACGTCAGCTCTTAGCACACAATCAAGCCTGTCGGCCGACGGGAGGATCGATCCCGCTGTCGACAGCGCATTCGAACTCGCACTCGGAGGCTGACCTCTCCCATCGATCCACCTTTACAAGAGCCGACCTCACGGCAGGCGACTAGGTCGCGCAGGACGCTGCTCATTCGACGTCCGCATTTGAAGGTACTGCGGCCGTGCTCCGAGCGCCGTGGCCGCTTATGGTCGAGAGACAGACCAGCATGCGCTTGATGGCAGCCGTCGGGCACCGGTCGAGACGCGCCCGTTTCACTGATACAGGGCACCGCAAGCGCTCGGACTACAACCTTGGATCAACCGGCTCGCTTTCCAACGCCAGTACGGCGAATACGGCCTCGTGCACGCGCCGCAGCGGCTCGCGCGCGATGAAGCGCTCCAGCGCCTCCCGGCCGAGGAGGAACTCGCGGGCCGCCAGCGAGCGTTTCCGGCCAAGGCCGCGGCTGCGCAGCCTCACGAGGTGCTCCGTGGCGTCGTATTCAGGTCCATAGATGATGCGCAGATATTCCGGCCCACGGCACTTCACGGCCGGCTGTGCGAGACCCTTGCGTCCCCGCGCGATGAAGGCACGCGGCTTCACCACCATGCCCTCACCGCCGCGACCTGTCAGGTCGCCCCACCATTGGATCGCCGTCTCGGCGCTCGCGGGATCAGCAAGATCGACGAGATGATGCGCCGTGGCGACCATCAGCTGGTCGCCGGGCTCGGCGAGCCGCGCCACCTCGGCCATGTGCCAGAGATGATCCTTGTCCATGTGCACGGCCCCCTCCGTCGCCAGCAGATGGAACGGCGCGATGCGGTAGTCGTCGAGCGACGCGACGGGCCAGCAGTAGCGCAGGTAGGCCTGGGCATACCTCGCTGAGCGCTCGCTCCGGGCCTCGAAGCGCTGCAGCAGTGGCGCCAGCGATGGATCGCGGTCCGCCGCCTGCCGCAGCAGGGCGACCGACCGGATCAGCCCGGCCGTCGCCGCGGCCCCGGTGGCCGCATACTGCTCGCGGATGAGGGATTGCGCCTTGGCGGACCAGGGCATGATCTCGGCGTCGAGGAGCGCCCACGCGGTGGCATGCCGCACCCAGAATCCGACCTCGGTCATGGCCGCGCGCACGCGCGCGAGCACGGCCTCGGCCGTGGTCCGATCCGGAAAGAAGGCTCGGCCGGTGCGGGTGTAGATCATCCCGGTCTCGCCGGTCGTCACGCCGAAGCGATCGCGCGCGGCGTCTTCGTCGCGGCAGACGACGAGCAGTGCACGCGAGCCCATGTGCTTTTCCTCGACGACGACCTCCGCGATGCCCTCGTCGCGGTAGTAGGCGAACGCCTCGTCGGGGTGCTCGAGCAGGCCCTCACGGGCGGTCGTCGCCGGCGGCGACATGGTGGGCGGCAGGTGGATCAGCCACTTGGGATGGACCGCGAACCGGGTCATGACCTCCAGGGCGGCTGCGGCGCTGCCCTCGTCGACGGTGATCGAGCGGCCGGACCCATCGGACCGGCCGATATCGACGATGCGCTTGCCGATCACCAGCGACAGGTCGAGCACATCGTCGTTGGCGTGCTGGAGGCTGAGGCCGCCCGACGCGGCGGCTCCGAGCGGCCGCACGGGCTCGGCATAGACCTTGGCGGCCAGAACGTCGATCAGCTCCTTCTCCGGCCAGCGTAGCGCCGTGAGCTTGCCGCCGAAAACGCAGCCGGTGTCGATGCAGATGGTATTGTTCAGCCACTCCGCCGTGACGACGGGCGTGTGGCCGTAGACGACCGCCGTGCCGCCCCGATACTCGGCGGCCCAGTTGTGGCGGATGGGCAAGCCGAACTCGTCGGTCTCCCCCGTGGTCTCGCCGTAGAGGCAGAACTCGCGGACCGCGCCCGACGAGCGGCCGATCATCTCCTCCTTGATGCCCGCGTGCGCCACCACCAGCTTGCCGCCGTCGAGCCACAGATGGCTGACGAGGCCGTCGAGAAACGTCCTCATGCGGATGCGGAACGACTCCGATTCCTGTTCCAGCTGTGCCGCGGACTCTGCCAGGCCATGCGTGAGTTTGACGTTGCGTCCATGCAGCCAGCGGATGAGCTTCACATCGTGATTCCCAGGGACACAGAAGGCGGCGCCGCTGGTGACCATTGCATGCACGAGCCTCAGGACGTCGGGCGTCCTTGGCCCGCGATCCACAAGGTCGCCGACGAAGATCGCGCGCCGTCCCTGGGGCGGGATCACGGTGCACGCCCAGTCCGAGTTACCTCTACCCTCCCAGGAGACCAGGTAGCCCAGCTTGGCGAGCAGCGCTTCCAGCTCGTCGGCGCAGCCGTGCACGTCGCCGATGATATCGAAGGGACCGTCCTTGCGCCGTGCATCGGTCCACAGGCGCTCGCGTGCGATCTCGACGCTGTCGATCTCCTCCACGGAACGGAGCTCGTGGACGTAGCGGAAGCCCTCCTTGTCGATGCGGCGGATGTTGCGCCTGAGGCTGGCCATGTGGTTGCGCACCACGTGCGGCCCGTACTGGCGGTCGGGCCGCGCCTTGTTGCGCTCGTAGCAGATGCCCTCGCCAGGGTTGAGCACGATGGCGACAGCCAGCGCATGGTATTTCTTGGCAGTGCGTACGAGCTGCGCGCGATCCTCCTGGCGCACATTGGTAGCGTCGATGACGACGAGCTTGCGCCGCTTCAGGCGCGTCTCGGCGATGACGTGCAGGAGTGCGAAGGCATCCGCTGTGGCATCGAGGCTGTTCTCGTCGTCCTCCACCATGCCGCGGCAGGCATCGGACGAGATGACCTCGGTCGGCTTGAAATGCCGGCGTGCAAACGTCGACTTGCCGGAGCCGGAGGCGCCGATCAGCGCGACGAGACAGAAGTCGGGGATAGCGATCCTCAAGCCTCACCCCGCTCGAAGATCGCCATCTGTGACGGCGGGCCCAGCGTCACATCCTCCTCGCCGACCGGTTCTATCCGGGCCCCGTAGCCGAACCGGCCGCTCACGCCATCCACCCAGGCCTGGAACTCTGCCCGCGTCCACTCGAAGCGATGGTCGGCGTGCCGCAACTGGCCGGGCGCCATGCCTTCGAACCTAGCGTTGTACTCGCGGTTGGGCGTGGTCACGACTACCAGCCCAGGCTTTGCAAACTCGAAGACGACGCGCTCCACCGATGCGAGGCGATCCGGCTCGATGTGCTCGATCACCTCGACCAGCGCGGCTGCATCGAACCCCTCGATGCGTTGGTCGCGGTAGGTCAATGCGCCTTGCACGATCCTGATCCGCGCGCCCTGCCGCTCGTTGAGAGAGTCGAGCCGCAGCCGCCGCGCCGCGATCTCCAGGTCCTGGGTGCCGACGTCGACGCCGAGGATCTCGGTGAACTGCCTCTCCGACAGTAGCCGCTTCAGCAGCTTGCCGCTGCCGCAGCCGAGGTCGACCACGCGCCGGGCGCCGGATGCCTTGAGCACCTCAGTGACGCGGTCCAGCCGCTGGTCGTGCAGGCGCAGCGGCTTCTCCAGCTTCTCCTCGGCGGCATTCTTGGGAAGCTCGACGACGCCGTCTGCATTGGGCGGGGTCTCGATCTCCGCCTCGCCGTCGGCCGCCTCGGCGTCAGCCTCGGCCAGGCGTGCGATCGCCTCCCTGGCCAGCCCGCGCTTGCGTCGGAGGTAGCGGCGCGCGATGAGGTCGCGCTCGGGATGGGCCGGCAGCCAGGTGCCACCCTTGGCCAGCAGCTTCTCGATCTCCTCGGCGTCGATATAGTAGTGCTTCTTCAGATCGAGGACGGGGATCAGCACGTAGAGGTGGTTGAGGAGGTCGACGAGGCGACACGTCGCTTCGAGCTGCAGTGTGACGTAGGGGCTTGGCCCCCAATCGGGCATCGCCGCATCGAGCGGCAGAGTCTCGACCGCAATCCGGTAGCCCAGCGGCGCGAACAGGCGCTCGATCAGGTCGGTACCGCCGCGCACCGGCAGCGGCGTCACCAGCGCCGACAGCGGGATCGGCTGCTGCACGAGATCGGGGCGCTGCTCGCAGCGGCCGCCGAGCGCAGTCCGCAGCGTCTTGGCGATCGCCACCGACAGGAACGACGAGGCGGCGTAGGGGCGGTCGTTGACGTACTGGTCGAGCAATCCCCCGTCCTTGCCTCCGCCGCGCACGAGGCCGATTGGGTCGACGTCGAGCAGCAGCGCGAACGTGCAGCGCTCGTCGGTCGCCTCGGGATAGAACATGTGCGCGCAGCCGAAGGCCAGCTCCAGCTCGTGGCTGCGCGCCGGATGCTTGTGCAGGAGATAGCCGAGGTCCGTGGCCGGCCGGTAGGTGGTCGTGATCGACAGCAGCATTCGCGGTAGACGCCCCCGTTGCTCTGCAAGGAATTGCCGCCTTGCTACACCAATTGTCTCCCATGTGCAGCTGCCTGCCGAAGGGCCGTCCGGCGGCGATGCGGCAGAGAATGCGCCATGGAACATGCTCATCTGCACTCGCAACGGGAATGGGCTCGCGGGCCCGAGCGCCCCGCGCCGTCTCGCGGCGCGGGGCCTTGCTATGCGAGGTCGATCGCGCGCGCCCTGGCCCAGCGCTCCAGGAGCTTGCGCTCCTCCGTGCGTGCCGGCCGGTTGGCAAAGCCGCGCACCTGGACCGCCCGGTGCTGACGGTCGAGCTCGATCGTCAGCAGCCGCTCGGTATTGCCCGCAGCGCGGCGGCGCAGCGACCAGATCGAAGCGTTCCCGGCGATGCACTTGGGCGCGTAGCTCGCAACACAGTGGTGCATGGCCCGCGTCTCGGCCACGAGATCGGCGGCCGTCCGCAGCTGGATCACCAGGTACTCCTCGCGCCAGGAGCGGTCCTTGGGCGCCGGGCCCCACGACCAGTCCGTGATCGCCGCGCCACGCCAGCTGCCGCCGGACGCCTCGCCTGCGATCGGCTGTCCGCGCGCACGGGCCTGCGCTGCCTCCGCGCGGCGGCGGGCGGCCTCGATGCGCGCGATCGCCTCGAGGTCGCGGTGCCACTCGCGCATCTGCCGGCTGAGCGAAGCGAGCGTACGGCCCTTGAGGCTGAACCCCGGATCGCGCTGGTGGCAGTCCGCGAGATAGTCGCGGAGGTCGTCCATCTCCTCCACGGTGGCCGGATGCGCACAGAAGAAGCGCACCGCCTCGCGCCAGAAGCCGAGCTCGGCGCGCAGCGTCCGTACGATCCTGGTGCGCGCGATCCGCAGCACGATGGCAGCATCGTTCGTGTAAGAACGGGCAATCGCCTGCCAGATCGCCGCCTCGAAGCCGGGGCTCCCCAGCGGATTGAGGAAGGCGTGGACCTCCTTGCGGGACAGCCACGGGCCGGCCCCCTCCTTGTAGAGCGAGCCGCCACCGGCAGCCACGATGTACCAGCGCTTGCGCAACACGATCTCGTCGCGATCGAGCCCGTCGCGGTCCACCCAGATCTGCTCCAGGTGCTCCGCAACCGGGTAGCGCGCGAAGAGATAGCGGGCCGCGGCAAGACGCAGGCGCGCGGCATCGCGCGTCTTCATCTGCGGGCGCCAAGCCCAGGGGTCGCGCACGACCGCGGCCTCGAAACCGTCCCTGGCCTCGGCGATCGCCTTGTGGAAGTCCGGTGCCGAACGCGCCCGCTGCGACACACGCCGCAGCGACGCCTCATAGGCATCAACCCGCGCGCGCTCGGCCTCCTGCCGGCGCTGGATCAACGAACGTGCCATGGTCGTTCAATCCGAATGGATGACTGTCAGCCGGTCGCTCCGCGAGCGTCGGCACGGCATGTGTCGAGCGCGGTAGTGGACTCACGGCTGGTCTCCTCCTCGGTTGAACGTCGCCAGGTTGAATGAGGCGAGCTTCTTACATCTGATCATTGATCGGCGCAAGCTGCTCGCCTTCGATCACGTGTCGCCTGTCAGACGATCCGCTGTGTGGTCTTTCTGTGGGGCTCGAGAGGGGCGGGGTTGCTCGGCCGTCCCTTTTGGCGTGACGGCGGTCATGCTGCCAATCGGCGCCACGCATTGCCCCCACCAGCGCGACCCCGCTCGATGAGTCAAAATTCAGGCCGATCCGCCATCACTGCCTGTGGATTTCGGGCCTATACACAAGCAGACATAACGCTGTTCCGGTTTGACCCAGCCGGCGCCCTAGCCGAGCATGTCCGGTGTCGGAGGCGTCGCGCCGATGGTCGCCATATACTGCGCAAGGCGATCACGGTTGGGAGGCTATGCAGTTGCTCGCCTTTCCAGACAATCTTGGCGCCACGGAACGTCGGCGCGACATGAACCTTGCCGATGACATCGGCAAGGAGTGCATCTAGAGGGCAAGCAAGCCAGGCGGCGGCTTGCGCATATGGGAGGCCTGTTCGTAGGCGTAGGCCAGACGCAGGAGCTTGTGCTCGCTCCAGGCGCGGCCGGCGAAGGTGACGCCGAACGGATAGTCGGGCGTGTCCTTGGCCGTCGGACTTCCCGAGATGAAGCCGCCTGGCACCATGACGCTGGGATAGCCCGCCTTGGCGGCGATCGCGGCGCCCGCAGTGCCGGGGAACAGCACGGCGTCGAGCTTGTGCTGGTTCATGTAGGCGTCCATGCCGCGCGTCTTGGCGGCGAGCAGGTCCATGGCACGCGCCGACTTGTACTCGAGCTCGCTTAAATCGCCCTTGGTGAGGTTGGCGGCGAGGAATAGGTCCTGGCCGAAGCGTAGGGCTCTGCCGGGGTTCGCCTCGTTAAAGGCCACGATGTCGGCGATAGTCTTGATCCGGGTGTTGGTGGCCCAGTCTTTCAGGTAGAGGTTAAGATCGCGCTTCAGTTCGTAGAGGAAGACGATCGGCGGCGTCGCCGGATTGCCCTTGTTGCGGCTCAGCGGATTGCGGTTGAGCACGGCCATCGTCGTGCCCGGCCCGCCGATCCAGCCGGCCGTCGGCATGCTGGCACGCACGATGACGGCGCCCAGATCCTCCAGCACCTTGATCGCGTCGGCCATCACCTTGGCTAACCTGGGTGGGAGCTTGCCGTAGTAGCAATCGTTCAGCGGGTCGGCGGGATCGCTCGGCACGCCGATGCGCGCGCCCTTCATCGCATCGTGCGCGAGGTCGGCGGTGTAATCCGCCGGCCGCCGCTGCCCTTGCGTCGCCGGGTCGAGCGGGTCCTTGGCGGCCAGCACGTTCAGGAGCATCGCTGCGTCGCGCACGGTACGCGTCATCGGCCCTGCGGTGTCCTGGCTGTGCGAGATCGGCAGGATCCCCGCACGGCTGATCAGTCCGACGGTCGGCTTCACGGTGACGAGGCCATTCTGGCTGGCGGGGTTGAGCAGCGAGCCCGAGGTCTCGGTGCCGATCGAGGCGGCGCACAGACCTGCCGCCACCGCGACCGCCGGACCCGAGCTCGAGCCGCCTGGGAGCACGACTGGGATGTCGCGATCGTCCATCAGCGTCGGCGCGTAGGGATTCTTCACCTGGCCGCTGAGCGAGGAGTAGCCCGAGGGCATGTCGATCGCGAGCATGTTGGCGAACTCCGTCAGGTTCGCCTTGCCGAGGATCACCGCGCCAGCGTCGCGCAGCAGCCTGACGACGACGGCGTCGCCCCTGGCGCGCGCCCCTTCCAGCGCCAGCGAGCCTGCCGTGGTCGGCTGTTTGTCGCCGGTGGCGATGTTGTCCTTCACCAGGATCGGCACGCCGGCCAGCGGCTGTTTGACCGACGGCCTGGTGTCGTCGAGCTTGCCCGCGATCGTGAGCGCATCGGCATTGAGCTCGCGTACGGAGTTGAGCTTGGGCCCTTCGCGGTCGTAAGCCTCAACGCGCGCGAGATAGCCTTTGGTCAGCGCCGTGGCGGTGACCCGCCTACTTGCCAGCGCCTGGATGACATCGCTCATGGGGGCGTTTTCGAGCGCCAGCGTGGTCTGCGCCTTGGCGCGAGTGGCGGGGACGGCGCCCATGGCGGCCGTGGCGAGGAGGGCATCGCGGCGGGTTAGTTTCTTCATGGTGCGCCTCGCGGGCAGACTCCCTAGATGGGCGGGGTGCGTTTCTGGCTGCCTCGGCCGAAACGAGCGCCCTTGGGATTGTGGCCCGAGATCATGCGCACACCTTGGCCAATATCGCGGCGAGGCTCGGTATGGAGATCAAACTTCGTCGACCTCGGGCACGCTCAGGCTTAGCAGGCTGGCCGACTCCGCATGAATCTCTTTGCAGGATCTTGTGCCGATGGCGAGTGCCCCCTCCAGATCTCGTGGGTCTGACGGGGTCAAAAATGCCATTTCAACAGCCTGCTAGTGGCGCGCTAGACCTTCCCTGCGCTACCGCACCATGATCGTGAGGCATGGCACAAACGAATTGCGGCCTACGGCGTCCACGCCACGGAGTGCACCCATAAAGAAACGGACATCACTGCGGGCTTGCCTAGGCGCGTGGGATACCGCTCATATGACGTCCGCTTTGCGGCTGCGACTGCCCTCGTGGCGCCGGGCAAGCTCCTTGGTCGAGAGCTAGACCAGCATACGCTTTCATGGAAGTGAGCATCTGATCCAGCCAGTGCCGCGCCGAGCTGCGCGATCACGCGCTTGCATCCTGGCGTTGCGGGCGGGACAGAGTTCATCTCAAGTAGTGGGTGATCAGATGCCAATGAGCGAAGCGGCAAGTGTGCGTTAGTGGCAAGCTTGTCGCCTTCGATTGCCCTGCGCACGAGGTGCTCGTGATCCATTGGTTAGTCCCCATAAAACCCGTCGCCCAGTGGTGCGCCTCGCGTAACGGGCCCCTTAGTCCTACTGAGTCACAAGGTCGCAAATTCTTGGGATGAGAATCAACTACTTGGTGCGACTCACTTCAGCGAAGGAGGGCTGATATGGGTCGCAGCCAAGGCTTGGAGGTGAGTGAAGCGCGGTTCGCTGAGTATGTGGATGGCTTGACCAGCGTGATCGGGCACGCGGATCGAGCTGCGCCGTTGAAGGGCTATTGCACGGGATTGTTGGCGGCGGAGGGACGCAGAAGCGTGGAGCCGATGGCTGCGGTGACGGCTCCGGCCGGCGTTTCGGCGCAGCACCAGAAGCTTCTGCATTTCGTTGCCAATTCCACGTGGTCCGACTCGGCGGTGCTGGCCAAGGTGCAGGAGATGGTGGTGCCGACGATCGAGCGGCACGAGCCGATTCAAGCCTGGATTATCGATGACACGTCGTTTCCCAAGCAGGGCAAGCACTCGGTCGGCGTGCATCATCAGTATTGCGGTCAGCTCGGCAAGCAGGCCAACTGCCAGGTGGTGGTGACGCTGTCGATCGCCAATCACCATGCGAGCCTGCCGATCGCCTACCAGCTGTATCTGCCGGAGGAATGGGCCGGGGATGCCGAGCGCCGCAGGACGGCGCGGGTTCCCGAGGAGATTGTGTTCAAGACCAAGCCGGAGATCGCGCTGGAGCAAGTCCGCGCAGCGTGTGCGGTGGGCGTGGCGCGCGGCGTCGTGCTGATGGATGCGAGCTACGGCTCCAACAGCGCTCTGCGCTACGGTATCAGCGCGCTGGGCTTGAGCTACGTGGCCGGCATCGTGCCGACCATCAAGGTGCAAGCGGTGAGCGCTGGCGGCGCGCCCGGCGAGTCCCTGGGGCCGCGCGTGAGCGCCAAGGAGCTGGCCCTCGGCCTGCCGAGCCACGCCTGGCGCAAGGTGACATGGCGCGAAGGCACCAACGAGCGGCTCTCGTCGCGCTTTGCCCGCGTGCGCGTGCGCACCTCGCCGATCCGGCGCGCCAAGGAGCGGGCGGAGGAGACGCTGCTGATCGAATGGCCCGAAGGCGAGGAGGAGCCCACGAAATACTGGCTCTCGACGCTACCAGAGAGCACCTCATTCCGCCGCCTCGTCGACATCGCCAAGATGCGCTCGCGCATCGAGCGCGACTACCAGGATCTCAAGCAGGAGATCGGGCTCGGGCACTACGAGGGGCGAGGATGGATAGGCTTCCATCACCACGGCACGCTGTGCATCGCCGCCTACGGATTCCTGGTCTCCGAAAGGGAGACGATTCCCCCCTCAGGACCAAGTCGCGCCGGGTGCCTCGCGAAACCTGCCCTACCCGACCGTTACCGACCCCGCGGCGCCCCCGATCCGGACGCAACGCCACGTCCCCAACTCGATCGCCACGCTCCACCGCAGATTGGCAGTCGCGATAGCCCGAACGCTGCCGCGATGCCCTTGCTGCGCACGTAGCTTTACACGAGTAGCGCAGCATGCGTTATGACACAGTAGGATTAGTCGAGCAGCCAAGGGACCGCAGCGGCCTGCGCTATTTGTCGGACCTGCGCCATTAATCCGGCACCGACCGGGATGCCATCCCGCCGTCGCATCTCGGCCAGTTTCCGCTGCGGATCGCCCGCGACCATCACCGGCTGTGTTGGGTCGACCGGGATGGTGGCCCTGAGCGCCCCCAGAAACGTCGCCACGTCGGACTCAAAATCAGCCGCGTCCCGGAAGATGGCAGGATCAATGGCCATGAAGAAATGTCCAATGTCCATGCCGACGGGCTTCTTGGTGTGCGCCGGATCGGTGACGAGGGTCGCGCCCGACAGGCAGGACGCGAGGATATTCACCATCACCGCAAGACCGAAGCCCTTGTAGCTCGAGTTCTCCGGCGAGCCGCCGAGCGAGGTCAGGAACCCGCCCTTCTCTTTGGCCACCAGCGGATCGTTAGAGGGGCGGCCTTCGCGGTCCAGCAGCCAGCCGTCGGGAGCGGGGAGGTTCTCGTTCGCCTTGTTGCGGATACGGCCCGCGGCGACCGTCGTCGTTGCCATATCGAGCAGGAACGGCACGCCGTCGGCGCTGGGGGCCGCGAACGACCAGGGATCGGTGCCAAGTCGCGCCTGCTTGCCGAAGGTTGGCGCCACCTGGATGCCCGATGCCGAGGTGCAGGCCATGCCGACGAGACCGGCGTTTGCAGCCATCAGCGTATAGAAACCGGCTGCACCGAAATGCGCCGAGGCACGTACGACCGCAGCTGCAATTCCGGCGGCCTTGGCCTTTGCGATCGCCGTCGACATGGCGAAGTGCGCCGCCACGTGACCGAGCCCGCCGCCGCCATCCACCACCGCCGACACGGGCGTCTGCGCGACGATCCGCGGCCGGGCGTTCATACGCACGCGGCCGCTGCGGCGCAGCGCATCGTAGGGTGGGATCATCGAGATGCCGTGGCTGTCGATGCCGTGCAGGTCCGACCACGCCAGCACCTCGGCGGTGATCTCGGCGTTGTCCTCGGGCATGCCCCAGGCGCGCAGAATCGCCTTCAATTGTGCGCGGTGATCGGCATATGAGGCGGGCATGGGCGCTCCCTGGGTCTGATGTTCCGATGCCCAACCTGGACGATCCTCACGCACGCGACAAGCGGCGGCGACGGGGCAGAACAACGCCGACATGGGCACTACGGCGCATCGTCAAGCCGAGGCGTAGCGACAGCTGATCACGAAATTTAGTTCACTCGCTTCCGGGCAATTGGCTGGACCATGCTCTCGTGCCCAGCTCGTGTCTGAGAGTTGAGCCTGCTGACCACCGCGTCCCCCTAGCTTCGCTTTCCAGCATCACCGCAAGCATGCATATTGCTTGCGAACCTCTTTCATCTTGGTGGGCCAGCGCACATGTCCAAGCTCTATGAAGCCCTCGCAGAGGCCTTCCTCACAGAGGGGGTCGACACGCAATTCGTCCTGATGGGCGACGGCAACATGCATTGGTCTACAGCCTTCGCCCGCCTGCCCGGCGTGCAAACGATCCACGTCCGGCATGAGCATTGCGCCGTCGCCGCCGCGACAGCCTACAATATAGCGACGGGGAAGATCGCTGCGGCTTCGGTCACCTGCGGCCCGGGCCTCACTCAATTGATGACGGCGCTACCCGCGGCGGTGCGCGCCCACCTGCCAATGGTGGTGTTTGCCGGAGAGGCGCCGGTCAATGCGAAGTTCTACAACCAATACATCGAGCAGGCGCCGTTGGTGACGGCCACCGGTGCACATTACATCGCCGCGCATAGTGTGCCGCGGATGATGGAGCACGTACGCGAGGCGTTCCACATTGCGAAATACGGGCGCCGGCCCGTCGTGCTGGGCATTCCCTACGACCTGCAGAAAGTGGAGCACACGTCTAGCCAGCCCTACGAGACGTCTGCGATGTATTATCCCAAGGTCGGGCGCATACATCCCGACCCGGCAATCGTGGCCGAGGCCGTCGAACGACTGAAGGCGGCCAAGCGGCCGATCATCCTCGGTGGTCGCGGCGTCCTGCGTGCTGGCGCGAGGGAGGCCGTGCTGAGGCTGGCCGACCGCTGCGGTGCCGTGCTCGCCCACACGCTTCCTGCGCGCGGCCTGTTTGACGACCACGAATTCGCTATCGGCTGCGCCGGCAGCTACATCACGACGCTGGGCATGGAACTGTTCCAGTCCGCCGACGTCGTTCTCGCCGTTGGCACGAGCTTGTCCTACTACGTCGGTGGAGGGCACTACTTCGCGAAGGCCTGCACGATACAGGTGGACGACGCGCCGCGCGGCCTGCGCGACGGCCAGAAGGCGGCCGATATCTACGTCAAGTCCGATGGCTTCGTTGGCGTCGAGGCGATCCTCGTCGGCCTCGATCAGGCGTTGGGTCCGGGCAAGCCAACGGCCGCCGAGATTCGCACGAAAGCACTTGCGCATCGCATCGCGACTGAGCCCCCGGATTCGATGCCGTTCGAGATCGAGCCGGGACTGCTTGATCCGCGCAAGGCGATCGCTGCCCTCGACGCCGTGATCCCGAAGGACTGGGACATCGTCACCGGTTCCGGCCATCAAGCCTATTTCAACGCGCAGATGCGCGGGCGGCCGGCGGAGCGCTTCACAACGGTCCGCGAATTCGGCGCGGTCGGAAACGGCCTTTCCTACGCCCTCGGCGTGGCCGCCGCCCGCAAGCAGGGTCGCGAGGGCGAACTCGTGCTATTCGAGGGCGACGGCGGACTGCTGTTCCACATCCAAGAGCTTGAGACGGTGCGCCGTCATGGCATGCGCATGCTGATCTGCGTGATGAACGATGGAGGGTACGGATCGGAGTTTCACAAGCTGCGCGCCGACGGCATCGACGACAGCCTGGCGATATTCGGCCGGCCCGCGTTCGAGAACATCGCGCGCGGTTTCGGTCTGCGCGGAGCGGAGCTCCGTGACATCTCGGCGATCCCGAAGCTGTTCGCGGACTTTTGCGCGCAGGGCGAAAGCGAAGTCTGGAACATCCAGATATCCGACAAGGTCACGGCTCCAGCCATCCGCCAGACCATAAGGCGCGGACACGGCAAGATGTGAACGCCGGGCAATCCTCGGCGGCGTGGGTATACAGAAGTGGACATTCGAGGATCGGCCGCTGACGACGATAGGTACACCTTCGAAGCGGTCCGCGATCGGGGCAACTCCGGTCGTGTTTCAGACCACCGGCCTCAGATGGCTCGATATCATCGCCGGCGCCGGCCCAAGCGCCACAAAGTGATTCCCGACGGTTGCAAGAACCGTCTGTGACTCGAAAGAAACGGTCACCTCGTAAAGCGTCGTGAGGAAGGCACCGCTTCGCTACGCCGCGAGCAAAGCCGCGTGCCCTCGCCGGGGGCTGCGGGAGTACACTGCTTCTATTTCCGCCAAGCGCACAACGTAGGCTAGGATGGCGCGCAATCGTGATGACGAGAGCTGGGTGCTGCGCATTGCCCGTTTGGCAACCCGTTCCGCTCCAGCTGGATGGGGAGTAGGACATGTCTGCGCTCATGCGTGCTTTGTGCTTGGTCGCCCTCGTTGCTTGGCCAGGTACTCTGCCGGCTGAGGTATTTCCGAACCGCGCCGTGAAATTCATCGTACCGTTTCCCGCCGGCGGCCCGGCCGACACCATCAGCCGCATTGTGACAGAGAAGATGGCGGCAAATCTCGGACAGTCCATCGTGATCGAGAACCGTGCGGGCGCCGGCGGCCTTACCGGCATTGCTTCGGTGGCCAAGGCAGAGCCCGACGGGTACACCATTGCCATCGCCCCCTCGAGCGGCCTCGCGATGAATGTCAATCTGCGCGAGAACATGCCGTTCCATCCGCTGAAGGACTTGGCGCTGATCACGCAGATCGTCTCGGTGCCGGAGATCCTGGTGGTCAACGAGAACGTGCCGGTCAAGACGCTGGCGGAGCTCGTCGCCCTGGCCAAAGCGCAGCCCGGCAAGCTCGTATTTGCCTCGACCGGTTTGGGCGGCATGCCGCACATGGCGATGGAGCTGCTGAAGCTCACGGCCCAGATCGACCTGGTGCACGTGCCCTACACCGGCGCGGCGCCCGCCGTGAACGATCTGCTCGGAGGCCATGTGCAGCTGATGTTTGCCGATGTGCCGGTGCTCTTGGGCAGCATTCAATCCGGAAAGTTGCGCCCGCTGGCGATCGGCAGCCGGGCTCGCTTCGCCGGCCTGCCGTCCGTGGCGACAACGGCGGAGCTCGGCATGCCCCAGGTGGAGGCCGACAATTGGTACGGCCTCGTGGCCCCCACCGCAACGCCGCCGGCGGTCCTCGCCACGCTCCACGCTGCCGCAGCGCAAGCGCTGCACTCCGCCGAGATCAAGGACAAGCTCGCGGCACAAGGCGCCATCGCCGTCGGCAACGCGTCTGCCGAGTTCCAGGCCTACGTGAAGAGCGAGATCGAACGCTGGGGCAAGGTGATTGCCGCAACGGGCATCAAGATCAAGTAGGGCGCTCGCTCACAGGGCCTGCTCCCATGCGGCCGGTATCAGGCGATAGCCCGTGCCGTTGCGAACCAGGTGCGCGAAGCCCGGAAAATGCAGATGCATGCCCGTGACGAGCAGGCGGTCGGTGGCCACCATGTCGAACACCCTGCGCCGCGCGGCGGCGGCCGCATCCTTGTCGGTATCGAAGTCCATGCATACCTCGGGCCTAGCGGTCTGAACCTCGGGCACGTGCACGGTGTCACCCCAAATCAGGAGTTGGTCGTTGCCAGAGCTGATCATGAACGTAGTGTGGCCGGGAGTGTGGCCGGGCCGCGGAATGGCGGTAATTCCCGGAAACACCTCGCCCTCCTTGAACAGACTCCAGCGGTCCCTGTAAGGGGCAACTTGCTCGCGACCGGCTTGAAAGAACAACTTCTTCTCGCGGTCGGTCCCCCTGGCCATCTTGGCGTCGTCAAACCAGTGCTCCGGCTCCTTCTCGTGCATCACGAGCTCGGCGTTGGGATAGTTGCGCTTGCCCGTGGTCATGTCGGTGAGGCCGGCGGAATGGTCGGGATGCATGTGCGTCAACAGCACTGCCTCGATAGCGGCGGGGTCCACCCCAGCAGCCCTGATGTTGGTCATCACCTTGCCGGCCGTGGGCAGCAGGTAGTTGCCCGACCCGGTTTCGATCAGCGCCAGCCGTCCGGCCGAGTAGATCAGGAAGGCGTTGACGGCCGTGCGGCGTGCCGGGCGGAAGGCATTCGTCAGGATCTGGCGGGCCTCGTCCTGGCTGATGTTGCGCAGCACCTCGAGCGTACCGTCGAGGAACCCGTCGCTGATGGCGGTGACGACGATGTCGCCGACGCGACGATGGTAGACTCCGGGGATCTGCTGCTGCGGGGCATTGACCATATGAGTGTCCTCTCGCGGACCAGTGGCTCAATAAACATCGGCGTGCTCGGTGGCTTGCATCGACGGGCGCCGGGCGAAGTCGGCATACCAGGCTGCCAGCTTGGGACGGCCGGCGCGCCAATCATCGGCCGCGAAGCGAAAATCCAGATGCCCGAGAGCGCAGCCGATGGCGATTTGTCCGATGTCCGGCGTCCCTGCCGGGCCGGCGCCCTCGACCTCAATCCGGTCGAGTGCCGATGCAATCTTCAGCCGATAGGCCGCCAAGTGGCTCTCGCTTTGCGCCTCTTTCGCACGGGATTGCTCGCCTAGCCTGAGGACGTTGACCTCCATCAGGCCGTCGCCGAGCGCCTGGCGACGCAACACGGGCCAGCGCGCCGCCCTATCGGATGGAAACAGCTTGGGCCCATCATGCAGCTCATCGAGGTATTCGCAGATCACGCGCGAATCATGGAGCCCGTTGCCTTCCTCGAGCACCAGCGTCGGTATCTTGTTCAGAGGGTTCAGGGCCATGACGTCGGCGTTGGGCTTGTTGGCAGCCACAACCACGCGCTCGGTGCGGATGCGGCCGGCAAGGCCGGTCTCGTGCGCTGCCACCATGACCTTGCGCACGAAGGGCGAGCGGGACGACCACAGCAACTTCATCGATACAGAACCTTGATACTCGCTTGGCTCGACAACCTAGCCGAGGATTGTAATCGGGGGACATGACGAAGAACAAACCACAGTTGATCGCTTCTGCTCTGCAGCGTTAGAAACACAGCAGGTTAGTCATCCGTTGAGACATGGGATCGTCTACAGGCATGCCCGACAACCAAGATGCACCCCTCAAGACGTACATCGACCACCTCGAGCGCGGTGAACTCGCCTATCAATTCAGCCCAGACATGGGGAAGGCCGTGTTCTATCCGCGCGTGCTATGCCCGTTCACCGGCAGCGATCGACTGGAATGGCGCATCAGCAAGGGGCTCGGAACGGTCCATGCCACGACCGTTGTGCATCCCGGGGAAGGCAAACCCTTCAACGTCTCGCTCATCGACTGCGACGAAGGATTCCGCCTGATGAGCCGAGTGGAGGACATCGCGCCGGAGCAGGTGAAGATCGGTCAGCGCGTGCGCTTCCGCGTGCATCGGCCCGGCGACGAGGAGGCGCCCTATCCCGTGTTCGTTCCGGTGGAGGGCGTGTGATGGAAGGGCCGAGGCGCGGCAGCGCCGCCATCGTCGGGGTTGCGGAATCCGATCTCGGCCAGGTGGCAGACGGCATGTCCGTAGTCGACTTGATGGCGCAGGGCACCAAGCGAGCGCTCGATGACTGCGGCTTGAGCTTGAAAGACGTCGACGGCTTGTTCTCGGCAACGACTCAGAACCGGCTGTCGGTGCTGGCTCTCGCCGAGTATCTCGGCATCAACCCGCCGTTTCTCGGCTCCACCATCGTCGGCGGTTCCTCCTTCGAGTATCACGTCGCGCACGCGATGGGTGCAATCGCACTCGGTCTTTGCAAGGTCGCCGTCATAGCCTATGGCAGCACGCAGCGCAGCGTCGGTCGCAAGCAAGCCTCCGTCCGAGAGGTCAATCCCTACGAGACCCCGTTCAAGCCGTTCATGCCGTCGAGCGCCTACGCGCTCGCCGCCTCGCGGCACATGCACGAGTTCGGCACGACGCGCGAGCAGCTCGCAGCGGTAGCGGTGGCGGCGCGGGAATGGGCGCTACTCAACCCAGCGGCCTGGGAGAAAAAGCCCCTGACCATCGAGGGTGTACTCTCCTCGCGCATGGTGAGCTACCCCTTCACGGTGCGCGACTGCTGCCTCGTCACTGATGGGGGCGGTGCCATCGTCGTCACGTCGGCAGAGCGCGCCGGGTCTCTCAAGAAGGCACCGGCCTACGTGCTGGGCTCCGGGCAGTCTGTCACCCACGCCAGCATTTCCAGCATGCCTGACCTGACGGTGACGGGTGCTCTGGCGGCCGGAAAGGCGGCCTACGCGATGGCGAAGCTCGGTCCCGCGGACGTCGATGCTGTCGAGCTCTATGATGCCTTCACCATCAACACCATCCTGTTCCTGGAGGACCTCGGCTTCTGCAAGAAGGGGGAGGGCGGGGCGTTCGTCACCGGTGGGCGGATCGCTCCCAAGGGCAGCCTGGCCGTCAACACCAACGGCGGCGGCCTCTCCTACTGTCATCCGGGTATGTACGGGCTGTTCCTGCTGATCGAGGCGGTGCGGCAGCTGCGCGGCGAATGCGGCGCGCGGCAGGTCAACGATTGCGAGGTGGCGCTGGCGCACGGCAATGGCGGGGTTCTGTCATCGCAGGCCACCGTCATTCTGGGCACCGAGGCAACGCTGTAACCGGCTCAGGCGCCGACGATGTCGAGAAACTCGGCGACCGTGTGTGCGTAAGGCTCCGGCGTCTGCATGGGCGCGTAGTGGCCGGTCTTCAGCACTGCATAGTGCGCACCGGGTATGGCGCGGGCCACCGGCTCGACCAGCGCCGGCGGACGCGTGCCGTCGAGCGCGCCGGCCAGCACCAGCGCCGGACAGGCGACGTGTGGCAGCTCAGGCTGCAGGTCCATCGCGGCCAGCATGCGGTAGATGGCCCCGAAGCTCGTCGGATCGTTGCCGAGCCAGCGGGCCCGGAAAGAGGCGAAGCGGGCAGCGTCCCCGCGCATTTCGGGCGGATAGGAGCTGTCGAGTGAGTCGGAGACGGCATGCATCCCCTCGCGCTCCATGCGCTCCACGCGTGCCAGCACCGCCGGACGCCGGTCGGGCGCAATGCCGATGGCCGGGCTGCTGGCTACTACGGCGGCGACGCGCTGGGGCATGCGCACGGGGGCATGCAGCGCTATGGCACCGCCGACGGCAACACCGGCGAGCGACACCCTGCCGGCGATGCCGAGGGCGTCCAGGAGAGCCGCCAGGTCGTCCACCATGGTGTCGATGCTGAGCGGCCCGCGCACCTTCTGCGACAGGCCGGCGCCGCGCGTGTCGTAGCGCAGCACTCGCCGCCCGGCCGCGAGCATGGGCAGCACCGGGTCCCAGCTCTCCAGCGTGCCGCCCATCTCATGGATCAGCACCAGCGTGGATGGTCCGCTGCCGCTGAGGTCGTACCGCAGCGCCGTGCCGTTGATCTCCATGAAATCCATATTCAGTTCCTCAGTCCGGCAGTGCGATGGGCGGGGCCACCAGCGGCCGGCAATCCGGCGCGAAGGTGAGCGGAGCGCCGGTGCGTTCCCGCAGATCGGCCTCGCTCATGCCGGCGAGCACCTCGCGCACCATCATGCCGGCCGACGTGATATCGATCACGGCGAGATCGGTATAGACGCGCTTGACGCAGCGCACGGCTGTGAGCGGCAGCGTGCACCGCTCGAGCAGGCGCGGCGTGCCCTTGCGCGTCACGTGCTCCATGATGACCCACACGGCACGTGCACACGCCGCCAGATCCATGGCGCCGCCGACCAGCGGCCCCTTGTTGGGAAGCCGCATGTCCCAGTTGGCGAGGTCGCCGTTGGCTGCCACCTCGAAGGCGCCCAGGATCGTCACGTCGATGTGACCGCCGCGGATCATGGCGAACGACCAGGAGGAGTCCACGATCGACGCTCCGGGCCGCAATGTGATGCGGCGGCTGCCGGCATCGACCAGGTCGGTGTCGATACGATCCGGCGCTGCCAAGGGGCCAGCGCCGATCACGCCGTTCTCCGATTGGATGAACACATCGACGTCGGGGCGCAGGTAGTCGGCCACATGCACCGGCATGCCGAGGC
>Ga0068859_100001077_pt1 | contig 27891 bp, 25 predicted proteins | sample KBSSwiS22_FD_66585 | JGI IMG/M metagenome (GOLD analysis project Ga0068859, IMG submission 66585) | Switchgrass rhizosphere microbial communities from Kellogg Biological Station, Michigan, USA - KBS Switchgrass S2-2 | ecosystem: Host-associated > Plants > Roots > Rhizosphere > Soil ...
GTGTAGATGGGATTGATGCGCGAATCGATGTGCGCCATCCCGGCGACTTCATAGATGCGAAACTGGTCGCCTGCCGCATCGCCGTCTGGACGGCGATAACGATTCCCCGATGCGGCGCCATTCACAACTTCGGTCATCGTGGGCATCTGCACGACGGGCACATCAACCTTCATAATGGCGTTGTTTCCGCCAATGCTTGTCGGGAGGAATCCGTCAAAGATCGGTTTCATTTCCTCGCCTCGATACACCATGTGCGCGGGAAGGTAAGCAACGACTGCGGCGGCTGAAGCCGACGAGCCTGTGAGAATCATTTTTCGCACGGGTAATCCCTCGAGTGGGCCATCCGGGCGGTCGTTCTTCAGCAGCAGTCCCACCTGCGCCAGGATTTCGTTCGCCTGCGTGTTTCCGATCTCGAGGTCCTTGTAGCGTGCGGCATTGGCTTCCTTGAAGAGCTGGACACTGCTGGTTGCGATCTCCACGGCGACGTGGCCCTGCGACATCAAGTGGGTGTGCATGAAGTAAAACATCCAGTCGTTGCCGGTCGGATGCATGGGCTCTGCAACAACGATGCCGCTGAACTTCTTGTAATCGGAGGGACGCCGGACGACGAGCCTCGTCGTATAGGGTTGCCCCTGCGCGATTCCGGAAACCAGGTATTCCTTCGTCACATATTTGAAGCGCGCCAGATCTTCGTCTGCGGGAAGCGGGTACAGGGCCGGGAACATCGTTCCCGGGCCGTTGACGGCTTTGAACGTCGGCATGGTTGTCATTACGGGCTTCGACGGAAGCTGAGCGCCACCGGGGGTTGCGCCCTGTCCGAGAAGTCCAATCGAGAGCAACAGGGGCCAGAGATTCCGCAGTCGTCGCATAAATCCTCCAGATAACTTTCAAAGGCCTCATCGTTACGGCATTCGGCATGGTTGTCAAGCTTGTCTGAATCGGTGTAGTGTCCTACCTTTGCGCAATCAGGGAGGCACAATGAGCACGATCAATCGACGAGAACTTCTTCTTTCCATTCCCGCCGTGGCGCTTGCGCCGCGGCTTTTCGGACAGGCGGCAAAGCCTCCGATCCCACTCAAGGGCCTGAACTACTTCGTACTGTCGGTGTCCGATATGAAGCGTTCGATTGATTTCTATCAGGGCCTGTTCGGAATGCCGATTCAGGCGCGCCAGGGACAGAACGTCCTGATGCGGATCGGCAAGGGGCCGCAGTTCATGATGCTCCAGCCCGCAGGAGCGAATCCGCCGCGGATTGTTCCTCAGCTGGGGCTGAAGGTGGACAGTTTCAACGCCGATCGTATCGTCGGCATGCTTGAGCAGCACGGCGTGACTCGCGCGGCCGCGGCAGATCCGGGATTGACCGGCGGCGCCATGAAGGTTCGCGTCTCACGTCGCGGGCCGGAAAATGGTGGCGCGGCCGGTGGAACACCGGAGCTCTTTCTCGGCGACCCGGATGATTTCGTTCTTCAGATCCAGGATTCGTCGTATGCCGGCGGAGCCGGACCTCTTGGAAGTGACGTGAAAGTCGAGGAGTCACCTAAGAAGGGACTGATCGCACTTTCGGATATGAGCCATTTCACGATTGGCGCATCCGATGCGAATCGGACCCAGACTTTCTATCAGGAAGTCTTCGGAACTCCGGTGCGATCCCGCCAGGCGACTACGCCCGGTCTTGGCATTGGACCGGGAGTGATGTTTCTGATGTTCATCGGTGGTGGTGGAGGCGGCGCCCGCGGTGCCCGCGGCCGTGGCGCTGCGCCCGGTGCTCCTGGTGCGCCCGGTGCTCCTGGTGCGCCCGGTGCTCCCGCTGCTCCTGCCGCAGCAGCTCCTGCGCCGCCGGCGGGTCCAAGGGCAAACGTCAACCACGTCAGCATGAACATGGAGAACTTCAAGCCCGATGAGGTGATGAAGACGCTCGCAACGTTTGGGATCAAGGAAGGCGCACAGAATGCAGGTCCGCTGAGTTCATACGTCACGCTCCGCATGCCGGATCGCGGTGGTGCCGAAGGCGGCACGCCGGAACTGTACTTCAGAGATCCGGATGGATTGCTGCTCCAACTACAGGATGTGAAGTACTGCGGAGGCGGTGGTTTCCTCGGTGACGTATGTTTGGGGTGAGAGGAGTCAGGCGGAACCCCTCTCCCCCCGGGAGAGGGTGTCGCGAAGCGACGGGTGAGGGATATTCAGGTCCTGAAAATCCCTCACCCGGCCTTCGGCCGCCCTCTCCCGGGGGGAGAGGGAATTCTCCCCGACTTTCCCTCCTCGTCCTGCTCCTCTGTGCCTCCCCACTCTTTGCCGCTGACCGAACCACCTCCCGCGATTTCATTACGGAGCCTCCAACCCTGCTCTCCCTCGGATTCGAATGGCGTGTCGAGGGCGATGACAACCGCAACGCTGCCGTCGCCGTGTCCTATCGCAAGAAGGGTGAGACTGCGTGGAAGGACGGCCTCCCGCTGCTGCGCATCGGCAACGAGCGAATCAACGAGAATGCGCTGCAGTACATCGTGCCGAACGGTTTTGCCGGCAGCATCTTCGAGCTGAGTCCGGACACCGAGTATGAATGCCGGTTCGCCCTGTCGGATCCTGATGGTGTCGATGGCAAAAAGGAGAACACCGTCACCGTCCGCACGCGCTTCGAGCCGAAGCCGGCTACAGGCGGCGCGGTCTATCATGTCTATCCACCGGGATATAACGGACAGCGGCAGCAACCGGCTTTCAATGGCCTTCTGGCCGCGTACTTCACCGGCTCGTCGCATTCCGACAACTTCAACACTTTCCCTCCGCGCGTGAAGCCCGGCGATGTGATTCTCGTTCACGCGGGCCTCTATAAAGATGATCGCTATCGCTATGGAGGCGGGCAGGGAACCGTCTCCAGCGGCACCTATTTCCTCACGCAAAGCGGCACGCCCGAGAAGCCGATCGTTATCAAAGCGGCGGGAGACGGTGAAGTCATCTTCGATGGCGACGGTGCCTACAATCTCTTCAACGTGATGGCCGCCAACTACAACTATTTCGAAGGCATCACGATTCGCAACACGGAACTCGCGTTCCAGGGTGGGTTGAAGAACATCGCCGGTTCCAGCGGGCTGACAATCAAGAATGTGCGCTTTGAGAATGTCGGCCGCGCGATCTACACCGACTGGTCCGGATCGAAGGACTACTACATCGCGGACAACACGATGCTAGGGCGCTTCAATCCCAACTACCTGATGGGCTTTACAGGAACCACCTGGCAAAACCTTCCGGAGTTCAATCCAAAACTTGTCTCCGAATACGCGGTGAAGGTCTACGGCTCCGGACACGTTGTCGCGTATAACTCCATCGCCAATTTCCATGACGGCGTCGATGTGGCCACTTATGGCAACCCCGATGGGAGTCCCAATCCCATCCGCGATCGCATGCCGGTATCCATTGATTTCTACGGTAACGACATCTCCAACGTCGAAGACAACTGCATCGAGGCGGATGGCGGCGCGCACAACGTCCGAATCTTCCGGAATCGTTGCTTCAATATGGGACACCGGGCGCTGAGCGTTCAGCCGATGTTCGGCGGTCCGGTGTATTTCATTCGGAATATCGTCTATCACGCACCGGAGGGTGGCGCGGTGAAATTCACGGCGTCATCGGCAGGACTCGTTGTCTATCACAACACGTTCATTGCGCCGGTGAAGCCGATGCTGCTGGCGGCGTCGAACGTTCATTACAGGAACAATCTGGTACTGGGAAAGAGCGAAACGCTCGAGACGTTCGCTGTGCAGACCAACACGAACTATTCGAGCTCCGACTACAACGGGTTCCGGCCGAACGAAGGCGCGATGTTTTCTTTCGAGTGGAGCACGCCGTCCATGAACATGCGCGCGAGTTTTCCCGGCGAGGCCGGCAAACTGTCAACGCAGCAACAATCACAGCTCGAAGCGCAGGCGCGCGAAACAAGGCGATTCAGGACATTGAAGGAATACAGCGACGCGACTGGTCAGGACAAACATAGCGTGATTGTTGACTATGACGTGTTTGTGGAAGTAACGCCGCCCGGACCGGATCCCCGGACGTTGTACAAGCCGGCGGATTTTGATTTTCAACTGCGGCCGGGTGGCGTCGCCGTGGATGCGGGCGTGCGATTGCCAGGCGTTAATGATGATTTGACGGGGAGAGCACCGGACCTCGGCGCGTATGAAGTGGGGCGGCCGGTGCCGCATTACGGGCCGAGGTAATTCGTCACGTAATCTGGAAATCCCTCACCCGTCGCTTCGCGACCCCTCTCCCGGGGGGAGAGGGAAGGACCTGCGAGTTGTCCTTCTCCCTCCGGGAGAAGGTGGCGCGAAGCGACGGATGAGGGATGCGCGTTGTGTGCCCCCTACGGCAGCGAAAGCGCGACCAACTCCGCCGGAAAATTCCTCGCACCTACAGCAACCACGATGTATTGCTTCCCGCCGGCCATGAATGTCATCGGCAGTCCGGTCTCATTCCCTGGCAGCTCCATTTCGAAGAGCGTCTTTCCCGTCTTCTTGTCGAGGGCGCGGAATTTCTTCCCGCCTCCTTGCGGGCCGGACGAAAACAATCCCGGACCATCTCCCGCGAACAGCAGCGTTTTCGTCACCAGCAATGGAGCGCGTTCCGGATTTCCTCCTCCGCTCACGTCGATACCTGCGAGCACCGGACTGTTCTTGATGTAGTCGGGCACCTGACCGTTCGGCACCATCCACAGGTGATTGCCTGTATTCAAATCGATTGCTGTGATGCGGCCCCATGGTGGTTTGATCAACGGCAGACTCATGGGGGCTTCCACTCGCGTGCTGCGCCCGACGTATTTCATATCCGATCTCGTGCCCCCTTCAGCAAGCGCGCTCGCCCACCAGTTCGTGACGGACGGAACGAAGAGGACGCCTGTTTCCGGATCCGCCGCGGCGCTCTCCCAATTGGCGGCGCCCTGATTGTGCGGAACAGTGAGTGTTCCCAGCTTTCCGTCCGTGCCGGTCACGATCGGCGGCGTATACAGCGGTCCCATCTTGAATTGTGACGCGATGCGCACGGCTTCAGCCTTCAGCGCAGGAGTGAAATCGATCAGGTCATTCTCGGTTACACCCTGACGATCGAATGGCGCGGGTTTGGTTGGAATGGGTTGCGTTGCCGCGGTCTTTTCGCCGGGAACGTCGGACTGGGGCACAGGCCGTTCAACAATGGGCCAGATGGGATCGCCCGTTACTCGGTCGAACACGTAAGTGAATGCCTGTTTGGTCACCTGGGCGACGATCTTGCGCGGGCGTCCATCCACGGTGACGTCGAGCAACACCGGCGCAGATGCCGTGTCCCAGTCCCAGATATCGTGATGGATCAACTGGAAGTGCCAGACGCGTTTGCCTGTCTTTGCATCGAGACACACAAGGCTGTTGCCGAAGAGGTTGTCGCCGGGACGATGTCCACCATAGTAGTCGCCGGTGGGCGTTTCAACAGGAAGGTAGACGTAGCCCAATTCCGGATCCGCGCTGATTGGCGCCCACACGGCGGTGTTGCCGGTGTATTGCCAGGAGTTTTCTTTCCAGGTTTCGACACCGAACTCGCTGCCTTGCGGGACCGTGTGGAAGGTCCAGAGCAGTTTTCCCGTTCGAACGTCGTAACCGCGCACATAGCCCGGAACCTGTTTCATCGTTGCCGGTGCCGTGCCGCCGAGCATTGCCGCGCCGACGACCGCAACATCGCCTACGATCATTGCAGGTGACGACGAACCGATCTGATTGATCTCCACTTTTCGGTCCAGTCCGTCCCACAGTTCGACCACGCCCCCATTTCCAAACGTGGGGATGAGCTTTCCGGTTTTTGCATCCAGTGCGAGCAGTTGATAGCCGGGCGTGATCAGGATGACTCTGGCGTTGCCTGCGGCATCAGACCAGTAGGCGAGTCCACGATTGTTTGTTCGAACAGCTCGCCTGCCGCGGTCGCCCTCATCGTGGGTGTAAGTCCACTTCGTGTCGCCACTCGCTGCATCGATTGCAACAGCAGACCGTTGCGAGCCCGCGGTGAAGTAGAGCGTGTCTCCGACCATCAGCGGCGTGGCCTGCCAGTTGTAGTCCGGTGCCTGTCCGAGGCTGGATGTCTTCCAGCGCCACGCAATCTGCAGCTTGTTGACGTTCGACGCGTTGATCTGATCGAGCGGAGAATACTTTGTGCCGCCGGCTTCGCCACCATAGTGGCGCCACTCGCCGCCAGTTGTTCCACGCTGCGCTGAGCCGCCCTGACCGGAAACAAGAACCGCGCATGCAAACACCAACAGCATTCCCTTCGCCATGACCGAGCCTGACCTTTTTCGCATTGGATTTCCTCGCGCGGAATTATATGGGGGCGTGCTCGCTACGGTCACTAGCAAAGCGACTGCGGTATACTCCGCCGCATGAAATCCTCGACCATTCTTCTTATATTTCTTTTGTCCCTTTCTTTGCTTGGCTTTCAGTCGGAACCCTTCGCGTTCAAGGCCGTCGCAACAGGGCTGATGAATCCCTGGGAAGTAGCGTGGGGGCCTGATGACAGTCTTTGGGTGACCGAGCGAACCGGGAAGCGGATCACGCGCGTCAATCCGGCAGATGGGTCGAAGTCGGTAGCAGCAACGATCGATGAGGTGTTTCAGAATCACGGACAGGATGGCTTACTCGGAATGGCGCTCCATCCGAGATTGCTGCGAGGCGCTGGAACCGACTATGTCTACGTGGCCTACACCTACGACAAGGATCCTGGCCCTGCGGAGAATCGTCGCGGGAAGATTCGGCGGTACACGTACAACGCAACGTCGAAGGCTCTGCAAAATCCAGCCGATGTCATCACCGATTTGCCGGCGGGCACCGATCATCTCGCGTTGCGGCTCGCGTTCGGTCCCGATCAAAAGCTTTACCTGTCGGTGGGAGATCAGGGAGCAAACTGGCTCCAGAACTACTGCAATTTGAATCGCGCTCAGGAACTCCCGACCGCAGCGGAGGTTCAGGCGAAAGACTGGACGAAGTATCAGGGGAAGGTGCTTCGACTGAATCTCGATGGATCGATCCCATCGGATAACCCGACGGTTGGCGGGGTTCGCAGCCATATCTTCACCTATGGCCACCGAAATCCGCAGGGGTTGGCGTTCTCCGCAAATGGAAAGCTGTACTCCTCTGAACACGGCCCCGATACCGATGACGAATTCAATCTGATCGAAGCCGGCAAGAACTATGGGTGGCCTCGTGTCGCCGGGTATAACGACGACAAGGTATATGTCTATGCGAGCTGGGCGGAATCCAACGGAGTGCCGTGCGCCTCGATGCCTTTCAGTCAGACCGTGATTCCCCCGTCCGTTCCACAGAGGAAAGAAAGCACCTGGAGCAGTCCGGACTTCAAGGCGCCACTGAAGACGTTCTTCACGATGGCCGCCGATTACAACGTGGCGACCCAGGGCGGAGCGACAATTGCGCCCGGCGGGATTGATATTTATCCAGCGAACGGTCCGATTCCGAACTGGGGTAATTCTGCCCTGGTCTTAAGTCTCAAATCAGGATTGGTCTATCGTGTGAAGCTCAGCGCCGATGGCGCTGCGGCTGCGGGCGATCCGACGCAGCATTTGAAATCGACGAACCGTTACCGCGATATCGCGATTAACCCCAACGGTCGAACGATCTATCTGGCGACCGACAGTCAGGGCAGCAGCACCGATGCAAATGGCCGGACGTCACGAACCCTGGCGAATCCCGGCGCTATCGTGTCGTTTACCTATCAGTGAAAAATCGGTGCCTGACCACTCGGTTCCTATTTTCCTCGGCAGATGCCGATGAACCTTCAGGCTGTCGGGAAAAATAGGAACCAAGTGGTCAGGCACCGATTTTTCACTCGGCGCAGGTGCACTCCGAGCCTTCGGCGCATCCCTGACAGCAGTAGCGCACTCCTGCCAGGATGAATCCTTCTTCCGGCCACTCGGACAGGATGCGGCCGCAGCCAGGACACTTCTGTTCGGATCGGGCGTGTGCGTTCATACGTGACTCTCCGGGTCGATACGGACATTGTTCCTGAAGGCGAGCACTCCAGGTACACCCTTCGCAGCCGCGTTGAGCTGCGCGAGTTCCACTTTGTTGGCCACGTAGCCTTCCAGGCGAACGGAACCGTTCTTCACGAGGATGTGGACCGCCGGAACGGCCTGTTGTGTATATCGTTCGAAACCCGTCTGACTATAAATCGCGGTATAGACGGCGCGCCGAATCTGATCGTCTGTTGGCGACGGCGGCAGCACCTCGATTTCATTCCTGATGCGCTGAACGCCTTCCACTTTTTTGGTGTCCTCTTCAACGTGCTTCTTCAAATTCGCGTCTCGAACCTGGCCAAGCAGTCGAACCGTTCCTTTCGCATCAAGTTGAAATGCGACGTAGTCGAACACGCCGATGGTGGGGCTCAGTTCGCTCACGAGCCGCTGCTCGATTTTCGCGCGCTGTTCTCGCGTCAGGTCTGCGCCATAGGCGCCGGCACCATTGATAAGAAGAACTCCGGAAAGAACCATCCCGCAAGTCGCAATGATTGGTCGCATTGTGCCTCCCTCTGTACAAGAGATGGCAATTCTGGTGCCTCAGGGAGGAAAACGAGAGGCAAGTCGATAGCAATACACGCTCCCAGGGCGGATACGCGTAACAAGGGTGTCTAACTCTGAGACATGACAAACACGGTCCTGTTACGGAACTCGATGTGGTGCCTCCTGCGCATCGACATCGAGAAAATACATGACCCTGCGCGCGGCATCGACTCGCTGTCGGAGCAGCGGCAGTTGCTGACCGATGAGTTGGTGCAATTCGAAGTCGCCGAAGTTGAGATCATACTGGCCCTGAAGCAGGGTGGCGGTTCGTGAGTCTCCATCGGTTGCGGTCTTCATGTAGTCCATTTCGAAATCCGCTGCGTTCAAGCTTAGCGAGGATTCCGGCGTCTCCCGGAGCGCGAGTCCATTCTTTGCTGCGTAGTGGCGAAAGAGCGCGTTGGATTTCGTGGCGTAATTGATGACGTCCCGCGCGTGGTTCAGGACTGCTCGCGAGGTTGCCCGCCCCAGAGCAATTCTGGAGAGGTCGATTGCCTGTTGGTTGTAGTCCACGATGTCCTGAACGAAAAGTGCAAGGATTACCGACCCTCGGTCCGTCTGGGCCGGCAATGGGACAACACCAACGATAAGAACGAGGACGCAGATTGCGATCAGCTTGTAACTCATCCGTGATTTCTCCTCAGAAAGTTGTCGATTGAGGAAAGACATACCACGAATCAGCCCTTGAAGAAAAATTGGGCCAGACCACGGGGGTGAAAATGGACTTTCCATTTTCACTTGATTCCCCTCACCCGTTCATGGAGACGAGGTTGCCGGATTCGTACCGGCGCAGACCCCCGTAAAATGCGCCCACTCCTGCGGCGAGAACGAGGAACGCTCCGCCGACACACATCAGCGCATCCAACGGGGACATGCTCCGAAGCGTTTCGACAGGCAAGTAGCTCACGAAACCCGCTGGAATTGCGGTGTACAACAGAACCTTCACCGCGCCCTGAAACAGTGTCGGCGGATAGGTTGAGAAGGAGATCAGCGCGTTCCGCCATTGATCGGCAAGGGCTCCCGCATGGCCGATGAAGAAGCTGAGGCTTCCGCACAGCACGGCGAAGCCGATGAACACAACGGCGACGATCAGACTCATGAAGACGAACACGACAGCGTGCATTAAGTCCGGGCGGACAAACCCCAGATAAACCACGAAGCCGAACAGGGCATCACCCCACGCGCTCGGCGCGCTGCGGCCCAGCAGCATGTGCGGAAGCACGGCGCGTGGCTGCAACAACCACACGTCGATTTCACCCTGCGCTATCGACGCGGCAAGTTGAAACGCGTTTCCCATGATTCCGAATGCGAGTCCAAACCCCGCGGTCACAACAGCCCACAGGGCGATCACGTCCGTCACCGTCCAGCCGTGCAACACGGGAAATCTCCTGAAGAAGAGGATCCAGAAAAACACCCACGCACCGTCGTTGATGAACATCGACACGACCTGCGAGATGAACGCGCCACGGTATTCGAGGTGCGCTTTCAGGTTGAACCGCACGTAGGCCGCGGCCAGATAAAGATAGTCAGCCAGCGCTCCGAACATGTTTAACCTCCATTCACGAACACGCGCCGCAGCGCATAACGATGCATAGCGAAAACCGCGAAACCGTAGACCACAAGACACACAGCCTGGAGTTCAAGACACTGGACGAAACGGGCGAACTCCGGCGCCACGAGCATCCGGCCTGGCGCGTTTAGAATGGCCGCGAAGGGCAGCGCACGAAGGATCGGCTGCACGGAATCCGGATAGACTTCGAGCGGCACCATCAGCCCGCCCAGCAGCATCATGAGGCGCGAATAGATCAGCGCGATTCCCTGAGTGCTCTCCAGCCAGAAAGCGCACAGCCCCACCAGCATGGCTCCGAAGAAATCGATGATGAACGCCATCGGCAGAACCAGCACGAACATGCTCAAGCCGGCCGCGGAGAAGGCGATGGGGCCCGCAAACAGACTCGCAACGAGCGATCCCATCACGAAATTCATTGTGAATCGGACGAGCCTCTCCCCCGAAGACCGGCCGAACTGCGCCGCCGTGTACGAGAGCGGACGGATCAGTTGAACGGCTAATGCGCCGGTCCTCACATCCTGATCCACTTCGTACCAGAGCCGTGGCATCGACATGATGATCGACTCGGTTGCGACGAGATACCACAGCATCTGCTTCTCTGTGAGTCCACCCAGACTCTCCACGCCTGCTCCGTCGTACACCACAGACCACAGACGCATGAACACATACAGAACCGTCGTCATGAAGATGATGCGCGACAAATTCGCGGCCGAATATGTGAGCTCCGATCGTGCGGCCGTGTATCCGATCCACGTGTATTTTGAGACAGTCTTCAGCCATCGTGTTTTCATGGCGCATGCTCCTTGTAGATGCGTGCGATCACGCGCTCCAACGGCGGATCCTCCACCGCGATGTCGGCAATCGGTCCGGCTTCGACGAGCCTGGCGATGGCATCCTGCACGGGCGTGACCGCGACATCGATCTCCATCACCCACTCGTACGCGGACTGGCTTCTCACCACAGAACCAGGAACGTCGATGCGCTTCGGAGGATCCTGAAACTGTGCGCGAATGATCCGCGTACCGACGTAGCGGCGGCGGATTTCCCCAACCGGGCCATCGACCACGACACGGCCCTGATTGATGACGACAACACGATTGGCGACGTGCTCGATGTCGCCGGCGTCATGACTTGTTAGAAAGACCGTGATGCCCTCGCGCGAATTCCATTCACGAACGAGATCGCGGAGTTCCTGGCGCGCAATGGCATCCAGTCCGATTGTCGGTTCATCGAGAAACAGAACCCTGGGACGATGGAGCAGACTCGCGGCGACTTCTGCTCTCATCCGCTGGCCGAGGGACAGTTTTCGAACAGGTGTGTCCATCACTGGGCCCAGAGCGAAACGATCGACCAGAGCGTCGCGAGTCTGCTGATAGAGCCCGCGCTCGAGGCCATAGATGCGCGCAATCAGTTCGAATGTGTCGTTGGGCGGCAGGTGGTACCAGAGCTGCGAGCGTTGTCCAAACACCGCGCCGATGTGCTGGGCAAGCTTCCTCCGTTCACGCCACGGGGTGAGGCCCAGAACCTTCACTTCTCCACTCGAAGGATGCAGGATTCCCGTCAGAATCTTGATGGTTGTCGATTTGCCGGCGCCGTTTGGCCCGATGAACGCGACGGATTCACCTTCGGGTACATCCAGCGTGATTCCGTTTACGGCGGTCACCTGTGTCATACGCCGGCGGAATCCCTGCCAGCGCGCCAGGGCAAACTTCTTCCTCAGATCGCGAATTTCCACTCCACGGTTCATTTCAAGCCTCCGGTCGAACGAATTCCGGCCGAATCCTTATCGAGAGGAGCGGTCAGTGAATCAGTTGTCTTACGGGATTGATTCGGGAGCGGGAGACCGCTCCCGCATTCTCAGGGTTGCCGCGAAGGCATAGCTTCCTGAATGGCTACGTAGCTTTTAAGCCACAGGGGAAGCGTTGAGAATGCAAAGGTATGTCGTCCGTTCATGACCTGGAAATCTTAAGGCACCATACTCCAGCTCGTCAAATTAGTCTTCCTCGCCGAGATCCACCGCCAGGACCTCGCCGATGCTGTCCGCGGACTGCTCAGGCCGGTAGGTTATCGTGGCGGGAACGCCGCCGCGTGGAAGTGGCCCGCATCCGACAATCGCGTTTAAAGAAGGATCCGACGTCGTGAATCGGATGCTGTTTGGGGTTCTGGAATGGAGCTTCACGGTTTTCTCATTCACGATGAGGACCAGCAGGGTCCGTTGGTCGCACTCAATCCGCGTGAACGTCCCCCGGACAGTCTCGGTCCCTGGAGGGGTTGGCAATGGCGCCGTTAACGGCTGTCGGTTCGGGCCCTGTGATGGACCGTGGCTCAACGACGTCAGCACTGTTTCCGCATTCCTGCGCATCGTCGGAGTAAGGGAACTCTTCATGAGCATGGTTTCCGCAAGGACACGGGCTTCCTCGCGCTCGCTTGTGCGGGAGAGCGCGAACGCGAGCATCACAACGAGATTGTCATTGCCCGGGGCGAAGGTTCGAGCCTTTCTGAGGAGTTCAATGGTTTGTGGGATCTCGGCATTCCTTACGAGATTCAAATTAGCGAGCAGTTCGCTTGCAGCGGTGAACTGCGGCGCCAGGTTGATTGCCTGCAGAAGTTCCGCTCTCGCTGCGGTCCACTCAGCCTCGGTGAGCATCCGATTGTCGCCGTGAATCGCAGACCCGTAGTAATAGTGAGCGAGATAATTCCCGGGATCGAGTTCAGTGGCGCGTTTGAAGTACGCCATCGCATCGGCATCTTTGTTCTGGCGTAGTAACAGTCTGCCCATCGCCGCCTGAGCGCCCGCAAGATTCGGATCCAGCCGAAGAGCTGCCTTGATGTGAGGTTCTGCATCGTCAAGGCGGCCGTCATGCAGCAACATCTCTCCAAGGTAAAACTCGGCTTCGGCTCCCGACAGGGTTCTCGCCGTCATGTCCTTGTTTCGGTCGAGACGGCCCGGCGAATTGAGCTCCATTGCGGGCCAACTGACACGCTGCTGGATGTAGGCTTCAAAGGTTTTTTGAAACGTAGAAAGATCCGTTTGAAAAACCCGCTCGAACACTGCGGCCGGGGGCGTGCCTTTGTTGAGCCCGCCCAGGAACTCGAAGAATTTGTTCACGCGGTCGGTCGGGCCGAGCATCATGTAATGGACGAGCGCCCATGACTCCGCATAGAACAGTCCCTGCTTTTCTTCTTCGTTGTATTCCTTCGACTCGTTGGTAATGGCGAAGAGCTGCTCCAGTGGCAGAAACCGCCGCTCGTTGAGCAACGCCACGTGCTCTCCAATGGCCCGGCCGAGGCGTAGCTTTTTGTCCCGCCCTTCAATCTCGAGGGCGCTGAAACACTCTGCAAAGCCTTCCTGAAACCATGGGGGCATGCTTGCGAAGTTGTCCGACATCAGCTTGTGGACGTATTCGTGGTAGATCACACGCGGGGTTTCAATTTCAGCCGAGAGCACGATGAGGTTCTGATCTACTCCACCCTGAAAGTAGCCGGCGATGTTGGCCGGCTTGCCCTGATACGTGGGTTTGTAAGGACGGAATGACGCGTCGGACTTGAAGACGATGACGGTGGTTCCGACACTGGCGGCCTTTTCCGGGAGCTTGACAAACTTGCCATACGCCGTTCGGAACAGTTCCAGATTCTCGGCAACGTCGCGGATCTGGCTCTCCGAGGCATTTCCGACAAGAAGGAAGTTTTTCGACTGGACGGAAGTCCATTTGTCGGCCGCACGCGCAGGGATTGCGAAGACGAAAATCGCCAGGATTAGGATGGTGCGGCGCATCCAGCCATTCTATCGCAGTGGGGAAGTATGGGATTGTGGGGCCGGGAGCGCTATTGAACCGGCCCTGTGACCTTGAACGCTGTCAGCTTGTTCTCAGACGAAACGACCAGAGATGAGGCCCCACTGCCGTCGCTAATCCAAGAGACATTCGGCCGCTGCCCCTGCCCGTCGATGCTGGCGAGGACGGCCCCTGTGGCTATATCCAGCACATAGACCTGCCCACCTTGAAGCCCAAGAGCGAACCACGGTTTGTTTTCGCTGGCCGCCGCGGAATAGACCGACGCGAGCGAGTTTGAGGGAATCTGGCCCGACCACTTGATAGAGCCGGTTGCGGACAACGCGGCAACTGAGACCACGTCGTTGTTCACGACCGAGGATGAGCCTGCGGCCAGAATCGTCTCGGTGGTATCGGACGTACTCGCCCGTCCGACTCTGACCATATTGGCGTAGAAGCCGGGAGCAAGATCGACGCGAGTTGCCCCGTCCGAGGTAAAAACATGCACCTGTCCGCCCGCCGAGGTCGTCACGACCGAGGACGATCCATCGCTTTTAACTTTCCCTCCATCGACATGCCAGACGTTTCCGATTGCGGACGACTGCCAGCGCATCTTGCCCTGAGCGTCGAGAACGCGGACACCGGTGCTGCCATTGAAGCCGATGACGATTTCATCGACGTTGTCGCCGTCCAGATCCACAGGCCAGACGTCGTCGATTCCGCTCACAGTTTCACTCGCGTCGGGATAGCTCCACAGCATATGGCCGCCGGAGTTGTAAACTGTCACGTTCGCACTCCACGTGCCGAAGGCCACAAGGGCAAGATCGCCCGACGAAGTCACGCGGGCCTGACGCAGAAGGGCTCCATTCCCCGGGAATTCCCGGAGAATCTTCCCGGCCGCATCAATGACCGCGACAGTTGTGGCTTTTGAGGCATAGATCTCATGGGATTTCTCATTGCTGGCCAGGCCTCGCCACGTTCCCTCCAGGGACCAGATCTGCTCGAACCCAACTTGCCGAGTGACGGTGTTCGTATTCAGAATGGCGAGTTCGATACCGGTGACATCCTTGTCGCTGACCGTAATTACCGGATTCTCCCGGAGAATGAATTGTCCAAGAGACTGGATGCTGTAAGTTCCTGGAAGAACATCCGAAAACTCGAAAGTTCCATCAGCAGCGACTGAGACAGTTGAAATCCGCGATCCACCGGTCCCCCGTGCTCCCCTGGTGCGCGGCAACAGGGCGACTGCCCCCGGCAGGCCGGGCGTGGAAGTCGCTCCAGTAACTCGCCCGCTGACCTTTAGTGCGTTTGCCGTCCGCGCCAGCGGAAAGTCGATATTGGCGGTCGCGACGCCTGCTTTGACGACAACGACCGTGGCCCCGGCGGATGTTGCTGAACCGGGATAGTAGGATGGGAAGTCCACGAATCCGGCAGTGATGTAGTACCGGCCCGGCGGAATATTCTCTAGACGGTAATTTCCGGCGGCATCGGTCTGCGTAAGACTCGCCATGACCGCTCCCGCGGCGGTGACGACGACACCCGGTTCCGGCGCAACCATTGCGGTGACCCGCACCCGCGCCGCCGGAGTGCCATCGGCGGAGCGCACACGTCCTGTCACAGATCCTTTGTCTGTTTGAAGCTGAGTCGCAATCAGCAGGGAAATCGTAAGTAATGCTGTCTTCATGTGTGGCGGCCCTCGCGAATCCGGAGTTTGACGTGAAACTTCCGAAAGCGAGAGAAGCTAGAGCCGGGCACTCGCCGGGGTGAGTCTCCCTGTCTTATCGAGATGGATTCCAACCCAGCCGCCGATGGTCGCCGCGATCGGGCAGAAGATCGGGCCATAGAGGATAAGGGCGAACATTGCCAACACGAGAGACCCGTACTCATTGGCGTCCATGAATACAAAGATTCCGACTCCGGAAAGCCAGGCACGAAGGTATTCATTGGCGGCAAGAAGGAAGAATCCGCACAGGCTTCCGATCATGCCGCTCCAGAAACCCACACGGGAACCCACGAAGACCTTGCCTGATGACACCGCGGAGATGGCTCCCGCAACAAACGGAAGAAGGGGAATGAAGAATAAGGCAGACAGGTCAGGAGCCAGGAACCCCAATGCGAATGCACTCGCTATGACAAGGCCCCGTTCAACCCGCGTTGGAGCACAAGAGCATCGTCTGTGGTTCGCGGCAAAGTTCTCCGGATGGCGGCATAGCCATACCACGCCACCACGGCACCGAGCACCGCCAGGACCTTCGGGAAGTTGAGCAGAATACTGCCGAACGTGAAGATGATTGTCGCGGCAGCCAGAACGAGCCCAGCGAGGATGCTATTCCTTAGCTTCATGGCCGCGATTGTGGGCAAGGCTGGGGTTTAAGTCAAATCCAGCGGAGGGGGTTTCGGAGTGCGCCCGACAGGACTCGAACCTGTGGCCCCTAGCTTCGGAGGCTAGTGCTCTAATCCAACTGAGCTACGGGCGCAAATAGTTTCGGGGTCAGACTACTCGAACCCCGAACTCGTCTTCAAGAGTTCGGGGTTCGATATGACCCCGAAACTCTCAGACGCGCCCGGAGGGATTCGAACCCCCGACCCCCGGATTCGAAGTCCGATGCTCTATCCAGCTGAGCTACGGGCGCAGGAGTGGGGATTGTATCAAAAGCTTGTACCTGCTCAGTGCTCTCTCGTTCGGTGTGGTACCTTATGAAATTCGGAACCACCACACCGGGAGCACGTGAACTCATGCGAAATGTCGTCATTATCGGATCGGGGCCGGCCGGCCTCACTGCCGCGATTTACAGCGCGCGGGCCAACCTTTCTCCTCTCCTGATCGAGGGCCGTGAGCCTGGCGGTCAACTGACGCTGACCACCCTGGTCGAGAATTTTCCGGGTTTTCCCGAAGGTGTGCTTGGACCCGATCTGATGGACTCGATGCGTAAACAGGCGCAGCACTTCGGTACGGAAGTGGTCAACGGGTTTGTCCACAAAGTCGATTTCAGCAAGCGTCCTTTTAGGGTCTGGTACGGGGAGAACGAAGTCGAAGCCAAGACCGTCATCATTTCTACGGGTTCCTCCGCCAAGATGATCGGCATTGAATCCGAAAGGAGACTCATGGGGCACGGCGTCTCCACCTGCGCGACCTGCGACGGATTCTTCTTTCGAGGCAAGAAGATTGCCGTAGTGGGGGGCGGCGACTCGGCGATGGAAGAGGCGACGTTTCTAACCAAGTTCGCCACCGAGGTCAACGTGATCCATCGACGGGACAGCCTGCGCGCTTCGAAGATCATGCAGGACCGGGCCCTGGCCAACCCGAAGGTCAAGTTTCATTGGAACACGGCGGTCGAAGAGGTCGTAGGAACACCCGAGAACGGGGTGTCGGGCCTGCGGCTGGTGAACACTCAGACAAAGCAGAATTCGCAGTTGGATGTCGATGGCCTCTTCATCGCAATTGGCCACAATCCCAATACAGAAGTTTTCAAGGGACAGATTGACCTCGATGACCTCGGCTACATCCGGACCCAAGCAAGCTCCACACGCACCAACGTCCCCGGCATTTTTGCCTGCGGGGATGTCCAGGATCCGGTATTCCGCCAGGCGATCACAGCCGCCGGCACGGGTTGTATGGCCGCCATTGAGGCGGAGCGCTGGCTCGAGCACTAGAAAGTTTCAACCGCGCAAATGGACGAAGAACGGATTTTTACATTGTCGGAAGCGAGCCGGCTAATCCCCCAGCTGCGAGCCCTGCTGCTCGAGGCGGGAGAAGAGTGGGCGCAGATGCGACGGATCAGTCCGGAGATTCAGAAGGTGCGCGATAAGGTTCCGCTCGACGCCTTTTCACCCTATGGCGCAACGTACGTGGAGTCGGCCTCCCACCTTCTTTACCTGCTGAATCAGGTAAAGGATATGGGTGTCCATATCAAGGATATCGACAAGGGGCTTTGCGACTTCCCCTATCTCCGCCAGGGCCGGGTCGTTTACCTCTGCTGGCATCTGGGCGAGGATGACATTGCTTTCTGGCATGACATCGAAGCGGGATTCGGTGGACGAGAGCCTCTCGATGAAACGGACAGGTAAGGTTTTCCATGGATAAAATCCTCATCGAAAGGATGGACTGCCCAGCATACGTAGGTGTGACTCCTGAAGAGCGATCGGCAACGCAGCGGCTTTCGATCGACCTCGAGTTTCTGATCGATTCCCGAAAACCGGCCCGGACCGATTCAATTCACGATTCGATCGACTACAGCAAGGTGGCGGCGGCCGTCGCCGAAGTCTGCGCGAAGCAGCCCTATCACCTGATCGAAACCATCGCCGAGAGGATTGCGGAACGGGTCCTGTCGGACTTCCCAACGTCTGGCACCAGAGTGCTAGTCCGAAAAATTTCACCGCTTACCAATCCTTTAGCCGCCTTTGTTTCCGTGGAGATCGTTCGACCGTAGCCCTAAGAAAAATTAGGACTTGGCCAATATTTCTGTTGAAGATTGGAAGCACTGCGGCTATTCTTACCCCCGATTTATCGTCCCTTTTGGCACTCCCTTCTGAGTGCACTTTGAGGCTATTCCTTTTTGGAACGAATTTAAGGAGGCATCCTTTGTCCAGCACTCTTAGTCAGGCAGCGTTTGAAAATCCGCAGGCAGACTACACCCACAGAAACAAGGTGAAGGCGAAGTTCAGCACGCGGGTCATGAAGTATGTTGATGCTGCCGTCTGCTTCGGTGCCGGTGTCGCATTCGACACCCTTCAGTATTTCAACCGATTCAAGCCCGCTCCGTCCTTTACGCCCAAGTGGACGGAAAAGCCCATGCTCAAGTCGTGGCAGAAGACCAAGCCGACTCTGGGCTGGCCCCGGCAGACGGACTCGCTTTGCCCGATTTGCGTTCGGGAGGCCCGGGAGGCGATCACCAACGGTGAGGCGGAGTGGCAGAAACTGCTCCACGAAAAGGTGGGCGAGGTCAAAGCCGACATTATTGAAAGGGACGGTCAGGTCTGGATGGTCAAGGAATGCCCCCAGCACGGGAAGATCGAAGACCTGATGGCCATCGACGTAAAGTTCCTTGAATGGATCGAAAAGAACTTCCCTGGCCGCGATATCCCTGCACACAACGACGAAGGTCTTCATAACCATGGCAGCAGTTCCGTCAAGCACGGACGCGGCGCGGTTCTGACGGTTGACCTGACCAACCGCTGCAACATGATGTGTGACCCGTGCTTCATGGACGCCAACCAGGTTGGCTATGTCCATGAACTGGGGTGGCCGGAAATCAAAGAGATCATGGACAACGCCATCAACATCAAGCCGCGGCGTCAGATGTCCATTCAGTTCTCGGGCGGTGAACCGACCCTGTCGCCCTACTTCCTGGATGCGGTGAAGTACGCCCGTCAGATCGGCTACTCCAGTACCCAGGCCGCGACCAACGGCATCGAGTTTGCCAAGAGCCCTGAGTTTGCCCGCCAGGCGGCAGAAGCCGGTCTGCGATTTGTCTATCTTCAGTTCGACGGTATCGGTAACGATGCCAACAGCCACCGCCAGATCGGCAACCTGTTTGATGTAAAGCTGAAGGCAATCGAAAACCTGCACAAGGCGGGCGTTGAAATCATTCTGGTCGTGACGCTGGTCAACAACGTCAATAACGATCAGGTCGGGTCGATCATCCGGTTCGCCATGGACAACCCGAAGAAGATCGCATTCATTGCTTTCCAGCCGGTTTCCTTTACCGGCCGCGATGAAGAGATCACACCGGAGCGTCGTCTCCGGCAGCGCTATACCCTGTCGCATCTGGCCAACGACGTGAAGTCTCAAGTCGGTATCACCGAACCCACACGGGACTGGTTCCCGTTGTCGATGATGGGAGGCTTCGCGGACTTTGCCGATCTCGCGCACGGTCCAGGCGCGGATTGGGGACAGGTAAGCTGCGGCTGCCATCCCAATTGTGGCGTAGGCACCGCCCTGATGATCAATAAGGAGACGAAGGAATTTGCTCCCGTTCCGCAGTTCCTCAATATCCCCGGCCTGCTGGCCGATGTTCAGAAGATTACCGACGCGGGGCGCGGCAAGTGGTTCTCAAATGGCATGATGGGACTGGCACTGCTCAAACACTACAACCCCTTCGCCGGTCCGCCGAGCCTGACACTGATCGACATCGTCAAGAAGTTCGACAAGTCGTTCGGTCTAACCGGCAAGAACTACGGAAAGATCCAGGGTCAGGGACGTCTCGAAGACATCGAGAAGCGTCGCCAGGATCCGTGGAACTTCCTGTTCATCGCTGGAATGTGGTTCCAGGATTTGTTCAACTACGATTTCCGCCGTACCGAGATGTGCATCATTCCCTACGCGACGCAGCTGGGCGAGATCTCCTTCTGCGCCTACAACACGGGAATTGGATGGCGGAAGATCATCGAGAACATGTACAAGACGGCCAGTGTCGCCGAGTGGAACAAGAAGCATGGCAAGCATTCGGTGTTCGCAGGCGGCCACGATGTTCCGCTGGAGGACGTGAAGCACTCCCTGGTGCTCAACTCTGATGACGTTACTCGAGTACGGCACCTGGATGAAGAGCTTGCCCATACTGCGGCGGATGAAGAGAGGATGGCCCGCGCCAAAACCCGCGAAGAGGAAAAGATGAAGCGGATGATGGACGAACTGACCTACGGCCGGAATCTCGGTGGGAACGAAGCCGGAGAACTTGTGAAGATCGAGTTGGCTCAGAGAAAGGGCGAAACGGTCACCAAGTAAAGTAAGGATACCAAGGCTACAAGCTCAAAGGCCGCCCAATGGGCGGCCTTTTTGATTCTTATAGGAAAGAAATTTGAAAATGGAAAGTCCGGCATTGGAGATTCGAGATTGGAGACCTTAGATTGGACTCGCGCACCCCAAACTGCTGGTCCAATCTACGCTCTCCAATCTCGAGCCTCCAATGCCGGACTTTCCATTTTCAAATTCTTTCCTGGGGCTTTCGCCTACGGCTAGATCCCGAGCGCTCTTCTCCCCGCTTCCGAGATCCTCTGGGGTGACCATGCCGGTTCCCACACCAGCTCAATCTTCGGCGTAGGGAACCCCGCATCGCTCAGTCGGGTCTTGATGTCTTCGCTGATGGACGCATGGGAAGGGCACTGAGCCGAGGTCATCGTGATCTTGAGGTCTACGGAGTCCGGGTTCACCTTGACGTTATAGATCAGCCCCAAATCCACGACGTTCAGTGGGATCTCCGGGTCAAAGCATTCCTTGAGAACTTCATAAACAAGGTCTTCCTGCGTCATGGAAGCCAGACGCGGATCCCTTGCCTTCTCGGCAAGTGCCTCGGCGACATTGGCCTCCATTTTCAGGCTTGAGCGCTCGAAAACCTTGGCGTTAAGGGCTTTTTCTTCATCTGTCAGCGCCTGCGTCACTTTGCTCTGCTTCCGGACAGCGAGGACGATGGCGATGACTGTTGCCAGGACGGCAACAACCGCAACAACCTGAAACCACATGCCTATGATTGTTCACGGCTGGCCGCGCCACTTCAAGGTGAATCTTTGGTATAATCATCAGCCTGCGCACGAGCATTTGGAGGAGACTAAATGGCCATTACGTTGACTGAAAAAGCCAAAGACAAGGTTAAGGAAATCCTTCTGGATCAGCCTGAAACTTTTGCAGGGCTGCGGATACAGGTTGTCGGCGGCGGATGTTCCGGATTCCAATACCGCATGGGCTTTGACAAGAACTTCAACGATCAGAGTGACTCGGTTTTCGAATTTGACGGCTTGAAGGTTTTCATCGACAAGTCGAGCCTGCTCTACATGGATGGTGCGGAAGTTGACTACATCGAAGGCCTCCACGGCGCGGGCTTCAAATTCAACAATCCCAATGTGAGCGGCAGTTGCGGCTGCGGTAGTTCATTTAGCGTCTAAGACAACCCGGGGGAGCGTAAAGGCTGAGAGGCTTGGGGAGGGTTCCTCCCCGGCGACCCCTAGAACCTGATTCGGGTAATACCGACGAAGGGAGGATCCAATGTCAGATTTCCCCGCCAGCACGCGTGTTTACACTTCTGGAAACCTGCATCGCTCAATCCGCGTCCCGTTCCGTGACATCTCCCTAAAGGACAATTCGTCCATGCGCGTCTACGACACGCGCGGACCCTGGGGTGATCCCGATGCTGTTTGTGATGTGCGCATGGGCCTGTCCCCGTTACGCGAGTCGTGGATCCTGCAGCGCGGTGATACCGAAGAATACGCCGGACGCAACGTCAAACCCGAAGACAACGGGTTCCTGAGCGATAAGCACGCCGAACAAAGCTCGGGCAAGAATCGACTGGAGTCGTTTCCCGGTGTGCGCCGGCGGCCTCGCCGGGCCGCTAAGGGCGGCGCCGCGACACAACTGCATTACGCGAGGAAGGGCGTTATCACGCCCGAAATGGAGTTCGTAGCGATCCGAGAAAATCTCGGGCGGGAACGCGCGCAGGCCTCGAACGAGCGAACACAGATCCAGTTTCAACACCCGGGAGAGTCTTTCGGAGCCAGGATCCCCGAAACCATCACGCCGGAATTTGTCCGCGACGAAATCGCACGCGGCCGCGCGATCATTCCATCGAACATCAATCACCTCGAACTCGAACCGATGATCATCGGACGGAACTTCCTGGTGAAGATCAACTCGAACATCGGCAACAGCGCGCTGTCGAGTTCGATCGAGGAAGAAGTCGAGAAGATGCGGTGGAGCATCAACTGGGGCGCGGATACCGTGATGGACCTGTCCACCGGGCGGAACATCCATGAGACTCGGGAATGGATCCTTCGGAACTCCCCGGTGCCGATTGGTACGGTTCCGATCTATCAGGCGCTGGAGAAATGCGGTGGTCGTCCCGAAGGACTGACCTGGGAACTCTACCGCGACACGCTGATCGAACAGGCGGAGCAGGGTGTGGATTATTTCACGATCCATGCCGGCGTATTGCTGCGCTACATCCCCCTCACCATAAAACGTCGCACCGGTATTGTCAGCCGCGGCGGTTCCATCCTTGCGAAGTGGTGCCTTGCGCATCATCAGGAGAACTTCCTGTATACGCACTTTGAAGAGATCTGCGAGATCATGCGCGCCTACGACGTCTCGTTCAGCCTGGGCGATGGTTTGCGGCCAGGCTCCATCGCCGATGCCAACGACGAAGCGCAGTTCGGCGAACTCAAAACTCTTGGCGAACTCACTCAGATCGCCTGGAAGCACGACGTCCAGGTGATGATCGAAGGGCCGGGACATGTGCCCATGCACATGATCAAAGAAAACATGGATCTTCAGTTGAAGCTCACGCACGAAGCGCCGTTCTATACGCTTGGGCCTCTCACCACCGACATCGCTCCGGGCTATGACCACATCACCAGCGCGATCGGCGCTGCCATGATTGGCTGGTACGGGACGGCGATGCTGTGCTACGTGACGCCGAAGGAACACCTGGGCCTCCCTACGGCAAAGGATGTCAAAGACGGTGTGATTGCTTACAAGATCGCGGCGCATGCCGCTGATTTAGCGAAAGGGCATCCCGGGGCACAGGCTCGGGACAACGCCCTGAGCAAGGCACGGTTCGAGTTTCGCTGGGAGGATCAGTTCAATCTCAGCCTCGACCCGACAACGGCGAAGGATTTCCATGACGAGACACTTCCGCAGGATGGCGCCAAAGTCGCGCACTTCTGCAGCATGTGCGGTCCGCAGTTTTGCTCGATGAAGATCACCGAAGAGGTGAAGGAAGCGATGGATCAGAAGAGCGGAGAATTCCTCAAAACCGGCGCCGAAATTTACGTCAAGCAGTAGCAAGCTAGGGCAAGCGGACGCGCATCGCGCCAAGCACAATCGACGCGATACCACACAGCAGCGGGAATAGCGGCGCCAGATAGGCGACTGACGTCGTTATGGGATATTTCGATCCGCTTCCCCACCCGATCAGCATGTTCGAGAAGATCTCCACAAGAAACGTCAGCAGGCCCGCCACAACGAGCAGCAGCCCACCGATGATCAAAATTTGCCGTGAGGCTTCACGGGATACCAGCGCGAGTGCCATCGCTTGCAGGGCGGGCAGAAAGACTCCCAGGCATCCGAGTCCGACCAACAGGATCCACACGAATATTCCGGGACTGTCGCTGGTGTCTCCATGCACGACTTCTTCGAAGTCGCGTGCCAGCGAGGCGAATTCAAAATCTCCCTTGTGATGCGGGAGAAGGAAAAGCGCCACGCCAATACCCGCCAGCAACAGCATCGTTATCCAGTACACCATGCGCGATCTCCGTTTCGTGAGCGTGTGCGGCCTCACCGGAATCCGTCTCGCCATGCCGAATACCGCGCCTGGTTATAGAGCACAGTGGCGTTTTCAGCCGAGATCCGCGGATCGAGATCGGCGACACTGCGGCGCATGTCGTCTTCCGCCTGATGCCTCTCGACTTTTTCTTCTACAGTCCGGCACGCCGCGCTTAGCAACCCGTCAAACTCGGCAATAAGCTTCTTGATTTCCGCAGGCCGCAATCCCGGAATTGCTTTCGCGATGCGCTCGCGAAGGGGTGTCTCCGTTGCAGGTCCCCATTCCAGATACACGGCGAAAGCCGTGTTGAATGTGTCGGCTTTGCGTGGTTTCTTCATGGCCGGAATTTCGCTGAGACTACCACTGAAGAGGGAGACCTCCACACATCGAAGTGCTACTTGCGTGTTAATTGTTTTTGAAATTTTTGGCACGTTCTTTGCTTTGATCCGGAGTGGGATCGTGCCAAGATAGGGCGCTTGAATCAACCACATTGACGGCGGCATTCCGGGTTTCGATCTAACCCAGTCCGCATTGCCGATGGCTTTTGGGAAAATTTCTCTGCTGCGGGTCAGGACACACGCTGGAGTCGCGGCTACCACTTCATAACTTTCTCTTAAGAGGATTGACGACGTGTGGAACAACGGTATCGCCTTCCTGGTTGTGGTGCAGGCAATCTGGATCACTTTCCTTCTGATTGAGCACGTCAGACGCACAAGACTCGAGGCCGAACGTCAGAAGACCGCTTTGGCTCTGAAAGAATCCGAGTCCAGGAACCGGGCCATGCTCGACGCTTTACCCGACATGATGTTCCTGCAGGACGAGCACGGGACTTACCTGGACTGGCATGCGAATGATCGTCGCAATCTTTATACGTCTCCGGAACAGTTTCTCGGCAAGACCATGAAGGAAGTCATGCCGCCGGAGATATCCCAGCTGTTCACCCCCGTGTTCGACCAGGTTCTGTCCACCGGTAAGCCCGCCCGCGTCGAATACAGTTTGAAGATCGAGGGTGAAACCCGCTTTTTTGAGTGTCGTATTGTCCTGTGCCCGGATCGGAAGCTCTTTTCCATTGCTCGAGACATCACGGAATTGAAACGAGCGGAGATTGAACTGCAGCAACTCTCTTCACAACTGGTGAATCTTCAGGACGATGAACGGCGGCGCATCTCCAGGGAGCTTCATGACACCACAGCCCAGCACCTGTTTGCGATCACCATCAATATCGAGAACCTCAAGCGAATGGACGCCGGAATATCCCGTGCCGGCATAGAACTCCTGAACGAGTGCCGCGAGTTGTGCGAGCGGAGCCTGCAGGAAGTGCGGACGCTGTCGTACCTGAGCCATCCGCCGGAACTCGAGCGTACCGGCCTGATTTCGGCGTTGCGGTGGTATGTCGAAGGTTTCCGGAAGCGTACGGGAATTGCCGTCGATTTGCAGGTTGCCAAGGGAATGACCAGGCTTCCGAATGAGATGGAGATCGATATCTTTCGAGTGGTTCAGGAAGGCCTCTTCAACGTCTTCCGGCACTCCGGGAGTCAAAGCGCGTCGATCCTGCTGCAAGGCGACAACGGTCATGTCGTGCTTCAGATCAAGGACAACGGTCACGGCATGCACGACGACGTCGCCCACCCCGAAAGGCAACCGCAGGCAGGCGTGGGAATCTCCAGCATCCGTGAACGTCTGCGCCGTTGGGGAGGACAGCTCAAGATCGAATCCAGCAGCGACGGCGCACTGCTGGTCGCCGATGTCCCTGTCCCGACTCAAGAGAAAGCTGCCGCCGCGAATTAGCGGGACGGGAATTCCAGGAATTCACGTCCCGTTAATTCCCGAGCGCTTCCTTATGAGTTGCGTCCACTGTGCGTTCGCTGAACCACGTTGGATACTGCACAGGCGGTGCGGTTCGCTCATCGAGTTCGCCGATTTCTCCCTCCGTCAGCCGGACTTTGATCGCGGCGAGATTATCTTCCAGCTGGTTGACTTTGCTGGCCCCGATGATGATGCTCGCCACGATGGGTTTCGCCAGCAGCCATGCCAGAGCGACCTGAGCGACGCTTGCGTTGTGCGCCCTGCTGATTTCGCGTACCCGGTCGAGCAGCTGGAATCCCTTTTCCTTGTCGATGGGAATGATGTCGAAACCTGAAAGACGATTGTCAGGATCCTTGAGCGTCTCGCGCGTGTACTTGCCGCTGAGGAACCCGGCGGACAGAGGGCTCCACACGGTGAGGCTGAGTCCGGCGTAGCGCATGAAGGGGACGACATCGTGTTCCACATCCCGGCCGGTCAATGCGTAGTGCATCTGGCCACTGGTGAATTCGGCCAGGTGATTGGCTTTCTGAATCTGCAAAGCCGTCGCCGCTTTCCATGCAGACCAGTTGGAGTATCCCAGATAACGGACCTTTCCGGCCCGCACGAGATCATCAAAGGCGCGCACGGTTTCTTCGATCGGTGTGAAGCGGTCTTCGCGATGAGCGATATACAAATCGATGTAGTCGGTCCCGAGGCGTTTAAGACTGGCATCGCACGCAGCAAAGATGTTCGCCCGTGAAAGCCCGGCTTCCATGATCGGCTTGCCGGTGCGGAATCCGACTTTCGTCGCGATGATGACATCCTTCCTCCGGTCGCCAAGAATTCGGCCCAGCATTGTCTCGGATTGTCCGGCTGCGTAGCCGTTCGCGGTATCGAAGAAGTTGATGCCGGCGTCCAGCGACATGCCGATCATCGTCCGCGCGGTTTCTTCTTCGACCTTCGAGACTGTTGCAAACGGTCCAACACCCTTGCCGAACGTCATCGCGCCGAATGAGAGACGCGACACAATCAGGCCTGTATTTCCAAGTTTTGAGTACTGCATGGAGGTCCTCCGGGAATGAAATGAAGAGTTCATCTTACCGTTCCCGGCGTCGGCACGTATAGTAGGGCGATGCTGTCGAAGCTCTTGCGCCTGGCCGGTTGCCTTGTTCTCATTTTCAGTGGGAGCGTATCTTTCTCCGCACAGGATGCGGCGCAGATGCCGAACCGTTGTGTGGCCGTGCCCGCCACTTCGAGCGTCAGGCCTCCTGCCTGGAACGGCTGGGGCGCGGACAATTCGAATACGCGTTTCCAGCCTGCTGCTGCGGCTCAGCTTCGTGTTGCCGATGTGCCGAGCCTGAAGCTGAAGTGGGCCTTTGGTTTCCCGGGAGCCCGAGCCGTATCCGGTCAGCCTGCTGTCGTTGACGGTCGAGTGTTCGTCAGTTCCGACAACGGATATGTCTACGCATTGGATAGCGCCACAGGCTGTGTGTATTGGTCCTTTCATGCCGATGCTGCAGTTCGAAGTTCCGTAACAGTCGATCAGCCTGGCGCCAACAGGCCGTATGCCGTTTTCTTCGGCGATGCGCGAGCGAGCGTCTACGCGGTTGATGCATCAAGTGGATCGCAGATCTGGAAGACAAAGGTTGAGGATCATCCCTCGGCGCGCATCACCGCAGGCGTTCGCTTCTTCGAAGGCCGAATTTATGTGCCGGTTTCTTCGGGTGAAGAAGGCGCGGGCGGAAATGCAACGTACGCGTGTTGCACCTCGCGCGGAAGCGTTGTGGCTCTGAGCGCAGACACCGGGAATCAGGTCTGGAAGACCTACGCGATTCCTGAGGAGTTCAAACCCACCACAAAGAATGCTGCGGGCACGCAACTCTATGGACCGTCAGGCGCCGGCATATGGAACTCTCCTACCATCGATGCGAGGCGGCGCGCTCT
>Ga0068859_100001081_pt1 | contig 27809 bp, 29 predicted proteins | sample KBSSwiS22_FD_66585 | JGI IMG/M metagenome (GOLD analysis project Ga0068859, IMG submission 66585) | Switchgrass rhizosphere microbial communities from Kellogg Biological Station, Michigan, USA - KBS Switchgrass S2-2 | ecosystem: Host-associated > Plants > Roots > Rhizosphere > Soil ...
CCAAGCTCGCCGCGGGCCACGCCGCCGAGGTAGGCCAGGTATTGCTCGCCGAGCGGCCGGTCCAGGCCGTAGCGCGCCCGCACATTGGCCTCGATCTCCGGCGGCAGGCGTCGGTCGCTGTCGAACGGCCCCCCCGGCGCGGCGCGCATCATGAAGAACGCCAGGGTGACGACCAGAAGCAGCGTTGGAATGGCCACCAGCAGGCGGCGGCCGAGGAAGCGCAACATGAGTTCGGGTCGGCGCCGCGATCAGGGGGTCCCGCGACCTTCCCCTTCCGCCGGATTGATGTCAAACCGCCCGTCCGAGGATTGCCGGAGACGCCGCATGTCCGACTTCCGCCGCGTGACCGGGCAGGTCAGCGTGAGCCCGCAGATCGACCCCGCCGATATCGACGAGGCGGCGCGCCACGGATTCCGCCTGGTGATCAACAATCGGCCCGACGGCGAGGCGCCCGGCCAGCCGACCAGCAGCGAGGTCGAAGCCGCCGCCCACCAGGCTGGCCTCGCCTACGCCCACATCCCCGTCCGGGGCGGCCCCACCCCGGCCCAGGCCGAGGCCATGCGCGAGCTGATCGCGCAGGCCGGCGGGCCGACGCTGGCCTTCTGCCGATCCGGCACCCGCTCCATCGTCACCTGGGCGCTTGGCCAGGTCATGGCCGGGGCGCCCCGCGACGAACTCGTGGCCGCCGGCGCCGCCGCCGGCTACGACCTCGACGCGGTCCTGCCCCGCTAGTCGGAATGATCCCCTTCGTCCGGCGGATGGACTTCGAATACGGGCGCCCCGACCGGGTCTCCCCGCTGATCCGACGGGTGATCGCCAACAACCCCGGCCCGTTCACCTTCACCGGCACCGGCTCCTACATCGTCGGCCAAGGGGTGGTGGCGGTCATCGATCCCGGCCCGGACGACCCGGACCATCTGCAAGCCCTGCTGGCCGCTGTGGCGGGCGAGCGCGTCAGCCACATCCTCGTCACCCACGACCATCTGGACCATTCGCCGCTGGCCCCCGCCCTCAAGGCGCGCACCGGCGCGGTGGTGGCGGGCTGCCGCGCCCTGGCCCCTCACGCCTCCGAGATAGAGGCCGTGCGGATGGTGACGGGCTATGACGTCGGCTTCGCTCCCGACCTCGACCTCCGCCGAGGCGGCCGGATCGCGGGTCAGGGCTGGACCATCGAGGCCATCCCCACGCCCGGCCACGCCTCGACGCACGTCTGCTATGCGCTCCTTGAGGAGAACGCCCTCTTCAGCGGCGACCATGTGATGGGCTGGTCGACGACGGTGGTGGCCCCGCCGGATGGCGACATGAGCGCCTACATGGAAAGCCTGGAACAGGTCCGCGAGCGCCATTTCGCCACCCTCTGGCCGACCCATGGCCCGCCGGTGCGCGAGGTCGACGCCTTCCTCGACGCCTACGTCGCCCATCGTCTCAGGCGCGAGGCCCAGATCCTGTCCGCCTTGCAAGCCGGCCCCGCCCGCATCGCCGACCTGGCGCCCCGCCTTTACGCCGACGTCGACGCAAGCCTGCATTCCCTGGCGGCGCGGTCCATGTTGGCGCACATGATCGACCTCGTCCGCCGCGGCCGCGTCGCCACGGACGGCGCGCCGGAGCTGACCAGCCTCTATCGCCTCGTCTGAAAATGACCTGGCACGCTTCCTGCTCGGCCAGGCCTGGCCGGGATGGTGGTGTCTCCTTCCGGAACGGCCAGCTCCGTTAGGCGGGCGCGATTCGCCCAAAGGTCGCGCCCGCCGCTCCGGTCTCCATCCAAGCCCATGCTTTGCGAGACGACAGGCCGCAGCGTCAGGGCCATCGGATTGCCGTAGCTTGGCCGTGGGGGTCGATCGCTCAAGCTCGGAGCGCTTCCCCGCATGCGCATCTTCCTCAGCCTCGCCGCTTGGCTCGCCCTGCTCCTGGCCCCCGCGGCCGCATCCGCCGGCGCCTTCGAGGACGATGTCCTTCGTGAACTCAACCGCCTCCGCGCCAATCCACAGGCCTTCGCCCGCGAGCTGCGGCGCACCCAGATCGCCCAGGCGCGGTACGGCGACGACTATGGCGGCGGCCTGCGCCAGGATGATCCCGACGCCGTCGAGGAAGCCATCGACGTTCTTATGCGGCAACCGCCCCTGCCGCCCCTGGACCACGACAGCCGCCTCGCCGCTGCGGCGCGCAGCCATGTCCGCGCCCAAGGCCCCGGCGGCGGACTTGGCCACGGCGCATTCCGCGATCGCCTGCGGAGCAGCGGCGTCTGGGCCGGGATGACGGCGGAAGGGGTCTCTTACGGGCAGGTCACGCCGCGCGACGTGGTCCGCCAGCTGGTCGTGGATTCCGGGGTGCCCAGCCGCGGCCACCGCCACGACATCCTGAGCCGCGGCTATCAGGCGGCCGGCGTCGCCTGTGGTCCGCACGCCCGATGGGGCTCCATGTGCGTGATCGACTACGCCGGCGCGATCATGAAGCGCTGATCGGCGCCCTTTCGCGGCGTCTCGACCGTCTCAGCGGAACAGGGGCAGGCCGTCGCAGGGGGCTGGGTGCGTCTCGATGGCGCCGACCGAGAGCTCGGTGACATAGATCTTGCGGCTTCCGTCTTCCGAAAAGGCGAGGTTGGTGGGAGAGGAGCCCGCCGTTCTGATCTCGCCCACGACGGCGCCGGCCGGGTCGATGACGACGATGCGTCCCTGGCCAAAGACGGTGCAATACAGACGGCCGTCCGTCCCGAACTTCATCCCGTCCGGACCGACCATGCCGCCCGGCTTCTCGGGTCCGAAAACGTTGCCGAACAGCTCACGCTCCGGCATCGGCCCGCCCAGGACGTCGTACCGATAGATGTTTCCGCTGATGGTCTCGGCGACATACAGCATCCGGTCGGAGCCGAACGCGAGGCCGTTGGTGAACCTCAGGCCCCGGTCAAGCCGCCGGACCTCGCGGCTCTGGCGGTCCACCCGGTAGACGCAGCCGTCGATCGCGATGGTCGACCAGTCGGCGCCCGACGCTTCGGAGAGGACCAGGCCGGAATCGGTGACGTAAAGGGCCCCGTCCGGGCCGATGGCGAGGTCGTTCGGCCACCTGAACCGCTCGGCTCCGCAGGACGTGATCCGGTCGAGTTCGGCGCCCTCGGCGTCGATCAGGATCAGCGCCCGCTCCTGCACCTCTCCGATCCAGAGGCGCCCCGAAGCTTCCCGCACCAGGCCGTTCGGAAAGCCGCCCGTGCGCTTGACCACCCTCGCCTCGCGGCTCGTCGCGCCGATCCGCGTCACCGAGGCTCGTCGCATCTCGACACACAGCAGGTCGCCGTCCGGCAGCAGAATGGGACACTCGGGAGTCTCGAGGCCCTGGGCGAAGTATTCCAAGGCGCCCTCCCTTCAGATCTTTTTCGAGACCTTAATCCTAGGCGAAGGCGTCCAGCCAGCGCCGCGCCGTGGCCTCGGCCCGCCCGGCGGCGTCCAGCCTGGTCCAACTGAGCTCGCCCGGATCGCGCCGCATCTGCGCCTGGAGGACCTCCAGCGTGGCTTCCGAGGCGTCGCCCCGGCGAGCCGCCACGCGCCCCGCCAGCGTTTCGAGGGATGCTTGCAGCCAGACGCCGTCGAAACGGACGCGGGCCGCCTTCGCCAGGGCTTCGGCCCGGGCCCGCAGAGCCGGATCGAGGAAGGTCGCGTCCAGCACCACCGAATGGCCCGCCCGCAACAGCCGCCCTGCCCCATCGAACAGCGCCGCGAACACCCTGGCGTCGATGTCCGGCGTATAGGTCTCCCTTCCCGCCGCGTCGGTCGATCCCACGCCGGCGAGGCGTTTGCGCGCCTCGTCGCTGCGCAGGATCACCGCCCCGGGCGCGGCGCCAAGCGCCGGCGCCAGCGCGCGGGCGACGCTGGACTTGCCCGACCCCGACCGGCCGCCTACCGCCACCAGCCGGGCCGGCCGCGGCCGCAGATGCTCCCGCGCGGCCGCGACATACCGCCTGGCGAGCGCCAGGTCGCCGCTATGCGCGCTCACATGGGCGCGAACCGTTGCGCGCACGCTCTGGAAAAGCGGCAGGGCGATGAGCCCGTCCCATACGCGGTCGTCAAAATGCCGGGCGGCCTGGTCGAGATAGCCGCCAAGCACCCGCACCGCCGCGTCCCGCCGGTCTCGGAACCCCAGGTCCATCAGCAGGAAGGCGAGGTCGTAGAGAACGTCGATGTCCGACAGCGCGTCATTGAACTCGATGCAGTCGAACGGCGTGGCTCGGCCGTCCTCCAGCAGGATGTTCCCTAGGTGCAGGTCGCCGTGGCAGCGGCGCGAGAATCCAGCGTCCGCGCGCGCCTCCAGATGCGGACGGCGGCGCTCGTATTCGGCCTGGGTCTCCGCGACCAGCGCGGCGGTCTCCCGCGCGCCGAGCTGGGGCGCAAGCTCCCCCAGGATCTGGGCGTTGGACGGGATGGTCAGCTCAAGGCCCGTTCCGCGTCTCGGCGGCGCTCGCCCATGCAGCTCGGCGATGGTTCGGCCCAGCGCCTCGGCCGCCTCGCCGTCCAGCGCGGCGGGATCGTTCGCCAGCACCGCCTCGTCGGGAAAACGCCGCATCTCGAGGACCAGGTCGACAAGGTCCCCAGGGCCGTCCACCTCCAGGCCGCCGCCGGCCCTGCGCGTGACGCGCCGCAATCCGCGATAGAGGGCGGGCGCCGCCGGCTGGTTAAAAGCCAGCTCCCGCTCCAGCGCCCAATGCCGGCGTTCGGGGGTCGAGAGATCCCCGTAGCTGAAGCTGACGGTCTTCTTCTGCTTGAAGGCCAGATCGCCGACCAGGAACACCCGCGCCATCGCGGTCTCGATCGTGCGCTCCGCCTGGCCGGCCAGCCAGGCGGCGGCCTCCATCTCTCCCGTCAAGGGAACAGCCGGCGCGTGGTCCAGCCCTCGCCCGCGCGCTGGAACTCCAGCCTCTCGTGCAGACGGAACGGCCGGTCGCGCCAGAACTCGATGACCTGCGGCGCGACGCGGAAGCCGGACCAATGCGGCGGCTTCGGCACCTTGCCCAGGCCGAAGCGGAGGCCCGCCTCGGCGATCCGCGCCTCGAACGCCATCCGTCCCGGCAGGGGCTGGGACTGGTCCGAGGCCCAGGCCCCGATCTGCGCCGACCTCGCCCGCGTCGCCCAATAGGCTTCGGCTTCGGCCTCGCTCACCAGGCTCACCGGCCCCCGCACGCGCACCTGCCGCCGCAGGGTCTTCCAATGGAACAGCAGCGCCGCCCTGGGCTGGGCCGCAAGCTGCCGCCCCTTGGCGCTTTCGAGGTTGGTGTAGAAGACGAAGCCGTCCGGGCCGGCGTCCTTGAGCAGCACCATGCGCACGTCGGGCGCCCCCGCCTCGTCCACCGTGGCCAGCGCCATGGCGTTGGCGTCGTTGGGCTCGGTGCGCGAGGCCTCCCTCATCCACTCGGCGAACAAGGCCATGGGGTCGCGCGCGTCCAGTTGCGGCAGATGGGATTCGGCCACCTGCCGCAGATAGTCCTCCTCGCTGGGGGACGGCGGGATGAGGCGGCTCTCGGTCATCGCCTTGCTATAGCGCAAAACCGCAGGGGGCGGGGTCGATGGCCCCGGCGATTTGTTCGCGACCCGGTGTTCGGCTAATAGCCGCGCCATGTCGCACAACACCTTCGGGCGCCTGTTCCGCGTGACGACCTGGGGCGAAAGCCACGGGCCGGCGCTCGGATGCGTGGTCGACGGCTGCCCGCCGGGGCTGCCGTTGACGGAAGCCGACATCCAGCCGTGGCTCGACAAGCGCCGTCCCGGCCAGGGCAAGTTCGTCACCCAACGGCAGGAAGCCGATCAGGTCCGCATCCTCTCCGGCGTGTTCGGCGACGAGCGCACGGGCGCCCCGCTCACCACCGGCACGCCCATCTCGCTGATCATCGAGAACACCGATCAGCGCAGCCGCGATTATTCCGAAATCGCCCAGTCCTTCCGGCCGGGCCACGCCGACTACGCCTATTTCGCCAAGTACGGCGTGCGCGACTATCGCGGCGGCGGGCGCCAGTCCGCGCGCGAGACGGCCGCCCGCGTCGCCGCCGGCGCCATCGCCCGCCGCATCATCGAGGGCGTCGAAATCCGCGCCGCGGTGGTCCAGATCGGGCCGCACGCGGTCGACCCCGCCCGCATCGACTTCTCCGTCGCCGCCGACAACCCCTTCTGGGCGCCGGACCCCGAGATCGTCGCGGTCTGGGAGGCGCATCTGGAGCAGGTCCGCAAGGCCGGCTCCTCGACGGGCGCCGTCGTCGCGGTCGAGGCGCGCGGCGTTCCCGCGGGCTGGGGCGCGCCGCTCTACGGCAAGCTCGACGCCGAGCTGGCCGCCGCCTTCATGTCGATCAACGCCGCCAAGGGGGTGGAGATCGGCTCCGGCTTCGCCGCCGCCGCCCTCTCGGGCGAGGACAACGCCGACGAGATGCGCGCCGGTCCGGACGGCCCCGTCTTCCTGGCCAACCATGCGGGCGGGATCGCCGGCGGCATCTCCACGGGCCAGTCTGTGCTGGCTCGCGTGGCCTTCAAGCCGACGTCGTCGATCCTCGTCGAGCGGCGAACCGTCGACGAGTCGGGCCGCGAGATCGATCTGCGCACCAAGGGCCGCCACGATCCCTGCGTCGGCATTCGGGCCGCGCCGGTGGTCGAGGCGATGACCGCCTGCGTGCTGGCCGACGCCTTCCTGCGCCACCGCGGCCAGACGGGCGGCGGCGCCTTCCAGCCCGGACGCAGCGGCCGCAGTTAAGTTTCGGACGCCCCCTGCGACTGCATGGTCAGGGCGGCCTCACGGATCGCCGTGCTGGAGATCTTGGCGATCTCCTCGCCGCCGGCGATGGCATGATCGAGGCTCTCGCACACATAGCCCCCCTGCGCCGCCACCAGCTCGGGCAACGACCGGGCTTGGGCGAGATGGACCATCGCCTCCAGATTGCTCTTCGCCGTCTGCCGGGCGAGCTCCATCCAGACCTTCGAGGCGTCCTGCATGCCCTTGGCCAGCATGCCCGAAGCGCGGGACGCGGCTTCCAGGCGGTGCAGAGACACTTCCGCCATCTTGCCGCTTGGGCCGGGGGCCCCGAGCGCCCGGGCCCAGCCCTGCGCCAGACCCTCGAAGCTCTGCAGGCCGACCTTCAGCCCATCCATCGCGCTCTTCGCCGTCTCCGTCGCCGCGGCCAGCGGCTCGGGCTCGGGGAGGGCCTCGTTCGCCAGGCTCTCGAAGCTCTGCAGGCCGACCTTCACCGCGCTCGCGGTCGCCGCCGCGGGCGGCTCGGGCTCAGGGGCGGCCTCTTTCGCCAGATCCTCGCCCAATGTGGGGGACGGAGCGGCGGGCTTGAACGTCGCCGGCTCGGCCGCCGGCTCGCTTGCCGCGGCGACAGGCGCGTCCCAAGCTTTGACCGCCTTTTCGACGGGCTTCGGGCCTGCCTTGGCCTGGCGCGACGAGGCGTCGCCGGAGTCGGGGTTGATGGGGGTCTCAGCCATGGGGGGACCTCGCTTGCAACGCGGCCTCGGCGGCGAGCGCCGGGGTCAGGGGGACCGGGTCGAAGAGCCTCCCACGCTGGTGTTGCAATGCAACAGAATCATGGCGCGTGAGCGCGAAAGTGATCGGCTGCCTACCCGACGATCAGCGCGCAGCTCTCGCCGATGGACGCACGGGACACCACGATCCGGCACAAGCCCGGGAAATCCGGCTTCAGGCGCTCGGCGAAATAGGCGCAGAGGTTCTCGAGCGTCGGGCTCTCCAGGCCCGGAGCCTCATTCAGCAGGCCGTGGTCGAGCCCGGCGGCGACGGCCTTGAGGCTGCGCTCCAGCTCGGCCAGGTCGGCCACCCAGCCTACCGGCGCCTGACGCTCGCCGCGCACGGTCGCCTCCACCCGGAACGAATGGCCGTGCAGGCGGGTGTAGGGGCTGCCGGGCGGGCCGCCCTTCGGCAGCCTGTGCGCCGCATCGAAGGACGCGGCCTTGGTGATCTCGAAGATGGGGGAGGTCATGGGTCCTGTGGGGGCGCGGGCCAGAGGCTGCGCCTCAGGCGATGCCCAGATATTTGTGCGTCTGCACGCTTAAACGCCAGCGGGGGTGGTCCAGGCAATAGGCGATCGCGGCCCGCGTGTTCTGCGCCCGCTCGGGCCCATCCATGGGCTGCAGCAGGAAACGCTGGAAATCGAGCTTCTCGAACCGTGCCGGATCCACGCCTGGCTGGGGATAGACCAGCTTCAGCTCCTCGCCCCGGGTCTGGACCAGGGGGGCATCGGCCTTGGGGCTCACGCAGATCCAGTCGATGCCCGGGGGGGCGGCGATGGTGCCGTTGGTCTCCAGGGCGATCGAGAAGCCGCAGGCGTGCAGCGCCGCCGCCAGGGCCTCGTCGGCCTGCAACAGCGGCTCGCCGCCGGTCAGGACCACCAGGCGGTCGTCCGCTCCGCCCCGCCAGGCCGCCTCGACCGCCCGCGCCAGGTCCTCGGCGGTGGCGAAACGCCCGCCGCCCAGCCCGTCCATGCCCACGAAGTCGGTGTCGCAGAAGGTGCAGACCGCTTCGGCCCTGTCCTGCTCCCGGCCCGACCAAAGGTTGCAGCCGGCGAAGCGGCAGAACACCGCTGGACGCCCGGCCTGGCCGCCCTCGCCCTGGAGGGTCAGGAATATCTCTTTGACCGAATAGCTCACGCCGGGATCTCGACTTGCAGGGCCGGCCGCCCCTGCGCCGCCCAGGTCTCCCAGCCACGCGCCCTGAGGTCGCAGGCCGGACAGGCGCCGCAACCGTAGCCCCAGGCGTGGAGTTCGCCTCGTTCGCCGCGGTAGCAGGTGTGGCTCTCGCGCACGACCAGCTCCACCAGGGCCTCGTCGCCGAGCGCCTTGGCGAGCGCCCAGGTCTCGGCCTTGGTCAGCCGCATCAAGGGGGTCTCGATGGTGAAATCCCGAGCCATGCCGAGATTCAGCGTCCGTTCCATTGCATCCAGGGTGTCGCGCCGGCAGTCCGGATAGCCGGAGAAGTCGGTCTCGCACATGCCGCCGACAAGCCGCGTCAGCCCTCGCCGGTCCCCAAGCGCCGCGGCGTAGACCAGGAACGCCAGGTTGCGCCCCGGCACGAAGGTCGAAGGCAGCCCCGACCGCGTCATCTCGATCTCGCGCTCCGCGGTGAGGGCGCTCTCGGCCACCGCCCCAAAACTTCGGATGTCGAGCACGTGGTCGGGGCCGAGGCGGACAGCCCATTGCGGAAAGGCCGCCGTCAGCCCTTCGCGCACGCGCAGCCGGGCCTGCAGTTCCACGGCGTGCCTCTGGCCATAGTCGAAGCCCACCGTCTCGACGCGAGCATAGCGGGCGAGCGCCCACGCCAGGCAGGTGGCGGAATCCTGCCCGCCGGAGAACAGAACGAGGGCGCCGGAGGTGTCGGTCATCGGCCCCATATGCGCGCTGGGCCGCTCCGGGGAAAGTCCGCGCTCTCACGCCGCCTGCCGAAGGCCGGAACCTGTCAAATGTTCGTCAGGTTCTAGTGGGATGACGCCGGACGAACTCCGAAAAGAAGCCGCAGCCGCCGAGCGAATGTCGCGCGTGGTGAGCTACCGCCCCGACAAGGCGTGGCTGGAGGCGAAGGCGGCCGAGTTGCGTCACCAGGCGGATCGTCTGGAGCGTCGGTCGTGGGCCCCGCCCGACGACGCGCCTCACCCAAAAGATAACAAATGATATTGTCGGGAACACGACCCGGGATTACGCATTTGCCGCCAACAGACCGCTGCGATCTCTAGCTCATGTCCGAATCGGCCGCCCGCGCTGTCGTGGGCCAGAACATATTGGTTGTCGAGGACGACCCGCAGGTCTGCGAGCTCCTTGCGGACATGCTGCGCGCCGACGGGTTCAAGGTGGTGTGCGTTCAGAGGGACGAGGCCGCATACTCCGCCTTGGAGCGCCTCCCCGCCTTCGCCTGCATGATCGTCGACGTGAACCTGGGCCCGGGCACCACGGGCTACGACGTGGCGCGCTTCGCCCGGCGCGTCGCCCCGGCGCTGCCGGTCATCTTCGTGAGCGGCCAGAGCTCCCCGGATTCCTTTGCGGTCAACAGCGTCCCGGGAAGCCTCTTCCTCGAAAAGCCCTTCACGACCCACGATCTGCTCGACCGGGTGCGGATGCTGGTGGGCGACAACGACGACTGAGACCGGCCCCGGCCGCTATTGCGCCCCTGCGCGCAATCCCCTAACCGCAACCGACTGGTGTCCCGGCTTCGAAGTTCGCAAGCGCCTCGTGGCGGGATCGAGCGACCTTCAGATCCAGGCCACTCGCGCGGGGGACAACATGGCAAACAGCAAGTCTGCCCCACCGTCTCTGGACGCCGTGCGGGCGCGCATCGACGCCGTGGATTCCGAGCTCTTGAAGCTGGTCGGCGAACGCGCCGCTCTGGCGCGCGAAGTGGCCGCCGCCAAGGCCGCCTCAGGAGAGAGCGGCTTCGCCCTGAGGCCCGCCCGCGAAACAGCTGTGCTGCGAAAGCTGCTCGCGGCCCGCCCGGCCGCCGCCCGTCCAGCCCTGGTGGTCCGCATCTGGCGCGAACTGATGGCGGATAGCCTGAGCCTGCAGGGACCTTTTCATCTCGCCGTCTGGGGCGGCCGGGACGCCGCGCGGACCGTGGAGCTCGCCCGGGCGCGCTTCGGCGTCGCGCCGCCGGCCCGCATCTCCGCACGGCCGGAAGAGGCCCTGGACGCCGCGCGCGCCGCCGGCGGCGTGGCCGTGCTGGCGCTCGCCTCGGATAATGCCTGGTGGGGCCGCCTGCTGGCCGAACCGCGCCTCAAGGTCTTCACCGCCCTTCCCTGCCTGGCCGCCTGGGGTCCCATGGCGGCCCTGGCCGTAGCCGAGGCTCCGGTCGAGCCGACGGGCGACGACCGCACCTTCTGGGTCACCGACGCCGCCCGGCCGGCATCCGACATCGTCGAGGCGTTGGGCCGCGACGGCGTCGCCGCAACTCCGCTCCTTGAGGCGGGAGGCCTCAAGCTCTTCGTGCTGGCCGGCTTCTACCAGCCGAACGACGCCCGGCTCGCCCGGGCGCCGGGCTCGCTCTCCGGCGTGATCGGCGCAGCGCCCGCGCCGCTGGACGTCTAGGCGTGTCCCGCTTCTGGAGTCCGCGCGTCGCGCGCTTGTCGCCCTACATCCCGGGCGAGCAGCCGCGCATTCCCGGCCTCGTGAAGCTCAACACCAACGAAAACCCCTTCGGTCCCTCGCCGCGGGCGATCGACGCCATGCGGGCCGAAGCGGCGGACACCCTGCGCCTCTATCCCGACCCCCAGGCGTCGGCCCTGCGCGAGACGCTGGCCGCCTATCACGGCGTGTCGATCGACCAGGTGTTCGTCGGCAACGGCTCGGACGAGGTCCTCGCCCATGTCTTCGCCGCCCTGTTGAAGCACGAGCGGCCGCTGCGCTTCCCCGACATCACCTACAGCTTCTATCCCACCTATTGCCGTCTGTTCGACATCGAACAACAGCTCGTGCCGTTGGACGATCAGATGCGGGTGCGTTTGGCCGACTACCCCGCCAGCGGCCCGATCATCCTGGCCAATCCCAATGCGCCCACCGGCGTCGCCCTTACGCGGCGGGAGATCGAAAGCCTGCTCGAAGCCAATCCGGACATGCCGGTGGTCATCGACGAGGCCTATGTCGACTTCGGCGCCGAGACCGCCATCCCGCTGGTGGGGCGCCACCCCAACCTGCTGGTGGTCCACACCATGTCGAAGTCGCGCGCGCTCGCCGGGCTCAGGGTCGGCTACGCGATCGGCGACGCCGCCCTGATCGAAGGCCTGACGCGTGTGAAGGACAGCTTCAACTCCTACCCCCTCAGCCGCATCGCCCAGGCCGGCGCCGCCGCCTCGGTCAAGGATGAAGCCTACTTCCAGCAAAGCCGCGCCGCAGTCATCGAAGGCCGGACCCGCATGGTCGGCGGCCTTCAGCAACTCGGCTTCGAGGTGCTGCCGTCGTCGGCCAACTTCGTCTTCGCCCGCCTGCCGGGCCGGGGCGGCGCCGAGCTGGCCCAGGCGCTGCGCGATCGGGCGGTCCTCGTGCGCCATTTCGGCGCCCCCCGCATCGCCGACTACCTGCGCATCACCGTAGGGGCGCCGGGCGAAATCGATCGCCTGCTGGCCGCCCTGACGGAAATTCTGGGGCCCTAGACCTTCAGGGCCGCTTCGGCGCCACCTGGCCGAGCAGGCTTTGCGCCTCGGCGACGAACGCGCCCACCACGTCCGGCGCGAACGGGTTCTGCGCCTGGATCGCGCTGAACAGCTCGAAGGTGTCCGCTCCGATCAGGGCGCAAAGCTCCAGGAGATGTTGGTAGGACTGGGTCTTCAACTGCTCGTCGGGGATGCCGATGTTCACCAGCGAGCGACCGATCAGGTGGGTGAGCGCCTGGACGTAGGCCATCTCCCGGTCGTGCTCCTCCGGCGTCGTCACCGACGAAACGAGGCCAAGCTCCGTCGCCAGTTCGACCACGCGCAGGTGGCGCTCGCCGCGCACCGGACAGACCACCAGCCTCTGGCCATCAAGACCCAGGCGCGCGCTCTGCGGCCCGAACAGGGGATGGGTGGCGACGATGTCCACATGAGCGGGCAGCAGTTCCAGCATCCACTGCACCGGCAAGGTCTTCACCGAGCCGACGTCCGCCACCAGCGCGCCCGGCTTGAGCGTCGGCGCGATGGCCTGGAAGACCGACCGCATGGCCGAAACGGGCACGGCCACGACCACCACGTCGCACGACGCCGCTTGATCGAGCGACCCCGCCCTCAGCCCGGCCGCCGCGATCTCGGCCTGAAGCCCCGCCGCGTCGTGCACGAGCACGTCGAACCGCCCCGCCAGCAGGCTGGCGGCGAGGCGGCCGAACTGGCCGAAGCCGATAAGGCCCAGGCTCTTGGTCTGGTTCATGGCGCGCTCGTCTAGCCCGGCGGCCCAGCTTGCGCAAACGGAGCCGCGAGCCCAGAGCATTTTCCGCCGAAGTGGACACCGGTTCGGCGTAGAAAATGCTCTAAATTCAAAGTGTCTTGAGCGGTATCGACGCTCTAGACGGCGTCCGTCGCCAGGAACGCCGCCGTCTCCTCGATCGCCTCCACCAGGCCGACGCGGCGCAGCTCCACGCCGGGCGGCAGGCCCGAGAACAATCGGGTGGGGGTCTGCGGATCGAGCATGATGAAGACGCCCTTGTCGTCAGCCCGGCGGATCAGGCGGCCGAAGGCCTGGGCGATGCGGCCTCGGGCGATGGCGTCGTCGTAGCCCTTGCCTCCGAAGCGGGCGCGGCGGGCCTTGTGCAGCAGGTCGGGCCTGGGCCACGGCGCCCGGTCGAACACCAGCAGCCGCAGGGAGCGGCCCGGCACGTCCACCCCGTCGCGCACCGCGTCGGTGCCCAGCAGGCAGGCGTCCTGCTCGGCCCGGAAGATGTCCACCAGCGCGCCCACCTCCAGCGGATCGACGTGCTGGGCGTAGAGCGCGAGCCCCTTGTCGGCCAGCGGAGCCGCGATCTTCTCGTGCACCGCCTTGAGCCGCCGGATGGCCGTGAACAGGCCCAGGCCTCCGCCGCCCGCGGCCATGAACAGCTCGCGCATGGCCGCGGCCACCTGGCGGGCGTCGTCCCGCGCCACGTCGGTCACCACCAGCGCCCGCGCCTGGGCGGCGTAGTCGAAGGGCGAGGCGAGCTTCAGCGTCTTGGGCCGGTCGGGCAGACGCGCGGCGCCGGTGCGCATCTCCGCCAGGGCGAACGGATCGTCCAGCGTCGGGTCGGCCAGGGTGGCGCTGGTCACCAGCACGCCGTGGGCGGGGGCGACCACGGCGTTGGTCAGAGGCTCGGTGGGGTCCACCCAGTGGCGGCGACAGGCGGCGTCCACCACCCGTCCGTACAGAAAGGTGGCGTCGAACCAGTCGACGAAATCCGGGTCGTCCTCGGCGTCCTCGTCGATCGCCCGCAGCATCGAGCGCCAGGCCGGAAGCGTCATGCGGGCGCGCCGGTCCAGCCCGCGAAGCGCGCCTTCGATCCGCGCCCTCTCGGAGGGCCCCAGGGTCGCGGCCTCGGCGTTCAGCACCTCTTCCAGGTTGCGCGCCAGGGCCAGCAGCGGAGCCTCGATGTCGGCCAAGGCCGCAGCGGCCGTTCGGGCGGTCTCCCTGACCAGGTCCAGCGCCGGGCGGGCGGCGCACTCCATCCCCACCTCAGACGGCGCAGCCCGCGCCCGCAGTTGCTCCAGCACCGCCACCAGGAAGCCCTCGACGGGACCGATGGGGTTCACCTCTCCGTTGGGCGGCGCGATCCGCCCCGACCAGCCTTCACCCGGCAGCATGGCGGCGGCGCTGATGGCGTCGCGAAGCGCGCCCCGCGCCTCCTCCTGGTCGCCTAGCAGGTCCATCAACCGCGCCTCCAGGCCGCGCCCGCGCCGTCCGCGCCCCTCCGGCCCGCGGATCCAGCGGCGCATCTCGGCGGCCTCGGCGCCGGAAAGGGCGGCGGAAAACGCGCTGTCGGCGGCGTCGAACAGGTGATGGCCTTCGTCGAAGACGATGCGCTTCAAGAGGCTGGTCTCGCCGTCGGCCTTGGAACCCCGCGCCGCCCGGGCGCCATCGAAGGCCGCCTGGGTGAGCACCAGGGCGTGGTTGGCGATGACGATGTCAGCGCGCCTCGATCCCCGGATCGCCTTCTCCACGAAGCAGGCGCGATAGTGCTGGCAGCCCGCATGCACGCACTCGCCCCGCCGGTCCACCAGGTTGGCGGCGCCGGCCTGGGCCGCCGGCGAAACTGCGAAAAGGTTCGGAAGCCAGGCCGGGAAGTCGCCGCCGGTCATATCGCCGTCCCGGCTGGCCCGCGCCCAGCGCGCCGCCAGGCCCACGCCCACCAGGTCGCCCGCCCCCAGCTGGGCGGCGTTCACGGCCTCCTGCAGGTTCAGCAGGCACAGGTAGTTCTCGCGCCCCTTGCGCACCACCGCCTTGCGCGCCCGCGTCTTCGGATCGGGATAGGCGGCGTGGCTTTCGCGCTCAATCTGCCGCTGCAGGGCGCGGGTGTAGGTCGAGACCCACACCGCCGGCCCATTGGCCTCCGCCCACAGCGAGGCCGCCGCCAGATAGCCCAAGGTCTTGCCGATTCCCGTGCCGGCCTCGGCCAGCATCATGCGCGGCTCGCCCTCCCGCTCGCGGGGCTGGAAGGCGAAGGCCGCCTCCGCGGCGAACACGGCCTGCGCCGGCCGCGCCTCGTCCAGCCCCGCCTGCTGCAACAGGCTCGTGAGCCGCTCCGCCGCCGCTTCCGGCGCGACAGGACGCGAGCCGGCTTCCCCCGGCGGCGGCTCGCCCTCCCATTCGGAGAGGCGCGTCCACACGTCCAGGCCCGAGCTGCGGAAGGCGTTGCCGACAGGCGCGCTGCGCAAGGCCGCCACCGTCGCCGGCCCCCAGGCCCAGCCGGCGCGGGCCAGGGTCTCGGCGATCGCCAGCGCCTCCTCTCGCGAAGGTTCGGGCGTGGCGGCCAGCTCCGCCAGCAGCCGGGCGCAGGCGTCCCGCAACGCCTGGGCCTGCGCCTCCGCGCCCCGCGGTTCCGGCATCCCCAGCGCCTGCGCCAACCCCGCCGCGGACGGGGCGCAGAACCGCGCCGGCCGGACGAAGGCGAACAGCTCCAGGGCGTCGAACAGGCCCGCGCTGCGGGGCGGTGCGTGCAGACCCAGCCGACGCGCGGTCATCAAGGCGTGGGCCGTCAGCACCGGTCCACGTTCGAACAGCTCCCGCGCTTCGGGCGCGCGCAGCGGCTGGGCGCGCGCGGCGTCGGCGACCGCCGCCTTGGGGCCGGGCAGGACCACCAGGGCGGGGGCGAGATCAAGGCTCAGGCTTGGGGCGTTCACCGGCGAGTCCTACCGCCGTTTGCATCGGAACGAAACGGAAACCCTTTCGCCGCCCGCATAACTTCGTCATTCAGGCGCGGTTCAGGGTCGCAGGCCTAACAAAGGGTCAACAATGCCGGCCCCGCGTCATGGCGGCCGGCGCAGGAGGCCTAGATGCGTAAATCCCTCACTGCGGCCCTCGCTGCCCTGACCTTCGGCGCAGCCGTCGCCGCCACCTCCGCCCCGGCGGAAGCCCGACCCTATTACGGCGGCGGGCGCTATTACTCGTACCACCGGCATCACGGCAACGACGCCGGCGTCGCCGTCGCCGCAGGCGTGGTCGGCCTGGCGCTCGGCGCCGCGCTCGCCAGCGATGGCGGCGGTCGCCGCTACTATGACCGCGGCTACTATCGCGGCGGCTACGGCTATTATCAGCCCGGCTACGGCTACTACGACTCCGGCTACTATGACTCCGGCTACGCCGTCTGCGAGAGCCGCCGCTGGGTCTACGACCCCTACATCGGCCGTCGCGTCCAGATCCGCAGCCGCTACGCCTGCTAGGCCGTTCGGCTGAGCTGGGCCACCGACAAGCAGGCGAAACGAACCGGGAACGTGCTATAGCCGGCGGGAATGGCTGACGACGCCGGCTCCACCGCCGATCTCCTGCCCCCGCGCTTCCGCGACTGGTTCGCGGCGCGCGGCTGGGCGCCTCGAACCCACCAGCTCGCCATGGTCGGCAAGGGTCGGGAAGGCCGCGACGCCCTGCTGGTCGCGCCCACCGGCGGGGGCAAGACGCTCGCGGGCTTCCTCCCCAGCCTGATCGATATCGCGCAGCGGCCGCCGGCGAACGCGCGTCCCGGCCTGCACACCCTCTACATCTCGCCCTTGAAGGCGCTGGCGGTGGACGTCGAGCGCAACCTCGCCCAGCCGATCCGCGAGATGGGCCTTGCCGTGACGGCGGAATCTCGCACGGGCGACACGGGGCTCGCGCGGCGCCAGCGCCAGCGCGTCAAGCCGCCGGACATCCTGCTCACCACGCCCGAGCAGCTCGCCCTCCTTTGCGCCTGGGAAGGCGCGCGGATGTTCTTCGAGGGCCTGAGTTGCGTGGTCCTCGACGAAATCCACACCCTCCACGCCTCCAAGCGCGGCGATCTCCTGGCGCTCGACCTGGCCCGCCTGCAGCAGCTCGCGCCGAATCTGCGCCGCGTCGGCCTCTCGGCCACGGTGGACGATCCGGAGGTGATCAAGCGCTGGATGGGCCGACCCGGCGTCCCCGTCGATCTGGTCACCGGTCCGGCCGGCGCCCCGCCGATCGTCGAGGTGCTGCTGTCCGAGGGCCGCGTGCCTTGGGCCGGCCACACCGCTCAGCACGCCATGGCCGAGGTCTACGAGGCGATCCGGCGAGCTCGCACCGCGCTCGTTTTCGTCAACACCCGCTTCCAGGCCGAGTTCGCCTTCCAGGAGCTGTGGCGCCTGAACGAAGATGCCCTGCCCATCGCCCTGCACCACGGCTCGCTGGCCGCCGAGCAGCGACGCCGGGTGGAGGCGGCCATGGCGCGTGGCGAGCTTCGGGCGGTGGTCTGCACCTCCACCCTGGACCTCGGCATCGACTGGGGCGACGTGGACCTGGTGATCCAGCTCGCCTCGCCCAAGGGCGCCTCACGCATGGTTCAGCGCATCGGCCGGGCCAACCATCGCCTGGACGAACCCAGCCGCGCCCTGTTCGTGCCGGCCAACCGCTTCGAGATGCTGGAGTGCCAGGCCGCCCGCGAGGCCATCGCCGAGAACGCCCTCGACGGCGAGGCCGCGCGCGAGGGCGCGCTCGACGTGCTGGCCCAGCACGTCATGGGCTGCGCCTGCTCCGAGCCCTTCGACCTGCTCGCCCTCTACGACGAGGTCCGCACCGCCGGCCCCTACCGCGACCTCGCCTGGGAGGACTTCGAGCAGGTGGTGGATTTCGTCTCCACCGGCGGCTACGCGCTGGGCGCCTACGACCGCTTCCGCCGGATCGTGAAAGGCCAGGACGGCCTCTGGCGGGTGCGCAACCATGAGACCGCGCAGCGTCATCGGCTGAACGTCGGGGCGATCGTCTCGCCCGCCATGCTGTCGGTGCGCATCGCCGGGCGCCGCGGCGGGACGGGGCGCAAGATCGGCGAGGTCGAGGAGGGCATGCTGGAAATGCTCGACCCCGGCGACACCTTCGTCTTCGCCGGCCAGGTCTGGCGGCTTGTAGGCGTCACCAACCTCGACGTCCTGGTTTCCCCGGCCGCCGACAGCGACCCCAAGATGCCCTCCTGGGGCGGCTCGAAGTTCGCCCTCTCCACCTTCCTCGCCAGGCGCGTGCGCCAGCTCATGTTCGACGAGCGCGGCTGGGCGGTGCTGCCGCCGGATGTGCGCGAATGGCTGGAGGCCCAGCGCGACCGCTCGATGATCGTCTCCGAGGCCGAGATGCTGCTGGAGACCTTCCCGCATGGAAGGCGGCATTTCCTCGTCTGCTATCCCTTCGAGGGCCGGCTGGCCCACACCACCCTCGCCATGCTGCTTACCCGTCGGCTGGAGCGGGCGGGGGCCGGGCCGCTGGGCTTCGTCTGCAACGACTATGCGCTGGCGGTCTGGGCTCTGGAGCCGCTGGACGGCCTGGACTTCGACGAGCTGTTCTCCGAGGACATGCTGGGCGACGACCTGGAGGCCTGGCTGGCCGAGAGCTTCATGATGAAGCGCGCCTTCAAGGGCTGCGCCGTCATCGCCGGCCTCATCGAGCGACGCTTCCCAGGCCAGGCCCAGAAGACCGGCCGCCAGATCACCTTCTCCACCGACCTGATCTACGACGTCCTACGCCGCCACCAGCCCGACCATCTGCTGCTGCGCTGCGCGCGGGCCGATGCGGCGAGCGGCCTCATCGACGTGGCGCGCCTGGCGCAGATGCTGGCGCGCATCCGCGGTCGCATCCGGCATGCGCCCCTGCCCCATCTTTCGCCTTTCTCCGTCTCGATCCTGCTCGAGATCGGCAAGGAGCGATCGCCGGGCCATGCGGGCGAAGCCATACTGGCGGAGGCGGAGGAAGACTTGATCGCAGAGGCCCTGACGTGAGCGCCGCGCCCGACAGCTTCGCCTATGATTTCGCCTTCGCGGCCGGCGGCGGGCTGCGCCTGGCGCTGGCCGGCGCCTGGGCGGAGCTGCGCCCTTCCGGCGCGCTCTGGTTGGAGGCCGCCGCCGCCCTGGTCGTCGCCGACCTTCACCTTGAGAAGGGCTCGGCCTATGCCGCCCGGGGGCAGATGCTGCCGCCCTACGACACCCGCGAGACCCTGGACCGGCTCGAGGGGGAGGTCGACCGCCTGTCCCCGCGCCGCCTCGTCTTCCTGGGCGACAGTTTCCACGACCGGCGCGCGGAAGGGCGCCTCGCCGCCGGCGACGCCGCCCGCCTGACAGCCTTGGCCCGCGGCCGCGACCTCGTCTGGGTGGCTGGCAACCACGATGCGGACGGGCCGCGAGGGCTGCCGGGCGAGACCCTCGCCGAGCTGTCCTTGGCGGGCCTTTCCTTGCGCCACGAACCCCGCTCCGGCCGCCAGCCGGGCGAGGTCTGCGGGCACCTGCATCCGGCGGCCAAGGTGCGCAGTCCGCGAGGCGCGGTGCGCCGCCGCTGCTTCGCCACCGACGCCGAGCGCCTGATCCTGCCGGCCTTCGGCGCCTATGCAGGCGGCCTCAACGTGCGTGACGGCGCCTTCCTGGGCCTGTTCTCTCGGCCGCCGCTCGCCGGCGCGCTGGGCCGCGCCCGCGTGCACGCCATCGGCTGGAGATCGTTGGCGGCCGATTAGGACTGGGTGTGGATCGCCTGATCGAGAGCCAGCGCGAGCGAGACGCAGGCCGCCACGGTGATGGCGGTGGAAAGCTTGGGGAAGCGCTTGGCGGTGTGGGGTGTGAGGTGGTCGGTGAGCCACTGCAGCATGAAGGCCGCGAGATAGGCCGCCAGGATCCAGGGCGGCTCAAGACGCCAGCGCGTCACCAGGGGCAGCCAGGCCGCGACCCCGAAGGCGAAGGCGAGGACGAGCCTGCCTCGCCGCAGCGTGCGCCGGCTGGTCTCCAGGCCCCATCGCACGCCGGCCATGAAGGACAGCACCACCGCCGACCAGGTCAGCAGCGCGGTCATCGCCAATCGCGCGGCGTCGGGCGGACCATAGCCATAGAACCCGGCCGCGATGGGGAACGGCGCAAGCCCCAGGATGGCGATGGTCCATAGGGACTTCGGCGTGGCTTCCTGCGCCAGCGGTTGATCGCCAGCCGCGGTCGGTGTGTCGGTCACCAAGACATCCCCCCGGAGATGGCGAAGACGGCGCACGCTAGTCTGGGTCGCCCTCGGCGCCAAGGCCGCGGTTTTAGGGCCTAGCCGGCCTGGGGCGAGGCCTTCTGCGCTCCGCCCGCAGCGTAGTGGGCGATGGCGACCTCGGCCTGCGCCTGCTGCTCGGCGCTGAGCTGGTCCTTGAGCTTCTGGGCGCTGGCCCTGGCCTGGGCGTCGCCGCCCCTCGCGGCCACCGAGAACCAGAGATAGGCCTGCGCCGGGTCGGCCGGCACGCCTGCGCCCGCCTGGTAGAGCAGGCCCAGGTTGTACTGGGAATCGACAACCCCGCGCTCGGCCGCGGCGCGGAACCAGCGGGCGGCGGCGGCGGAGTCCTGCGGGCCGCCCTCTCCGCGGAAGGCGAACAGCGCCATGTTGTGCATGGCCGCCGCGTCGCCGCCCTGCGCCGCCTTCTGGGTCCAGACGCGGGCCAGCTTGACGTCGGCGCGGACGCCCCGGCCGCCGATCTCGTAGAGTTTGCCCAGGTAGAATTGCGCCGGCGCATAGTCCGCCTCGGCCAGCGCGCGCATCTTGCCCAACGCGCCCGGCTTGCCGGCCTCCACCTCGCGCGAGGCGCTGACGAAGGCGGCCGCCAGGGCGTCCGAGGCCGGCGCGGCGCTCCTGTGGGCGGCGGGCGCGGCGGCCATGGCCGTCGAGGTCGGCGTGAGCGCCACCGCCGCGCGCGAATCCGCCGCGGTCGTCTCTCCGCCGTGGACGCCGGGCTGCCGTTGGACAAGGACCACGCCCGCGGCCCCCACGCTCAGGAACGCCGCGCCGCCGGCCACCAGCAGCGCGGTCTGCAAGGTCGAGCTCGGTCCACGCCTGGGGCGGATGCCGAAGAAACCGCCGGACGTCCATGTCCTGGCGGCGGGGGCCGGACCCGCCTCGGCCGGCGTGGCCGCCCGCGCCGCCGCTCGGGCCTCCTCGATCACTTCGCGAGTCGAGAGCTGCGGGCGCAGCTCGGAGTCCTTCGGCGGTTCGGGTTGGTCCAGGCCGAACAAATCCTCGTCCTCCGGCTCGGGTATGGGGGCGAAATCCAGGGGCGTATCGAGGCCCCGGAACGGCGCCGGCGGCGGCATCGCCACATCGAGAAGCTCCAGGGCCTCGTCGTCGTCCGTCTCCTCTGCGCGCGAGAACAGCTCCGGGCCGAAGGGGGCCGACGACGGCGGCGCCGGCGCGACGGGCGCGGACGGAGGCGCATCGCCCAGCCTCTGCTCCAGCCGGCCGCGGGCCTCGTCCAGCAGCGCGGCCATGCGCGCTTCGCTCTCGCGGATCGTCTCCGCCAGCTCCTGCGTGGTGCGGGACTGGCTCTCCGTCATCCGCTCAGTGACGCGCTCGACCTGCAGGCCGACGCCCTCCATGGCGTCCGCGGCGCGGCGCTCGGACAGCAGCAGCCGGTCCGACAGCCGCTCGCTGATGCCGCCCAGCTCGGCGCTCAACCGTTCCAGCGCCTCGGCCTGGCCGCGCTCGGCAAGCGCCAGCCGAGCCTCCGTCGCCTCCGCCGCCCGCGTTATCTCGCCGCCAAGCTGGGCGATCGCTTCGGCGTTTCGGTCCTCGGAGGCGCGAAGGCGGCGATCCACCGCCTCGGCCATGGCAAGCACCTGGCGCCCCATCTGCTGCATCGCTTCGGCCGACCGGCGCTCGGACGCCTCCAGGTCACGGGCGAGTTGATCGACGCGTCCGTCGGAGCCGCCCAGGTCGGCGCGCTTCAACTGCTCGGCGAACTGGCTGCGCGCCGCCTCCACCTGTTCGGATAGCCGCCGCGCCAGGCCCTCCAGCTTCTCGTCCTGCGCGCCGGGCGCGCCCTCCACCGCCTGAAGGCGCGCATCGAACGCCCCGACGGAGGCCCGCAGCGCGTCCAGCGCTTCGGTGGTGCGGGACTCGGCCTCCGCCAGCCGGCGCCCCGCCCGCTCCAGCACCGCCTCGGCCAGGGCGTCGGGATCGGCGCCCTGGGCCTCGGCCAGCGCCAAGCGGCTCTCCAGCGCGTGAACCTGGCCGGCGGTGCCGCTGACCGCCTGCTCGATGACCCGCAAAGCCTCGGCCGAGCGCGGCCCTGCGGCTTCGGCGGCCATCCGGTTCAGGCGTTCCGTCAGCCGCGCCTGCTCGCTCCCCAGCGCTTCCACCGCGCCCTCGACGCGCGCGGCCACCGCCAGGCTCTCGCGCTCCGCCGCTTCGATGCGGCCCAGCGCCTGCCGCACCGCATGCTCGACGCCGGAGACCGCCAGGCCGGTGCGCGTCTCCGACGCCTCCAGCCGGTCGGCCAGCCGCTCCACCGCGCCGGCCAGGCGCGCCAGCTCCGCCTCGCCGCCAGGGTTCGCCGACCATGGCCGATGCGCGTCGGGTCCGAGGGGCTGGGGATCGTCTTCCAGGATGACCCGGTTCAGCCATGCGCCCAGCGTCATGCCGGAGCGGCGAGCATGGTCCTTGGCGACTTCCCGCGCTTTGGGGTCGATCCCCTTTACGCTCCAGGGCGCCGCCGCCGTCATCCCGAATCGACCTCCAGATACGAGATGAGGCTACCCATCGATTCCTGGGGGTGTAAACGCGACCTTAACACCACATCTTGCGGCGCCGGCACTCTTCTGTGGATGCTTGGCTCCAGGCCTCAGCCTGGGTTAGAGGCCCGTCCATGGGTCCTGTCCTCACCGCCGCGCTGGCCGCCGGACTGGCCGCCTTCGCCCTCCTGGCGGGCTGGCGCGGAGCGCAGCCGCCGAACCCCCTGCGCGGGCCCCGTCTGGCGCCCTGGCGGTTCCTGATGGCGCTCGCCGCCGTGGGCGTGCTGGTGCTGCTGGTCCATCTTGTGAACCTCGCTGGCGTGCGCACCGGCCGTTAGTTGACGGGCTCCGGCTGGGCTTGGGGCTGCGGCCACGGCTCCTCGCGCCTGGGCCGCTTGGCCAGGCCCGACACGCCGCCGGATGACAGCAAGCCGACGTCCGCCATCAGCACCGGAATGGTCCATTTGTGAGGGGCGGCGATATAGCGCCCCTGCCAAAGCGGATCGTACTTGTCCTTGTACCGACGCACGCCCTGGAAATTGTAGATTTCCTCGCCGCGCTCGAAGAGCAGCTTGCCCACGCGCGACATGATCGGCGCCAGCGGACGGTCGTCCAGCCCGGCCAGCGGCGCCATGCCGAACTCGAACGCCTCGTAGCCCTGCAGGCGGCCCCAGGCGATCAGCTCGACGAACAGGTAGTCCATGATGTTCTTCGGCGCGTCGTCCGCATAACGCATCAGGTCCGTGGAGAAGGCGCTGCGGACCGCCGTCGTCCACAGGCTGGCGAACGCCACCAGCCGGCCCTCGAACCGCACCACCGCCACCGGGAACTCGCTGATGTAGGCGTCCCGGAACGATCCCATGGTGAAGGCCTTCTCGCCGCCGGCGTGGTTCGCCAGCCACTGGTCGGAGATCGCCTGCAACTCGGGGATCAGCCTTTGCAGCGCCTCGCCCTGCACCACCTCGAAGCTGGCGCCTTCCTCGGCCGCCTTTCGCCAGGCGCGCCGCAGGTTGCCGCGGCGGCGCCCGTCGATTGAGAAGGTCTCCAGCGGCACGGCGGCGCTCTCGCCCACCTTCTGGATGGAGAAGCCCAGCTCCACCACGTCGGGCAGGTCCTCCGCGCCCAGAGCATAGATGCCCGGTCGCGCGGCGTGGCTGTCGGCCAGCTCACGGAAGCGCCACAGCAGCTCCAGCCGCTCGTCGCGCCGACCCACCGGCCCGCCCAGGGCGATCCAGCTCCGCCCGCGGACGCCGAACATCAGGAAGCTTTCGCCCGAATTGGAGAACAGGAAGCGCTTGTCGCCGAGCAGCGCCAGGTTCGATCCCGGCTCGGCGACCTCGGCCTTGATCAGGATCGCCCGTACGCGGGCGAAATTGGGGTCCGCCTCGCCCACCACCTTGGGCGTCGCCGCCGAGGCGAACAGCCGCCAGAGGCCGAAGACGAAGAGGGCCAGCGCCGCCCCGGCCCAGGCGCGGATGGCCCGCGCCGCGTCCGCGTCCGCCATCACCCGCCACCACGGCCGGTCGGCGTAGTCGGCGTGCTGGAACGACCACATGCCCAGCAGGCCCGCGCCCAGCACCACGCAGGCGGCCGACAGCAGCCAGCCCGGCGTGATCTCCATCCGCGACAGCCGCGCGCTTCGCGGGAAGGCGCCGCGGAACGGCGCCAGCAGCACGGCCAGCGCAATCAGGGTCGCCGACTCCTCCCAGTTGAAGCCCTTGAGCAGGGCCAGCGCGGCGGCGATCGGCAGCGCGGCCATGGTCGCCGCCCAGGCGGCGTCAAGCCGCGACCTCAGGCCGAACGCCAGCATCACCAGCGTCAGGCCCATGACGCTGGAGGTGAAGTGGCTGATCTCGATGAGCACCACGGGCGTCATTTCGAGGAGCCGCATGAAGCGATAGGGCTCCGAGGGCGTCGCCCCCGATGCGACGAGCATCACCCCCGCCGACGCGGTGAGCAGGGCCGCAGTCAAGGGCGCGGCCGCCCGGAAGGCGGGCCCGTAGTCGTTCCAGAAGCGCATGCGTCGGGACGCTCTCCGTGGCCGAAACGGCGCTTATAGCCCAATTCCGGCGAGGGTCTGCGCGCGTGTAATGACGGACCTCACTGCGGCGACGGCCGAATCCGCTACAAGATCGCATGTCCGCAATCAGCGATCTGGAAATCTACCGGCGTTTCGTCGCCCTCGCAGAGGAGCTGGATGAGATGTTCGCCAAAGGCCCCAGTCTGATCGGCGGGACGGCGCTCCACACCGCGGCGCAGACGCTGCGCGGAATGGCGTCGGCCATCTACGAGCACAGCCTCAGCGAAACTGAGGATAATGCTCAATAGTCAAGCTGGTTTCATGGCCAAGCTTAAAAACTTTGTCGATCGCCAAAGGTGTCAATTGTGGCGAAATTGGGCGTTGCCAAGCTTACGGCTTTGAGCTTTGCTATTTCTAGGATCGCACAACGAGAAGATGGCTGACATGGGCCTCCCGGACACGCCGTTGCAGTTCGCCACCCTCGTCGGTGCGCTTGGCTGGCCGCTCCTGGCCGGGGCGGGCGTGGTGCTCTGGTCCAGGGCGCGGGCCTCGGCGCACGCCAAGCGCGTCGCCGCCATGGAGCTTCAGCTTCAGGGCATGTACCGCACCCTTCAGGCGCGGCCCCTGCCGGCCAAGCTCGGCATGGTGGTCGAGGCGTTGGAGGAGGGCGAGGCCCTCGCCCCCGCGCGCGCCAAAGGCCGCCTCACCGCCGCCTCCTGATCTTCGCCGGATCGGTTTCTCCCGCGCGCCCGTCAGCGGGGCGTAAAGCGCAGCAGCATCTCGGCCAGGGCCGGCTCCTGGACGCGCCCCGCCGCATCGGCCCGTGACATCCACTGCTTCTCCCTCTGGGCCAGCTCCGGCCAGACGTCGAACTCGGCCTCCACCTTCAGGGCGAACACAGACACCTTGACCTTCTGCAAGCGGCCCGACGCGAGGCGCTTGTCGTAGTGGTAGACCCCGACCTTCTTGCGCCCGGCCTTGCCGGTCACGCCGGCCTCCTCGAAGGCTTCGCGCGCGGCGGTCTCCGCGGTGGTCAGCCCCTTGATCGGCCAGCCCTTGGGGATGACCCAGCGCCGTGTTTCGCGCGAGGTGATCAGCAGCACCTCGACCTCTCCGGCCGGAGTGAGCCGCCAGGGGATCGCCGCCGCCTGCGAACGCGGTTCGCGGTCGGACTCGGCGCGGAGCTGACCGTTCCTGGGCATCAGCCGAAGGCCCTGTCCGCCATCCGGGCCAGGCCATAGAACAGCGCGCCCATCGCCGCCGCCACGGGCACGGTGATGACCCAGGCCCAGACGATTCCTGTCGCCAGGTTCCAGCGCACGGCGGAAACCTTGCGCGCGGCGCCCACGCCGACGATGGCGCCGGTGATGGTGTGGGTGGTCGAAACCGGCACGCCGACATGGGTCGCCAGGAACAGGGTGATGGCCCCGCCCGTCTCGGCGCAAAAGCCCTGCTGCGGCGACAACCTCGTGATCTTCGAGCCCATGGTGTGGACGATACGCCAACCGCCGGCGAGCGTCCCCAGGCCCATCGCCGCCTGGCAGGCGATCACCACCCACAGCGGGACGTGGAATTCACCCCCCAGCTTGCCGTGCGCGAACAGCAGGACGGCGATCACCCCCATGGTCTTCTGCGCGTCGTTGCCCCCGTGGCCCAGCGAATAGAGCGAGGCGGAGACGAACTGCAGCCGCCGGAAGACGGAGTCCGCCAGCGCCGGCGTCGAACGCCGGAAAATCCATGACACCGCCAGGACCAGGACCAGCGCGAGCACGAAACCCATCGAGGGCGAAACGATGATCCCGGCCAGGGCCTTGCCGACCCCCTGCAGCAGCACTGTCTTCACCCCTGCCTTGGCGATCCCGGCGCCGATCAAGCCGCCGATCAGGGCATGCGAGGACGAGGACGGGATGCCCGCCAGCCAGGTGATGACGTTCCAGGTGATCGCCCCGCCCAGAGCTCCAAAGATCACCGCGTCGGAGACGATCGCCGGATCGATGATCCCCTTGCCCACGGTGGTCGCCACATGCAGGCCGAAGAACAGGAAGGCGATGAAGTTGAAGAAGGCGGCCCATACCACCGCGTAGCTGGCCTTCAGCACCCGGGTGGAGACGATGGTGGCGATGGAGTTGGCCGCGTCGTGCAACCCGTTGAGGAAGTCGAAGGCCAGCGCCACGACGATCAGGAAGACGAGCAGAAGCCCGGAGCCCGCAAGGTCCACGGCTGCGGCCTAGAGATGCTCGATCAGCACGCCGCTGATCCGGTTGGCCACGTCTTCGAACCGGTCAACCACCTTCTCCAGGTGGTCGTAGATTTCCGACCCGATGATGAACGCCAAGGGGTCCTTGCGCGCCTCGCCGCGATACAGAGCGGCCATGCCGGTGTCGTAAATGTCGTCCGAATCCGCCTCCAGCCGCGTGACCTGTTCGGTGATGCCGTTCAGGCGGTGGGCGTTGGCGCGCAGCGCCCTCAGCAGCGGCGCCGCCTCGGAGGTGAGGTCCGCCGCCTTCACGATCAGGTCGCCCAGCGTCACCATGTCGGGCGCGAAGCTGCGTTGCTCGAAGAGCGTGATCGCCTTGGCCGTCTTGTGCATCTGGTCGATGGCGTCGTCCATCGAGGTGATCAGCCCACGGATGTCCGACCGGTCGAAGGGGGTGATGAAGGTCCGCCGGACGGCCAGCAGCACCTCGCGGGTGATCTCGTCGGCCTGTTCCTCGTGGCGAGCGATCTCGGCGCAGCAGGCGGGCACCTCGTCCCCGCCGTCCAGCAAGCGCCGCAGCGTCCGCGCCCCGCCGCACAGGGTCTGGGCGTGAGCTTCGAACATGTCGAAGAAACGCTCTTCCTTCGGCATCAAGGCCTGAAACCAGCTCAGCATACGGACGATTCCCCCCGCTTCGGCGAAGAAGCCCTAGGGCCCGGCGGCGACTCTGTAAACGCCCCCGGCGGCGGAACGTGGGGCGAAGGCCTCAAGGCAACCTTCCGCCAAGCTTAGGCGTTTTCGCCCCGGTCGCATCGGGGAGCCGCACGCGTGACGACGAAGCCTGCCTTTTCCACGGCCGACTCGGACGCCGCCCCCGCCGTCGCCGTGATCATCACGGCCAAGGACGCCGCCCGCACGTCGCCGATCGCCGTGGCCTCGGCGCTGAGCCAGCGGCTGGCCCGCGAGGTGGTCTTCGTCGACGACGGCTCCAG
>Ga0068859_100001084_pt1 | contig 27803 bp, 26 predicted proteins | sample KBSSwiS22_FD_66585 | JGI IMG/M metagenome (GOLD analysis project Ga0068859, IMG submission 66585) | Switchgrass rhizosphere microbial communities from Kellogg Biological Station, Michigan, USA - KBS Switchgrass S2-2 | ecosystem: Host-associated > Plants > Roots > Rhizosphere > Soil ...
CCACGAAGTGATCGTGAAGACGAAGAACCGCTTCTACGACATGCGCGGCACGCTCGACCAGCTCGAATTCAACGTCATCAAGTACGAAGTGCATCCGCTCGACAATCGCGAATCGAAGGTGTATCTCAGCAAGCAGCTGACATCGGACGTCGTCCGCGCTCACACAAGCACCCGCACGGTGGTGTACGCAGACTAGCGCGATGAAATCGGACCGCAGCCTCGCGCGCTCGGTCAGCTTTCCGCGCGTCATCAACATTTACGACTTCCGCCGTCTGGCCAGGCGCCGGCTCCCAGCGGTCCTCTTTGCGTACATCGACGGCGGCGCTGAAGACGAAATCACGTTGCGCGAGAACTGCCGCGCATTTCGCGACATCCGGTTTCGACCCCGCCAATGCGTGCCGGTCCCGTCATGCGATCTACGGACGACCGTGCTGGGCACGACCCTCGAACTCCCATTTCTGCTCGCGCCGGTCGGCTTCTGCCGCATGTTCTATCCAAGAGGTGAACTCCACGCGGCGCGCGCGGCGAACGAAGCCGGAACCGCGTACGTCCTTTCGACGTTTTCAGGAACACGCCTCGAGGACGTTCGTGAGGCGGCGCGCGGCCCGCTCTGGTTTCAGCTGTACGTCCCAGGCGGCCGTGCGGTGGCGGAAGCGACGATGGCGCGAGCGCGCGCGGCCGGGTATACGACGCTGGTCGTGACGGTGGATACCCCCGTGTCGGGCATGCGCGAACGCGACTTCAGGCATGGCGTGCGGCCGATTCTGCAAGGTGATCTGCTGGGCAGCCTTCCCTACGCGTGGCAGTTCGTGACGCGCCCTCGATGGGTGCTGGACTATCTGGCAGATGGCCGGCCGCGCGTCTTTCCAAATGTTGAACTACCCGGAATCGGCCCGATGCCGTGCGGCGACGTCGGCATCCTGCTCGAACAGACGATCGTCACGTGGGAAGACCTTCGGTGGATGCGCGACGCCTGGAACGGTCCTGTTGTCGTCAAAGGGGTCCACACCGGCGATGATGCGCGCCATGCGATCGATGCGGGCGCCGACGCGGTCGTCGTGTCCAATCACGGAGGGCGGCAACTCGACGGGGTCCCGGCGACGCTGCGCGCGCTTCCAGAAGTCCTCGAGGCGGTCAACGGGCGAATCGAAGTGCTGATGGATGGCGGCATCCGTCGCGGCGCCGACATCGTCAAGGCCATCTGCCTCGGCGCGCGTGCGGTGCTCGTGGGCCGCGCGTACGCATGGGCGCTTGGCGCCGCCGGCGGACCCGGTGTCTCGCGGGCGATCGAGATTCTTCGAACCGACGTGATCCGTACGATGCGGCTGCTCGGCTGCCCGTCGATACGGGCGCTGGATCGCTCCTTCGTCGAATCGGCACGCGCGAACTCTCGGAGTTGAACGTTTTCGATATCATGGGAGCCCTTTAACCCCTTCAACTGTGGCCACCATTTACGAAGTCGCCAAACGCGCCGGTGTATCGACCGCCACGGTTTCGCGTGTGCTCAGCCGGCCCGACGTGGTGGCCCCGAATACCCGGCGCAAAGTGATGCAGGCGGTCGAGCGCCTCGGGTTTACGCCGAACGCAATTTCGAAGAGTCTGCGGACGCTGCGGACCGGCAAACTGATCGTCACGGTCCCGGACATCGCCAATCCGTTCTTTTCGTTGATCCTCAAAGGCATCGAAGACGCTGCCCAGCGCGAGGGATACAACGTCCTGGTCGGCGATACGCAACACGAGGAGGAACGGGAAGAGCGTTACGCGGAGATGCTGAAGCGCAAGGAAGCTGACGGCCTGATATTTCTGGGGCATCGGCTGCCGAAAGAAGCGGTGTCGATGATGAAGAGCGTCGCACCCCGCTGCGCGCCCGTGGTGAACGGCTGCGAATTCAGTCCGCGCCTCGGGATTCCAAGCGTGCACATCGACAACGCGAAAGCCGCAGCGGAAGCGATGGCACATCTCTACAGCCTGGGCCATCGCCGGATTGGAATCGTGACGGGACCGCTCGTGAGCCCATTGAGCCGCGACCGTCTCGAAGGCGCCACCGCACAGGCCAAGAAGCAGGGAGCAGAGCGCGACTTCGTCGTGATGAACGGCGATTTCTCGATCGAGTCGGGCGCGGTTGCCGCGACACGGCTGCTGGCGAGGCGCGAGCCGCCGACCGCGATCTTCTGCTTCAACGACGAGATGGCGATGGGCGTGTACATGACCGCGCATCGCGAGGGCATCCGGATTCCGGCCGACCTGTCGGTGGTGGGCTTCGACGATATCCGTTATGCGGCGTGCATGGAGCCGCCGCTCACGACCATCGCGCAGCCGATGCGCGAAATCGGTGAGGGCACGGTGCGCCTGCTGATGCAGATTCTGAAGGACCCGAGCATCGCCCCTGAGCCGGTCACGCTGCCGCACATTCTGACCATCCGGTCCAGCACGGCGCCGGCGTCGACTCGCCGCTGATTACACGCTGATTTCCTGAACGTCCTGCGGCGCGCGGCTTCTGAACGAAGCGGGAAGGTAGGCGCGCGCCCACGCGACGAGAGGAAAACGCAGCTGACCCATCAGCCCTGGTGCGATGTCGTCGGTGACCCCGAGCGGGACGGTGCAGAGTCCGGGGACGTGGTAGGTCCTGAACGCCTGATCGAACACCGAAAAGACCGTGGCGAAGTTGCTTCCCGCGCCTACGACATCGCGCGCGTGATGCCACCGATGCATGACCGGCGATACGAACACCCGGCCCAGCGGACCATACGTCCACGGGAAGTCAGCGTGGATGAACTCGCCGTAGTAGTGGCGCACGATCTCGTTGAACACCAGAGCCCACGTCGGAAATCCAAGCAGCGCGAGGAGTGCGATGTCGACGGCGGCCGTAACGGCGCGATCAATGGGATGAAACCGACCGAGGGTGAGCCAGGTCATTTCGGTGTCGCTGTGATGAATCGCATGCGCGGGCCACAGCAGACGCGTGTGCTCGAGACGATGTCTCCAGTACGAAAAGAAGTCGCCCAGGAACACGACCGCGAACATCGTGCCGCCTCGTCCCACGACGTCCCAGACGCTGCCGTCAAGCACGCGGAACGGCAGATGGTCGATACCAGCCCGGACAAGCGTGACGAGCAGTCCCACAAACGGCGCCACTAAAAGGGCATCGACGGCAATGATCGAAAGATTCAGGCGGATTTCTTTTGCGGCCTTTCGGGCGGCCGCAATGGCTTCCTTCCCCTTGACGAGAAGGGCCAGTCCGCACATCCAGATCGCGGAATAGAAAAGGAGCACGCCGGCGATCCAGAGCGCGCTCGCCGCTGAATGGATTAAGCCAATGACACTACTGACCAACGGGTTAGACATCGTCCGGTGCGAGTCGAAATAGCAAAGGGCGTGCTCAGAAAAGTCAGAATCGAGCGGGCGCCTGCGTGCCGAACTGGTGATTTTGGCATCGATAGACCGGCATAGAAGACAAAAATCTTCCTATGACAGGATTCTCGCCAGGTTTCGATACGACACCCGCGCCGCAGCCAGCGAATCACCCCATGCCGCCGCGTTGTCGTGCTCGACGGCAAAGTGCTTCAGCCCCGCGAGCGAGGCGTTTGCGAATACCGCTTTGAAGTCGATCTGTCCCGCGCCGACTGGCGCAAACGCCATGCTGCTGGTGCGCGCGTTCGGGCCGAGCGACCGATTGACGGTTTTCAGCCCGAACACATCCTTGATGTGCCACAGCTCAAAGCGTCCAGGGTGGGATTTGAACAGCGCTATCGGATCGACGCCGGCGATGTATGTCCACCCGATATCGAGCTGCATCGTCACGAGGGTCGGATCCGTTTCCGCCAGGAGCACGTCGTAGGTTGTCCTCGGACTGTCGGTCAGCTTCTCGAACTCGCCGGTGTGGTTGTGCACGAGGACCTTCATGCCGAACTTCTGCGCGATCCTGCCGTTCGCGTTCAACTGGGCGGCTCGTCGCTTGACAGCCTCCAGTGAGTCGGGCGGCTGGTAAGGTCCGAACGCTTCGGCCTCGGCAAAGGCGTTGTGTACGACGCCGGTTCCTGGATTGAAATACGCGCCGGGCGGAAGCGGTCCTGCGGGGCGGGCGACGGTGGCGCGGGCAGCGGCGGGGGCACCCGCTGAAATCTCCGTGTACTTGATGCCCATGACCTGGAAACCTTCGAGCTGTTTTTCCAGCTCGAGACCGGTTCCGGTGGCGCCTGAGTGCGTGCTCGGCATGGTGAGACCGAGGCGATCGAGCATCGCGCGGAATTTGGCCGGCGCCATGTTGTTGTAACCATTGGCCGGCTCGATTTCCTTGTAACCGATAGCGGCGACCTTCGCGAGGACACCTTCGAAGTCGGTGGCCATCAGGTCGCGGACCGTGTAGAGCTCGAGGCCGACTCTGCTCTGCCAGCCGCTCTGCGCGGCAACGATGTCGCCCAGCGTTCCAGCGGCGAGCGTGGCTGCACCGTACGCAGCAACGTCCCTGATGAATTCACGTCGGGTGCGTGCACCCGCCGTATCGCTATTGCGGCGGCGGCACCACGGACTGTTGTTCGATCGGATCGCTTGCATCGCACCACTCCTCGAACGCGTAGCTCCCCGCCGGCAGCCGATCCAGCTGGTACTCGTATTCGTGCGGCTTCTGGTACACCTTCGGGTCGTCCCAGCGGTACTTGATCGTCAGATGCTCGCCGTCCGGTGAGACGACGAAGTGTTCGATGAGGTGTGTTTCGGGAGTGCGCCAGCCGCCTGCGGTCACACCACCCGGCGAAATCCCCATCGTGTCGACGACGAGCTCGCCGTTTTCGACGTGGCCGACGGAGTGGCCGCTGCCGGTTGGCGTCCATCGGCTGACGTCCGGGTGCTTGCGGCCATCCATGTAGATGTGGCGAATGCCGCCGCGCTCGGGCGCCAGGATGATCTCGTCTTTGCCGATGACGACGTGAATCGCTCCGGAATCCGGATTGATGCCGAGGGCACCACCGCCGAACGGTCCAGACGCACAAGGCCGCGACACGACGATGTAGGGCTCTCCCGGATTGTGCGGTTTATCGTCAGTGTACGCCGGCCCCCGCGGAGCAGCCTGCACCCGCCGCATCGACTCGGCCGCCGTCCGGCCCTCCGGCGTCAGCGAGGCGGGTGTGAATTTCGACGTCAGGCCGCCGAAATCGCCAGACCCATTCGGGTCGATGCGGACCCAATCGCCTTCCAGGCGTTCGATTCCACCGAGCGACTGCGGTGTGGTTTGAGCGGAGATTCGCGTGATCGCGCTCGCGGCCAGCACCACGAGGGTAGCGGCTCCCAGAGCGGCGAGCGACCGGCCGAAGGAATGCTGCGTCATTTCATGTCACCGTCGGCCCGACGCCGTGAACGGCGCCGGATCGCCCAGGAACTGCGCACGCGTTTCGTTGTACGGATCGCACGGCCACGAACTCACTGGTTCATACGTCGTCGGAAGGCGCCGGTACCGGAACTCGTAGGTGTGCGGCGCGGCGTAAACCGCCGGATCGGTCCACGTGAACGTGACGGACAGCACCTCGCCGTTTTCGAGGACACGATAACGCTCGACCAGGTGCGACTTGTCGGTCTTGAATCCGCCGCCGGGAATCGATGTCACGCCGCGCGTTGCGTGGAAACCGATCGTATCGACGATGAGCGTGTCACTTTCCCAGTTCGCGATCGAGTCGCCGTTGGTGGACTGGTCGTAGATGTTCGGATCGACGTGCTTGCGGTTCAGATACAGGTAGCGCGGTGCCGGATTGTTCTCAGGCGCGATGACGATCGTGGTCGGCCCCTGACGAATGTCGATTGGAGTTCCCGAGTCCATCACAAAGGGCATCCCGAGCAGGTTGCACCACCGCATGGCGTGCACGTCGCGCCGCGCGTGAAGATCGATCATCGTTCTGGTCACGCGCGGCAGCAGCTTGGCCGCCGGCACTTTCCGGCTGTCAAACGACAGCGCCCAGAATCCGGAGATGTCGCGCATCGGCGCAGCCGCGGCTGTTTTCGCCGTGGGCGCTTGCGCGTCCGCTGTTGGCCCGGCGAACGCGGACGCGATGAGCGCCACCAGCACGCCACCGGTGAAGTGTTTCATCATGACTTTCCCGACAACTGTTCGGCGACGAACCCGCCTTTGGCCCGATCACGCAGCCAGATCGCGCCGAATACCACAAGAAGAATCGCGGGAAGGACGGCCACGGCGCGGAACGAGGTCTGAGCCGCAATGCTCAGCACGCGGTTCAATTCTTCGCTTCCCTGCGTCAGCGCATTGAACGCGGCTTCGCCGCCGGCGGCGTCAATCTTCGTGCGGTCGTAAATGGCCCCCATCAACGGAAGCACGAATTGGATCGACAGCGTTCCAGCCGTTCCCATCAGTCCCATCAGCAGCGCACCGCCGCGCGGGAATCGCTCCGAGGCGGTCGCGAGCATTGTCGGCCACATGTAGCAGACGCCGGCGCCCCATAGCGTCGCCGCCAGCAGACCCGTGATCGGCGAATTCGCAATGCTGAGCGCGACGAGGCCAAGCGATGCCATCAGGCACGACACCCACAACAGGCCGATCGAAGACAGCTTCTCCACGAGCGGTCCAGCGAAGTGACGCGCCACGAACATCAGGGCGCTGACGTAGACGAGCAGCAGAATGCCGGGCATATGCACCGTTCGGCTCAACGCGAAATCGACCCACTGGCCCGGCGCGAGCTCTGATGCAGCGGTGAGGAACATCGACAGGAATAGAACGATGAAGAGCGGATTGGCGAGCTCCCGGAACATCTGTCCCATGGATACGCCGGCCGCAGCACGCTCGGTTGGAGGAAACCTGACTCCGATGCAGAGAATCGCGACGAGGATGCCCGGGATCGCGATGAACGCGAGCTTTGCCTGCCAGCCGAGGCCAACTGCTGTCATGGCCACGCCGAGTAATCCGCCGATCACGAGGCCGCCGGGCCACCAGGCGTGCACGGCGTTGAGACGAGACGCCTTATCGCGCGGGTACAGGCTGGTCATCAGTGGATTGATCACGGTTTCGACCAGACCCCACCCGATCCCGACCACGAGCGCGCCCGACCACAGCGCCGTGTAGACGCCAGGCCCGGTGGCCAAACTGGCCGCGAACACCATGATGAGAGTTCCGACCGCGAGCAGAATGCCCGCGAGCGGCAGCAGCAGCCCCATGCCGATCACGTCCAGCAACGGACTGCCGATGGCAATCGTCAATGCGAAGCCGAGAAACGGGATGCCGAGAATGGCGCCAATCATTTCGGCGGAGTGCACACTGTCGATCGGATCGAGAAAGATCCGCTGGATGTCGGCGGCGCTGTTGGCCCGCAACGACGCCGCAATGCCGGCCGTCGCGAGGGCGAGCGCACTGACGAGAAAGAGGCGCGTTTTGTTGTAGGTGACATCGCGATCGACCAGCGCACCTGGCGCGGTCGCGGCAGCAGATCCAGCCATCAAAACTCCCTGTCGGTTTGCGCGTTCAGGTCCACCACGCGTCGACGGGTGGCTCGGTCAGAATCACGCGGCTCAGCAGATCGACCGCGGCCTTGAGGCCTTCGTCAACGGACGCGAGCGCATCCTCGTGCTCGATGCTGACGACGTAGTCATAGCCGGCCAGACGCAGTGCGCTGACGATGCGTTTCCATTCGAGCTCGTCGTGGCCCCATCCGACGCTGCGGAACAGCCACGAACGCGCCTGCATCTCGCGGTAGCTCTTGACGTCGAGGACGCCGTTGACCGCGACGTTCTGCCGGTCGAAGGCGAGATCCTTCGCGTGCACGTGAAAGATCGCGTCGCCGAGCGCGCGGATGGCGGACGGAATATCCACGCCCTGCCAATAGAGGTGGCTCGGATCGAAGTTGATGCCGAGGTTGGCGCCGGCCGCCGCGCGCAGCTTCAGCATCGTCTCCGCGTTGTAGACGAGGAACCCCGGGTGCGCTTCGAGCGCGACCTTTACGCCGTGATTCGCCGCGAATTTTGCCGCCTCCGTCCAGTACGGGATCGCTTTCGTTTCCCATTGCCAGTCGAGCACTTCGAGAAATTCCGGCGGCCAGGGCGTTGTTACCCAGTTCGGATGCTTGGCGTCCTCCGAGTCGCCAGGACAACCCGAGAACGTCACGACGACCGGCACCTCCATCCGATGCGCGAGGCAGACCGTCTTCCGAAACACGTCGTCGTACTGGTGCGCGACATCCGCGTTCGGGTGCAGCGGATTGCCGTGACACGAGAGCGCGCTGATCGTCAGCCCCGCGTCGGCAATCATCGAGCGGTAATTGGCGAGCCGCCCCTTGTCACCGAGCAGACATTCCATGTCGAGGTGACCGTTGCCGGGCCACCCGCCTGTGCCAATCTCGAGCGCCTGCACCTTTCCCAGTGCCTGCACCTTCGCAAGCATCTGCTTGACGTCGAGGCCGCCGAAGACCGGCGTGAAAAGACCGAGTTTCAAAGAAGCCCTCCAACGAGTTCGACGGCCTGCACCTTCGTCCATGCGCCACCATTGCGATGGCTCTCGAGAACGGCGTCGACGAGACACGCGACGCGGTAGCCATCCTCGAACGAGGCAAACGCGGGCGCACGGCGATCGCCCGGCGCGCGTCCTTCCGCGATGAAGGAGTAGATGTCGCGAATCACGTTGGTGAAGGCATCGCTCCACCCTTCCTGATGTCCACCCGGAAGATGCGTGTACGGCCGCGCGGCGGGCGCGATGAGCGACGGGTCTTTCGCGAGCACCTCGTTGGCCGAGTCGCGATGACCCACCCACAGTTCGTTCTGCTGCTCCTGGCGCCACCGCAGCGACGCCTCGGCCGCGTTGACCTCCAGCCACAAATCGTTCTTGTGTCCGGCGCAGACCTGGCCAATGGTCGCGCAGCCGCGGGCGCCGTTCTCGAACCGCACGAGCACCGTTGCCAGGTCCTCGCTCGTGACGCGGAACGGTTCGCGCTTGTCCGTTGCCGCACTGGCAAACGCCTCGGTGGCCACTGCCGGCCGAAACCGCGTCGCGACGACCGTATTCAAATCGGCGAGCACCTCCACGATCGGCGAGTCGGTGACGTGCTGCGCGAGATCGCACCAGTGCGAGCCGATGTCCGCAAACGCGGAGCTCGCCCCGCCCTTATCCGGCTCGAGCCGCCACGAAAAGTCGGTCGGCTTCAGCAGCCAGTCCTGCAGGTAACCGCCATGGACGAAATGAACGGGACCGATGTCGCCACGGCTGATCATCGCGCGGGCCTGCTGCACGAGCGGGTTGCCGCGGTAGTTGAACGTCACCGCGTGCACGATGCCGGCATCGGCCGCCGCCCGCCACAGCGCGTGTGCTTCCGTTGCCGACGAGGCGAGTGGTTTCTCCGAGATGATGTGCTTGCCGTGCGCGATCGCCGCCTGAATCACCGGCCCATGAAGGAAGTTCGGCGTGGTGTTGTGGATGACGTCCACGTCCGGGTCGTTCGCGAGCGCCTCGAACGAACCGTACGCCTTCCGCACTCCGATGGCCGCGGCCTTCTCTCGGGCGAGCGTCTCGTTGCCGTCGGCGACGGCAACGATGTCCACAAACCCCAGGCGCCGCACGGCATCGATGTGATGCATGCCGACGAACCCCGGGCCGACCAGCCCCATTCCGATTCGTTTCATGGCGTTCCGTCCCGTTCCATTCGGCGCGCAACCCCCATGTAACCGGTTGCGAATGCTACAGCATTTCGCAACCGGCCTGTTGGCGCTGTGGCCGCTTCTAGAAGATCAGCTGTGCCGCAAACTGCATCTCGCGCGGGATGTTGTTGCCCGTGCTCGAAATCGAACCGAAATTCGTGTCCCCCAGCGCACTGTTTGGGCCACGAGATTCGGCGTGTTGGTCACGTTGTAGACCTCGGCGCGCAGCTGGAGCGTGGTCGTGTCGCGCAGGGTGAACCCTGCGGAATGTAACCGGTTGCAGATGCTAACCGATCGATAGGGCCGGCGCAAGGTCGTGCGCCTTGGGCGCGTGGATGTAACCGGTTGCATTCTCGTGTATCATCGCGCCCGGGATGACTCCCTTCCTCCACACGCTCCAGAGCAGCGCCTTCTCGGCCTGGGTCGTCGGCTCGGACACCATCTGGGCCTACCCGATGATCCTGACGATGCACACCGTCGGGCTCAGTATCGTGGTCGGCGCGGCTGTCATCGTCGACCTGCGGCTGCTCGGCGTCGGACCCAGTATTCCGCTCGAGGAGGTCAAACGCGTCTTCCCGATCTTCTGGCTCGGCTTCTTCATCAACCTCGTGAGCGGCGTGATGCTGTTCGTCTCGGAAGCGGAGGACAAGGCCACGCAGCCCGTGTTTCTGATTAAGTTGCTGTTGATCGCGATTGGCGTTGTCGTCACCGCGCGGATACGGCGCCGTCTGTTCGGCGGCGGTTCGCCGCCGATGCGGGCCGCATCAAGCGGGCGAACGCTGGCTCTCACCTCGCTTGTCGTGTGGGGCGGCGCCATCGTCGCGGGACGTTTGATGGCGTATTTGAAATGAATATAGAGGCGGACCTTCAGGTCCGCCTTTACGAGTGAGGAACATGGATCCGTTTTCCGCGTGGATTGAAGCGACGCGCATCTCGACCGTCATGCGCGACACGACGTGGCTGTGGCCGGCATGCGAGTCGATTCATTTCATCGGACTCGCATTGCTCATCGGCGGCGCCGGCTACTTCGATCTTCGACTCCTCGGATTCATGCGGCGCGTCCCGGTGGCAGCGGCGAAGGCGTTCATGCCCTGGGCAATCACCGGTTTCGCGATGAACCTCGTCACAGGAACCCTGTTTTTCGTCATGGCGCCCCACATGTACGTGCTGAGCGCTGCCTGGTGGGCCAAGGTGTTCTTCATCGTCGTCGCAGGGATGAACGCGATGTTTTTTGAAACGACGCTCGGGACACGCGTGATGCTTCTCGGCCCGAACGAAGACACCCCGACCTCTTTCAAGATCGTCGGCGCGGTCTCGCTCTTCTCCTGGTTCGCGGTCCTGTTCTTCGGACGCATGCTTCCCTACATCGGGACGGGTAATTAGGTCCACCAACGATGATCACGAGCCACGGAGGCACGAAGACACGGGGCAAACTTCTGTCGTCTCGGTGTTCTCTGTGTCTCCGTGGTTCGTAGCACATCGCGACTGATGCGGTATCGCTCCACTACCCGTTTTCCAAACGCTGTCTCGGAAATCGGCTACGGCATGTGGGGGATGGGCGGCTGGTCGGGGTCGGACGACTCCGAATCAGGGCGTGCGCTCGATCGTGCTGTGGAGCTGGGTTGCACGTTCTTCGACACGGCGGCGGCCTACGGCGACGGCCATAGCGAGCGCCTCCTGGGCGATCTCCTCCGTCGCTATCGCGATATCAAGCTCGTGGTGGCATCGAAGGTTCCACCGAAGAATCGTCGATGGCCTGGGCTCGCTACAAGCGCTGCGGACGAAGTGTTTCCGTACGATCACGTCATCGACTCGACCAACGCCACGCTTCGCAACTTGGGCGTCGACACGCTCGATCTGCAGCAGCTCCACGTATGGTCCGATGCCTGGGCAGACGCGGACGGCTGGTGCCGCGCGGTCAGGGAGCTGAAACAATCAGGAAAGATTCGCGCGTTCGGCATCAGCCTCAACCGCTGGGAACCGGAGAACGTGCTGCGGGCGTTGGCAACGGGGCTCGTGGACGCGGTGCAGGTCGTTTACAACGTGTTCGACCAGTCTCCCGAGGACGTCCTCATCCCTGCATGCGAGCGCGCCGGCATCGCAGTGATCGCGCGGGTTCCGTTTGACGAGGGGAGCCTCACGGGCACACTGCGCTCCGACTCTCGATGGCCGGAGGGCGACTGGCGCAATACCTACTTTGCTCCTGCGCATCTGGCCGCGACGTTGCCGCGCGTCGAGCGCGTCCGACAGGACGCAGATGCACTGGGTATGTCGCTGCCGGAGCTCGCGCTGCGATTCATCCTGTCGAATCCGACGGTGACGACCACGATCCCGGGCATGCGCAGGCTGAAACACGTCGAGACGAATCTCGCGGTGAGCGACAAGCCGCCTGTGGCGCCCGATGTCATCGGTCGCTTGCGCGCTCATCGTTGGGACCGAGTGCCGGACGATCGTCCCTGACTCGACTTCGGCCGAGCATGTTTGTCGCGCGGCGTTGCTCTACAGTCGGTGCTGCTCTTGACGGTGAGTGGATCGCTGTCTATAGTCCGACGTCATGAGCACGATCGTCAGTCGGCGGAGATTTCGTGCGCGAGTTGCCCGCCGACTCGCGAGGGGCGCGTTGCTCTTCGCCGTGTGCGCGACAGGCTGCAGCGCTCCACAGGCCACCGCACAACGCGGAACGCCGGCGGCATCGGCAACGGTTCCCGACTTGTCCGGTGGCTGGCTTCGGCTCGATTCAGAGGGGTCCGGAAGCTTCGACGGCACGGCGCAAAAGTACCCGCCCGCCGCGCTCACGCCCGCTGGACAAGCCATGGTCGTACGCGGCGACGGGCGGAATGTGACTCCCAACGGCGGGAACACTGCCCCGCATCAAGCTGGCGAGCCGTACATCGTGAACAACGGAGCGTGCACGCCGGAAGGGACCGGCGGCAGCGCCATCGATCCGAATTCCACCGCGATCTTCCTTCTCCAGTCCAAGGATGAAGTATTGATGGTGCGGGAAGGCCCTGGGGGCCGCCACATCCACATGGATGGACGCAGCCACCCTGACCTCACAAAGCTCACGCCCACTCTGTATGGCCATTCCATCGGTCACTATGAAGGGGGCGCACTCGTCGTCGACACGATTGGCTTGCCCGAGGGCAATGTCCAGGGAGGTGGCCGGCGGAGGCCGGAAACGCGATTGACCGAGCGATTTGAGCTCGCGCCTGACGGGAAGCGTCTCACGATCACCTACACATGGGACGATCCCATGCTCTACGTCAGGCCCCACACGTACCAGTACTTCTTCGAGCGCCTGCCGCGGGAGAGTTACGCGTTCGAGACGTGGTGCGACTCGAGCGATCCGACCCAGCGTCAATCGGTCGTTCCGCCGAAGCAATAGGTGTCGAGGACATCGTGAGTCGAAGCCGGACAACAGTTGGTGTCGTTCTTCTAGCCGCGGCCGCCGCCGCATGGTCCATCGGAACGTTCGCGCAGGGCCGAACAGGAACGTCACCCGACATCAGCGGCTACTGGGAACTGCCGATCGATGGACGGCATATCCCGCCTGCCCGGCTGGCGTCCCGCATCACGCCGGCGATGCTGCGCGCCGAAGCGGAGAAGAGCGCGAAGGCCATTCGCTGGTGCAACTGGGTTGGCATGCCGACAACGATGGACACCGGGCGCCCGCTGGACGTCAGGCAGGGGACGCGGGAAATCGTGATCCTGGCGGAATCACCGCTGACGCCCGTCCGACACGTTTATCTGAATCGAACGACCCACATCAGCAGTGAGATTTTCGACGCGAATACCAGCGGCGATTCGATTGCGCGTTGGGAGGGTGACACGCTGATCGTGGACACGACGGGATTCGAACCGACGCATGGCGTGACAACGATTCCCGGCGGGGGATTCAGGACTGCCACCTCACATCTGGTGGAGCGGTACCGTCTTCTCAAAAACGGGGCGATGCTGTCGGTGACGTTCACCTGGACGGATCCGGCGGTGTTTGCGATGCCGCACTCGTACGAATTCAGGTATCAGCGGGTCGAACGTGGATACGAGCCGCGCCCCTACGGGCGGTGCGATCCGTTCGACGCGGAACGCGCCGCGTTCTTCGAAGCGGCGCGGTAGCGCTACCCGGGCCGATCATCGTCCCGCGTCCCAGTTGACCTCCCTGGGCCCGACGCCTAGTATATGCAACCGGTTACATCACACACCGGTCACACAGCTGGGACACTTCAAGGAGAGCTCAATGTTCGCTACTTGCCGCGGCGCCGCGGTCCTGTTGTTTCTTCTGCTCGCCACCATCGCCAGCGCACAGGTCACCACCGGTGACATCGTGGGCCGGGTCACGGATGAAAGCGGTGCGGTGTTGCCCGGTGCGACCATCACGGTCGACAACGTCGGCACGCACGAGATTCGCACGACGGTCACCAGCGCAACGGGGGATTACGTCGTGAACCTGCTCCCGATTGGCAGCTATCAGGTCCGCGTCGAACTGGAGAGCTTCCGTTCGCAGGAGTCGCGCGTCGATCTTCGAAGCGGGGAGCGCATCCGCGTCGACGCCAGGCTCACGATCGGCGGTCTATCCGACACGGTGCAGGTCTCGGCCGAGGCACCGCTCCTGCAGACCGACTCTTCCACGGTGAGCACGCTCGTCACACAGAACGAGGTCCAGGATCTGCCGGTCAATGGACGGAACTTCATCCGCCTCATTCAACTGATCCCGGGCGCGAGCGAAGGCGCCGCCAATGCGCTCGCGAGCGGCACCCGTCCTGATGACCGACGGCAAACCTCCGCCATCTCGATCAACGGCGCGGCCGACAACCAGAACAATCTGTTGATTGACGGCATGGACAACAACGAGCGCGCGATCGGCACGATTGGTGTCAAGCCCTCGATGGATGCGATAGCCGAAATGCGGGTGCAAACCAACATGTACTCGGCGGAGGTAGGACGCACCGCTGGAGGCGTCGTCAACCTGCTCACGAAATCGGGGACCAACCAATTCCATGGCGCCGCGTTTGGCGGCTTCCGGGACGACCGATTCGACTCGCGCGACTACTTCGCGACAACTGATCCGATCCTCAAACAGAAAGGGTTCGGGGCCACGCTCGGAGGACCCGTCGTCACCAACCGGACCTTCTTCTTCGCGGATTACGAAGGCGTCCGACTGCGAAATGGACAGGTGAACAACCTGACCGTGCCGACGCTGGCGATGCGCAATGGCGACTTTTCGGAGCTTTCGCAGATCATCTACGATCCGGCGGCGCCGGGACGGACGCCGTTTGCCAACAACCGGATCCCCGCGAACCGGATCGACCCTATCGCCGCGCGCTACGTCGCGCTGTTTCCGGAGCCGACCTCATCCGGGCTCGCCAACAACTACGCGAGCACGACGCTTCGAACCCAGAACAGCACGACGGCCGATGGCCGTATCGATCATCGGATCAACGAGAACAACTCCGTGTGGGGACGCTTTTCGTACAACAAGTCACACACCGTGACACCACCCGGATGTCCACCGGTCAACGGCGTCTACGGAAACTGCCTCACGGGCAACAACGCGGGGTTCCCTGGTCCGAACGACACGAACGCGAACGCGCTGCAGACGAACTACATCCACGTCTTCAGCCCGACGACGATTGCCGAAGTCAAGGGCGGCTACATGAAGGTCGGGATCTTCTCGTATCCATCGAACTACCGGACGAACGTCAGCCAGACGTTCGGCCTGCCGGGCGTCAACATCGACGATCTGGCGTCGGGGCTGGCCCTGCAGAACATCGCGGGATACGCGATTCTCGGCGACACTCAGAACATCCCGCTCATCACGAAGGACTTCACGCAACAGTACCAGGCGTCGCTGACGAAGACGATCGGCGCGCACAACGTCAAGATGGGCGGCGGCGTGATCCTGCGGCGGTTCGGCGCCACGCAAAGCCAGCAGCCGAATGGGCTGTGGACGTATGACAACCAGCTGACCCGCAGCGCGACAGGCACGGGCGGCAACTCGCTCGCGTCGTTCCTTCTCGGATTGCCCACGCAGGTGCAGCGCTCGCACACGCCGTTCGAGCCGCGCTACCACTCGAATGAACCAAGTGCATACGTGCAGGACGACTGGCGGGCCAAATCATGGCTGACGCTCAATCTCGGCCTTCGCTACGACATCTTCACGCCGTTCACGGAGGAACAGAACCGCCTCTCGAACCTTGATGTTGCGACGGGCAGAGTGCTCGTCGCCGGCGCGAATGGCGTGTCGCGGACTGCTGGCGTCAAGACCGACTATTCGAACCTTGGGCCGCGGCTCGGCTTCGCGGCGACGTTGTCGCCGTCGACGGTCGTCCGGGGGGGATACGGCATCACGTACTTCCCGGGCAACATCGCGTCGTTTGCCTATATGAAGAACGCCCCGCTCTTCAGCATCTACGGGCCGGTGATCAGCAATGGCACGCTGCTCGGCGGCGCGCCGAACCTGTTCCTGCGCGACGGCCTGCCGCCGCCGCCGGCCGCACCGTCCGTTGCTCCGCAGGACTTGGCGGGCGCATTTCGCGCGGTCGATTTGAATTTCAAGTCCACGCGCGTGCAGCAGTTCAACGTCCAGATAGAGAGGGAATTCGCGGGCAACGTCGTAACGGCCGGGTACGTCGGCTCGCGCGGCAGCCACGTCGCAATGAATCCGGATATCAATCAGGCGCCTGCCGCTGCGGGCGCTATCCAGCCGCGTCGGCGGCTCTCCGGCACGCTGCCGCAGCTCGCGCAGCTCAACGTCTTCCTGAGCGACTACGAAACGTGGTACGACGCGCTGCAGCTGATCTTTCAGCGTCGTCTGAATGGTGGTCTTTCCTTCAATACCCACTATCAGCTTGGCCACGCGCAACAGACCCAGCCGCTCAACTGGGACGGGCTGACCGTCGAGCGCACCGACGCTCCTCGCGATATGCGGCATGCCTGGGTGGGACAGATCAACTACGTGCTGCCGTGGGGAGAGTCACTCACCGGTTTCACGCACGGAGTGCTCACCGGCTGGCAGGTCAACGCCATCGCGAATTACCAGACAGGCGAACCCTTTAGCGTTTGGAATCTCGCAGCGCGAGCGAATACTGGCGGCGCGCCTCCGGGAGGACAGGGAATCGATCGACCGAACCTCGTCGGTGATCCCGAGCTCCCGGCTAACCAGCGGACGGTCGCACGATGGTTCAATACCGACGCGTTCCAGCAGCAGGCGCTCTTCACACTCGGCAACTCGCCGGCCACGGTGCTGCACGGACCTCCGCAGCGGCGAATCGATCTGTCGGTGTTCAAGGAGTTTGCGGCCGGCGGTAGTGCACGGCTACAGGTCCGGTACGAGGTCTACAACCTCACCAACATCGCGAATTTCCAGAACCCGAACAACATGCTCGGTAGCCCGGCGTTCGGATCTATTTCGAGCACCGGCAACTCGACGCCGCGTCAGATGCAATTCGCGGCGAGGCTGCTTTTCTAAGGTAAGGACGTATATGAACAGACGTGACATGTTAAAGAGCCTTTCGGCCATGGCCGCGTTGGGAGCCGTACGCGTTCCCGACCTCTTCGCGGCCGCAAAGGTGGATTCCACGTACAAGAACGTCAAACTCGGATTAATCACTGGTTCACTCAATCCTCTTCCCACTGTGCCGGGTAAGGATCCGATTGACGTCATCATCGAGAACTGCCTTGCCATCGGTGCCGCGAACATCGAACTGGTGAACGTGGGCATGCAGATGCCGCCGCAGGTCGTCAACGGCGGCCGCTTCGGACAGGCGCCCGACCAGAGGACACCCGAGTACCTGAAAACGCGAGAAGAGCTGCGGCAGTGGCGCATCAACCTGCCGCTCGATCGCTTCCGCGAGGTTCGGAAGAAGTTCGACGATGCGGGCCTGAACCTCTTCTCGTACGTCTACACGATTGATGACGACATGACGGATCCGGAGATCGATGCCGTGTTCCGTCAGATGCAGGCGCTGAAGGTTGGTCTGTTCTGTACGAACCAGACGCGAGTGACGATGGCGCCACGGATGGTGCCGTTCGCCGCGAAATACAAGGTCAAGCCGGCGTGGCATCCTCACGACAACATCGATTCGCCCGTCGAAGTCGCGACCGCTGATACGCTCGAGAAGCTGCTCGCCATGTCGAAGGACTTCGTGATCAACCTCGACATCGGTCACTTCACGGCCGGCAACAACGACGCCGTGGCGTTCCTGAAGAGGCATCACGACCGCATTTCGCACCTGCACATCAAGGATCGCAGCCGGAACCACGGGCCGAACGTGCAGCTGGGCACGGGTCAGACGCCAATCAAGGAATGTCTGACGCTGATTCGCGACAACAAGTGGCCGATTTACGCCATCATCGAACGCGAATTCCGTGGACCGGGCACGCCTGTCGATGAGACGAAGTGGCAGATGGACTATCTGAAAAAGGCCCTCGATACGACCACGACCGCGTAAGACCGATGCGTGTCACCGGTTTGCTCGTTGCCGCGGGGCTGGCGCTCGCAGCGTCGGCCCCGCTCTCTGCACAATCCACCGCAACGTTGACCCCGCCCATCGGCGAGTGGACGGGGCAGCGCACCGCCGACGGACAGCCGGACGTGCACGGTTCGTATGCAAAGGACTGGATTGGTGCGCGGGGGCCGAACTTCGATCTCGAAGAAGGTCAGGATCCTGAGGAGATGCGCGCGACGGGACGCAATCCGGAGGATTTCCCGAAGCCGCAGATCGTCCGTACCCCGGACGGCCGCATCCCCTATCAAGCGTGGGCGCGTCAGCAGCGCCTCGAGAATCGCAAGAACTTCTTCAACCCGACGGAGTTGTGGCACCTCGACTCCAACGCGCGCTGCCTGCCGATGGGATTTCCGCGCGAGAGCCTCGATCAGGGGGCTGAAATCATCCAGGCGCCGGGTCTCGTATTTTTTGAGTACCCGTACAACAGCGTCGTCCGCACCATCTATCTCGACGGACGCGCGCCGCTCAACGATCGCGTGAAGTTGTGGTACGGCGATTCACATGGCCGCTGGGAGGGCAATACGCTCGTCGTCGAAGGGCGGAACTTCAACGAACACGGCTGGTACGACACGTACGGCAACTTCCACAGCCCGGATCTCCGCATCGAGGAGCGGTTCACGTTCGCCGGCAACCGCATGTACTACGACGTGACGAGCCACGACCCGCGGGTCTTCTCGCAGCCATGGACGGCGCACGTCGAGTTCAGAAAGAACACGGGCAATGTAGACGAACCCTGGGAAACGGCCTGCTACGAAGGCGAGCGCGATACGCAACATATCTTCCCGGGCAAGACACGGCCGAAGTGAAACAACTCAGGCTCATTCTCGAAATGCTGCTCGTCGTGATCGCGGCAAACGCCGCGGCGTGGGCGCAGACTGCCAGCCAGGCGATGCCACGTACGGCTGATGGCAAGCCGGATCTATCCGGCGTGTGGCAGGTACTCAACAGCGCTGCGTACGACATCGAGGATCACGCCGCGCAAGCAGGTGTGCCGGCAGGCGCCGGCGTGGTCGTCGGCGGCGAGATCCCATACCAACCAGCGTCGCTCGCGCAGCGGAAGCGGAACTACGAGAATCGCGCGACCGAAGATACCGAGGCGAAGTGCTATTTGCCGGGCGTGCCGCGCATTACCTACATGCCGTATCCGTTCCGCATCATTCAGACGCCTGAACGGATTGACATCAGCTACGAGTACGTCGGCGCCTTGCGTCACATCTTCATGAATACCCCCCATCCCCGCGGTCCCATTGAGTGGTGGATGGGCGACTCACGGGGCCACTGGGAAGGCGACGCGCTCGTCGTCGATGTCGTGCACTTCAACGACCAGACGCGCTTCGACAAGGCAGGGAATTTTCACAGCGAGATGCTGCACGTCGTCGAGCGCTACAGCTTCATCGACGCGACGCATCTGAACTACGAGGTGGCGATCGAGGATCCGAAAGTCTTCACACGGCCGTGGAAGATGCAGATGCCGCTGTACAAGCGGATTGAGACCACGCCGCGCGTCCTCGAGTACTACTGTTACGGATTCAGCGACGTCTACACGCTGCCCGCCGGCCGCTAAGGTTTCGCGTCCTTGCCCTGCCAGATTTCCTGGAGGTGTTCCAGGTCCCTGTTGTTCTCGCAGAGATGCTCGAGCAGCTCGGTGTCGGGCTGGAGGTTGAAGCGCAGCGTGTCCGACGTCCAGGGCCGCGAGTACGCGTTCGGATCGTTGACGCTGACGACGAGCTCCATGCGGCCGAAATTGATCCGGCGGAAGCGCTCGGTCAGCTGCAGCGCTTCAGTGTGCGGATGGCCGCTGTTATCGAGCCAGCTGCCCTCCTTGAAACCAGCGGTCTCGACGACAAAGGTGTCGCCCTCCCAACGGGCAACCGAGTAGCCGTACCAGGCGGGATCCGGATCCACTGGCATCTTCCGACCGTCGGTGAAGAGTTGGCGGTATACGTGGAATTCCTCGAACAGCACGAGGGTCACGCCCGGAATCTGGATGATCTTGAACGGTAGACCAGGGACCGTCATCGCGTCGGGAACGCCGTGCGGCATGCACCGTGTCATCGGTCGGTCGTAGCCCATCGTGGCGACACGCCGCTTGTGAAGTTCAGCTGCCGCCGGCAGCATCGGCGCCTCTGTTCCGGGAGGCAACAGGTTCTCGTTGTACCGCGGGCTGTCAACACGCCAGATGCCGGATAAATCCGGCTTGCCATCGGCGGTCCGAGGCGTCGGCGCATTCAGGTTCGGCTTTCCATCAGCCGTACGGGGTGTGCCGGGAAGCGGCAACGACAGCCATTGAGCCGTCGCTGTGCCGCCGATTGCGCATACCAACGTGAGCACGAGCATCGGACGCATGCGAGCTTCTCCTCCAGCCGACGCGATCTTTGCTGCAATGACCGGGCGGTTGCAAGCCTGTCGTTCCGGCTAGATATTCAGCCCCGCCACGTGGCCGCCGGTTTACGCTTAGAGTTTCCTGAAAGTGCCCGCGAAACGTGGCATCCACGCGCTCGCGGACGCAACCCGGTCAGGAGGAGGCTGGCGATGAAGCAAGGTCCGACGATCCTGACCCGGCGCGAGTTCGGCAAGGTGCTCGCCGCCGCGCCGCTTGCGGCTGGTGCCGCACAGCAACAACGGCTCCTCTACTCCATCAACGAAGTTGGGATCGGACTTGAGACGTTCAGTTTCCACGACCTTCCACCAGCGGGGGACCCGCGTCTGATTCCTACCATCATCAACAACATGAGGGAGATCGGAATCGGCGAGTGCGAGATCATGTCCGGACATATCGAGCCGTGGCCAACTTCGTCGACAGGCTGGTGGGTGCAATCGCGACGGGCGCCAGGTTTCCAGCAGCTGCGTGAAGACGCACGACGGTGGCGTCTCAGCGTACCTATGAATTACTACGCGAATATCCGAAGGCAGTTCGAAGACGCGGGTCTTCGAATCTATTTGTACAACGTCAACTTCAATGAAACGTTCACCGACGAAGAGCGCGACAAGACGTTTGAGGCGGCCCGAGCGCTTGGCGCGGAAGGGTTTAGTTCGTCCACGGTCATCAGCGAGGCAAGGCGACTCGTACCGTTTGTCGAGCGCCACAAGATGTTCGTGGCCATGCACAACCACAACAACCTCGTGGATCCGGATCAGTTCGCGACGCCTGAGAGCTTCGAAACCGCGCTCGCGATGTCGCCGTACTTCAAGGCAACGCTCGACATCGGCCATTTCGTCGCAGGCAACAACGATCCAGTGGCGTTCATCAGGAAGCACCACGACCGTACAGTAAACATCCATGTTCGCGATCGAAAGAGAAACAACGGGCCGAACAGACCGTTCGGCCAGGGTGATACTCCGATTGCGGAAGTACTACGGCTGATTCGAGACCAGAAGTATCCAATCCGGTGCTATCTCGAATATGAGTACGGATCATTCCGGTCGTCGGTCGACGAGGTGAAGGCATGTCTGGATTACTGCCGCCGCGTGCTGGCGTAGTACTCGTCGCCGTGTTCGCGATCGCTGCCCTCGGCAACGCTCAGGCGCCGCAGGCGAAGGCGGATGCTGGCGGAGTCCCGGCGCCGACTCCAGAACTGGAGCGCGGCCGCGCCGTCTACGTCCTGAGCTCCTGTCATTTCTGTCACGGGGTCGATCTCACCGGCGCACAGATGGGTGCGACGGACCTGATGCACTCTCCACTGATCGCCGCCGATCAGAATGGCAATTTCATCGGGCCGGTAGTACGCGCTGGCAAGCCGAATCTGCAGACCGCGATGCCGAGCTATCCGGACCTGACCTCTCAGGAGATCGCGGATCTTGCGGCGTATGTGCACTATCTGCGCCGGCAGGGGCGCTATCGCGAGTTGACCATGGATGTCGGCGACCAGGGCGACGCACGAGCCGGCGAGACGTATTTCAACGCCAACTGCGCGGCATGCCATTCGAGGAAGGGTGACCTTGCCGGGGTCGCGGGCAAGTACGCGGGCGCAGCATTGCGGGCGCGGATCCTGCGCCCGAGCGATGACCCGGCGCCAGCTGGAACGGATCGAACAACTCTTGGGCGGCTGCAGCACGGGAAGCTGCTCGAGCGCTACGCCGCGGCCGACGTACGGAACGTGATCGCGTATTTGCGCGAGCCGTCTCGATAGCGTCGCCACTCGCGACGCAGGTGACCTGAGCTAGGTCTCGAGCGCGGCCCTCGCGTAATCAAGACACTTCTGAACTTCCTGCACCGCGGTCCCTTTGCCGTTGTACTCGTACTCGATGCATGCCGGGAACGATGACCGGCGCTGCTTCATCAGCTGCAGCACTTCCCGAATCGGCGCGTCCCCTTTTCCCCATTCAGTCGTGTTGATGTCGTTCCGATCTTCGGCGCGCCGAAGCCGATCTTTCAGATGCAAGTTCGCGATGCGGTCGTGATGATCGCGGACGAATTTGACCGCGTCTCCACCGAATGCGGTGAAGTGGCCCGTATCGAGCGTTACCTTGATGTACGGCGACTGCCCGAGCGCGGCCTCCAGGTTCTTCGTATACGCCATCCCGTCGGGATTCCGATCGAAGGGCGCGTTCTCGCTGTGTGCAGAGACGTACACCTTGTGGCGATCGGCAAATGCCGCCGCGCGCTTGATGGACGCGACCGTACAGTTGGCGCTGATGATGTTCGTCTTCAACGCCTTTGCGAAATCGAAGGCCGCCTCGATCTCGTCGTCCACCAGGTCGTCTGAGAAGTTGAACATGCACGAGTAGATCTGAATACCCGCATCATCAAATTTCTTGCGAGCGCGCTCGAAGACATCGAGCGGACGTGAGATGCGCCACTGACGCAGCTTCTCGCGCGCCGCCTCGTCGGTCGGGCCACGGCCCGGACCACCGGGCGGTTCGACAAAGGCGATCCAGAATTCAGCGAGATCGATGCGGTTCTGCCGATACGCGTTGATGGTCTTGTCCATCAACTGATCGACGCCTTCGCGCGACCACGGCAGCGAGGTGTCGCGCAGCGAGCGATAGCAGTACGTGATCGCACCGATGCGGACGCCACCAAAGCGCGAGCTGTACCGTGGCAGCTTCGTCTGCGACCACGCGACCGACGCCGCCGCAAGTGAACCAGCGACAGCTTTCCCGAACTCTCGGCGTGTCAGCATGATGTTCCTTCGATTAGAAGCGAGCCGGCGCGGGACGCTCTGTGAGAAAGCGTGCGCGGTCGGCTTCGTTCTGAATACAGTTCAGGACGCGTGGCTCGGGAATCGCCCGCACCTTGTAATACCGGAAGGTGTAGGAGTGCGGCGTTCGGAACACGGTCGGATCCGCCCACGTGAACGTGACGGTGAGCTGATCGCCGGAGGCCGCCAAACGGTACGACTCGGTCAGATGCGATCGGGCGGTCCGATAGCCGCCGCCTGGAATGGCTGTGATGCCGCGCTCGTTGAAGCCGACTGTGTCGACCACGAGTGTCTCGGCTTGCCAGCGGCCGATGGAGTGACCGTTTGTGGTTCCTTCCAGCTCCTCGGCGTCGGGATGTTTTCGCCCGTCGGTATAGATATAACGTGTGGACGACGGCGAGCGCGCCACCATCCCGACGACGGAGGGACTCTGTCGGATGTCCAGGACGCCGCGATCGTCCATGACGGCCGGCATCCCGACGTTGACGCAGCCGCGGATGGCGTCCTGATCCCTCGAGCGCCGCATCTCGAGGGCACCTTGTGCGGCTGTCGTCAGTGATGCGCGCGGCACGTTGAAGCTGTCGAACCGCAGCTCCCAGTAGCCGGAGAGATCCGGACGCGCGGTCGCGGCTCCGTCCTGCGCGAGCGCGGACGTGGAACACACCAGGACGACAAGCGCCGCGAATCCTCGCAGTAGCACTACTTCTCGGCCTTGGTGGTGGTGTATTGCCGGTCCGGCTGGGCGGCGGCGGGATCCTCGTTGTTCTCGATCGGAATCCCTTCCGGCACTCGCTTGTAGGTATACGAGTACGTATGCGGCGCCAGGAACACGGTCGAGTCTTCCCAGGTGAACGTGACTGACAGCTCGTCGGGGCCCGCAAGCCGGAATCGTTCGACGAGGTGAGTCGTGTCCTTCGCGCGGCCGCCGCCCGGTACCAACATCACCGGCCTGCGGCTGTCGCACACGCGTGGGGCAAAGCCGACCGTGTCGACGACAAGCGTGTCTCCCTCCCAGTGTCCGATCGAATCCCCGAATCCGGTCGGCACATACGAAGGATTTTTCACATCGCGATGCGCCCGCCCATCGGTGTACACGAAACGGCCGCGATTCGACTCAGCGCCAATCAGCACTTCGTCACGCGACGCCACGATGTTGAGCGGCGGCGAGGAGGCCATCATCATCGGCAGGTTGCCGACCGGACATGCGGCGGTTCGCGGCATGCGATTGACGACATTCCCGGCGGCTTCGCTCGCGGCCATTCTCTGGTTGTCCGCGACGATGTCGGGTTGGAGCTGCGGCTTCGGCACGTTGTCGAACCACTCGGCCCAGCTGCCCGAGCCCGGATCCTGCAAGATCCACAGACCGGACATCTCGGCAGCAGGTACTGCCCCCTTCTTCTCCTGTGCGTGTGCGAGCGGCGTCGCGAACAGAACGCTCATCACCATACCCGCAGCGATCGGTCTACGCGTCATCCTGTCCTCCCGGTCCTACGGATTCACGGTGAAGGCGAACAACGTATCGCCCGCGGCGACGAGCACATACTGGCGACCATCCACCATGTAGGTTTCCGGCGCGTTCGACACCTGACCGGTCGCCGCATGCCAGAGCGGGTTGCCGTTGGCGACGTCGTATGCCACAAAGTTTCCATCGGGGTCGCCACCAAATAGCAACCTGCCCGCAGTCGTCAGCAGCCCCTGTCCGCGCCCTTCGGCGACCGTCCGGTACTTATGCTTCCATGCGATCTTGCCCGTCTTCGGATCTATCGCCATCAGGTAGCTGCCCACCGTGCCGACGTTTCGTTCGTCCTTTCCTCCGAGGCCCATCGCACCACGAGGATCGAGCTCCGTCAGGTAGTACATCGCGTAGGTGTCGGACGCCGGCAGGTAGAAAAGACCGGTATCGGGGCTGTATGCGGGCGGTGGCCAGTTCGTCGCGCCCTGGTTCGCACCCGAGACGAGGGCGCCGCCGACGTGATAATCCTTCGCCGGATTGCGCACAGGCTGTCCCGATTCGTTGAGTCCCTTCGCCCAGTTGGCCGTCTCCGAGAACTTCGACGTGACGACGTGCTGGCCGGTCACGCGGTCGACGGTGAAGTAAAACCCGTTGCGGCTCGCGGTAAGCACCAGCTTGCGCCGCTGTCCTTCGACCATCGTGTCGACAAGGATCGGCGTCTGCGCCGAATCCCAGTCGTGTGTGTCGTGCGGCGAGGTCTGGTAGTACCACGCCATCTTGCCGGTATCGACGTTGATGGCAACCAGCGCACAGGTGAAGAGGTTGTCGCCTTCGCCTCGCGTCTGTGATGTGTAGGCGGGGGTTGGGTTCCCGGTGCCGAAGATATACAGATGTGTCTCCGGATCGTAGGAACCGGGCACCCACGGATGGCCGCCGCCGTGACGCGCGGCGTCCAGGTTCTTCCATGTGTCGAGCCCAGGATCGCCTTCGTTCTGCGGCGTGACGTACCACTTCCACTGCGTCTTGCCGCTTTCGGGATCGAACGACTCGAGCCAGCCCGGCGCGTCGAGGTCGTTGCTCGTCCCGACGAGCACGTGGTTGCCGATGACGATGGGCGCCATCGTCGAGAAGTACTGCTGGCTGAACGGACTGAATTCGCGGTGCCAGCGCTCTTTACCCGTCCTCGCATCAAGGGAGACGAGGTAATCATCCGGGGTCACGAAGAAGAGGTAGTTCCCCGACATTCCCACCCCGCGGTTGCCGATGTGGGTTCCCCCCTTGGTCTTCCAGAAGTAGTGCCAGAGCTCGTGACCATCGTTTGCGTCGAGGGCCCACGTGTTGTCGGGCGTGGTCACGTAGAGCACGCCGTTCACCGCGAGGATCGAACCTTTGATCTGCGTGGGGCCGGCGACCGTGACGCTGCCATCGCCCTCACCCGCGATGATGATCTCCGGGTCCCTCGGGCCACGTGGTCCGCCCGGGCCAGGCCCGTTCGTCAGCCGCCGCATCCAGGCGAGCGTGAGGTGCTTGACGTTCGTCTGGTTGATTTGCGTCAGCGAGCTGTAGCGCCGGCCGGTGTAATCACCTGAGTAGGTCGGCCACGATTCGCCAAGCGGCTTGTTGATCGATGCTGGATCGAGGCCGCCCTGCGCAAGAACGAGCGCGGACGCCCCGACCACAAGTGCGGCAAGCAGCAGTCTCTTCATATCGCCTTACTTGAGCGTGACGAGAAACGCCGTAATGTTGTGGATGTCTTCGTCGTTGTAGGTCTGGAGCAGATCGCGGTGGCCTTTCAGCGGATCGCGCAGCTCCACTTTCGGTGCATTCGCACCTTCGGTCCGGAAGGTTCGGTACGTGCCGTCGGCCATCTTCAACGACACCATGAAATCGTCAATGCGATTGAGAGTGCCCTCGACTCTCTGGCCGTTGGCCAGCGTCACCACCGCGCCAACCGGCGGCGCCGGTCGCGGCGGACCGCCACCACGTGTGCCGCCCGTCCCCGGCAGCAACCAGGTCTGCTGCAGCAGCTTGGGATCGGTAAAGCGGCTGGCGACACTCTGCAGATCGCCGGTGGCTGAATGACACGTGGTGCACTTCGCCTGGAAGAAGGAGCGCCCTGCATCGGCGTTGCCGACGACAATGTTCACCTGGCGCTCGCCCGTGCGGCTGCTGACCGGGAGACTGTGGAGAAAGGCGGCGATGTCGGAAATCTGCGCCGGCATCAGCATGAACGGCGGCATGCCCTTGTCGGCACGTCCGCCGAGGACGACAGGACCGATTCGCTCGCCCTTGTCGTCGAGGAGAATCGTGTCGGAGCGCATCAGATTGGGCCCGCCGTTGTCGCCGCCGCGGGCGTCGGGCCCATGACAGAACGCGCAATTCACCGAGAAGAGTGCCTTGCCGCGTTCAACCGCCGCAGGATCCGTCACGGGACGCTGCGGATAGGCCACGAAGCCGCCCTGGCCGCCCTGGGGCGGCGCGCCGCCGGCGCGTCCCGCTGCTCCCTGGCCTGCGGCCTGCGCCGAAACGACGCCGAGCCACAGCGCGATGCCACCGAGCACACACCCGCACGCGCGACGTCTGTTCATGGACGCTCGAACTCCTCGACGTTGAGGTTACGACTCTTCGCCTTTGGGCCTTGCGATGTCGTGATAGAGCCGCTTGCCGTCGGGCATGATGACGTAGAAGAGCGACGCGCCCTTCGACCCGTCTTTCAGCGGATGCGCAACGGCCGTGATGTCGTCACCGGCTTTGAACGTCGCCTTGTTCCACCCCTGCCGGCCCATGATGTTCGTGCTGCCGCCCTCCATATCCCACGTCCCGACCGTCTGCGGATCGACGCCCGGACCGGGGTCCACTTTCATGATGATGTGCGAGTGCGGGTTGACCCAACGGAACTCGACGACCTTGCCCTTGTAGGTCACATTCTTGTCCATCGCGAAGATGGAAAAGGAGTGATGGGCGAACGCTGGAACCGCCGCCGCAAGGGCGAACGCTGCCACGACGGCCGAGCGTCGAAACGCGAATTTCATAAGGTTGCTCCTGTCAATCGGACGTAGGCGGTACGGAAAAGTTCGGCGG
>Ga0068859_100001085_pt1 | contig 27795 bp, 16 predicted proteins | sample KBSSwiS22_FD_66585 | JGI IMG/M metagenome (GOLD analysis project Ga0068859, IMG submission 66585) | Switchgrass rhizosphere microbial communities from Kellogg Biological Station, Michigan, USA - KBS Switchgrass S2-2 | ecosystem: Host-associated > Plants > Roots > Rhizosphere > Soil ...
CAGCAGTTGCCGGAAGTGTCCCAACATCCGGCTGATTGTCTCCTCATCGAACCTCTGCTCCTCATACCCCAGCTTCAGTCCTAGTTCTTGGCCCGGCGAGATCGTTATCGTAAGTGGAGAGTTTGTCTGTTCAAGAACGCGGAGGTCTTGAACTTCGAAACCTGTCCTTTGCCTGACCTGCTCTCCCAGTGAACGATCAAAAGGATAGTTGTCAAAGACGAGAATGCTCTCAAACAGTTGCGTCCCGCGCGGCACTTCACTCCACCCTGCCACTTCCACCAGCGGGCTGTACTCGTATTGCCGCAGCTCCACCGCCTCCGCCTGCAAGCTTCTCAACCACTCACTCACCTGCTCCTTTTCATTGACCCGCACTCGCATCGGCAGGGTGTTAATAAACAGCCCCACCATCTGCTCGACCCCGTGCAACTCTGCCGGGCGCCCCGCCACCGTCGTCCCAAACAAAACATCTTGCTCGCCGCTGTAGCGTGACAACTGGATTGCCCACGCGCCCTGCACCATCGTGTTCAAGGTCAGTTGATGATGCCGGGCCACTGCGCTCAACTTCGCCGTCTCTTCTACGCTCAGTCGTATTTCTTGCTGGCTTTGCCGGCTCGTCACTTCATGGCCGCCACTCACCGGACGGTTTAGCGTCAGTTGCGTCGGCGAACTGAAGCCACGCAGCTTCTCCCGCCAAAAGTGCTCGGCTGTTCCCAAAGGCTGACGCTGTAGCCAGGAGATGTAATCGCGATAGGGCCGTACGTGGCCCAACTGCGCCGGCTCATTGCGGCAGAGTGCTTCGTAGAGAACGAAGACCTCTCCCAACAGCGGTCCTACCGACCAGCCGTCAAGCAGCATCATGGCCAGGCTCCAGAGCAACTGATAGGTGTCGTCACCGGTGCGAATCAACAGCAGCCGCAACAAGGGCGCCTTCGTTAAGTCGAAGCCCCACTGCCGATCTGTTTCCAAATAACTCTGTAATCTCTCTTCCTGCTCAATGGCCGATAACTCCCGCCAGTCCTGTTGCTCCCAGGGGAGAGTCACCTGCTCGCGCACTATCTGCAGCGGCTCATCCCGCTGCTCCCAGATAAAGCTGGTTCGTAAGACTGATTGACGCTGCACCACCTGGCGCCAGGCCTCCGCAAAAGCCTGAGCGTTAAGCTCGCCGTGAATGGTGAAGATGAACTGGGCCACGTATTGCCCTGACTCAGGGTTGTAGAGACGATGAAACAGCATCCCGTGCTGCATCGGCGAGAGACTGAGAATATCTTCAATCCCTGGTTCACCTCTCACTAACTCATTCAACTCCGATTGCGTAAGCGCGGCGTAAGGGAAATCACTGGGCGTGAAGCCGCGGCTTTCAGGCAGCCTGCAATGCTCGATGATCGCTTGCAGTGATTCGATGTAATCGCCCGCCACTCGCTCGATAGTCGCGCGCTGGTGCACCGTCTCGGCATAATTCCAGGTCAGTTGCAGTCGCCCGTTGACGATACTGGAGTTTATTTCCAGCAAATGAGTCCGCGTCGCTAATGGACTAATGGCTGGTCCAACAGACTCCGTCGCAGCCGCAAATGGTCCATCCTCCTCCAACACACGATCAAGCTGGCCCAGGTAGTTGAACAGTACCTCGCTGCCGTGCAGTTCTTCTTTGCCATTGCGATAGCGCAACAGCCCGTAGCCCAGTCCTCCGCCCGGCACCCGGCGCAACTGCTCCTTGACTTCCTTCAAACTTTCTCCAGCCTCGTTCCACTTCGCCTCCAGCACCACTGGATACACACTCGTGAACCAACCTACCGCGCCTCTTACTTCCGCTCCGACGCCCTCTGCGATCTCTTCACGCCCGTGTCCTTCCAACTCGACCACTACTTGCCGCCGTCCACTCCACTTGCTCAGTGCTCGCCCCAGAGCGGTCAGCAGCACTTCGTTGATCCGCGTCCGGTACGCGCGCGGCACTTCCTGCAACAGTCCTCGCGTCTGCTCCTCGGTCAACTCCACCTGCACCTGTCGTGTGTCTGCTTCCTGTCCGGCGCCTTTTCCATCCATGTCTCGCGGCAGCCGGAACGCATCCACCACTTGCTCCACCTCGTTCCAGTAACCGCTCTGCTCCTGTACTGCCGGCGAATCCGCGTACTCCCACAGCCGCTCTGCCCATCTCGCAAACGAGCCAGCTTCGCCAGCCTCGAGTGCTTCACCAACCGCCGCCTTCAGATATCCTTGCCGCATCTCCTCCAGCAGTATTCGCCACGACACGCCATCGATGATCAGATGATGGGCCACCAGCAGCAGCCGCTGCGCCTGTCCTGCTCCCAACTCGAAGAGCACTGCTCGCAGCAGTGGTCCAACTCCCAGATCCAGGCTGGCCTGCACCTGCGCTGCCGCCCGTTCCAATGCCTCTCGCTGTGCTGATAGTGCTACTCCTGACAGATCTATCTCGGTCACTGCTGAAGCACGTGCCTCGCTTGAAGCCGGGCTCAGGCGCTGTTGCCACTTCTCTCCTGCGCGCACAAACCGCAGCCGCAGTCCCTCATGGCGTTCCACCAGCCATCCCATCACCTGTCGCAGTACTGCTCCCGAGAGCGGTTGCCGCACCTCAAACAGGAGGGATTGATTCCAGTGATGTGGCTGCGCGAGGTTCTGCGCGAAGAACCAGCGCTGTATCGGCGTCAACGCTACCTCCACTGCCGCTTCGCCTCTCGCCCGGCTGTCTTCGGCCGGCTTCTCTGTGACAGCCGCCTGCTCTGCCACCAGCGCCAGTTCCGCCACTGTCTGGTATTGAAAGAGGTGTTTGGGCGCTAACCCTAGTCCGGCCTGATTGGCTCGCGCCACGATCTGTATCGAGAGGATCGAGTCACCACCCACTTCGAAGAAGTTGTCGTGGATGCCTACCTCGCTCAGTCCCAGCACCTCACTCCAGATCCGGACCAGTGTCTGTTCCGCTGCCGTGCTCGGCGCTACCTGCACTGTCTCCAGCGCGGGCCGCTGCTGGTCCGGGTCAGGCAGCGCTCGCCGATCCACTTTCCCGTTGGGCGTCAGCGGCAACTCCTCTAACTGCACAAACGATGCCGGGATCATGTATTCGGGTAAGCGCTGCGACAGTCCCTGGCGTAGCGCCGTCACCGAGAAACTCGCTCCCGCCTCCAGCACCACATAACCCACCAGCCGTGCTGCGCTGCTACCTTCTTCCTGACGCGCCACCACCACGCACTCTCGTACTCCCGCCTGCTCTCGCAGTGCCGTCTCCACCTCGCCCAACTCGATGCGATATCCGCGCACCTTCACCTGGTCATCGATGCGCTTGATAAATTCGATTGCTCCATCCTCGAGGTAGCGCGCCAGATCTCCCGTGCGATACATTCGCGCCCCAGCCGCGCTGCTGAACGGATCCGGCAGGAATCTCTCGACAGTCAACTCAGCTCTATTGTGATAACCGCGCGCGAGGCTGACCCCACCGATGTAAAGTTCTCCTGCTACACCTATCGGCGCCAGCCGCAACTGGGAGTCGAGAATATATATCTGCGTGTTGGGTAGCGGGTGCCCGATCGGCAGGCTATGCTTCACATCCTCTTCAGCATTGGCCGCGCTCGGCTTGTAGGTGGTTGAGGTGACCGTCGTTTCCGTCAGACCGAAGACATGAATCAGTGAGGTGCGACTATCAACCAGTCTTTGCCAGGTGGCGTAACGCTCCGGCAGGTTCTTCTCACCTCCCACCACCACCAGCCGCACGCATTCCGGCAATCGTGCTCCCGACTGCGACAGTTCATATACCCATTCGTGCCAGAAGGCGGTGGGCAGTTCAAAAGCCGTTAGCTGCTTCTGCTCGATCAACTCCAGAAAATCTTTGGCATATGGAATCTCGCGGCACAGCACCACCCGCGCCCCGCTCACCAGCGCCGGAAAAATTTCTTCCACGGCCACGTCAAAACTGGCCGATGCGATCTGCGCGAAGCCATCGCTGGCTGTCAGCCCGAATTCTCTGGAGATCACACTGACATAGTTGACCAGCGAGCCATGTGTGATCAGCACGCCTTTGGGCCGTCCCGTCGAACCGGAGGTGTAGATGATGTAGGCCAGATTCTCCGCTCCTGCTAACAACTCCGGATTACTGGTTTCGTATTGCCGGAGCATCTCGGCTTCATCATCGAGCAGGATCAGCTGAGTGGTGTGCGGCGGCACAGTCGCTGCTAACTGGCTTTGGGTGATGAGCACCGATACTTGAGAGTCCTCTAACATGAAGCGGAGCCGCTCGTTGGGATATTCCGGATCCAGCGGCACGTAGGCGCCACCAGCCTTCAACACTCCCAACAGCGCGACCACCATCTCCACCGACCGGTCCAGCAGAATACCTACTCGAGTCTCCGGTCCCACACCCAGCGAGCGCAGGTGATGCGCCAGTTGATTAGCTCTCTCGTTCAACTCGCGATAGCTAACCTCTTGCTCTTCAAAGACAACTGCCACCTGCTCCGGTGTGCGCGCCACCTGCTGCTCGATGAGCTGATGTAGGCAGAGGTCTTGTGGAAACTCGGTCTTCGTGTCATTGAACTCGCCGAGCAATTGCTGGCGCTCTGAGTCGGTGAGCAGCGGCAGGTCGCAGACGCGTTGTTGCGGATCAGCGACGATGGCCATCAGCAGTTGCCGGAAATGTCCCAACATCCGGCTGATTGTCTTGTCGTCGAACTGCTCTCGTTCGTACTCAATCTTCATCAGCAGTTCTTGTTCTGCTGGATACACCACCACCGCTAACGAATGATTTCCACGTTCATTAGCTTTGAACTCAAGGACCTCCAGACCTGTGCTTTGCTTTATCTGCTCACTCAATGCAGCGTCGGTGGGGTAATTCTCAAACGCCAGGACACTCTCGAACAGCGGAATGCCACGCGGCACCTCGCTCCACTTCGCCACCTCTATCAGCGGGCTGTGCTCGTACTGCCGCATCTCTACCGCTTCGGCTTGCAAGCCCCGCAACAACTCACTCACCCGTTCTCTTTCGTTGATCCGCACCCGCACCGGCAAGGTGTTGATAAACAGCCCCACCATCTGCTCTACGCCGCGCAACTCCGCTGGACGTCCCGCTACCGTCGTCCCATACACGACATCCGCTTCGCCGGTGTAGCGCGACAAGAGGATGGTCCAGGCTCCCTGTATTATCGTGTTCAAAGTCACTTGAGAGCGTCGGGCCATTGCGCTCAACTCTGCTGTTTCGGCCGCGTTGAACGGCAGCCACTCCTCTCGATACTCACCTTCCGCCCCCTCGCCCCGTTCTACGGACCCCGCAATCGCGCCCCGCCCCAACGCTAAGGTCGTTGGCGACGTTAACCCACGCAGCTTCTCTCGCCAGTAGCGCTCTGCTTCCTCCAACGGCTGGCTCTGCAGCCACAAAATGTAATCGCGGTACGGTCGCGCCGGCGGCAATTGCGCCGGCACGTTCCGGCACAATGCCTCGTAGAGAATGAAGACTTCTCTCAGTAACGGCGGGACGGACCAGCCGTCGAGGAGCAAGTGGTGATTACTCCAGATGAAGCGATAGCGTTGGTCATCCAGCCGCACCAGTGCCAGCCGCAGCAGCGGCGCGCGTGACAATTCGAACCCCCGCCGCCGGTCAGCCTCAAGGAACTCAACTAATCGCGCTTGCTGCTGCGAATCCGATAGCTCGCTCCAGTCCTCGAACGCGATTTTGACCTTCACGGATTGCCGCACCACTTGTAATGACTTATCAAGGTCTTCCCAGAAGAAGGAGGTGCGAAGCACGGAGTGACGATCGACTGCCTGCTGCCAGGCCTGCTCGAAGGCTTTCAGGTTGATCTTCCCGCGCAGCAACCAGTGGGTTTGCTGGACGTAGACACCGGAATCCGGGGCATACAGACTATGAAACAGCAAGCCCTGCTGTATCGGTGACAGCTCGTAAATGTCTTCTACGTTCTTAAGTTTCATGCACGCTCTGGTTAACTATTTTTCGTGAGGGAATTAGGTGGAGGCGCGTGGCTAATAAGGTGTGAATCCCAAACTCAAGAATTGCTCATGGCAGAGACGTCAGCGGGGACTTCAAACTTCAAAGTGTTCTTACAAAAATCCTCCCATTCAGAAGTTATGTTGTCGAAGACAATGTTCTCATCCAGGAAGATGCCTCTCGTAACTGTAAAGTTCTCTTGAAGGAACAGGTAATCATCCTCCGAGGTCACTGAGTCGACATCCTGGCGATCTTTTTCGGGGTTCCGGTAGTACTTCGTCCAGTCGCCAAATTCATGCAGCTTGGCGATCGGGTATGCTTTGCAGTATCTGCCCATTTTGCTCATCGCTTCTATCCCTCCCGAGAATTTTAATGACAATAAATCTTTTGACTGTACTGTTTGCTTTGGCTTGGTTAAATCAGAGGACACAGTTTCGCCGGGAACAACTGCGGCAAAACACAAGTGATTTACTTCTGAAAGAATACCGCTCTTGACCGCACATCACGCCAACCAGTGTGCTGGTTTCAAGTACCTAATCTATTGGGCGGCTATGAATACTTGATCGTGAGGGTGCGTGGTTGCAGGCTACCGTCCTTAAAGCCAAGCGAGTCGGCCTTTTGGATATTTTTTACTCGTCTGACCTGCGGGGGATGGGAGTATTCCATGACAGAGAGTCTCTGTCAATAGTGAATTGACTGAGCCGCCGCCTTCTCCGGCTCGCAGCCCTCCCATGCACGGCAGTCATTTTCCGCATCGCTAAAGAACGATTCATGAAGGCGCGCCACGATCGCGTCAACCTGCGTCGCTTCGACGACGAACAGCAGGCCCGCACTCAGAGCTTCTTCTGCAACCAGCCTGATTTTCATCTCTCTCAGCAGGTCAAAGACTCGCGCGGCAACCCAGGGGGCAGAGCGTAAACCCTCGCCGACCAGGCAGATTATGGCCCGACCCTCTTCCACAAGCACAGACCCGAGTTGTTGAACTATAGCTTTAACGGCCGGCGGCGATGTTTGAGGCGGCGCCGAAACGCATGTCTCACCGTTCTCGAGAAACGAGTTGCAGACTCGCAAAGGGATTCCCAGCCGGGCGAGTGGCGGGATGGCTTTAGGGTACAGCACCTTCGCCCCGAAGTAAGCCAGCGTTTCAGCTTCCGCATAGGACAGGCGCTGTACAGTGTGCGCCTTTGTGACCAGATGGGGATCGGCGGAGAGAACGCCTGGCACGTCAGTCCAAATCTGAACCTCTCCGGCTGACAGAGCAGCGCCGACGAGGGCTGCAGTGTAATCGGATCCGTTGCGCCCCAGTGTTGTCGTTGCACCACTTGCGGACGAGGCAATGAACCCGCCGAGGACGGGAATACTGGAAGACTTGATGATGGGTTCAAGCTCCGCGCGAGTACGATTCATCGTCGCGTCGTGAACTGGGTTAGCGCAGCCGTGTGCGTCGTCGGTGATTATGCAGCGTCGCGCGTCCACTTCGCGCGCGGGGAGTCCCTTTTCACGCAGCACCGTCGCCAGCAGCGTGGTTGAGAGCAGTTCGCCGTATGAGCTTATCTCATCCAGCAGAGGTGCCGGGGACACTGATCGAGTCGCGAGCAACTCCAGGAGTTTTATGATATTTGCACGCGCGGCTGTAATCTTAGCTGCAGTCGAAGTGAACGCGGTCGGTGACAATAAGGTGCGCGCCACTTGAGTATGCCGGTCGAGCTGCAATGCAATGATGTGCAGGACGTCGTCCATCCTGCATTGCTGTGCCAGACGCGCGCTTTCAAGAAGCGCATCGGTGACGCCGCGCATTGCGGACGTTACGATCACCGTGCCTGTCGTTTGTCGTGCCTGAATGATGCGGCTAACCCTGTCGAACGCGGCTGCATTTTCCAGCGACGAGCCACCAAACTTTTGCACTTTTGGTTTTAAGTTAATTGTCATGTTTTTGAGGACAGATGTGTGCCGCCGCGGACACGATCCGGTGCGGGATCGAAAGTACTCTCGGCGCCGTAGCTGCTCGTTACGTCGCCTTTACCTGATAGCGTGACTGACGTGCGAATCGGTCCAGCGCCGCGTAGCCCTCACGCACGTACATGTGCAAGAAATAACCGTTCAGCTTGCGGTCGTCGACCCGCGCGTAATCGGCGATCTCGGCATAGACGCGGAAGCCGAGTTTTTCCCACATCTCGTAAGGACCATCTTCACTCACGTCGATGTTGATAAGGTCGCACCCGATTTCTTCGCATTTCTCAAGAATGATGCGCCAGCCCTCCAGGAGAAAGCGACCGAAACCACGGCGATCCGGCGCGGTCGCCATGCGCTTGAGATCCACTACATGGGCACGCGCCGGATTCATCTTGATCTGCTCCAACGTGGCGAAAGCAATGATTTGCCCATTCTTTTCGTCGCGGGCAAAAAGCTGGTGACATTCACCGTTCCGTACAGCACGATCGAGGGTGGCAGTAAATTTTGCGCCCTCCTCCGTGGTGAGCGGGCGAGGGATACCGTTTGTCCCTTCGTTGGCCGCGACTGCGTTGAGGATCGCGAGCATCTGGATCTTGTCGCTCTCCGTGAGACCTGTGGACCATTCGAAACGCATTGCTTCCCCGCTTACGAGCGCAACTCAACCGCGCCTGCGGCAACGCTCGATTCGATTGCTGCCGGAGCAGCGGTCAGTGTGGCCAGATCGGGATTGCTCCCGGCTACGACTTGCGAGACTTCGACGACATACGCGACAAAAAGACCATGCAGTTTCACCAGGTGTTGCTTGAAACGTTCCTCGTCCTCAGGTGTGTTGACGAGACGCATGCACATGTTCCACGCCAGGTCGATGTGTCCTTCTTTCTCATCGAGTGCGAGATGCGCGCGAGCGCCACGCGTCGCTTCGTGCCCGACGTGCGCCTCCATGCCGTCGAGCCAGGCGGGCTGTGTCCAGCCTGACACGGTCTCGACGTAGTAACCACTTGCGATGACACCAAGCGGTCCTTCGTCTGCAAGTGTTTGGTAGAGGTAACCTGCGAGTAGTTCGGTGGCAAAAAGCGGTTTCGTCCCGTATAGCTCCTCCTCCGTGATGCCGAGGATGTGGAGGTCTTTAGCGAATAGACGACCGTGCAGTCCCTCGTCGGCGGCATAGAGTCCCCATTGTTTGCAGAGGATCGGATCATCCACTGCCACGCGAACGCAGGCCAGCGGATTGATGCGTCGCATCATCTCAATGCGCAACACCGACTCTTTGGTAGAACGGATGAACAGCTCCCGGCTGAATCCGTTTCCGCTCATCGATCCTGCAAGATCCTTGTTGCGCGCGTAGCTATCTGCGATCAGATCGGACAGAAACTTGTCGTAGATCTTACGTAGCTCCGGTTTGATAACAGTGCCGTATGTGTTGCGCGAATTACTTCGTGCCGCCTCTTCCTCGATGTACTGGTTTCCCGTCATCCGAAATCTTCCTTTCAGTCTAAACGACCACTCTGTAGGCCTGCGGGCGGTGCACCCGCAGGCATCTTTCCAAAACACACATCGCCGAGATCATTTTGTTGAATGCCTGGCGCTGGATTCGGCTCGACGGCCCGTCGATTACCTCGGCATCGACCTCAAGACCACGATGAGCTGGGAGGTCGTGCATAAAAATCGCTCCCTCCCGCGCGACCGACCGGAATAGATCGGGCGTCACTTCGAAGCCATGAAAACTGGAACGCCAATCCGAGCCGGCGGGCTCTTCACCCATGCTCTGCCATCTCACGGTGTAGATCACATCGGCTGCATGCCGCTGCAGCATTGACACATCGTGCGTGACTTCGACGAACGATCCACTCTCCGAGGCATTGCGCCGCGCGGTGTCGATCTGTGCCGTGTCCGGCGCGAAATTTTCCGGAGTCGCCACCGTTATCTTCATTCCCGGTAGCTTGGAGACTGCCAACACGAGCGAGGCGGCAGTGTTGTTCCACGCTCCTATGTAAAGTACATGCCGCCCGCGCAACTCACCGAACTCCTGACGGATCGTAATGAGGTCGGCAATTGCTTGCGTGGGATGTTCGGCCTTGCTGAGCGCGTTGATGATCGCCATCCCGCGACCACTTGCCGCCAGCGTTTCCATCTCCTTGAAACTGCCGTTAGTCCGTATGATGAGAGCGTCCAGGTAGAGTCCCATCACCATGCCGGTATCTTCGAGCGACTCGCCGGTCGTAGTTTGCAGGTCAGCCCCGGAGTAGACGATCGATGACCCGCCCATGCGCTCAACGGCGGCAAAAAACGACGTGCGTGTTCGCGTGGAAGGCTTAGAGAAGTAGATACCGACTAGTTTTCCCTTCAGCGCCGATGAGAAATCGAGATCGCCGTGGGCGAGACGTTGTCCTGTCACGATCAAGTCGTGCAACAACTCGCCATCCACGTCCTGAATCGAGATTAAGTGATTCATGGCGTCCCATTAACTCCAGCGAGCGCTGCTTTAGCGTCCAGCAATGTCTTGCGAAAACATGCGTGAGGTGTCTCGTCGACTTTCGCATCAGTGACTACGATGCTAACGCGCCCGCGCGTTCTGATTGTAGGCAGACTGTTACGCAGCAGATGCGGAATACTGAGTCGGGTCTTATGCCACGGACACTTGAGGAAATGTCCGTCGTCTTCAACAGTCCCGAGGTGAAGAGGCCCGCCGCGGTGCGGGCATTTGGCAGAGATTGTATGGCAGCCTTTGCCTTCGGCCCGGAGCACGAGAAACCTCTGCTCACCTATCTCAACGAAGTTTTCGCCGCTGTCGAGATGCACGATTCGCATTAATTTAAACCTCCGCCGGAGCGACGTCATAAATGCAGTCTGCTGATGGGCAGAGCGCGAAGAGCACGCCGGCAGGAACGCGAACCTGCTGGCCTGCTCCAAAGGTGGCGACGACGCTATAGCCGGCCACGAGATCGAATTCTCCGGAACGCACCGAGTAGACGGTGTCCACGTCGCTCATGCGCGTACCCTCCCAACGTCGATTCTTGTCCAACTCGCCGAACTGAACGACGCGCAACGGCGTCTGTTCTGCCGGAGAATCGCTCTCCGGTGAGGCGAAGAACGAATCGGCCCACTCGATCTGCTTCTTCAAGCCGTTGTTGAAGATAGTGCCGATGATTCCGACTTCCTCGAACCCGCGAACGATGTAGGCCAGGATCGAGTTACCGTAGGTCTTGACTGCGGGGACGATCAGGTTTTCTAACGCCATCCGGCTGTGGTGCGTATCGATGTGTACGTGTTCAGTGAAGTAGTCAGTCTCGGCATTGTGCCCGAAGACCTCCGTCATCATGTCGGTCATCTGCTTGCAAGTGACACGGAACGCAGTCTCAACTTCAAGAATTGCGCCGAAGTAGCGGAACAGGTGTCTGTGATCGCGGCAGATATAGTTGTAATAGTTATTCACGTAGAAGGAGGTTGGCAGGTAAAACTGCCAGTAGGTGTGCGGGACAGGGTCGAGTCCGCGCGACTGGAGCACCCGTTCGAACAGCGTGCTGTGTTTGACCGGATGCACACCGTAACCGCATTCATCGATCACGACTTTAAACAACTCGGACTGGAGCTGACCGTAGTTGCCGACGGTGTTCCTTGCCATCGCTGATGATTCGACAAGAAAGTCGCCTGCCAACTGAATAAGGTAAGTCAGGGCGGCAGCAGCCGGATTGCGCGCTGATGTGATTGCCGTCATCACCTGCTGGTTCTCTACGGCTTTGAAGTTTTGACGGAAGTCTTCGAAATATGCCTCGAACGCCTCTATCGTCCATGATCCTGAGACGTTGACTTCTTCCTTCAGTGACGAAAAGACGTAGCGTTCAAGCTGCGGCCGTATGATCTCGCCCAGCAGCCGCAAGTCGTCGCTATAGTACGACTGAAAATTTTCCCACTTCTCATCCAACTCATGTCTGGGAAGGAACACGAAGTCGCGTTCATAGATCGACAAAAGAATCCGGTTGGCGATGAGACTAGCGTTGGAGGCAAGCTGGTCGGACGACAATGCGTTGGTGGTGTCGAAGCCGGGGAAGTCGCAGTTCAAAAGCGGACGGAGAAAGGGGTTGTCCTCCACCCATGGTCGATCCATCTCCTTGAAGACGGGGGCGTCGGCGTAAGTTTGGACGCAACGGTTGAGCAGCGCGCCATCGCCGGGCGCTGCTGCCATCACCTCGTTAACCATAGATGTGAGCATCTTCAATTGCCTCTGACCGCTACCAGGGCCGGCTCGGCGAGCACCGAGGCCATGGCCTCTTCGACCAAATCAAGTCCCTGGTCCAGAACGTTCGTATCAATGTTGAGCGGCGGCAGGAACTTGAGCACGGAGTCCGCACTGCCACACGTTTCAAGCATTAAGCCTTGCCTGAATGCCTCATTCCTGACTTGGGTCGCTATCGTTCCATCGCCGACATCAATACCCGCGAACAAACCGCGCCCCTTCTTTACAGTGTTTGCGAAAGCAAACCGATCGCAGAGTTGATCGAGCCGCTTGCCCATGTGTTTGACGTTCGATCGGAGTAGCTCAAGGAACGAGCTGTCATGCCAGAAGTCGAGAGCCGCAGCGGCGGTTACGAACGCGAGGTTGTTCCCGCGAAATGTGCCGTTGTGCTCGCCCGGCTTCCACTGATCGTATTCAGGCTTGATTAGCAGGAGCGCCATCGGGAGCCCGAAACCGCTGATCGACTTCGAAACGCAGACCAGATCCGGGACGACACCGAAGTGTTCGAAACTAAAGAAGGGGCCGGTACGACCGCACCCGCTCTGAATCTCATCGACGATGACGAGCGCCCCAATCTCCCGCGCGACAGCGAATATTCCCTCAATGAATTCTGCTGAGGCGACATTCAACCCCCCCTCGCCCTGCACCGTTTCAAGCAGGATCGCCGCTGGAGCATCAACGCCGCTGCCGGGCGTTGTCAGCATGTTGCGCACATAGTCAATTTCCCGGCCTGTGTCGAGGAAACCGTCGAAGGGCAAGCGTATGATCTGATCAAGCTGCACGCCCGCGGCGTTCCGGTTGTGGCGCACGGCCGTCGCGGCCAGTGCACCGAGGCTCACGCCGTGAAACGCGTTGGTAAAAGCAACTACCGGACGGCGGCCCGTCACCTTTCGCGCGAGCTTGAGCGCTGCCTCGACGGCGTTTGCCCCGGTCGGACCGGTGAATTGCACTCTGTAGTCGAGGTGCCGCGGTATGAGTATCTTCTCGTGGAACCGCTTCAGGAATTCCTGTCTTGCCTCGGTATAGAGATCGAGCGAGTGAACGATGCCATCGCGCTCGATGTACTCAAGGAGTGCTCGCTTCAGGCGCGGCGCGTTGTGGCCGTAGTTAAGTGCACCAGCACCGCAGAAGAAGTCGATGTATTGTCGATCCTCATTGTCGTAAACGAACGCGTGCTGCGCCCGGCGGAAGACGGCGGGGAACTCCCGCGAGTAGTACCGCACGTTGGATTCCATTTCGTAGAGTGAGACGTTGAGCATGGCCCATGTCCTCCAGATGCCCGCAGCAATTGATTACTTATGGCGGAAGGTATATGTCCTCCCAGGTGGGTGGTCGGGCACTACAGCTTTCAAGACGATGCGGTCATGGCTCGGAACTCATGTATGTCTCCATACACGGTATAGATCTCTTTGAAGTCGTCCCAGACGATTGCCGACTCCATGCTTCTGAGCACTTCACCAACGCGTTCCATTCTTGTTTGGCTACTCATGGGCCAACTTAACACGATGGAATTTATGCCACTGTGAAGTAATTCCGCAGGGATAGTTCCCTCCCATGTGTGCCAACTGGTGCTTGTTTTAACGTTTGTAGCCCCAACTCCGTTTACGAAAATTTCGACTGGTCTGGTCGCCGTCTCAGCATTTAGTACCCGACTGACTAATCTCAACTGTAAGGGGCGCGGCAGATCACATACGACGTAGAAATATGACTGCTGGTGAAAAGATCTAAAATAGTCATTCTCTTGTTTCCACAGAGACTCAAGTGGGGTCTGCGTCAACTCAGTAGAGACTCCTCGCAATAGATCAATTCCCGCAGCGGTGACAGCGAATTCCTCTTTCAGCATGTGGTCAACACGATCGTCTATCCCAGGAACCGCGGCTGTTAGTGCCCTGGTCATCGCTCGGATCAGAGTTGGATGTAATGGATCTGTAGCACTTCGGAAAGGGTCTCTAGGGAACTTGAAGAGGAAATGGCCCTTTCTTCCCAGGACGTCTTCAAACTTTTTGACGTGAGCGGTGCGGTTCAGCCGAGTATGCCACTCAAGAAAGGCTTCCATCACATCGGCAATTTGGGAATCGTGTCGCAGGGCCTCGGCGCAATGAAACTCGATGAGTTCTTCAGCTTGTCCAAAAATGCCATACTGACGCGCCGCACTGAAGTGGGCCATTGCAAGCCCGCGAGGCTCAACGTCAAATTCGAACTGGTTCAACTCTGACCATGATTGCTCTTCCTTTCCCAACATCGGCAGCAGTTTCTCGACTGCTGAAGCGGCAGCGAGACGGATCCCTTCGAAGGTCATATGGACGTGATTGAGAAAGAAACGGCGATCAGGTAATGCTTCAGGTGAATATTCCGCAAACCGCTGTGGCATGTCGACGATTGTTATCCCGTGTTTGGGACCCTGCTCCCTGAGTACTTCCTGGATAAAGGAATAACAAATCGGCACGCGCGTGGTGTGATAGATGAGGATCGAATCCCTGGCAGTCCGCTTCAACTGCCGTGCTTTACAAAAATTGCCGCGCCTCAATTCACATTTCGCCAAAATGTCGAAACCAGCCCCATAAGAGCCATCCTCCAACTCAATTAATTGATTACCCAGCGCGGTAGCCTGTTGGAGATCGTTTGTTGCCAGGGCATCTTCAGCGCGACTGATGAGATCAAGTCGCCGCTGGATCAATTCGCTCGTGGCCAGCGGATCCTGTCTATCTTCAAGCACCCAGTCAGTCAGATTAAAATCAGGAATAATAAAGACAACCGGAATGCCGTGCTGCGCTGAGAGCTTTCCCAGGCGTTCCACAAACCCTTGCACCTGTTGTCTCACAAACTGCTCAACGTACGCTTTGACTGGCGCCCACTTTCCGGACTCCAACAAAAGCGCCCCTACCTTTTCAAAATTCAGTAACTGCATTTGAGGCACGTGCCAGTTGTTACCTGCGAAAATAACGTATGCGTCCGGCTTAAGAACGAGAGACGACGACAATAGTTGTTCAAGCGCCTCGAACGTCAAGCCGTGCCGCGCCAGATCCACAACTTCAACGTCCGGCCCCGACGCTGACGAATTGAGTAGGGTTTGAAGTGCGGTAGCAACATTGAAATAGGGATCAAGCAGAAAACCGCGAGCCACTGATTCGCCTAACAACACGACCCGTAACTTGTCTCGCTTGGGACCGATTCGTTCGACATCTGCCCACAGGTCCCTCGGATCAGCCTCCCGTGGCCGCACAAACCAAAGCTCTCCGTCCTCAACCGTCGATTCCCAGATTCCTATGCGAGAAATCTCAGGTTCTTTAACTTCTTCAACAGAATCTTTCTGAGTGCGATTTCCGGGAGGAGAAGGAAGCTGCCCTGCAAACTTAGTCAGAGCCTCCATGAAAATCTGTTTGGCTTCCTGCACACCAGCCGCAGCATTCAGCCTCTCTGAAAGAGCGGCAGATAGATTCTTTAAGCCGTCCTGTTTGTTCGACATGGTTACCTCTCGTGTACGAGTGAAGATACTCGGAGATAGCGACTAGCTTTGCCTCAAAAGTCGGAACTATTCTTGGATAGGGTCAGTACAGGGAGCGGTAGCGACCTGGTCAAATCCTGGCTGTCAAGAATCATTAGGAAATATTGCGTGCTGATCACTTACCAGGTCGGTACTGCTCCCTGTACTGACCCTATCCAAGTGCGATTGCTACTTTTGAGGCAAAGTCATAGCGACTACATTCGCTGGAAGGATATGGCTCGAAACTCAGTGGCAATCACATCATTGTGTAAATGCGATCACTGATAAGGCTTGGTGTTCTGGTTTTGGCAGTAAAACTGCTGCGCAATTCCTCCCACGACCCCAGACCGTTTCGATCGATCACAAAGTCTTCGAGGAAGAGAACATCAAAATTGGCTCTGGCGAAGCACCAGATTGCATCGCTGGGCGAGCACACGATCGGTTCATCTCGCATGTTGAAGGAAGTATTAAGGAGAATGGGACAACCCGTCCGCTCATCAAACGCTTTGAGCAGACGCGCCAGACGCGAGTTCACTGTCTCATTTACTGTTTGAACTCTGGCAGAGTTATCGACATGGGTAATGGCCGGCAGGTCCAATTTTGATTTGACCTGGCAAGTTTCGAGCATGAATGGCGAAGCGTGGTCCAAATCGAAGTGCTCAGTCGCCTTCGACTCTAAAACGACTGGCGCAAATGGTCGAAAACCCTCCCGCTTTTTCACGAGAGCATTGATGTGGTCTCGCATCCCCGCATCGCGTGGGTCAGCCAAAATCGATCGCGCTCCCAACGCTCTTGGCCCAAATTCCATCCGGCCCTCAAACCACCCGATAACCTTACCTGCTGCAAGCAGGTCGACTGCGTGCGCCAACAAAGCGTCTTCCCGGCCACGAAAGTCCGCGGCGGTCACATCAGTCTCCCGAATTAGTTTCGCAATCTCATCCCCTGTGAACCGTGGACCCAAATAGACGTGCTCTAACCGTTCAGTCGAGGGCCGTGATCCTGTCAAATTAATGTGGGCCAAAGCTGCCGCGCCCAGGCACGTACCCGCGTCGCCCGCAGCCGGCTGAACAAATAGACGTTTAAAAGGACTTTCATTGAGAATCCGCGCGTTGGCCACACAATTCAGCGCTACGCCACCGGACATACACAAATTTTCACTGCCGGTTTTCTCGTACAGATACTTTGCTTTTTCAATGAGTGTCTCTTCCAGAACAAGCTGTAAACTTCTCGCCACGTCTTTATGGAAGATCGTGATTGGTGATTCTCTTTCGCGCGGCGGCTCACCGAATAATTTCGGTAACGCATCCGTGTACATGCGGTCTCTGCCTCCGAAGTCGAAATAATCCGGGTTGAGCGAGAACTGACCGCGAGCCAGCGGTTGGATCAGTTGGTGAATGCGATCCGCATACACAGGCTTCCCATATGGCGCCAGGCCCATCACCTTATACTCACCATCATTTACGGCAAAGCCAAGATAGCTCGTAATGGTGCTATATAAGAGGCCAATGGAGTCAGGAAAGTGTACCTCCTCAAACAAGTTGATCGTGTTCGCCTGACCATGGCCATAGGTGGCCGTGGCCCACTCACCGACACCATCGACTGTTAGCACCGCAGCCTCGGGGAATCCCGAAAAGAAATAGCTGCTGGCGGCGTGCGCATGGTGATGGTCCACCATCTGAATTGGACCTTCGTATCCCAAAACCTTCCGAATATCATGAACCGGGCGCTTCGATTTGCGCCAAACGTCAAAAGCATTTGCCTCTGAAATGTAGGGCAGGATCATCCACAGTTGCCGGTCCAACTTTTTGACAGGGTTCTCATAGTAAGCAACACAATCTATATCGTTGATACTCAGATTGCCTTCTGACAAACAATAACGGAAAGCCATCTTCGGCACAGACGAATCGTGCTTGCGGTGTGAGAACCGCTCTTCCTGCGCGGCAGCGACTAATACGCCGTCTTTAAGTAAGCAACAGGCTGAGTCGTGGAAATAGGCCGAGAGCCCCAAAATATTTGGCATCCCACTTTCTCCGTTTCAGATTATTGACTTGTGTGCGCAGAGCTACCGCTATTCAGGCGCCAGTTGGAATAACATTGACACGAGTGAGGACATGCTCGTGATTTGGATTACAGAGGCCGAATCTCTCTCTTTTCGGCGGTTATTATAGTCTCGGTCGTTTAGCAGATCAAACGGGTATTTTGACCCATCCGCTACTTACCGAGTGTCGAATAGTTAATTCCGATTTTGAGATAAAGTTTTACGAGAAGATCTCTCGCGCAAAGGCGCAAAGACGCAAAGCGCTACCGCGTTTCTAACGACTTTCTTTGCGCCTTTGCGTGAGACTCCTTCTCGGCATGCACGTACTTTTCGTGCAAAGTCAGTCTTTTGATTCTATTCGTATCGGAGAGCTACGAGCGGATCGACTTTCGTAGCTCTTCGTGCGGGAACATAGCACGCGATTAAAGCAACCACGGTCAGCAATAGTGCCAACGCGCCATACGTCACAAAATCTGTAGCCGCAACACCGAATAATAAACTCCGCAGCAATCTCGTCAGTAGAAATGCTCCAAGCAGGCCTACTGCGATACCAACTACAGTTAGAATCATTGCCTGCTTGAGGACCCAACCCAGAATTGCGCTCTTGCTTGCGCCCAAAGCCACGCGAATACCAATCTCACGCGTTCTTTGTGTGACCGAATACGCGATCACGCCGTAAATACCGACTCCCGCAAGCAGCAGTGCAAGTATTCCAAACACCCCAACCAATTGCATTGCAAACTTGCGACGACTTACAGATTCAGCGGCTACCTGCGTCAGTGTGGTTTCACCAAAGACCGGCAAATCTCGATCCACCGCGCGTATATGTTCGCGCAACGTCTGCGTCACGGCCGACGGCGCCACGTCAGTCTTCAGGTATATCGCCATGGCTTTTGAGGGATTTTGCAAAATATTGAAATAAAGGTGAGGTTGATTAGGTTGATCGAATCCGTCACTCTTCACGTTTCCGACAATTCCTACAATCGTCATCCACGGCTGAGTCGATGATGGACCACCCGTTTTTATTCGCAGTCCCACCGGATCTCGATTCGCGAAGTAACGTTCCGCAAGTGCTTCGTCAATTAGAACAACCCGTGGCGCTTTCCGGTCGTCTGCGTCCGTGAAGAACCGGCCGCGTTTCAGAGGTATCTCGATCGTTCGAAAGTAATCTGGCGAGACGACGCCAACCTGCACGGTGGGGATATTGTTGTTAGTCACAGCGTCACCTTCAATCGTAAAGGCAGTGACACTCGGTCGACCAACCAGGGGAACAGAATTACTGTTGCTAATCGCGGCATTCCGCACGCCTGGTATCCCACTCACCCGTTGCAGCAAATCCCTTGTAAACCCGATTCGCTTTTCCGGATCTTTATACGGATCGAGATCCGGGTTGTTTGGCACAGGCAACCAAATACGAGCGAGTAATACATTCTCGGGGTTGAAACCTGGATTCACGTCAAGCACTCGACTAAAGCTCCGGAACAGTAACCCCGCGGCAATCATCAAAATCAGCGATAGGGCGAACTCGACAATTACAAGAGCACTGCGAAAACGATGGGTTGCCAGTCCGAATCCAGCCCCATGACTCCCGTCCTTCAAATTGACGACAACATCAGGTTGAGATGACTGCAGGGCAGGAACGAGTCCGAAGAGCAATCCCGTGATGGTTGAGATCAGAAAGATAAACGCCAGGACGCTCAGGTTGATTTCAACTTCATTTAGTCGAGGAATATCAGCGGGGATGAACTGGACCAACCCGCGTAGTGTCAACGCGAGCACAACAAGGGCAACTGCTCCGCCAATAAATGAGAGCAACAAACTCTCCGTAAGAAGCTGAAGTATGAGGCTCCGGCGACTCGCTCCGAGTGCGAGACGAATGGCCATTTCACGACGACGCGCCGACGATCGTGCGAGCATCAGGTTAGCAAGGTTGACGCACCCGATTAGTAACACCAATATGATCGCAACGAAAACAACCCCTAGAATCGTTGTTACGTTGCCGACTAGCAGCTCGTATGCTGATAACACGCGGACTGTCCAGCCGAGTTGTGGCGGATATTCTTTCGGAAACTCGTTCTGAAGGGTGGCAACAAGAGCATCCACCTTAGACTGCGCCTGGCTTATGTTTACTCCGTCTTTTAAGCGTCCAATTGCACCCGGAAGAATTCGTTGCGCGCGTACAGGAGGACCAAACGGATTCGCTGAATATCCCGCACTCGCCCACATGTCGACATCATTTCGCAGGCTTTTGCCAGGATGACGAAATCCCGGCGGCATCACACCGATGATCGTGTAAAGATCCGTGTCTACATAAACTTTACGACCAAGGATGTTTGGATCATTCCCATACAGTCGTTTCCATAGTCCATTGCTAATCACGACGCCCTCGGCAAAACCCTTGGCCTGTTGTTCTTCAGCTCCGAATACACGACCAAGTTGAGCGTTCGCGCCCAGCAACGCGAAATAATTCGGGCTGACGCCCAGCAATTCGATTCTTTCTGGCCTATCAGATCCGGTTAAATTCGCGTCCACGGGCCAGACCGCGGAGACCTGCTGGAAGACACCCGACCGCTCTTGCAGATCTTTCAGTTCATCAACCGACAGACCAACATCGTCAACCTGACGGCCGGTGAAATTGTCGCGGATGATTACGATCTGTTCTGGTTTTGGGAATGGAAGCGGCCGCAGGATTACGGCATTAACGACACTAAAGATCGCAGTGGTAGCGCCGATGCCAAAAGCGAGTGTCAGCACTACAACCAATGTAAATCCCAAATTATTACGCAGCGTGCGAACTGCGTAGCGGATGTTATGAAGAAGAGTGTTCATCTGGGCAGGTCCTCTTTCGTCTCACGCACCGACAACGGCTCGCTTGATGAGATTTCTATCGACCTCAAGGTGTCCCTGGTATCCGATTGCGGTTAGCAGGATCATTATACGCTCGCTTCCTTTGACCTCACGCTCGAATACTCCTATCAGATTTTTCAATGGTCCGCCACTGATAACCACCCTGTCTCCTGGTTTCAGATCGTCGTTGACTTTCACGAAACCATTTTGGTCGATGCGCGCCCGAATGACGTCGATGATATCCTCACTGACGCAAGCAGGGCTATCGCCGAAACAGACTACGTCGTGAACTCCGCGCGTAAACAGAATTTTTGATAGCTGTTCACGCGCATTGAATTTGGCAAATAAGTATCGCGGGAACAACGGCTGAGTGATGAATGTGGGCACGCCTGTGAACTGGTTGTGACGTCGCATTTTTAACTTGGCATGCAACGTCTCGATGCCCCAGGCGACGAGATTGCTGTTGGCGCGTTCTTCCTGCTTGGGATTGGTGTGTACAACGTACCATTTACGATCTTCAACTCTTTCGCTATCCATGATTCGCTCCATTTGAGAATGGAGTCACATGGCCAAATACATTCCTCTGGTCCTGCCGAAGCCAGAACTCAACGTCGGAGCAGGCGCCTCCCATCTGTGATGTGAGTCCGCGAGGAAGCCCGAATCGTTCGCGTGGTGAATGACTTAAGTAATGACTTAAGTGGAGCTAGGATTGTGAGTTAGCTGGAGGAAGGATATGCAATGTGACTCCTGACCATCGTGAGTCAACACTGTGAGGCACATACACAAAAAAGACCACCTTGTTCAAACCTGGCGATTAATTGCAAGTCACTCATAAAAAACACTCCTCGTGGAGTCAGATTCAAACTATGTTTTGACCGGAACCTTCAATTACTTGTAAGGCTACTAACCGTGGCCTGTGTAACCGGCAAAGAGAAACTCTTACCGATGAAAGTTGAATCGGTGTAACTGAATGGCGCCGGTACGATGTAATTCGGTCTGGCTTTCACTGTTACGTTAGCTAGTTCAGGAAATTGAAACGATCGGTCAACCACCTTCACGATCAGCGGTTCGGAAGATTTAATCGTGAGCAGCAGTTCCACGCCTTCTCGCGGAGGCGCCGAGTAAATCAGCATCTGGCCCTTGTCCCAGGCTGGTGCGTCTGGTCGTTTCGCCAGTGGTTGACCGTTAACAGACGCTTCGGAGATCTCAGTGCCGGAATAAATAAAGAGCGTGGCAGCCTCTCGAGCTGAGTTGACGCGCATGTGTATGCGTCGTGTTTGCTCTTGAACCTGATCATCCAGAACCTTGATCTCCGGCGCGGCCAGGGTTGCTGCCGGAGCGGGCTGTTGTAGAAAGGCCGTATTGTTTAGCCAGGGAAGGTAATCATTCAGCGGCGCCGCGGTAGCATCACGGGACAAGAATTGAGAGGTCCATTCATCCGGGCGTGCATCACTAGTGGCCCACACAGCCTTACCCGTATCGGCATTCAACACGTAAAAGATTTCGTTGCCTCTGGGCTGCTGCTGACTGAAATTGGGTTGTAAGAGAGCCACCACTATGAAGCAAACAGCGACCAGCGCCGAAGCGGCTGGTACCAACCACCTGAAACCAGTTGCCATAAGCTCGAAGTTAATTAACAACAATCCGATCAGCAGCGTAACAGGAACCACAACCAAACTCGTCTGACTTATTCCGACAGCTACAAAGATCTGATAAATCATTGGCGACATTAAGATGATGCCGGGCGCTGCGCAGACCGCGGAAATAAGACAGAGTTTAGTTAAAGACAACTTCGCCGGGGACAAAGTGAACTTGAGAATCCAGGCGATGAGCGCAAACAAAAGCGGCCATACCAGCAAGTAAGTCCCACCTGGAAAAAAAACGTGCGAGACAATCAGTAAAAGCAGGAACCAGATGAGCGCGCCGGTCGCCAGATTGTCGATGCTCACCTTTTTTCTGAACAGGTTATAGACAATCGCAGTCGCGGCAACAGTCAGAAAAACGAAGCCCGCCAGATATAGATGGTTTGTCCACGTATCACCCTGCCGGAAGGACGTTCGTGAACCCAGGAATGTGGCTAGTATCCAGTAAACCAACATCACGAGTAATGTCGCGCCAATCATGCTGAGCAACAGGGCGAGAAATCCCCAGATCTGACCCGACAACGTCAATCGCCCTCGCCTTAAGCCCAAAACGATCACACCAAAAGTGAGAAGCGCCACGAGGATCGATAGCACGAGCGCTGTTGTCCGTGAGTAATGGATCAATGTTCTTCCGAACAGGTCGAAGTAAACAGCTTCACTCTTGCTGATTGGTCTATTCAGGTCTGAGTTCCCAAGGCGACGAGCAAGAGCGAGTGCATACATCCCATGATGTTGCAGGCTTCGCTCATCGAGATTGGCGAGGTTGTCAAGACTGGTGTGATAAGCGGCTACACCTTCAATGTAAGCGAAGTTCAGACCGTTCATGCCGGCCTGTTGGAAGACGGTGAAGTCAGTATCGTTGGGAAGACGTTTGTAAATATCCGCTGAGAGAGAGTTAGCTACCGGCCGGCTTACACTTTCAGCAAGCTCGTCAATCAACCAACCGTTTCTGTCGGTTGTTTGAAACATGATTGATGGTCCATGGTCTCCGCGTGCTTCGAAATTTAGTACCACGCCGACGTCTTTGGCCCATGGATGCTGCTGAACAAAAGCGGTGGCGCCGAGTAGTCCGATCTCTTCGCCGTCTGTAGCGAGAAAAATCACGTCGTTTTTTAATGGGGCGTTTGCTTTCAAGGCGCGTAACGTTTCGAGCAGGCTCGCAATCGCGGCGCCATCATCGCTGGCTCCCAGGCTATACGGGGCCGCATCGTAGTGCGCGACCAATAAGACCGCGCGCGTGTTTGCAGTGCCTCCGAGTTTTGCAATGATATTCTGGACAGTAGCCGCGCGATGCGCGGAGCCCTTCCGGGTTCTAACGGCAGTTGTCTCCTGAACTTGCGGCGCGAGCCCCATCTTCGCCAGTTCAGCGAAGATGTAGTCGCGCACTTCCGCATGTGCGGTTGAACCGATCGGATGAGGCTTGACAGCGAAAGCTTTCAGATAGTCGCGCGCGCGCGCTGAAGAGAACTCGCCTGGCGATACATTGGCGACAATCTCGGGTGGAGACAGAGACCAGATCGAAAGCAGAGCAAGGCAGGCTGAAAAACCTAATGCCAGGAAGGCCGGAAGAACTTTAACGAGCCTGTGCGACTTCAAGAACGTCGGCACTGGCGCGTCGCTTGCGACGATCACATCGTTGTTTGTCATTTTGTATATGTGAAGGAAACAGGCTACCGCCCTTTGAGCCAGTAGCTCAGGTTTGGAAGTGGAATATTTTGAGGTCGGGGAGATGCGAGAGGAATGGGAATGCGCTCTCGGATCTCGCAACAGGGCTAGGTTATGGGAGACAGGGGCGTAATATACTAGAGGCTGTTCAATGAGACAAGGATTTCCACAACTGTGTGAAAAAACATTCTTCACACTTACAAATCAAACGACTGTTGACACGCTGTTCCCGGGATATATTCGCAAACCCGGTTCTCTCGCCAACACAATCGTAGTAACGCCCGGAACAAGAAAACATTCCAATAGGAAAACTGCCAGGGCCGTTGTTCTTGGACTCTTGTTACCGTTCGATGTCCCGGGATAAGTATCGGTGCATGAGATCTTATTTCAGCGGCAGATGCTTCTCGCGAGCCTTTTGTGCGTCTTCGATAGTGCGAAACTTGAACACACCGCGTGGATAGTATTTGGGTGTAATGGCCCACCAACGGGCACAGTGTCGTAGGAATCGTTCGAAGTCTGACCCTCGTGACTCGGGGAGCGGCGCTTTGTTCATCTCTTCAATCGAGCGGAACTTCTGTACCGGCATATCAACCCTCATCTCTTAGGCTGAAGCGTTCACGTAGCGCTGCTGCGTCCACGTGGTCCTGTGAGCGAACCGTTCCCTTCTTCATCCGGTAGAGCGCTGCTGGTGTCGCAACCCGAATCCGCGTACCGTCCACCTCTTTAACCTCAGCGTCGATTGTTTCGAAGCTCGTTACTTCACCAAGCCGTGTCATCACGTCGAAATATAGATCCCCGGTCGGAGGAACGTATCGCACGGCGGGATATTCACCGAGCAAATCGGCCGCTGAAATCTCATTGATGTTCGGGTCACCTTCATACGCCTCACGTAATGCCGAACGCAGCTTCTCGATATTTTCCGAGGTCGCGCGGATAAACAGATCAAGATCTTCGGTGGCTCTTACGAGGCCGTGAAATCCCATAGCCGCGGCGCCGATGAGCACATATTCGAGTCTGGCTGACTCGAATGCTCGAAGCACGCGCATGACTTCCTCTCGGTCCATGCAGGTAGCATAACGCGTCAAGCGACGATGCGTCACGTCAGACTTTCCACGTTACTAAACAGAGGTGTCAGTGAGCTGAGATTTGTGCGTAGCACACGCAGCTTACGAACGAAGTTTCGTAGAGAAATATCAAACATCAGCAGAGACGCGCACAGACACGGAGACCCCAATCTTAATCGTCGAGTTGGGAATTTGACTCACTACCGTATATTGCCGAACGTCCTCAGACAGATCGAGAACGTCGTCGTCCTGAGCTACAGGCACTACGTTTTTTCCGATATGTCGCACGAGCATGTCGCGCTTGCTGAGAGTGAAGAGGCGTTCATACGAGTAACCCGTGTTCGCAAGCGGTGTTTCACCAGGTCTCGAGGCCCTGGACGGCTCGATGCCAAACTCGTCTGTGGGGGGAATCAAACACGTTCCGTTTCCATCAATCAGTAAGAAGCTGAGGCCCAGGCTCCAAAGCTCGCGGGCAAACTCAATCGGTGCGTTCCACTGACCAATCTGGAGAGCCGAGAAGAGCAGTCCCTGCATGCGATCACCATCGAGGACCGGTACGCACAAGAAAATCGTCGACTGTCCATTCAGTATCGACTTCGCCGAATTGGAAATAAACGGCGCTCGGAAAAACTTCGCTTGTTGAAAGTAAGGTCGAGTGTTGAGTGGTTGGGTGAATACTCGTCCCTCAGTTGAAAGGCCTGCCGGGAAGCCGTAAGCAAATACAACACCCTGGTCGTCCAGCAGATACACGCCCTGACTTGCGAGGTCACCAAGGTCCGCAGCAAGCGCATCAAGATTTTCAGAAAGACTGGGCAGTGCAAGCAGACGCCTAGCCTCAGTAATAGCGGTGCCGAGTATCCTCAAACCATTCGCAAGCGGCTTAGACACTTTATCCAGCGCAGTTTGCAGGTAGGTGTCAAGCGATTGCCGCTCATGAAAGTTATGCTGTCGCGCACCAAGCAAGTTAACCAGGGCTACAGCCAATGCTTTGGATCGAATGTCGCTGAATGCCGTTGCGACAACTGGTGGTCGCAAAGCGACTATGCCTCGAGCAGCATACACCTCTGACGTGTGCTGCTTCATGTCGAACTGGAGACTGTAGAACTGTGGCTTGATAGACTTCCCATTCGCTGATCCTGCGCTTCGCTCGTATTCATGAATTGCGTCATCGACGAGCCGAGAGACCTCGGGATCACGGTGTCCGAAGCCGAGAAAGAGCGTGTGGTAGTTGGTCAAGACGCGGCGTACCTGTTCAAACATAGAAGCGTTTGCCCTGTAGTGATAACGGTAATCCCTACGCGTCAGAATCATATGCTCATCAGCTCTGTCGGAACTTCCATGAATTTTGAACAGAACAGATGCACCTGAGTTAATCGCCGCTTCATAGCCGGGCAAATCAGCATCGTTAGTGACAACTACTATCCTTTCTCGGAACATCGCAAACCAGGACTGCTCAAAAAGCGTGTCATAGTTGGTTGTGATGTATACAGGGCACTGCAGTGCGGAGAGCGCGAAATGATTGATCGAAAACAGCTTCGGTCGATTCATAATTCCCCGCAGCACATCTTGTAGCTTCTCGCTCCCCAGATACTCTGCAGCCAATTCGGCCATCGTGAGCGGATCCGAGTTCAACTCTTCATCATCCGCAAGCGATCGATCGAGGCCAAAGTTCTCGACCAGGAGATGGTGCCAGGTCGGGATGCCGCAGGGCAGTGACAGACCCGAGCCGAAGAAGACAGTGGCTTCGCGTGCTCTGAGCGCCTGTACGTAACGGGGCGGCCAGAAGGCATCAAATGCAGTCCATGTAGCTTCGGGTGCATTGAGAGAGGAGTCGAGCGCCTTTGCACCAGCGGTGACTTCACCAAGGAAGTCCATCGGGAGCAGACTGCCATGCGTTAACTGGCGATCCACGTCCGCGATGAACGTGTCGAGTCTTCGGGGGGTGCCCATCATAATCGTTAACAGGTGGAAGAGGTATTAGCGCGACTAAGGATAACCCCTCTCATGGGCAATGACGCAAGGGTGCTTGTTGAAGTATGAAATGTTATCGTTCCCACTCCGGCGGTTTCTCGCTGGAGAATTACGAACAGAAATCTTGCGTTTGCTTGACGAGGTAATCGACAACCCGGATCTTTCCGGCAACCGGTCACTCGCCGAAGCGTGGAGTTGACGAATCGTCTCGGTGATACCATCGACCCCTCATAGATGGCACCTCTGTTCTCCTGAGCATTACACTCTGGCCTTCTAAGGACGGTTAGCCGGAAACATTAACTCTGCCCGCCAGATTGGCGACCACGAGCGCCAACTCCGCCGGTTCGACCGGCTTGGCAAGGTGTACCTGATAACCTGCGGCTAGAGCACGCACACGATCACTCGCTTTGGCATAGGCCGTCAGCGCGAGTGCGGGAATGGCCTGTTCGCCTCGCTCTTCTTCCGTCTCTCGCACCCATTTGATCAAGTCATAGCCGTCCTCGTTGGGCATTCCGATATCACTCACGAGCACGTCCGGCCTCCGCCGTCCAATCTCCAGTATAGCTTCGGCGGCAGAAGCGACAGTGACAACTTCGGCCTCGCACTCGGAGAGGACCGCACTGAGCATTTCCAGCGTATCCAAGTCATCATCAATGACGAGCACACGCAGTCCGTCAAGTTTCGGGGGACCTTCTATCGGCAGACGTGTGTCGGCTATTGTTTCTACCGGCACAAGAGGTGTGGCACGACTTGCAGTCAAAGCCTGTTCACCAACCAGCGGGAGAGAAACAATGAAACTGGATCCGTATCCGAGCCCATCGCTGTGCGCCTTAACCTCGCCGCCATGCAACTCGACCAGATGGCGCACGATGGCCAGCCCCAGCCCTAAGCCGCCGTGCTTCTTGGTCGTTTTGCCATCAGCCTGTCGGAAGCGGTCAAAGACGTAAGGAAGAAA
>Ga0068859_100001086_pt1 | contig 27780 bp, 15 predicted proteins | sample KBSSwiS22_FD_66585 | JGI IMG/M metagenome (GOLD analysis project Ga0068859, IMG submission 66585) | Switchgrass rhizosphere microbial communities from Kellogg Biological Station, Michigan, USA - KBS Switchgrass S2-2 | ecosystem: Host-associated > Plants > Roots > Rhizosphere > Soil ...
AACCGCAACGCCGACGTCGCCCCGAACGCAGCCCTCGAAGCGCCTTTGCTGGCTCAGGGTTTTGCCCTGGCCGGCACTGCATACAAAGACAACGGCTGGGCCATCGGTGACGCAATCCTGGACGTCAAAAACCTCGCCGTCTTCTTCCGTGACAATGTCGCCCGGCCACAACGCACGATTCTCGTCGCTGCTTCGTTGGGGACGTTCGTCGGTTACAAGAGCATGGAACAGTTTGGCGGCATCTACGACGGCGCGCTCTGTTTGTGCAGTGCAGGCGCGGGCGCGACTCGCCTCTGGGACAGCGGTGTGCCGCTCTATCTCGCTTACGACGTAGTCTTTGGAATTCCGGCTTCATGGGGAACAGTCGGCGAAGTCAGAAACGACATCGACTTCGATACTGAAGTGCTCGCGAAGTTAGCGCCTGAGCTCAGCAACATCGCAAACTTTCCGAAGTTTGAATTCATTCGCCTCGTAGCAAAGAACCCCGGTCGCGGCATCACGCCGCCACCGCCGCCCGCGTTCTATCCCGGTTGGGCGCTGACGGATTTCTTCTTCTTCACTGAAGCGCGTGCCGAGTTGCAACGGCGTGCCGGTGGTCCAATCGTGCAGAACCTCGATCAGGAGTACACGTTGACTGCGGCCGAGAAAACTTATCTCGCCGGAATCGGACTGCCCACGCCCGTAGTTGATGCATGGCTCGCGCAGATGAACGCGCGTCGAGACATCGAAGCCAAACCGTCAGCACGTAACTACGTGCGCAACAACACCGACTACAACGGCAAGATTCGTAATCCGATACTGAGTGTACACACGATCATCGATCCGCTGCTGGTGGTTGCGAATGAGTCTGCGTATGCAGAACTGAATGCTGCGGCCGGCAAACAGGATCTACTGTTCCAAACCTATACCACCGGAGTCGGGCACTGTAATTTGACCGGACCGCAGATCCTGACCTCGATTGGCGCGATTGACCAATGGGTACGCACCGGTCTGAAACCGACCGCCGCTCAGTTCCCCGGAGCGCTCGGATTCAACCCGGCATTCGTGCCGCCGCCCTTTTAGTGTGGGGGTTATTAGCAAGAAACGGTCCTGCCGAATTTGTGGCAAGATTAACTTACTGTGGCTTTTGTCCTCAGTTGCCACTTTCCATGGTTGTGTTAGTTAAGTTAACAATACCGATCTTTATGCAGTAACATACGCTTCTGGTATACTTTCTGCCGTCGTTCAATAGTCCTTTGCTTAGTATTGCCCTTCGGTTCTCATAACCCGGTCGTTCCTCGTACCGATTAAGGAGTCCCACCCATGATTTTGTCGAAGCCTCTCCCTTCTGCTTTCAAGAAAAATCTAATTCTCGGTGCCTTACGGGATAGGGAATATGAGCATCTCTTTCCTTATTTGGAACCAATTGCTCTTGCAAGGGGTACAACCCTTTATGGGGCGGGCGATGCTGCCCGGCATGCTTATTTTCTTGTGAGTGGAATGATTTCTTTACTTGCCATCACAGAGGACGGCAAGGCCATTGAAGTGGGTATGGTTGGCAACGAAGGCATGGTTGGCATCCCTATCGTTCTGGGATTTAACATAGTGCCCCATCTAGTCGTTACTCAACTTCCGTGTACCGCCCTACGAATCAGGACTGATAGACTGAAAGCGGAATTCAACTTAGGTGGTCAACTTCACGACCTCCTGCTCCGGTATACTGAGACGCTAATCACGCAGCTCTCTCAATCAGCCTCCTGCAACATGTTTCACACGGTAAAAGAGAGACTCTGCCGGTGGTTGCTGATCGCCCGTGACCGCGTACAATCAGACACTCTTTGTCTGACGCAGGAATTTATTTCGCAAATGATAGGTGCCCCCCGCACTAGCGTTACCGCGATTGCGGGAAGCCTTCAGAGAGAGGGCTTAGTCAAATACCGACGAGGTAGAATCGTAATCTTGGACCGCGCTGGTTTAGAATCCGCTTCTTGCGAATGTTACGGAATCGTTAAAGAAAGTATAAGTCGCTACATCATCGCCGCCTAATCGTGCAGATCAAATTCTTCTAGTACGTCGAACTCTAGACCGACAGATCTGTTGCACCCCAGGTAGAATCAATCCCGTCAATAGTAAGTCCGCTAAATGCTCAATTTATCTTGCAACAAGAATTGAGCTTGTCCCAGAAATAGTTACCAATGCGGGCGGGGCAAAGTCAGGGAAACTTTTAGTTTCAGAGATTGCAATTTAAAAGCCCCAGCCACTGGCAGGTGCGCTGGAGCTGTCATCACAATACAACCTCCGCCGCGCTTGTGCTTTAGAGATGCATTACCTAACCAATCTTCATCTTAGCGCGCAATGCGGCGATGACTCAAGAGCAGCTCCAGGAGTCAACGCCCATGATGCGTCCGGCCTCTGCTGAGACCTTCAATATACCGGCAGCAAATCGACAGGATATGGGCGATTACGTTCACGGGTGAACGTGTGTAGCTTGCAGGTCTATCTGCGGTCCCACGTTTGTCTTCCGTTCAACCCGGTAATCTTTAAGGAGATTGAATGAAAAACCATGTTCGTTCAGCGACGAGTCTTCTACTCGTTGCGATTATGATTACTCTGACGCTTCCAATGACATTTAGCTCGTCGGTGGCAGCGGACAACGCTAGTCCGGCGCAACAACAATCCGAGCAGCAAAACGACCTTCCTAAGCAGCTACCGCCAGGAGTCTTCAAAGGAGAAGCCGTAAGGCGACGAATTAATCAGCTTCGAGCCACCAATAAAGCCCTGAATCGTGCAATGAAAGATAAGGAAAAAGTAGGCAAACGGGTCAATTGGGAGTTGAGCGCCGTTTTTGTCTTCTCGACACCGAAGAAGAAGGAAACTGCCCAACTCAGTTTGCGGAAGATGATGAGTAGTTCCTTCGCACCAGCACAGGAGCAAACACTTAGCGATGGTACCGGTGAAGCGACCTTCATCACATACAATGGGCCCGACAACACTTGGGACGGCACCATCTCTGTCACAGACTACTATACCGGGCAAAACCAAGTATACAACGGGGAGATGTGGGACTTCGGGGCTCCTGACAATCCTGCTGTGTGGGATGTGACTTACGAAGCTTATTACCCACCGGACGGCGGTGACCCGGTGGAATGTCCTGCGGGCCGCATTTGCACAGTTGACGAGGTAATCGCTAAAAACAATGAGGCGAAGTCTTCAGCAGCCAGTCTGATGGTGAAAGCTTCTTATGCGCACACGATGAAGTCGGCAGAACCTGTTGGGGCTATCTTCAGATGGTTTTCGAGCTTTTGGCGCTGCTTTAGTAGAACCGCTGCCTTTGTTGGCCGCCAATGTGTTGGATCGCAACCGAACATTCGCAACAACCTGATTTGCGCTATGGCCGCAGGCATCTACGCTGCCGGGTGCTGCGCACGATTCTCTAATCAAAATTCCGGCCAGGGCAGATGCTATGCGTAACCTGAATTGTCTTTCGGATTACCGTCGGCAGTGAAAGCTAAAAACTTTTCCAGTTTTTACCGACAGATTAGGACGCTGTAGGCATCTGCTAATTCTGGATATCTACAGTGTCCTTTCTGAGAAACACTTTAAGCAAATTAGAGAGACTCATAGTGCCAAATAAATTACGATCGCCGGGAACCCGAGGTGAATTGCTTCTATTGATCGCTACACTCGTGTTGTCTGCTTGCGTCGTTAACGCTCAGGCACCGGATCAATCTGAGGATGTAGTTAGCATTCGCACTCGCGTTGTTTTCGTTGATGTGGTGGTTAAGGACAGGCGAACCAATGCTGTGGTTACGAACTTGAAAAGCAACAATTTTGAGATACTCGATAATGGACGCTTACGCCAGCTTACTTACTTCAGCCGCGGCGGTGAGAAAACTGACCGGCCATTGGCCCTAGTGCTCATACTAGCCCCGATGGATGATCGTGCCAGAAACTCCATCCAGAATCCCGCGATTTTAAAATCCATGGCTACGGCACTGGCAAGACTGCCCGCGGAGGATGAGCTCACTGTTATGTTCTGGTGGTGGGGAGGAGTTGTTCCACCTCAAACCCTGGTCGCGTTCACCCACGACCGTTCGCAGATTTCTAAGGCTTTGGCTAACATGCCAAGCTTCAACCCGCCGGTTACACCTGACCTATCAGGTAGCTCACCTCAATCTCTCAAAGAGACTCTGATTGCAACTGTTGCCGAACGACCGCGCTCTCGAGTGGCAGTTATTATGATAACGGACTCTGTCTATCAAATGACCACGCTTGAGCGGGACGATATGACGGCAAGACTGTTGAGAAATAACGTCACTCTCAATGCGTTGATCACAGGGGCAGACAAGTTTTTTGGCTTGTCCTATCCAGTCCTTAAGCCGGCAAGCAGTGTCCTGGGATTAAGTTTATATGGTGTCCCGTCATATTTGGCCCAACAAACCGGCGGCGAAGAAGTGCGGGTACGGAACCCGCAAGATTATGGTGCCGCGCTTGAACAGGTGATTGGTGACTTGTCATCTCGGTACGGTCTAGGCTTCACGCTTGCTGAGGGGGAGCCCGATGACGGCCGGTTGCATCATCTGAAGGTAAGAGTGGCAGCACGTGACGTGCGGGGCAAAGAACGTAAACTCACAGTGATTACGCGTCGGGGTTACTACGTACCCAAGATGGTGGTGGATAAGAAGGCTTTACTGTGAGATGAGAATATTGAGGAGCGTATTGGCTACGCCCAACCGCGCAGATTGATTGTAAGCTTTAGATCCATTATGAAAAGACAGATCAGACAATTTGGTCGTATCGCTCTTTTATGCGCCATTCATCTTCTTTGCGTCATCAATAATCCGGCACAGCAACTTACTTCCAAATTTGACGAATACATATTCAGCGAAGTTAAGGGAGGCCGATTCAGCGGCGCTATCCTTATTGCGCGCGACGGCAAAGTACTCATGAGCAAAGCGTATGGGTTAGCGAATATAGAACACGACGTGCCTAATACGCCGCAAACCCGGTTTCGCATCGGTTCCCTCACCAAGCAATTCACGGCGATGGCCATCCTCATATTGCAGGAGCGTCATAAGCTCAATGTGCAAGATTCAATCTGCAAATATTTTCCGCAGTGTCCGGAAGCCTGGCAGCCTATTACCATCCATCATCTGCTAACACATACCTCCGGCCTTCCGGACTACATGTACACAGTGAATCTAACGGAGGACGAAAGAGCGTATCCGCCACTGACGCGCGACATCGAGCGTCTGCGGAAAGGGTCACTTGAGTTTGTACCCGGCACAAAATTTAATTACTGCAACTCTGGTTATGTTTTGTTGGGTCATATTATTGAGAAGGTCTCAGGTAAGTCTTACGGAGATTTTGTACGAGATAGCATTTTTGAACCGTTGAAAATGGTGGATACAGGCTACGACTACAACGGACTCATCCTTAAACATCGCGCTGAGGGTTACTCGTTACGTGGTGACACACTCATCACTGCTCCATTTGTAGATATGTCAGTCCCGTTAGCAGCCGGGGGGCTGTACTCTACGGTAGAAGACTTGTATTTGTGGGACCAGGCTCTTTATACGGAGAAGCTAATCTCTAAAAAGTCCTTAGAGATGATGTTCACACCTTTCAAAAAGAAATATGGGTATGGTTGGTTTATTGAGGAGCAGTTTAAGCGACTATGCATTAGTCATGGAGGCCGGATTGAAGGCTATATGAACTCCATCGAGCGCTTCCCCGATGAAAAATTAACCGTCATAGTGATGAGTAATCTAGATACTGTGTCTACCGACCGCGTTGCCCGCAACTTAGCGGCAATTGCATTTGGTCTGACTCTCAGCCGTTTGCCGGTGCGCCAGGCAATTGAAGTTGATCCCAGAGTTTACGATGCTTACCTGGGAGAATATGAGATTGTCCGCAATTTAATTGTTACTGTGACGAGAGAAGAGACCAAGCTATTGGCCCAAGCAACAGGATACTCAAAGATCGAGTTTTTTCCAGAATCTGAAATCGAGTTCTTCGCAAAACGGTTGGACGCTCAGATCATGTTTGTCGGCGATGGTACCGGGAAGATATCCTATGCATTAATCACCTTGAACGGGCACGAAATGCAAGCCAGGAAGATTAAGTGACGTTAAAGGGTTGCCTATTGTGCGAGTTATCACGAGCTGGCATACAAAAACGAGAACCAACCGAGCCGTCTGCGTAAGTTAGTGATACCAGTGAGGAGCGGATTTCACTTTATGACCGAACCACATTTAGACCGAATATTGTAAGATAGTGCACGAACCCTCTCGTTATGCGAGGCAGTTTTGAAGGGATCGTGCGGTGAGTTCTACCATTCCATTGACCAGCGCCGTTACTTCCGGCGACGAAAGTGCCGTATCGGCATTACTCGCCAACGGCGCTGACGTAAACGAAACCTCGAGCGGCGGCCGGACGCCGCTCATCCTCGCCGTAATCTACGGTCACACGCACATTGTTCAGCGACTGGTTCAGGCCGGCGCCGACCCCCAACAACGCGATGATCTAGGCCTGAATGCGATCGAATGGGCGCAACGCAGAGGATTGTCCGAAGCACTCAACATTCTCACTAACCCTCAGCGAGCGAGTACGCCGCCCAAAAAGATAATCATCAACTTCGAAGAACCTGAAAAGCCTGAGGTCAAACCCGTCGCGCCCGAGCCTAACGGTCGTGACGCGGTTTCTGAAGAAGAAAAGAGTCGCCGCTGGATCGCCGGGTTCAAGCAGAGATTGGATGAGCAGGAATTGCGGCGTCTAAATCGGAATGAGCCTCCTCCGGAAGTGAGAACGACTAAACCTCCCGAACCGGAGCGAGAGCCGGAGCCGGAGCCGGAAAAACCGCAGATACCAGAGACTGTACCCGAGCCGGCGATACCTCGACACTCAACGAGGATTCTGACGCCGGCGCCAATGTCAACGTCAACCGAAAACCGCAAACGATGTCCGAAGTGCAACGCGGTCTACAACGGCGATCTCGTGTCTTATTGCGCGGTTGATATGAGTCCGCTTGTCGATGTAGATGCACCGACAATCAGCGAGCCGCGAAAACCGAATTCCCCGTTGTTTTGGATCCTCATAATTGTCACCCTCGTCGGATCGATCGTCATCGGCTCATTGATCACAAGGTATTTCTACAGATCAAATCAGGAGCAAACACGTATAGCGGCGACCCAACCGGCAACAATAATCAAGGGCGCTCCGGAGCTTGGACCAGATCTGGCAGGTAAAGCTGTTTATTTACCGGAGGCTGAGTGTCCCGTGAAAGGACCTGAACCTGTATCAGGAGTCGTGACAGTGCAGGTCACGGTTGATAAGAACGGACAAGTTAACCGGGCCCGGGGCTCGGGCGGCGATTGGCTGATGCGCGGCGCCGCGAACGAAGCCGCGATGAAATCAACTTTCTCACGCGAGAAACTCCGCGGCCGCGAAACCGAAGGCACGATTATTTATACGTTCAAACCTTAGCCACAAAAAGGCACAAATTCCTTAGCCCACAAAAGGCACAAATTTTTTCATTGATCTTGCTCCGCTTTTATGTGCCTTTTGTGCCTTTTTGTGGCTAACACCTTTTGTGCTTCCTGGTGGTATCCTTAAGACATGCTTGACTCCCAGCAGACGCGCATCCTTCCGGATGATTTGCGCGCGACGGCTGCCCCCGCTCTCGGCACAATCCTGCGCGAACGCTACCGGCTCGATAGTGAGCTCGGTCGCGGCGGTATGGGCACTGTCTTTCGTGCCACCGATCTAGAGCTCAGACGCGAGGTCGCAGTCAAAATTCTCTCGGCAACCAGCCAGACTTCCGATGGTCGCGAACGTCTCGTCCGCGAGGCGCGCGCAGCCGCGGCACTGAATCATCCACACATCGTCACGATTCACGACGTCGGCGAAGCAAGCGGCTTTTCGTTTCTGGTAATGGAACTGGTCCAGGGACCGCGTCTCTCACAGGCACGCCCGACCGATCTCGCGCGCGTCGTTGCGATCGCCGTGCAGATCTGCGACGCGCTCGAACACGCACACAGCCACAACATCATTCACCGTGATCTGAAACCCGACAACGTTTTGTTATCCACAACCGGCGATTCAGCGGGGGTGAAACTCGCGGATCTCGGACTCGCCTTACCGGTTCTCGATGCGCGCATCTCGCGCGCCGGTATCATTGTCGGAACAGCTTCGTACATGGCGCCGGAACAGGCGATGGGCCAGACGATCGACGGCCGCACCGATCTCTACGCGCTCGGTGTTTTGCTCTATGAGCTGACGACCGGTCGCCTGCCGTTCACCGGTGACGATCCGTTGACGATCGTTTCGCAACACGTACACGCGCCCGTAGTTCCACCGCGTGTGCTTCGTCCGGATCTACCGCACGCGCTGGAAAGAATCATCGTGCGGCTGCTCGCCAAGCATCCCGCGCAAAGATTCAACTCGGCGGCTGAAACCCGAGCAGCGCTACTCGCGTCACTGGCAGCCGAACACGAAGCCGTAACAACCGACGGCGCACCCGCGGTCGCAATTCTCGATGCACTCTCGCGCGGTCACCTCGTCGGTCGCAATGCTGAACTCGCCGAAGCGCGCGAACTGTGGCAACGAGCCCGTGAAGGACGCGGACATGCCGTGTTGCTCAGTGGCGAGCCGGGCGCCGGTAAGACCCGACTCGCGCGCGAGGTAACGATTCAAGCCGCCGTCGATGGCGCCGTGGTGTTAACGGGCGGCTGTTACGAATACGAAGCAGCAACGCCTTACCTGCCCTTTGTGGAAGCGTTTCGACGCTGGGTCCGCGAAGAAAAGAGCGATGACAAACTGCGTGAGATTCTCGGCGATGCTGCCGTTCAGATCGCCAAGCTCGCGCCTGAAATCGAAACACGCCTCGGCCCCTTCCCCGAACGCCAGGAACTCGCTCCGCACGAGGAACGCCTGCTGTTCTTCGACAAGGTGGTCCAGGTGTTTTCAAATATCGCGCGCCGCCAAACGCTGCTGTTCTACGCTGACGACCTGCACTGGGCCGATCGCGGCACGCTCTGGTTGTTGAGCCATCTGCTCCGCCAACTACGTTCCGAACGCGTATTGATCGTCGGTGCGTACCGCGAAACAGAGCTCGATCGCGCGCATCCACTTGCCAAGGCACTTGTCGACTGGAACCGTGAACGATTGATCACGCGCATCGCACTTCGTCGTTTCAACGAATCGGAAACCGAAGACCAGCTCGGCGCGTTGCTTGGCGAACGCGTGAGTGGCGAGTTTGCTGTTGCAGTGCATCGTGAGACGGAAGGCAATCCGTTCTTCGTCGAAGAAGTCCTGAAGGCCTTGATCGAGCGTGGTTCGGTGCGACGCGAGAGTGGACGCTGGCGCCGTTGTGATATGGACCAGATGCTGATCCCGCAAAGCGTCAAGGAAGCGATTGGCAATCGTCTCGATCGTGTCAGTCAGAACTGTAACGAAGTGCTGCGTGTCGCCGCGATTCTCGGCAAAGTCTTCACGTTCGAAGAACTCTCGGCCGTGGCTGAACAAACTGAAGATGTGCTACTCGACGCGCTCGATGAAGCGGTTGGCGCGCAACTGATCGCCGCCGGCTCAGGCGACTCGTTTAGTTTCACGCACGACAAGATTCGCGAAGTTCTTTATGAAGAGCTGAATCCGATCCGCCGTCGCCGCCTGCATCGACACGTCGCCGAAGGTCTGAAGCTGAGGTGTACAAAGAATGCGTGTGCGGTAGAAAAGTTGGCACATCACTACATCCAGGCTGGGGATCATCAGCAGGGCTTGGAGTATGCGAAGCACGCAGCCGCGGAAGCAGTGCGTGTGTTCGCATTTGACGAGGCCATCGCGGCTTACGGTCGCGCGCGTGATTGCGCCGAAGCCCTGGGCCTGACTGAGGAGCAACTCGCTCAGGAAGAAGCGATTGGCAAAGCATTCATGCTGCACGGCGACACGATCCTCGCCGCGGAACATTTTGAACGCGCACTCGCTTTAGCAACTGAGCCTGCGACACGCGTCCGTCTACAGTGTCAGGCTGCCGCTTCGCTTGTCACCATTGGTGATCCGCGTGGCAGCGAGTATCTGCGTGAAGCGTTGCAGGTTTTGAATCCGGTAACGAATCCACTCGAAACAGCCAACGCGCTCTCGACCGAAGCGCGCTTCCATCATCTTGCCGGTCGTCACAAGAAAGCGATCGAATTGTTGCTGCGTGCCGGTGAGCTCGTTGCGCCGACAGCGGACGGCGACACCGTCAGCACCTTTGCGGCGCCGATGATCTCGCAGATCTACGCGTATACCGCCGGTGGTTATCAACATTACGGTCTCTATGACGAGTCGAATCGATGGGCCAGACGCGCGATCGAGTTTGGCGAGAAACACAACGTTTTGTTCGCGCAAGCCGCGGGCTATGAGTTTCTCGGCGAAAATTGCGTTCATACTGGAAACTTCGCGACTGGGCTCGAGCATGCGCAACGCGAAATCGAGATTGCAGAGCGGCTGCACTCGCGCGAACGCCGGGCGTGGACTCATTTCTATTCTGCTCAGTGCCGGCTCTTTCTCGGTGAGGTTAAAAAAGCCGAACAGGAGTTTCTCGATGGCATCACTCTCGCAGAATCAATCGGCGAGAATCGTGTGCTTTCGTTATTCAGACCGAGCCTCGCGGTCGCGCAGGCGATGCTGGGACGTTATGACGAGGCCTTGCAGACCGCTTCCGACAATTTAAAAAACTCATCGCCGGCGCTGTTGTATTCGCATTTCGAGGCGCTGCGATGTTTCGCGGAGGTTCGTTTTCGTCGTGCTGAAATGGATGAAGCCGTGCAACTCTGCGGCCAGGCTGAGGAGCTGATTGCGCCGACCGAATCACGTGTGAGCCGTTTATGGCTTGGGCCGCTCTACATCGAAGTTCTGCTAGCCGCTCAAAAACATAACGAAGCAGCAACCAAACTGACCGGCTATCAACAACTTGTCACTGAGTGCCAGTCCCCGCGCTTCTCTAATGAGGCAACTCGTCTGGCGCAAATGCTGTCTTAGCCACAAAAAGGCACATCAGACACAAAATCATCTTTTGCCTTATGTGCCCTTTTGTGTAGAATCCAAGTTGCCCGTCCCCGGCGGCCGAAGATCGCTAGTCCTTCTGCCCATAACACTGAATTTTCCCGCAGAAAAAGGTTAACCACTTTTTACAAGGATCTTTATGAATTTGTATTCCCCAGGTAAGCGCGTGTGCGCCCGTGCGGTCATAACCCTCATGGTGTCAGTTTTTGTCACTATCTTCGCCGCCTGGCAGTTGCCCACAACTCAGGCCGCGACCACGCTTACAGTCAATTCTCTCGCTGACACGTCTGACGCCGCGCCCGGCAATGGAACCTGTGCTACCGCCACCGGCGTGTGCACGCTCCGGGCTGCGATCGAGGAGGCGAACAGTTTAGCGGGTGACGACACGATAAACTTCTCGCTCACCGGCACTATCAATCTCACTGGGGCGCTGCCCGTTCTCTCTTCCAATATCACTATCAATGGTCCAGGTTCGAGTCTCTTGACGGTGCGGAGAGATACAGGCGGCAACTACCGCATCCTCCAAACAAGCGCCACCTCCAGTATTTCCGGCTTAACAATCACTAACGGCCGAACACCAGACGGCGTCAACGAAGACGTCGCGCCATCAGGCGGCGGAATCTGGCAAACAGGCGGCTCAGTCACGCTACACGATGTTGTCATCACGGGAAATACAACCGGCAATGGCAGTCCGACGAGACCCGGAAGTCCCAACTCCGGAGGATCCGGGGGTTTCGGAGGGGGAATCTACGCGTCCGGCACGTTGACGATGACCGATTGCGTCATCAGCAACAACACTACCGGACACGGAGGGAATGGCACCGCCTTCGGCGGTTCAGGCGGGTTTGGCGCGGGGATCTACTTCGCGCTGGGAACTCTTACACTTACACGCGTCACTATTAGCGGAAATCGCACCGGAGATGGTGGTGGACCTAGCGTCGGTGCTGCCGCCGGCAGTGGTGGTGGCATTGTCAACGGCGGAACGCTAACCGTGACGAACAGTCTCATCAGTGGCAACACGACTGGCGACAGCGCGTCCGATGCCAACAGCACCGGCGGCGGAATCAGGAACGAAGCCACTGTGACGCTGATCAACACCACCGTAAGCGGCAACTCTACCGGCAGCGGACCCAGCATGGGCGGTGGCATTTTCTCTACCCTCAGCGCGACGTTGATTAACTGCACCATAACCAAGAATGTCTCACCTAATGGCTTCGGTAACGGCGTGACGGGCCATCAGGGAGTTTACACAGTTGCGAATACGATCATTGCGGGCAATGGACCGTCGGGTAATGGTCCGGATTTGAAGAACGTTTTATCCACGCCTCCTACTTACGACTCCCTGGGACACAACCTTATCGGAAATGCCGAAGATGTTTCTTCATTCAATGTGTCCGGGGACCAAACCGGGAGCACCGCATCGCCGCTCGATCCACATCTTGGACCATTAGCCGATAATGGTGGTCCAACTCTGACCCACGCGTTACTTACCAACAGCACCGCTCTCGATGCCGGTGATAACGCCCTGGCCGAAAATCGGACCGATGATCCTTTGTTGACTGACCAGCGCGGTGTGCAGCGAATTGCAGACTCTCCCGATCCTGACACGACCGCGACCGTGGATATCGGGGCGTTCGAATTTCTCGAAGCCCTCGAGGATATCTCCGACCAGACCACTAATGAAGACACTCCGCTTACTATCAGCTTCGGAGTCGGTGACAATGTAGCCACCATCACGTCGGTAACAGCGTCCTCCAATAATCAGGTACTCATACCCAACGGGAATTTGGTAGTGAGTGGCACGGCCAGCGTTCGAAGTCTGCAAATCACTCCCGCGGCGAATCAATCAGGCCTCGCGACAATTACTGTCACCGTAAATCTTTCCGGTGGCGGAACCTTAACCGATACGTTCACGATCACTGTGAATGCGGTCAATGATGCTCCGGTTACTAACGGTCCGTCTTTCGCGACAACTAATCAACAGACACCGCTCGTGTTTTCAGGACTGAACACGATTTCAGTCTCTGATGTAGACGCGGGAAGCGATCCGATTCGCGTCAGCCTGACGGCAACCCAGGGCACGCTTACGCTTAGTTCCACTGCGGGTCTGACCTTCGAAACAGGTGATGGTGTTGACGACGGCACGCTGACGTTCACTGGACCAATCACCAGCATCAACGCGTCGCTGAATGGTTTGACTTACAAGCCCAACAGCGGGTTCAGCGGATCCGCGAGTCTGCAAATAGTCACGGACGATCTGGGACACAACGGTTCTGGTGGAGCAAAGAGTGCTACGTCCAATGTGACGATTCAGGTGCTGTCGGGCGGCAGGTTCAACTTCAACGCCGCGACTTATAGCGTCAACGAGACCGGCGACACTGCCACAATCACAGTGCTACGGACGGGCGGCAGCGCTGGGACGGCGACGGTTAATTATTCAACTTCGAATGGGACGGTGACGGCAGGTGCGACGTGCGGCGCGGACGTTGACTACATTCCGGCCTCAGGCACGTTTACCTGGAACAACGGCGATACGAGTGTCAGGCAGTTTACCGTCACGATCTGCAACGACGCGACAAATGAAGAAGACGAGACGATCAATCTCACGTTGAGTGACGCGGGTGGCACCGGTTCTCTTGGAACGCAACCCACGGCCACGCTGACGATCGGCAACGATGACGCGCCGGTGCTGCTCACCGAAGAGCTTACCTCGCACGCGATCGCGCTCGATCTCGTGAATCTCACGCGCGATCCGTTTTCGTTGACTTCGGTGTTCAATATGAGTGGCGACGATCAACGCAGACGCGTGTCGCTATTCGTCTGGCGCCTGGGATCGTTGGTGAGCGACCCTCCGGCTTCAGTAACAGTCGTGGCCAGGGATGATGAAGGACGAACCTACAATTTGCCGGTCGAGGCTCTCCGTCCGGCCCCTGTAGTTGGTGACGTCACGCAGGTGGTGGTCCGATTACCAGATAACGTCATCGGCGCCCCCCGAGACCTCTTCATAAAGGTCACCCTGCACGGCCCGAGCAGCAACGAAGCATTCATTAAAATCGCTCAATAACGGGCCACAAAAAGGCACACAAGGCACACAAAAACCTTCTTCTGTTTTTCTGTGCCTTGTGTGCCTTTTTGTGGCTAACTATCTATCGGCTGCTAACGGCACTACCATTCTTCAGGTATCGATCGAGAAAATCGAGAATCGCTTTGTATGCGCGGATCTCGTTCGCCTTCTTGGTGAAGCCGTGCCCTTCGTTGTCAAACAAAACGTATTCGACAACGCCATTGCGCTTCTTGATGTTGTCGACTATCTCGTCTGACTCCGGCTTGATCACACGCGGATCGTTCGCACCCTGCAACACGATCAACGGCTTCACGATCTTGTCAGCGTGGAACAGCGGTGATACCGCGCGCAGGTTCTCGAGGTCCGTACCCGGATCGCCAATCTCTTTGTACAGCGACTTGCGGAACGACTCCCAATACGGCGGAATCGATTGCAACGTCCGCACCCAGTTTGAAACACCAAACAGATCCACTCCCACCGCAAACTCTTCCGGTTTGAAGGCAAGCGCCGCCAGCACCATGTAACCACCGTAAGATCCGCCGGCGATACCAATCTTCGTTTCATCAACATAACCAAGCGAAGCGAGATATTTCTTCGCTTCCACACAATCCCACAACGGCTCGCGACCATGCTTGCCATCGTCAGACGTAAAGAACGACTTGCCATAACCGCTCGAGCCGCGATTGTTTACACCCAGAATCACGTAACCATGGTTGACGAGATACTGCGTCAGCGGGCTGTAACCGACGCGCGTTTGACCGCCTGGTCCACCATGCACGAGGACGATCGCGGGAACCTTGCTTTGCGCGTTCGCCTGCTTCGGCTTGTAAAGAATCGAGGGAATCTGCACGCCATCGAACGACTTGTAACGAATCACAGTAGAGTCGACGAGGTCAGCGGCATTGATTTCCGGATTCAAACTATCCGTCAGCTTCGTCGCTTTCTTCGTAGCGAAGTCGTAAACATAAAGATTACTCGGACTGCGATCGCCATTCAGATAAAACGCCATCAACTTCTCACTCGGCGAGATGTTGACGCCCGTAATGTCCGCGTTTGGAAGTTGCGGCAGACTGACGAGCTTGCCGCTCGCCGTGTCGTAGATCTTGATGCGCGTGCGGGCGTCTTCGTTGATGGCCGTTACGCGATATTTCCCGTTGCGTGAGAAGTAGGTGTAAGCGACGTCCCACGGCGCTTTCTCGACGACCTCGCTCTTGCCGCTTGCCAGATCGTAACGCGACACATACTTGAATTCGCTGCCCGTGTCAGTCAGGTAGTAGAGATGCTTCGACGCGACGTCGAATGTTTCGGGGCTGTTCGCGACGTCGCCCGTATGCGTCGTGATGTTTTTCAACTCCTTCGCGGCTGTGTTGTAGAGATAGATATCGGAGTCGTTAGTTGAGCCGCCATTCTTCTGAAACGCGATGAACTTCTTGTCGTCTGAGATCGTGCCGAAGTCCAGGCCCGTTTCGTCTTTGTAGATCAGCGAAGGCTTGAACGTGTCGAGTGGCATTTCATAAACATCGAAGAAGCGCGCGTCGCGTTCATTCGTCGAGAAGAAGAACGATTTACGATCCCCGCTCCAGCTGAGGAAATTCGCTTTCGTTTTGTCGCCCGGCGTTAGATCGCGTTCACTACCGTCCAGCTCGCGCAGGTAAAGGTGGTTGTTCTCGTTACCGCCGCGATCGTATGTGTAGAGGAAGCGCGCGTCGTTGGGGAAATAAGAGACCGCGAACGTGCTCTCTTTGGTTGAGCTGGTCAACTGTGACGGCGCGCCGCCAGTCACGGCGACGGAGTAGACGTTGAAAATGCCGGTCTTGTTGCTGTGAAAGAGCAACGATTTTTCATCCGCGGAGAATGAACTGCCGCCGATGCGAACAGTGTTCATGAACTGCTCGATGGTGTATTCCTTGACGGACGCCGCCTTCTTCGGCTGCGCAACAGCGCTGGAAGCCGCGACGATCAGGGTCAGAATGAGCAGTGAAATGCGCTTATTCCGATTCATGGAGAATATTCCTTTCTTTGGAGGTGTCTCAGGCGACGCAGGCGTGCATGGTAACACGGATGACGCGGATTTAAAGACGCGGATTAATCTGCGTAATCTGTGATCAGATCGATCGCCGAGGTGGCGAAGCGACGCGCGGATTGATGATCGCCTGACCATTGAGCATGCTTGATCAGCAGCGCCAACTCCATCGTGCGTCCAAGCGTGAGTGCAAAGCGTCGCGCGCCTGCTTCTAAAGTTGGTTGGCCTGCATGCTCCGCTGCTATTAACCAACTCGTCGCGTGGTCCAATGCCGATCTCGCGATGCGTGCCGCATCTGCAAGCCGCTGGTCGCTAATATTCTTAAGACAACGCGCAACTGCTACTTCGATCTGCTTCAAGCCATGTTTGACACGCAACGCATCCAGGGCCAACACGTTCGTCGTTCCTTCCCAGATTGGCAGCACCTGACTATCGCGCAACAGCACCGGCAATCCCGTGTCTTCCACGTAGCCCGCGCCGCCAAACATCTCGAGCACTTCACTCGCGACCATCACTGATTGCTTTCCGGTAGTTAACTTCATCACGGGAGTAAGCACTCGCAATAGCAACGCGTCGTCTGCTGAGATCTCGCCCGTCTCGCTTTTTCCCGTCAATTCCGCAATGAAGAACGCGAGATGAAACGCCGCTTCAGTTTCTGCTTCCAGCATGGCGAGGGTATCGCGGTGCAGAGGTTTTTCGGAGAGCGGCGCGCCGAAAGCGACGCGTTTGTGAGCGTAGTCAGAAGCGAGTGCGACGCCGCGACGCATCAGTGAAACCGCGCTGATGCCGTTCCACAAACGAGTGATGTTCAGCAACGGTGTGATGTTGCGCACCCCGTCAGTCGATCCTTTAACAAGCTCAGCCGGCGTGCCGTCGAGTGTCAGTTCAGCAGTCGGGACTTTGCGCGTTCCCAGTTTGTCTTTCAGCCGGTTGATCTGGATATTGCGCGGGCGTCCTTGTTCGTCTCTTGTTTCGAGATAGAAGAGCGCAAGTCCAGGTCCGCCGCCCGGATTACCTTCAGGTCGCGCAAGCGTCAGTGCCATTTGAGAACTGATTGCTGACGTGAACCACTTGCGTCCATACAACCGGAACGATCCATTCTCTTCCTTTGCAACCGTCTCTGACAGACCAACGTCAGAGCCACCCGTGAGTTCAGTCATCCACTGACCCGCGGTCCAAAACTCCTTCGGGTCACGCGTAATCAAGTGAGGCACTGCGCGTTCGATAAGTTTCTGATTGCCGGACGTGAGCAACGTCCGCGCCGCGCCATCGGTCATCGCGAGGGGACAACTGTAAATATCGGTTGAAGGCGTAAACAGATAGGCCAGCGCGCATTGATGCACTCGCGACAGACTGCCATGCCGTTGCTCGTAAGCGGTCGCGACGACACCATGCTCGGCTGCGATACGCTCGGCCAAACGCCACAGCGGCGTCAGTTCGATCTTGTCGATGCGATTGCCCCATGCGTCCCATTGAGTCAGCGTTGGTTCGTTCAACCTGTCAGCGAGTTGTAGTTCGTAGAGATCGCTGCCTGCGAGGCGCCCCATTTCCACGAGCGATTCTTCAATCTTGTGCAGCATTTCGGCGGGAAACACGCGGGCAAGATATGACTGCAACACGCGATCGTCGTGATACTGATTACCCAAAGCTGGCGGCGCTTGCTGGAAAGACATGGTTTTTCTCTGCGGCAGAGATAATACAAAAGATTTGCGAATCTACGCCGGTGGTGATTAAATGTCCCGCAAACTTTTCCTCTTACCGGACACAGAGAGTCTTCCTTAAAACCTATGTCTTACGAACCCCAAGAACAACACCTGTTTCTCAAATGCCTGCTCGAAGCAAACGTTGACGGCATCATCGCCTTCGATCGTGAGTTTCGTTACACCACCTGGAACCGCGCCATGGAGCGCATCTCCGGTGTGAAGCGCGAGCACGTGCTCGGCAAATACGCTTTCGAGCTTTTCCCCTGTCTGAAGGAAACCGGCGAAGACAAATATTATTTTGAGGCCCTCGCCGGCCGCAGTGTAGTGGCTGAAAACCGTCCTTACACTATCGCGCAATCCGGTTGCAGTGGTTTCTTTGACGGCTACTACTCGCCACGTCACGACGAAAAAGGCGAGGTTGTTGGTGGCGTCGCGATCGTCCGCGACGTGACTGAGCGAAAGGTCGCGGAAGCTTCAGCTCTCGACGATCACAGCCGTCTCGCTTTTCACGTCGAGAACACGCCACTTGCGGTTATCGAATGGGACCACGAGTTCAGAGTGCTGCGCTGGTCGCCCGCCGCGCAGAAGCTGTTCGGCTGGAAGGCGGAAGAAGTTCTCGGCAAGCGTTACAGTGACTGGGAGTTTGTGGTTCCGGACGACATCGACGTGGTCGATCAGGTGGGTCATCGTCAGAACGAAGGCAAAGAACAGCACGGCATCTCGCGCAATCGTAACTACACAAAACTGGGAACTATCCTCTACTGCGAGTGGTACAACTCCGCGCTTTACAACGAAGCAGGCAAACTGATCTCAGTGCTTTCGCTCGTGCTGGACGTCACTGTCGCGACGCGCATCGAGGAAGCGTTGCGAAAGTCGGAAGCGCAGTATCGCCTGTTGTTCGAAGCGAATCCGCAGGCGATGTGGGTTTACGACCTGACCACGCTTCGCTTCCTCGCAGTGAACGACGCGGCCGTGCGCCATTATGGCTACTCGCGTTCAGAGTTTCTCGAGATGACGATCAAAGACATTCGTCCGTCCGAGGATGTGAAATTGCTAGAACGTTATCTTGCTTCCGAGAATGCCGGGTCTCAAAACGCAGGCGAGTGGCGCCACCGGAAAAAAGACGGCTCTATTATCGACGTCGATATCACGGCGAACAGGTTGACCTTCGGGGGCAGGCCGGCGGAGTTTGTCCTGGTCCATGATGTCACGGAGCGCAAGAAAGCGGAGCGGGCGCTGCGCATCAGTGAAGATCGTTATCGCGATCTGGTCGACAACAGTCACGAACTGATTTGCACTCACGATCTCGAAGGCCGCGTTTTGTCAGTCAATCCCTGGGCGGCGCGAGTTTTAGGCTACCCGCAAGAATTGCTCATCGGCATAAACATTCGCGACGGTCTGCTGCCGGAATATCGCGCTCAGTTTGACGATTACATGCGCACGGTGATCACGGAAGGATCTGCGCGCGGCGTGATGAAAGTGCGCAGCGCCACCGGCGAGACGCGTCTCTGGGAGTATTACAACACGCTGCGCACGGAAGGTGTCGAGAAACCAATTGTGCGGGGCATGGCCCATGACGCAACCGAGCGACGCAAGGCGCTGAAACGCGAAAAGGAAGCGCGCATGGAAGCTGAAGCGGCGAATCGCGTCAAAGATGAATTTCTTTCGACTCTCTCGCACGAGTTGCGCACGCCGCTCACGGCAATCATGGGTTGGGCGGATCTGCTGCTGCACGATGAAGTGGAACCAAAGAATCGACGCCAGGCACTCGAAACGATCTTTCGCAATGCAAACTCGCAATGCCAGTTGATCAACGATCTGCTGGAAGTCTCACGTATCATCACCGGCAAACTGCGGCTCGAATTTGTCGCCTGTGAACTTCATTCCGTGATCGAAGCGGCGGCTCAGAGTATTCGGCCCACCGCCGAAGCGAAGGGCGTTCGGCTTCAGGTGTTGCTCGAGCCACACGTTGGACCAGTGTTCGGCGATCACGAGCGTTTGCAGCAAGTGGTTTGGAACCTGCTGTCGAATGGCGTGAAGTTTACTCAAAAAGGCGGGTTGGTCCAGGTCACGTTGCAACGGATCAATTCGCACGTGGAGATCGTGGTTAGCGATACCGGCGTGGGCATCGGATCTGACTTCCTGCCGCACGTCTTTGACCGTTTCCGGCAGGCCGATGGCTCAACTACGAGAAACTACGGTGGGCTTGGTCTCGGTCTCGCGATTGTCCGGCATCTGGTGGAGTTGCACGGCGGCACCGCGTGGGCTGAGAGCGCCGGCGCAGGTCAGGGGTCGAGATTCACTGTCAGACTGCCGGCGATGGTTGCGAACGAGGAACATTCGCCCGAGGCTCTCGAGCAGCCGGCGATGGCATTGGTAGAAGCGCGCGACCGTCAGCCTTCATCGTGCGCAGGACTGCGCGTGCTCGTTGTTGACGATGAGGTCGATGCACGGTCGCTCTTGAGCACGATGCTCGAGCGCTGCGGCGCGCAGGTCGTCGCGGTGGGTTCGGCGCACGAAGGTTTGGAGTCGCTCGAGAGTTGGAAACCGGATGTGCTGATCGCGGATATCGGGATGCCCATTGAGGATGGCTACGGGTTGATTAAGAAGATTCGCGCGTTGCCGAAGGAACGTGGGGGTCAGACACCGGCGCTCGCGTTGACTGCCTACGCGCGTACGGAAGATCGCGTGCGCGCGCTGTCCGAAGGCTACCAGGTACATCTCGCGAAGCCTGTCGATCGATTCGAACTGGCTGCGGTCGTAACGAGCCTTGGCCACAGATAAACGCGGATTTAAATCCGCGGATTTCATCCGTGTTATCCGTGTTCACTATTCACACCCGGCACTCGTCTCATCGAGTCGTCTCCAGCGATGGCCATTCCGTGCAAGCAGTTCATCGGCTTCGCGCGGACCATCACTGCCGGCGTCGTAGGTCGCTAACTTCGGTTCTCCCCGACTCGCCCAAGCCTCCTCGATTGGAGTAATCAAGCGCCACTGCGCTTCGGCTTCGTCGCTGCGAATAAACAGCGTCGCCTCGCCCTGCATCACGTCCAGCAACAACATCTCATAAGCATCCGGTGACTCGACACCGAAACCTGACGCGTAACAGAAGTCCATGTGGACCGTGGCGGTCTGCATCTCGAAGCCGGGACGCTTCGCGCCAAAATTTACCGTTATTCCTTCATTGGGCTGCAAACGCAGCGCGATGACGTTTGGATCGATCTCCTCGTCAGGCGTGCGCGCGAATAATGCCTGCGGCGTGCGCTTCAGATGAACCGCAATCTCGGTGAGCTGACGTCCCAGATGCTTTCCTGTGCGCACGTAAAACGGCACTCCCGACCAGCGCCAGTTTGAGATTTGAAACTCGATCGCTGCGTAAGTCTCAGTTTGTGAATCGGGTTTGACTCCTTCTTCTTCCTTGTAGCCCTTGACCTTTTCACCATCGATCTCGCCTGGTCCATATTGCGCGCGCACCGTGCGCTCGGCGATTTGCTCCGGTTTCAGACGACGAATCGAGCGCAGCACCTGCACTTTCTCTTCACGCACGCTGTCTGCATCAAACGCGACCGGGGGTTCCATCGCGGTGAGTGTCAGGAGTTGCAAAAGATGATTGGCCACCATATCGCGCAGCGCGCCGGCCTCTTCGTAGTATCCGGCGCGCGAGCCGACGCCGACCGACTCCGCCGCGGTGATCTCGACGTAGTCGACGTAGTTGCGATTCCAGATCGGCTCAAACATCGAGTTTCCGAAACGGAAGACCAGTATGTTTTGCACCGTCTCTTTGCCGAGGTAGTGATCGATGCGATAGACCTGACTCTCTTTGAACACTTGCAGGACTTCGGCGTTGAGTGCTTTGGCTGATTCGAGATCGCGCCCAAAGGGTTTCTCGATCACGATGCGACTCCACTGCTCGTCTTCGTTAGCGAGTCCCGATTCACCTAACTTTTTTACTATCTCCGAGAAGAGCGACGGCGGGGTAGCGAGATAAAAGAGACGATTTTTGCTGGCGCCTTCCTTCGCCAGTTCTTCAAGACGTGTGGAGACCTGGTTGTACGTGTTTTCGTCATCAAGCTCGCCGGCCATGTAATGCAGACGTTCCGAAAACTTGCGCCACTGCTCCTCGTCGAGATGCTCGATCTTCTTCGAACTCTCGAGTGCTTCGCGAACCATCTTTTGAAACTCATCTTCGCTCATCGGATTACGACCGATGCCGAGAATGCCCACACTCTCGAGACAGCCCTGGTCCAACAACCGGCACAACGCCGGCATGAGCTTGCGTTTGGTAAGATCGCCCGTGGCGCCAAAGATCACGACCACACACGGCTCCGCACTCGGAAGAGTTGGTTGCTCAAACTTAACCGGATTTGGTTCTACAACTACTGCTGACATAATTGCTTCCCTCTATTTTTCCTTATGCCCACCAAACTGAAATCGCATCGCCGACAAAATCTTGTTTGCAAAATCCGCCTCGCCCCGCGAACTAAAACGCTGAAACAACGCAGCACTCAACACCGGCACCGGCACACCTTCTTCCACTGCCGCATTGATGGTCCAACGTCCTTCGCCTGAGTCGGAAACGCGTCCCGAGAAACCCTCCAGTTGCGGATGTTCCGCAAACGAGATCGCCGTCAGGTCCAACAACCACGACGCGATCACGCTGCCACGACGCCACAGCTCCGTGATCTCCGCGATATCGAAATCGTATTGATAATGTTCCGGATTACGCAGCGGCGACGTTTCCGCATCCGCCGCTCGTTCGAGTTTTCCTTCGTTTGCGCGATGCAACACGTTCAGTCCTTCGGCGTATGCCGCCATCAGACCATACTCGATCCCGTTGTGAATCATTTTTACGAAGTGACCCGCGCCTGACGGCCCGCAGTGCAAGTAACCTTCGGCGGCTGTGCCTGCATCAGCCGCGCGTCCAGGCGTCGGCGGCACTGCGTCGCCTCCAGGCGCGAGCGTCTTGAAAATTGGATCGAGAAACGCGATCACGTCTTTCTCACCACCAATCATCTGGCAATAACCGCGCTCCAGTCCCCACACGCCCCCACTCGTGCCTACGTCGACATAATGTATGCCTTTGGTCTTCAACTCCTTTGCGCGACGAATGTCGTCGATGTAATAGGAGTTGCCACCGTCGATGATTACGTCCCCCGGCTCAACGACTTTCAGAAGCTGATCGAGAATCGTATCGACCAGCGCCGCCGGTATCATCAACCAGATTGCGCGTGGCGCTTTTAGTTTCGCGATAAAAACGTCGAGCGAGACATCGCCAGACGCACCCTCGGCTACGAGGGCCTGCACCGCTTCCGGATTACGATCGTTAACAACACACTCGTGACCACCGCGCAAGAGGCGCTTTACCATGTTCGCGCCCATGCGACCAAGCCCAATCATCCCGATTTGCATGCAATAGCTCCCTTGCCTAACTCTTGCTGTTTACCTGAAGATAACAGAAACCTAACCCCAAGGAGCACTCCGCATGAAGCGTTTGCAATTTCTGCTCGTCTTGTTACTGGCGATTCCCGTCCTGGCTCAGCGGCACGGCGACTTTACTGCCGGACACATCGTCGATCTAACACACGCTTTTGACTCCAACAGTGTTTACTGGCCCACCGCCGAACAGTTCAAGCTCGAAACTGATTTCGAAGGTGTGACCGACAAGGGCTATTTCTACTCCGCGTATCGTTATTCCGCGGCTGAACACGGCGGCACGCACCTCGATGCGCCCGTACATTTTGCGAAGGGTCATAACGCGGTGGACCAGATCCCGTTGGAGCAGCTCATCGGTTCGGCAATAGTCATCGACGTTACAAAACAATGCGCGACGAATCCTGATTACCTCGTCGGCGTGAAAGATTTTGAAGAGTGGGAAAAGCGCAACGGCAAAATCGGACCAGGTACAATCGTTCTGTTGCGAACCGGGTTTGGCAAGTTCTACCCCGACCGGAAGAAGTATCTCGGGACGGAGGAACGCGGCGCGGAAGCAGTGGCGAAACTTCATTTCCCCGGTCTCGATCCGGCAGCCGCGCGCTGGATCACGCAGAATCGTCCGATCAAAGCGATCGGGTTAGACACTGCGAGCATTGACTACGGCCAATCGACTCTGTTCGAGAGTCACCGCATTCTGTTCGAGAAGAATATTCCGGCATTCGAGAACGTCGCCAATCTCGATCAACTGCCGGCTAAAGGATTTTCGGTGATTGCACTCCCGATGAAAATCAAGGGTGGCAGCGGTGGGCCGTTGCGGATCGTGGCAATTCTATGATCGAGATCTTCTCGAATACGCAAGAGCTGGCGCGTGGGGCCGCTGAATACTTCGTGGCGCGGAGCGGCGAAGCGGTGGCCCAGAAAGGCTTCTTCACTGTGGCACTTTCAGGTGGCTCGACACCGAAGCTTCTTTACCAACTTTTGGCCAATCTCGACGAGCCGTTCGCCACGCAAGTTCCCTGGGACCGAACTCACTTCTTCTGGTCTGACGAACGTCACGTGCCTCCGGATCATCCTGACAGCAATTACCGCATGACTCACGAAGCGATGTTGTCGCGTGCGCCTGTTCCGGAGGGCAACGTTCATCGCGTGCACGGCGAAAATCCGGACGCCGCCGCAGCCGCGGACGAATATGAGCAGACGATCCTGCAGTTAACCAAACAGACGTTGCCGCTACTTGACTTGATCCTGCTCGGACTCGGTGAAGACGGTCATACCGCTTCGATCTTTCCCGGTTCCGAAGTGCTACACGAGACGTCGCGGCTCGTAGCCGCGCCCTGGGTTGAAAAATTCAACACGCATCGCATCACGATGACTTTGCCACTGCTGAACAATGGCGCGTCAGTTCTGTTTCTGGTTAGCGGCGCGGAAAAGGCTGAGATAGTGAAGGAAGTGATCGAAGGACAAAAACAGTACCCGGCGCAGGCCGTTCAACCCACGCACGGGCAGTTGCTTTGGATGTTGGATAAAGATGCCGCAACCAAATTGATCCGCGGAACTTGAGAGATAAGAAGAGTTTCACGCAAAGGCGCAAAGGAAGACACAAAGGCGCAAACGAAGAGGTATTCTTGTGCCTTTGCGTCTTCCTTGGCGCCTTTGCGTGAAATTCCTCTTTAACTTACTGGGATCAGTGACTCGATAGCCGATAACGGCACAGTGTCGCCTGATGTCACTCGCCGCTGTTCCACCAAAAGCTCTTCAAAAGCGGCGACCGAAAGCGCTTTGCTGAACAGAAACCCCTGCACCACATCACACTCGAGCGCGGTCAGGTACTGAAGCTGTTCCTTCGTCTCCACACCCTCTGCAATCACCGTCAGATCCAGCGCATGGCCGAGGTTGATGATCGCGCGCACGATCGCGGTGTCGTGCGGATCCTTGCAAACGTCGGACACGAAAGTCTTATCGATCTTCAACGTATCGATCGGAAAGCGTTTCAAGTAGTTGAGCGACGAGTAGCCGGTGCCGAAGTCGTCAATAGCGACTTTGATTCCCATCAATTTCAACTCGTGCAACTTCTCGATCGCCTCTTCCGGATCTCTCATGATCGAACTCTCGGTCAACTCCAGTTCAAGCCAGCGCGGATCGAGATTCGTGTCTTTAAGTATCTGAGCGACGTCGGTGATAAAAGTCGGTTGCTGAAACTGGCGTGCTGAAAAATTCACTGAGAGCGTCAGCGGCGTCAGTCCTTCATCCTGCCACAACTGGTTTTGCGCGCAGGCAGTGCGCATCACCCAATCACCCAGCGAAATGATCAGGCCGTTGTCTTCCGCGAGCGGCACGAACTCATTCGGATAAAGCAGACCCAGGCTCGGATGCTGCCAGCGCACGAGTGCTTCCATTCCCACGAGATGAAAGCCACGGACGTCGACCTGCGGCTGGTAGTGAATGATGAACTCGGAACGTTCGAGTCCCGGTCGCAAATTGCTTTCGAGTACGAGCTGTTTGAGCGCTCGTGTGGTTCCACCGGCCGTGTAGAACTGAAAGTTGTTACCACCCTGCGCCTTGGCACGATCGAGCGCCGCGCCGGCGTTCTTCAATAATCCGGCGGTGTCGCGTCCATCGTGTGGATAGAGACTGATACCAATACTGCTCGAGACGAAGATCTCCTGGTCTTCGAAGAGAAAGGCCTGATCCAGCGCTTGCTTGATTGCGCGCGCGACATTCGCGGCATCCTGCGCGCGTGGGATCTGCGTGAGAAGGATCGCGAACTCGTCGCCACCGAAGCGAGCGACGGTGTCGCTCTCACGCACACAACTCGTTAGCCTTTGGGCCACCGACTGCAAGAGTCGATCGCCCGCGGTGTAGCCGAGCGAGTCGTTGATCGTTTTGAAGCGATCGAGATTGAGCAGCAGCACCGCCTGCAACTGATCGCTGCGACGCGAGAGGGCGATCGCCTGCTTCAGTCGATCTTTGAACAGCACCTGGTTGGGAAGATCGGTGAGGGCATCGTGATAGGCGAGATGGTTGAGTTTTTCCTTTGTCTGTTTGTTTTGCGAGAGGTCAACGACAAAGCACGCGATCTCTTCGTCGTGCAGAGCGGCGCCAAACAACACGGGCACGGGTGTGCCGTCCTGTTTGAGGAAATCTTTTTCAAACGGCGCGCATGCGCCAAAGGCCATCAACTTTTCAAACGCTTCTTCATCGAGCCGGTGGTGCTCGGGTGGCGTCAGGTCGTGAATGCTGCGTGGTAAGTTGTCGGCGTTATAACCGAGCAGGTTCAGGAAACTCTCGTCGGCACTAAGAATCTTTCCCGAGAGGTCAGTGAACAGGACAGCAACGAGATTTGTCGCGACCAAATGCCGCAGGGCTGCATTGAATTTGGAGTGCATAGAGTGATTTCGCTGATTCCGGAGAGGAGGTAGTGGGCAAGCAGGTTGGCCGTCAACCCGAGAGTTAGGCTAACAGAGTCGAGGCGGCGTTTCAATGGAATTTTCTGCGGGGCAATTGGCGCGTGAAAATAGAACAAGTCAGGAAGGGTGGCTTGCCCCCGCCCTCGCAACAGCGGGAGCAAGCCCCTCTTCCTGACTTGTTCTATTTATCGGTTCGTTGTGCTCCGTTACCGCGCAGAACTGGTCGTCGTTGTCGCCGGTCCGGCGGGCAGCTTTTCGTTGATGTATTTGGTCATCTGTCCGAATAAATGACGCTGCGTGCCCGGACCCTCATAGATTCCGTGCGATCGATTTGGATACGGAAAGATCGAAAATTGCTTGTTCGCCGCTATCAGGGTATTGATCAACGCCTCCGTCGCCTGGTAGTGCACGTTGTCGTCGCCCGTGCCGTGAATAATCATCAGGTTACCCTTCAGATTCTTCGCAAAGGTGATCGGCGAACTCTGTTTCCACTCCTCCGGATGATCCTTCGGCAATCCGCCGTACCGCTCCTGGTAAATCGTGTCGTAGTAATGCAGATCCGCAACCGGCGCGACTGCCAAACCCGTGGCGTAAGTGTCGGGATAGCGAAACATCGCATTCAGCGTTGACGAACCACCGCCACTCCAACCCCAAATTCCGATGCGCGCCGGATCGACGAACGGCCACTTCGCGATCGCGCGCGCCGCCGCTGCCTGATCTCCCGAATTCACGATGCCCATCTTGCGATAGATGATCTTGCGCCACGCGCGACCACGCGGCGCCGGCGTCCCGCGATTATCGACACTCATCACGACATAACCCTGCTGCGCAAGCATCCCGTGCCAAAGCCGGTTACGGCCACCCCAACTATCCATCACCGTCTGGCCCCAGGGCTCGCCATAAACATAGAACAGCACCGGGTAACGTTTCTGCGGATCGAAATCCGGCGGCTTCATCATCCAACCGTCGAGCTGAACACCTTCGCCGATATCGACTTTGAAGAACTCCGACGGCGTTTGTTTCAACTTCGCCAGACGATCCTGAACCTCTTTGTTATCGATCAACGTTCGCGCCACAGTGTGTTGCGGCAAACGCACCACTTCCGTCACCGGAACGTTGTTGAAG
>Ga0068859_100001088_pt1 | contig 27740 bp, 22 predicted proteins | sample KBSSwiS22_FD_66585 | JGI IMG/M metagenome (GOLD analysis project Ga0068859, IMG submission 66585) | Switchgrass rhizosphere microbial communities from Kellogg Biological Station, Michigan, USA - KBS Switchgrass S2-2 | ecosystem: Host-associated > Plants > Roots > Rhizosphere > Soil ...
ATCGGCAAGGCCACCTGGGCCGACCATATCGACATGACCACAGGCCGGCCTGTCGAGGCCAAGGGCATCCGCTACGAAGGCGACGCGATCACCATTTGGCCGGGCATGATGGGGGCGCATAGCTGGCAGACCATGGCCTTCAGTCCCCAGACGGGCCTGGTCTATGTCCCGATCATGCAGGCGGGTCAGCGTTTCTCGCGCGGGGCGGCCGTCGATGACGAGATCAACTTCGGCGGAGTTTCCTCCGGCACGGTGAAATCCGACCCCAAAGACGGGACCGGCGCGCTGGTGGCCTGGGACCCGGTGCGGCAGGCTCCGGCCTGGCGCGTCGATCACACGACGATGTTCAACGGCGGCGCCATGGCGACGGCGGGGGGCCTGGTCTTCCAAGGCGCCGCGGACGGGCGGGTCTATGCCTACAACGCGGCGACTGGCAAGCGGCTATGGTCGTTCAACGTCGGCATGGGCGTCATCGCGGCTCCGATGACCTACGAGAAGGGGGGCCGGCAGTACGTGGCGATCCTGGCCGGCTATGGCGGCACCGCGGCGTTTTTCAGCCCCGTTATGAACGTCGGCTGGAAGACGAACGGCCCCCGGCGGCTGCTGGTCTTCGCCTTGGGCGGCAAGGCGGCTCTGCCGGCCAGCCCCGCCCGCAGTCTCGCCGTGCGCGCGCTGGACGACCCCTCCATTCGACTTGACCCCGCCGATGTGGCCGCCGGCAAAGACATTTCCCTCCGCTGTATCGCCTGTCACGGCCTCAACCTGGTCTCGGCGGGCGGCCCGGCGCCCGATCTGCGAGAGTCGGCGATCGCGCTCACGCCAGACGGCCTATGGTCCGTGGTCCACGACGGCGCACTGCTGCCGCGCGGCATGCCAAAGTTCGAAGACCTGAGCCGCAAGCAGGTGGAGCAACTCTGGAGCTATATCCGCCAGCGGGCGCGTGAATCTCTGGCGTCGGCTCCCCCCGTCACAACCGAAGGTCCACGCCCGGGAACATCTGATTTCCTGAGCCACAGAAGTCGGAACTGATACGACGGTGTTGTCAGCGCAAATTGCTCAGCTGAAGCTTCGCCCCGCTGCTGTTCCGTTATTCGGGCAGAAGCCATCATTCTTCCAAGAAGACCAAGGGAGAGCGCGGCTGCTGAGCACTTTTTCTCATAGGGCAAAGACCCTAAGAATGCATGAAAACGAGGGCCGGGTGCGTTTGCCTTGACAGTGCCGCGCCAATAATCGCGCCGAAAATTCCCACGTTACAATCCGACGACGGGACCGGAAGCAGCAGAAGTTCAAATCTCAGGGCTCAGCCTAGAGGTTTCTCTCCGCCCACGCTGCCATCTACAACACCGTCAACTTCCAGCTTCTCCTGATCCGCCGAGCCACGCTCCGCACCCTCCGCACTCCGCGCGCTCGGCGGGCCTGGGCCGAGGCCACAGTCGCTGCCTGATCCAGGGAGGGGCAGGGCATTTTGCGCCCCGGCGAACTTAATCTGCCAAGACCGACGCGGGCGACAAGGGTGACGTGATCACCGAGGCATTTGACCCGATTCCCCCCTTACAGCGACACATCGGCGCGTCGAGAGTTGAGGGTAAATCCTGGGGGGAATCTAATGAGCGATTCGAATAGCAGGCGCGTTTGGGCGCTTATGGCGGCCGCGAGCGTCATCGCCTTGGGGTCGGTGACGACAGTCCAGGCGCAAACCGCGCCGTCCGGGAGCGCAGCGCTGCAAGAAGTGGTGGTCACGGCACGGAAGCGCGAGGAGCGCGTGCAGGACGTGCCGATCACCATCGCCGCCCAGACCGGCGAGCAGCTCGCTCAAAACGCGATCCGCTCTGTGGGCGATCTGAGCGCGATCACGCCCGGGCTCCAGACCATGCGGACCACGGTCAACGCCGGTTCGGGCATGTTCATCCTCCGCGGCTTCAACCAGGTTGACAACATTCTGGGCTCCGACCAGCCGGTCACCGTCTATGTCGACAACGTCTTCAACGAAGGCGCCAGCGGTCTCGTGGGGACCAAGCTCTACGACGTCGACCGGGTGGAAGTGCTGAAGGGCCCGCAGGGGACCCTGTTCGGCCGCAACTCCACGGGCGGCGCGGTGCAGATCTTCACCAAGTCGCCGGTCAACCACTTCGAAGCCGAGGTCCTGGGCGGCCTCAGCAATCATCCGCATGGCGGCGCTAGGCTCGCCGGCTTCGTCAACCTGCCGCTGAACGACAAGGCGGCGCTGCGCATCACGGCCGAATACGACAAGGTCGGCGGCTACGGCCGGGTGAACCACACGGCCTTCAGCGACAGCATCCTGCCCCCCCCGCCGGTGGGCGGCGGGACCAACCCCAACAGCGCCGGCGGAGACAAGAGCTACATGGTCCGCGCCGGCCTTAAGCTGGAGCCGGTCGACCGCCTGCATGTGCTGCTGCGCGCCAGCTACAATCGCCTGGTGGCCGAAGCCATACCGACCAAGGTCCTGGCCTTTACACCTGGAGGCCCGGCTCACCTGGAGGCGGCTCTTGAACTGCAGGGCAAGACGTTGGCCGAAGGCGGCGTGCTGAACGCCGCCACCCTCGCCGCCGGCGCCGCGGCGCTGAATTCGGCGATCAGCGCGCCCAACTATGAGATGACGTTAAATAACGGTAGCAGCGGCGAGACCGTCACAAGCTATAGCGGTTCGGGCCAAATCACCTATGACCTCAGCGACAACGTCACGATCCGGTCGATCACCGGCTGGCGGCGGCTAAGGACGACTTCGCAATCGGACGCCGAGGGCAGCCAATTCGCGATCGTTCCCTCGTTTAACGCCAAGCGCATGACCGAGCTCAGCCAGGAGCTTCAGGTCAACGCCAACTTGCTGGACAACCGCCTGAAACTGGTCGGCGGCGGCTATTACTATCACGTAAAGGGCCAGGACAACTTCTGGAGCGCGGCATTGTATCTCCTGCAAGGCCGGAGGGTTTCGACCGCCGTGCCTACGATCAAGAGGAACGCGCCGGCGGTCTTCGGCCAGGGCACCTTCGCCGTTCTGCCAAACCTGAACATCACCGGCGGCCTGCGTTACACCTGGGATCGGCAGACGATGCGCCAGCGGGGCACTGTCTACAGCGACTGGTTCGTCACGCCGGTGGCCTGCAATATCCCCGATCCGACCCTGCCGTGCGACGTCAGCCAAAAGGCGAAGAGCAAGGCGCTCTCTTGGCTGGCGTCGATCGACTACAAGCCGCTCCCGGACGTGATGCTATTCTTCAAGGCGACGCGCGGCTTCAAGAGCGGCGGCAACCAGTCCCGCGTCAGCACCGATCCCGCCTCGAACGTGCCTTACAATCCGGAGTTCGTCACCGAGTATGAAGGCGGCGTCAAGTCGGAGTGGCTTGACCACCGCCTGCGGATTAACGCCAGCTACTACGTCGACGATTTCCAGGACGCTCAAAAGCTAATCTCGGCCCTTAGCCCGGCAGGCATCTTTGTTACCACGATCCAGAACGTCGCCTCGGCGAAGATCCAGGGCGCCGATGCGGAAGCTCAATTCTCCGCCACCGAGCGGCTGACCCTCGGCGGCACCCTGGGCTACCTGAAAGGCAAGTATAACAGCTACCTCGTCCAAGGCGTGGACGTGAGTGGGGCCTATCGCCTCAGTTTCCTGCCGAAGTGGAGCTACACTTTGTGGGGCAACTACAAGCAACCCACGGACTTCGGTTTCGTCAGCGCCAACCTGAACTGGCGCTGGGTGGACAAGCAGAGCCTCAGCAGCGGAGGTCAACGCGGGCCGGAAAGCCGGGCGTCCGGCATCCCCACCACCGCTGTTAGGGTCGGCGCGTCAGATAGCCTGACCCAAGAGCCCGCCCACGGTTTGTTGAACGGCCGCCTGGTCGCTCACCTGGACGGCCCGAACATGGAGATCGCGCTCTGGGGCTCGAACCTCTTGGACAAGAAGTACGATGTGTTTATCAACGACATCGTGGGTGCGGGCTTGGGCTACGTCCTCTCAACTTGGGGACCACGCCGAGCTTACGGGGTGGAAGTCTCCAAGCGGTTCTGATCCCGCGTGGGAGCCGACGCGCATCCACGCGCTTCGGCCGAGCCGTGACGAGGTGCGCTAGGCGGGAAGGTGCTGTCAGTCTAACGCTAACTTGTCTCCACTTCGGGGCGAAGTGGCCCTTGTGGGACAGGGGATTCGCGTGCGGCCGCTCTCGTTCAAACGCCATCGGTTTCCAACGGACGTGATCCGTCAGGCGGGATTGTCCTCGCCCACGTAGTCGTCCAGGCAGCTCGGCAAGAGCGTCGGCTGGCGGCGATCCTCAGCCTCGCCTCATCCAAAGCCTCCCGACGCAGCGATGACAGGAGTCTGAACTGCTTGCCTCCCGGACACGCAACAGGCCAGGCGCGCCTGGGAGAGGATGCGCCAAGCGGATCAATGCTTGAGAGGTGGAGTTAAGTCTAAGCTAGACAATGGTCGCCCCAGCGAATTGGAAGGCGACGCTAGGGCGTCGAAGAGGACGCGCCCGCTCCACCGAGAGGGAGGTTAAATTGCAGGCCGCGCCGGCTGCGATGATAACGCTGAAGGCCGTCGGATCGTTGGAAGGGTGCGCTCGCGCTACCGGACCATCCCTCCCGCTGGGAGACGGCCTTCCCTACAGCCGGCGCCATGGTTCATGGCCTATTCAGCGCGACCGCGCGACGTTGTAGCGACTGCACACCGTGGCGGGAGAAACATGCGCCCCGAGGCCACAGCCACCTCCTTCGCGACGTCTCCAGAGATCACTTTGGGCGCGCCTGCCGCTTGCTCGGCGGTCACGCAGCGGCCACCCGTGATCGGTCAGCGCTTTGTCGCCGCAGCTGGGGGTCGCCTCGTTGGATCCTCAGGCCGGGGCCTTGTGCTACGCCGAGCGGCAGAAGGCAGCACAGACGGCGCGGTGGTCTACGCCGTGGGTGATGTGCATGGCCGCCTAGATTTGCTGGAGGCGCTCGTCCGCCAAATCGACGACCACGCCGCCGGCGATCCAAACGCGCTCATCCTTTGCGGAGATTATGTTGACCGGGGCCCCGACTCCGCCGGCGTCCTCGAATGGCTCCTGGCGCTGCGCCGCGAGCGAGGCGAAAGTCTCTACTTGCTGAAGGGCAACCACGAGCAGGCGCTGCTTCGTTTCATCGCGGAGCCGGGCTGGGGCGCCTGCTGGATTGATCAGTTCGGCGGCGCCGCCACCCTCAGCTCATATGGCGTCACGCCGCCGGGGCCCTGCGCCGGGCGAGTGGACCTCGAGCGGGCACGAGACTTGCTGCTCACGCAAATGCCCGCGTCGCACCTGCACCTTCTGCAGCGGCTGGACCTGATGGTGGTTTTCGGTGACCACGCCTTTGTCCATGCCGGCGTCTCGCCGGACGCCCCGCTTCGCGAGCAGACCGAGGACGACCTGCTCTGGGCGCGCGAGGCGTTCATCGCCTCGCGGCGGCGGTTTGAGAAGGTCATCGTGCATGGCCACAGTTGGTACGACGATAAACCTGCGTTGTTGAGGCGTCGGATCGGCGTGGACACCGGGGCCTACGAGACTGGGGTGCTGACCACTGTGCGGCTCGAAGATGGGCGGCGAGAGGTGCTGCAGGCCTGCGACGAGATCGCCGCCGCGCGACAGACGGCGCGACGAGGGGCGCTGGCGCCTGCGTTGGTCACCGCCCCTCCTGACTACGCTCACGCGCCGGCCGCAGCCATAAGGGCCAGGTTCAGCATGCCAACCGTCAGTCTTCAGGCTGGATGTTGAAGCACCTGAAGCGGGCACGACCGGTCTTCCACCGCGACTAGGCGCTGCAGCTGGTCTGCGAAGATGAGCTCGGGCGCAGCTCTATGATCAGCTGAACCACGCCTATCGTCCTCATCCGCGCACGCTAGCGCCTCGCTACAGGCCGACCAAGACCGCGGGGTGTTCGTCGCAGGAGGGGACCTGCCCACGCAGCGCCACCTTGGGAACGGGGGACCCCAAAGACCGTTGCGTCCCTGCCGAGCCACCCGGCCGGACTTTCCGCTGTTGAGGGACAAATGGGCATATTCAGCTCGATCTGGAACAAGATCACGGGTCATAAGCCAGCCGCTGCGCCTCGCTCTTCATCGCCAGCAGCGCCAGTGGGCGCCGCTCCAGCGGCGCCTTCACCTTCGGCCCCGGCGCCAGCCGCGCCGGCCACGGCCAGTCCCGTCGACGTGGAGAACATCCTCGAGCAGATGGCCGCGGGCAAGGGTGGAGGCGGCAACTGGCGGACCTCAATTGTCGATCTGCTTAAGCTTCTAGACCTGGATTCCAGCCTGGAAGCCCGAAAAGAGCTTGCCAGCGAACTTGGCGTGAACGCCGGTGCGCCCGGAAGCGCCGAGCAAAACATCGCGCTCTCAAAGGCCGTCTGGAAGAAACTGGCGGAAAACGGCGGTCAAGTGCCGGCGAGTCTTCGAGACTAATTCACCAGCTCAGCCTCGGTCCGCGCCGACACGGGGCGCGGGACAGCGGGGCCGGGCGCCGGAAAATCGGAACGCCAATTTTGGGCCGGGCCGGAACACCGGCCTTCGGCCTCGTGTTCCCGACGTCTGACGTGATGGAGACATATGATGGGTCTGCTTGATGGGCTGGTGAGCGGCGTAGGCGGCGGCGTTGGCGGACGCCGGCCTGGCCTTGGGGACACGATCGCCGCAGGAGCGATTCTGGCTCTTCTGGTGAAGGGTTTGCGATCGTATCAGGCCACCCATCCGACCAGCGGGGCCGCGCACGGGCCCTCCAACGCCGCCGGCGGTTTGGGCGGGCTTCTCAGCGGGATCGGCGGCGGGGGTCTGGGCGGCCTGCTGGGCGGACTTGGCGGCGCAGGTGCGCTGGGCGCCTTGATCAACCGCTTTCAGCAAAGGGGTCACGCTGAGCAGGCCGAGTCTTGGGTGGGGCGAGGCGACAACCATTCCATTGCGCCGCAGGACGTTGGACGCGTGCTCGGGGAGGATACGCTGAAAGAACTGCAGGATCGGACTGGGCTGAACCGCGAGGAGCTGTTGCAGCAGCTCGCCCAGGAACTTCCGGAGGCGGTCAACGCCGCCACTCCCGAGGGCCGACTGCCGACGGACGAGGAACTGCATCAGATCGCGCGCCCCAGCTGAGGCGGCTCTTTCGCTTCGGTGGAGAGGGGACGCTCAACTGAACCATCTTTCCGCAGCCGCGCTCTCGTCCATAAGGCTAACTATCGGTGGTGATGATGTCTAAGAGGCGGGCCCCTTGGATGCGTTTGGGTTGGAACGCTTGGATGCTGGGCGCCGAAGCCTGCCACGTCGTGGCGCTGCGCGGCTTGAAGTTCGCGACAGGCGGCGACCTTGACGGTCAGGAGGCTCGCCGAATGGTCGTCGAGAAGATCGAAGCGGCACAGGCTCTGCAAATGATGGCGCTCACCGGCGCCTTGGGCGTCGCGACGCCTGTCGTGCTCGGCAAGACACTGAAGCATTATAGGCGAAAAGTTCAGGCTAACAGGCGTCGCCTGAGGCATTGAGGCAAAGTCCCCTCCGTGCCCGAAGAAGACGTTGAGACGCGTGCCAAACGTCGGAATTCCGGCGTAAGATGATCGCCCCCTTTCGACCCTTGGGGGACGGTTCAGGGTTGTTAGCAGGCGTTCGCAGGTCAGCTTCGGTGCAGAAGCTCGCGCTACTGACTTCGAGCGTCCGGACACGAAATTCCTCCGTCCGGACATGGGCCTCGACGCGCCGCCGCCGCGGGACCTTGCCCGCGCGGCGCAACCATTGTCGGCGCCAGCTCCTCCGCCTCGACGGTGCGCACTTCAAAGCCGACGAGTTTGGCGGCGCCGAAGCTCGTGCTGATCGCCACGTCGGCGGCGTCTCGGCCCACGGCCATGAGGATGCGCCCAATCCGTTGCGTGTTGTGGCGCGCGTCGAACGTCCGCCAAGCGCCGCCCAACCAAGCTTCGAACCAGGCGCTGAAGTCCATCGGCGCATCCATTGCCGGTACGCCGATGTCGCCGAGGTATCCCGTGCAGTAGCGCGCGGGGATGTTCATGCTGCGGCAGAGCGCAATGGCCAAGTGGGCGTAGTCGCGGCAGACGCCACGCCGTTCGAAGTAGGCCTCGGTGGCGGTGCGGGTGCTCCGGGCGTGGGGGTAACCGAATTCGATCCGCTGGTGAGCATAGTCGACGATGGCCTGCACCCGTGCCCAGCCGGGCTCAACCTGGGCGAATTGCTCCCACGCCATGTCGGCCAGGAGCTCGAGGTCGCAGTAGCGCGAGGGCAGCAGGAACTGCACCACCTCGTCGGGCAGGTCCTCGATCGCGTGCTGTGCGGCGGTCGCGATCACGGGATCGGGCCTGCCGCTATCGCGGATCAGGAAATCCGCGGAGAAGGTGGTGCGGCCGGCTGGCGCGAGCACGCGGCTACAGATGTTGCCGAAGGCGTCGACATACTGGCGGAGCTGCGCATCGGGCCGGCTGTGCAGGACGTCGAGCGTCTCCAGATCGTGCGCCCGCTCCGGCCGAACGTTCAGCATCAGGACCATCGGGGTCGGCCCTGCGCACTCGTAACTGATCTCGAAACCTGCCCGGATCCGCATCGCCACCTCTAATTTGAGGCCGCAACTCTCAATTGAGAAAGGGGTTGCAGGATTGGCGCCGTTTCGAGTTCAACAGTCACGTCCATGCCCATAAAGTCGGCGGCCTCGCCATCCCATGTGCCGTAGAGCGGCACGGCGAGGCGCGGCTGGTCTACCGCGGCGACGCGGATCAGGTCGGCGTTGCCGATGATGCCGTTGGTGGGATCGAAATCCGTCCAGCCGCAGCCAGGGACGTAAACCTGCGCCCAGGCGTGGGTGTGGCCGCCGCCGGCGCGCCGCGCGCCCGGCGCGGTGGAGTAGACGTAGCCGGTGACGAAGCGGGAGGCGAGACCCAGGCTCCGGGCGGCCTCCATAAGCAGGACGGCGAAGTCTCGGCAGCTTCCCTGGCGCGTCTCCAGCGTCTCCTGCGGCGTCCGCGGGGCGCCGCGCAGGCGCAGTGAGTAAGCGAAGTTGGCGCGGATCGCCGCAGTCAGCTCAGCGAGCACCATCGAGGCGCGCACCTCGCCGGGCCGCGGCAGGAACCGGCGCGCCCACGCCGACACCTCCCCGGCGCCCGGATGCTGCGGCGTCGTGGCGAGGGCCAGCCCTCCGGTCTCGTAAGCGTCATACGGCCCATGCGACGCATCAGGCGTCCAGGGCGTCTCGAGTTCGAAGTCCAAGGAAGGCGTGTGCTCAACCCGAGATAAGCATTCGACGCTCAGCACCTCGCTGCGGCCGGCGAACCGCGCGACGTCCACGGTCGCGCCGCTGACGTGGTGCACTTGGCGCCGAGTCGCCGCTTCGGGCGTGATAGTGAGGTCGCAGGCGAGCACCCGCTGGTCGAAGCTGTCGAGCGGGCGGAGCATCATTCTGTGCTCGCCGAAGCCCACGGGCCTGCGATAGCGATAGGTCGTCACATGGCGTATGGAGACGACGGGCATTGTGCGATGAAGCGGGCGATTCAATGGATCGGTCCATCGCGTTGTTGGCCGCAGGGGAGCGGCCACCCTTCTTTGTGCAAAATCCAGGCGGCCGATCATCTTTGCTGATCGTCGGCGATCACGCCGGCTGCGAGGTGCCGGTGCGCCTGGCCGGCCTAGGCCTGCCCCCGCCCGAGCTTCTACGCCACATCGGCTGGGATATCGGCGTGGCGGCGCTCGGCGCCGCCCTGGCGGAGGCGCTGGACGCCAGCTTCATCGCCCAGCGGTTCTCCCGCCTTGTGATCGACTGTAACCGTGATCCGTCGCGGGCCGACGCGGTTTGCGCGGAGAGCGACGCGACGTGCGTGCCTGGCAACCTCGGCCTCTCGCCGGCTCAACGGCGCGCCCGTGTCGCGGAGGTGTTCGAGCCATATCACGCCCGCATCGAGGCTGAGATCGACAGGCGGATGGCGCGCGGCCAAGAGCCGCGCCTCCTGGCGCTGCATTCCTTCACCCCGGTGCTTGCGGGCGCACCGCGGCCCTGGCGCCTGGGCGTGCTACACATGGGTCTCACCTCTCTGTCGACGCGAGTGTTGGCCGGATTGCGCGCGCGCCTACCGGCTTCCGAGGTGGGCGAGAACGCGCCCTACGCCATGGACCAGACGGACTACACCGTGCCCCGGCATGCGATCTCCCGCGGCCTTGACTACCTGGAGCTGGAGGTACGGCAAGACCTTCTGGCTCATGCTACGGCCGTCGCCGATACGGCCGCCTTTCTCGCGCCCCTCCTTTCCGAGTGAGGACGACGTTGAGCCGAACGCGAGCCCGCACCGTCCGGGCCGCCTTCGGCCTTCCGGCGTTTGGCGCTGTGCTGGGGATCGTCTGGCTTTGGTGGCTAAGCTCCCGCTTGAACGTCGTGTTTCTGGCGCTGTTCGAGAGTCCGCTTCTGGCGCATTGACGACAGCCAGCGCTTACCTCCACCGGTCAGCCGCCTTCGAGGAAAGATCCCGGCTCGTCGTCAGGGCGATTACAAATTGAAGGCGGGGGCAGATGGCAAGCCGCTGGGTTATCCCCATAGCTTCGACAGCCGGGCCTCTTGGCCCTGGCCTGCGCGTGGGGCGCTGCTGATCCGCTGAGGGGGCTGAACCGGCTGGGCGGAACAGGGCCCGGGGTCCACCGGTTTCGAGACCGCAACCCACAAAGGATAGATCTCATGACCGACCTCTCGGCCATCCGCGAGCATATGGACGTGATCGGCGCCGACGGCGTCCACCTCGGAACAGTCGATAAGGTGGAAGGCGACCGAATCAAACTGACCCGCGCCGACAGCGGCAGCCACAGCGATCACCACCACTACATCTCCGCGGGCCTAATCGCCGAAGTGGAGGGCGACACCGTGCGGCTCTCGGCCAACGCCGAAAATGCCGCCCTGCTCGAGGAGGAGGAAGGCGGGGAGGCGATCTCCGACCTGCGGCACTAGCTGCGAGGCAGGAGCGCACCGGGGCTGATGGGCTGGATGGCCCCTGTGTCCGGCGTCGGTGCGCACCGGGTGAGGGGCTCGTCGCTGGAGCCCTTGCCCGGGTGATGGCGAAAGGCGTGTCAGCCAACGACCTGCCGATCGCAGCCAAGGACTGCGTCGCCTACGCCTGGCGCTCACGCCACGCCTGCGGGGCGGGCGCACCTGGCTTGAAGGCGCGCCTGATCGGCCGCGAGCCGCACGACGGAACGTTCGTTTAGTCCAGGGGCTGAAGGCTGCGCACAAGGTGCTGCTGAATTGCGGCGCCTCTCCTTCCACCGAGTCCGAAGCGTTCAAGACCGCCACGGCGCCCGAGCTTCCGCACCAGCGTCAGCTGAGCCGCCTGGCGTTCCTAGCCCCGGACCTGCAGCGCCAGATCGTGGATGGCGTGCAGCCGACCAGCCTCACGCTTCGCATGCTCCTGGAAGCGGACTTGCCATTGGCGTGGGCGGATCAGCGGGCCTGGTTCGAGCGGATGCGAGCGGGGGCGGCCTGATCTAAATTCCCTGCTGCTGCACCACGAATTCCCTGCTCGCTCAGCGGCCCGGACACTCCAAGTCCGGGCCAAGTCGTTGCGGCGCCTGTGCTTTAGACTTGGTCACCCAATTAGCTGCAGCGGCGGCGGCGCGCGGCGATCCCTGTTGATTTCCCTGTTAGCAGGGAAACCGTCGCGGTTTTCTGGGGGTGGAGACTGAGGCCCGAATTTGACCGAAGTCGGCGGGTTTCGACCCGTTTTCGATCAAGGCGCCCACGGATTGGCAGGCGCTAAGCCGCGGAAGGTCGCGCCTTTTCTGGGTCGGGTCGCATGAGAGACGGTTTTGGTTGACTGCATGGCGGCCCGGGAGGGACTCGAACCCCCGACCTTGGCTTTAGGAAGCCTACGGTCGGAAGTCAAAAAACTTCATAAAAAACAATCAATTATATGAAACTACAGTGGATATTTCGAGGTGCGTTTAGGCGATTTGGGTACGTTTAGGCGTTTGCGGAGGCTGCCGGCTACCGCACAAAATCACTTTACGCGATGCTGGACTGTGCGGTGCCTGTGGATCTCTGCCGTTTCCGCGGAATACTTGGGAAAGGTTCGATGCCGAGGATCGCACGGCCTTCAGGGGCGAGGCGGTCCACCACCTCTTGCCCGAGCAGGTTGACGAGCAGCGCGGTCATCTGCCGGTTCTTCGCCGCGTCGAGGCGGTTTCGGAAATCCTGAGGGTTGGCGAGCACGGCCATCGATGCCGCGTGACCGATGACGAACGACTCGAGCCTCCGGGCGACCTCACCCAAGTTCCTGCGTGTCTTGATGCACTGCTCAATCGAGACGATTTCGGCCATGTCCGCTTCGATCTCGCGAAGCCTCCCCGACGGTGCGCAGAGTTCGTAGCCGGCCTCGAAACGCCGGATCTCCACGCCGAGGAATTCAGCTGGTTGTGACGGGCGCAGCCGCGCTGTTTTACCGGCTTCATCGAGGCCAGGGACACGTAGCTTTAGGTCTGCAAGCCCGGTCTGAATGCAGCTCAGTGCCTCGTCGCACTCGCGAGCACTATCGGCGAAGACCGCGATGTCGTCCGCATATCGAACGGCCCTGATCCTCTCAGCCTGCAGCTTACGGTCAAAGTCCTTCAGGAGCAGATTGGAAAGGAGGGGCGAAACGGGCATCCCCTGTCGGAGCCCGGTTCCCTTGATGATCCCGCAGTCGCGCACGAACTGAGCATCGCCTGCGTCTGACTCCTCTAGCTCGCAGTCGACGGCTTGGCAGAGGAGGGTTTGGACCACCTTCGACCTAACTTGCCGGCCAATAAGGTCCTTAAGCGCGGGACGGGGGATCCGGTCGAAAAACTGGACGATGTCGCACTTCAGCACCCAAGGGTGAGACTGGCGGAGTTCCAGGGCTCTTCGCTGAGCGCAGGGGAGGGTGCGCTCCTTGATGAAGCCATAAGCTATCGGCGACGCGGCATTGAACCGGACGTCATTCTCAAGATGCCAGAGGAGTGCGCGCTGAAGCAGTCGGTCCCTTACGGTCGGGATCGCGAGAATGCGGTACTGTCCGGACGACTTTTTCATCCGGGCCAGGCGAAGCTTCTTGAAGCGGTAGGTGCCCGTACGCACGTCCTCGCGGATGCGGCGGATTTCGTCGGCAAGTTCGCTGGCGAACCGCTCGGCGCGGACACCATCGACCCCTGGGGCTCCAGGGTCCGATTTGGAGTCGCGACTCTCTCTCCAGGCCCATCGCAACCCGTCAGCCGATAACGCCGCTGGTAATCGCATCAGGCCAGTCCTCCCCGACGTCCAGGCCGCAGGCCCTCGGGGACAGTTTGGCAGTGCGATCCAAACCCTGGCGCATCGAGCGACGCCGGATGTGAACCGGTCTCCCCGCCGCCTGCCACGCCGTGGGCGCAACCAGCCAAGGGAGGTGAAACGAGGCGACGATCGATCTCCGCACGGATCCGTAGGTCCGCTGAGAAATCGGTCGTGCTCCCCGCCGCCAGAATGGTGGCGAGAAACCCCGCGATTGCAACCCGCCCTAAGCGTCTCGCGTCAAGAACAAAACATGAACGCGCCGCAATCTCAGCGCGGAAAGCGTCCTCGCCGGGCATCCCTTGGTCATTTGAGCTGATGGCCCGGGCCTGGATGAGCCTTCCGAGCATCTCGCTTCCTCCTTTCGTGTGCGATCCAAACCCTGGCGCATCGAGCGACGCCGGATGTGAACCGGTCTCCCCGCCGCCTGCCACGCCGTGGGCGCAACCAGCCAAGGGAGGTGAAACGAGGCGACGAAGGGTCCTGGCGAACGGAAACAAGCCGGGCCTATGCACCAGCTAGACTGAGTCGCCGCCTCCGGCCAAGCTGGTTTAAGAAAAGATTACCGGCGCGGCCTTCGCGCCCGAAAATTGGTGTCGGGGAAGGGTGTGGAGCCCTAGGTCTTGCGCTTGTCGCGCTGCCCGTAAATCGTCCCACCCTCGCTGGGAGGGCTAAATGGGATCGGAAATTCTGAAGGGTCTCAAGGAGTGGTCGGGATTGCTCGCCTTCATCACCGCGATTTTCGCGGCGGGTGTGAGTTGGGCTGCGCTCAAGGGAACAGTGGCCTCTCTGCAGGCCGGGATCGACAAGCTGGAGAAGACTGTGGGCGCTTCAGATGCAGCCCTCGTCAACCAGTGCATCGTCCTGAGCCGGGCTGTGGCAGCCTCGGGCGCGGTAGGTCTCAGTTCAGCCGATGCCGATAGCGCAATGCTGCGGCTTGGCTGCGACCACCTGCGCAAGTGATGCATTGGCTGCGTGTAGCCTCGAATGCGGCGCAGAATGCCACTGTCTGTGGTGACTTACTCGGCGAAAGGGCCGGCGAGGCATTAGCCTCGCCGGTAAGAGATCGGAACGCACGACCGCCGAACCCCGGCAGTCAACAAGCCCGCCATAGCCTCAGCTGCGGCCATTTGGAAGCTCAGTCGGCCGCTCCGGAGATAAATGTCGTTCAATACACTGGGTGAAATCTGGAAGGAGTCACGCCCGAGGGTGACGCCTGCACAACTTTCGGCGCATGGATGGCGCCATGTTGCGTGGCAATGATCAAGTGTGCGGTGGATTTCTTGGGGATAGAATTTTTCCACCGCACAGTCGCTGGCCAAATTCAGTTTGAAAATCCGAGAGTAGCGGAGAGTGCCAATTTGCAACATTCTGTGGATACTTAACCAACAGCACAATGCACCGCACAGACCTTGGCTTTTTCACAAAGCCCCAGAGCCAAGGTTGGGGTGTTTTCCGTGTGTTATCAAGTGTTTGCATGGCGGCCCGGGAGGGACTCGAACCCCCGACCTTGGCTTTAGGAAAGCCCTGCTCTATCCGGCTGAGCTACCGGGCCATGCTCGCGAAACCAGCGACTTAAAGAATCCACCGCCGGGACTGTTCGGAAAGCGCGACCCCGCAGCCGGATTTCGGCGCACGAGATGCCATGGGGAGACGGAGAAGGGAAGGGCGCCGATGCAGAGCTTCGGCTGGCGCAAGGGAATGATTTTCGTTCTTTACGGGCGGATTCTCAGCGGTCTAGGAGTGGTCGCGACCGGAGATCGGAATGTCTCTCAAGATGCCGCCGCCAGACGGCCGCGTTCTGGCCCGCCGGGCGGAGATCGCCCGGGCGCTCGCCGCCATCGTGCCGGACGGGGTGATCCAGGACCTGGACGCCCTGCGCGTCTATGAGTCCGACGGCCTCACCGCCTATCGCCAACCGCCCATGCTGGCGGTCCTGCCTCGCACCACCGATCAGGTGTCGCGGATTCTCGCCTACTGCCATCGCGAGGGGGTGAAGGTCGTGCCCCGCGGCTCCGGCACCTCGCTCTCGGGCGGGGCGCTCCCCTTGGAGGACGCGGTGCTGCTCGGAATGGCGCGCTTCAACCGCGTGCTGGAGGTCGACTACGCCGAGCGGCTGGCGGTGGTGCAGCCGGGCGTCACCAACCTGGCGGTGACCAAGGCGGTGGAAGGGCGGGGCTTCTACTATGCGCCCGATCCCTCCAGCCAGATCGCCTGCTCCATTGGCGGCAACGTGGCGGAGAACTCCGGCGGGGTGCACTGCCTCAAGTACGGCTTGACCACCAACAATGTGCTGGGCGTCGAGATGGTGCTGATGGACGGCCAGGTGGTGCGCCTGGGCGGCCGCACCCTGGATGCGCCCGGCCTCGATCTTCTGGGGGTGGTGGTGGGCTCGGAGGGCCTGCTGGGCGTGGTCACCGAGGTGACCGTGCGCATCCTGCCCAAGCCCGAGACCGCGCGCGCCGTGCTGATCGGCTTCCCCAGTGTGGAGGCCGCAGGCCAGACCGTGGCCGAGGTGATCGCAGCGGGGATCATTCCCGCCGGCATGGAGATGATGGACCGGCCGGCCATCCACGCGGCCGAGGCCTTCGTCGAGGCGGGCTACCCGCTCGACGTGGAGGCCCTGCTGATCGTTGAGCTCGACGGCCCGGCCGCCGAATGCGACCACCTGACGGCGGAGGTCGAGGCCATCGGCCGGCGCAACGGCTCGACCACCTGCCGGGCCTCGACCAGCGAGGCGGAGCGGCTGAAGTTCTGGGCCGGCCGCAAGGCCGCCTTCCCGGCGGTGGGCCGCATCTCGCCGGACTACTACTGCATGGACGGCACCATCCCGCGTCGACGCTTGCCGGAGGTGCTGCAGAGGATGGAGGCCCTTTCCGAAATCCACGGGCTCAAGGTCGCCAATGTCTTCCACGCCGGTGACGGCAACCTGCACCCCCTGATCCTCTATGACGCCGACCGCGAGGGGGAACTCGAGCGGGCCGAGGCCTTCGGCGCCGACATCCTGCGCCTTTGCGTGGAGGTGGGCGGGGTGCTGACGGGCGAGCACGGGGTCGGCGTCGAGAAGCGCGACCTGATGGGCGTGATGTTCACCGAGACCGACCTGAAGCATCAGCAGAGGGTCAAGTGCGCCTTCGACCCGGAGCTGCTGCTCAATCCCGGCAAGGTGTTCCCGGTGCTGCACCGCTGCGCCGAGCTCGGCCGCATGCATGTCCATCGCGGCCAGACCGCCTTCCCCGACCTGCCGCGGTTCTGATGCGCCCGAGCACGACCGAGGACCTGGCGCAGATCGTCGCCGACGCAGCGTCGTCGGGCCGCAAGCTGGAGATCGTGGGCGGCGGCGCCCAGGCCGAGGTCGGCGCGCCGCGCCAGGCCGAGCGCCTCGACATGACCGGCTTTTCCGGCGTCATCGACTACGATCCGGCCGAGCTGGTGCTGACGGCCGGCGCGGGGACGCCGCTCGCCCAAATCCAGGCCCTGGTCGCCGCGAACAACCAGATGCTGGCCTTCGAGCCGCATGGCGCGCCAGGCGCCACCATCGGGGGCGTGGTGGCAGCCGGCGTCTCGGGCTCGCGGCGCGTGTCGCGCGGCGCGGTCCGCGATCACCTGCTGGGCTTCAAAGCGGTGTCCGGGCGGGGCGAGGCGTTCGTGGGCGGGGCCAAGGTGGTCAAGAACGTCACCGGCTACGACCTGCCCAAGCTCGCGGCGGGCAGCTGGGGGCGGCTGTTCGCCATGACCGAGGTGACGCTCAAGGTCCTGCCCAAACCGGAAACGGCGATCACCCTGGCGGCCGACGGGCTCGACCCGGCCGCCGCCGTCGCCCTGATGTCCAAAGCCCTGGCCTCCCAGGCCGAGGTTGCGGCGGCCGGCCATGGCGAGGGGCTGACCGCCCTGCGCCTGGAAGGGTTCGGCCCCTCGGTGGCGGCGCGTAAGGCTCTGCTGGAGGCGATGGCGCCCTTGAGGATGTTGCCGGAGGCGGAGGCGGGCGCCTTCTGGTCGGCCCTCCAGGCGCCCCTGCCGGACGCGCCGGCGCTGTGGCGGCTGGGCCTGCCGGCGACCGCGGCGCCCGCAGTCATGACGGCCGGGCTTGGCCCGTGCCTGGCGGATTGGGGCGGGGCGCGCGTGTGGCTGGCCTCCGAAGACGCCGGCGCCGTGCGCGCGGCGGCCGAGGCGGCGGCGGGGCATGCCATGCTGGTTCGGGCGCCCGAGGCGATGCGGAGGGCGGTTCCGGCCCTGCATCCGCAGCCGGCGCCGCTCCGGGCGCTGGAGGAGCGGGTGCGCCGGACCTTCGATCCGGCCGCGGTGTTCGAGACGGGACGGTTCCAGGATGCAGACTAGGTTCACCCCCGAGAGCCTGGCCGATCCGGACATGGCCGCGTCCCAGGCGGTGATCCGCAAGTGCGTGCACTGCGGCTTCTGCACCGCCACCTGTCCGACCTATGTCCTGCTCGGCGACGAGCTCGACAGCCCCCGAGGCCGCATCTACCTGATGAAACAGATGCTGGAGGAGGCGCGCGCCCCCACGCCCGAGGTGGTCAAGCATATCGACCGCTGCCTCTCCTGTCTGTCGTGCATGACCACTTGCCCCTCCGACGTGAACTACATGCATCTGGTCGACCATGCGCGGGCCTATGTCGAAGACCATTACCGGCGACCGCTGGCACAGCGGCTGATCCGCTGGCTGCTGGCAAAGGTGCTGCCCTATCCGAAGCGCTTCCGCGCCGCCCTGGCCCTGGCCCGGCTGGCCCGACCTGTCAGGCCGTTGTTCGGACAGGGATCGCTTGGGGCCATGCTGGCCTTGGCCGCCAAGACCGCGCCGGGCCGGGCTCCCGCGCGGCCGCCGCGACTTCCCGAGCACAAGGGACGGGTGGTGCTGCTCCAGGGCTGCGCCGAGCCGGTGCTGCAGCCCGCCTATCAGGCGGCGGCGATCCGCCTTCTCGTCCGCGCGGGCTATGAGGTGGCGAGGGCGAAGGGGGAGGGGTGCTGCGGGGCCCTGGTCCACCACATGGGGCGCAAGACGGAGGCCCTGGATTTCGCCCGCCGCAACGTCGACGCCTGGACGGCGGAGATCGAAGGCGAGGGGATCGCGGCCATCCTAGTCACCGCCTCCGGATGCGGGACGACGATCAAGGACTACGGCTTCCTGCTGCGCGAGGATCCGGCCTATGCGGCCAAGGCGGCCCGGGTCTCCGCCCTGGCCAAGGACGTAAGCGAGTTTTTGACGCAGATCGAGTTGCCGCCGGCGAAGCTCGATCAGCCCGTGACGGTGGCCTACCACCCGGCCTGCTCCCTGCAGCACGGCCAAAGGGTTACGCAAGAGCCCCAGCGCCTGTTGACCGCCGCGGGTTTCCGCGTGCGCCTGCCGGAGGACGCCCACCTCTGTTGCGGCTCGGCGGGGGTCTACAACATCCTGCAGCCCGAGATCGCCGGCCAGCTCGGCGAGCGCAAGGCCAGGACGCTCGAGCAGCTCGAAGCGGATGTCATCGCCACCGGCAACGTCGGCTGCGCGAGCCAGATCGCCCTGCGGACCAAGGTTCCGCTGGTCCACACGGTGGAACTTCTCGACTGGGCCCATGGGGGCCCGCCGCCGCCCGCTCTTTCCTTACCTCGCCCTTAGGAGTCCCGATGTCGTTCATCACCGTCGATCAAGCCAACGCCATCATCGCCGGAGCCGTCGCCAAGGGGCGCGAGTTGGGGCTGAAGCCGCTCACCGTCGCCGTGGTCGATGCGGGAGGATCGCTCATCTGCTTCCAGCGCAGCGATGGCGCCCCGCCCCTCCGTCCAGCGGTCGCCATCGGCAAGGCGGCCGGCGCCGCCGGCTTCGGCGTCTCCTCCCGCCGGCTTGGCGAAATGGCTGTGGAGCGTCCCCACTTCGTCGGAGGCATCGGCCACGTGGCGCCGCACGGCCTGATCCCGGTAGCGGGCGGGGTGAATGTGGTCGACGCCGCAGGCGCCATCCTTGGCGCGGTCGGAGTTTCCGGGGACACCTCGGACAACGACGAGATCGCCGCCCTGGCCGGCATCGCCGCCGCCGGGCTGCGGGCGCAGGGGTAATCCGCAGACGGCATAGGATCGACAAGGCCGCAATCAGGGCGGACGACGCCCTGGCGGGGTTCGTCTAGCACCAGGCCCTTCCCGGGGACGGGCGGGGGCGGATGGAAGCTCAACCTCAGGGACCCATTTCGGGGTTTTTTTGCAAAAAATTCCACCTATAAGCGCAGAATCTCGCTTCATTCGCGAGGATGGGAGAGGACCTCCATAATCTGGCGGCGGCCAACTACCCGCGGATCGCCGCCGAACTGATCGGGCCGTTGCTCGACTTCGTGCGGACCTCGCGCGAGGTCTGTCGCGGCGACCTCGACAAGGCCATCGTCATGATGGCGATCGGCCTTCGCACCACGCGCCACCGGGATTTCGCCATGAGCTCGCCGGCGGAGCTGGGCAGCGGCCAGCTGGCGATCCTGCCGGGCTTCGGCAGCTTCGCCCAGGCCATTGCGCTCAGTCTCGGCATGCCCAAGGAAACCGTGCGCCGCAAGGTCAGCGACATGGTCTCCGCAGGCTGGCTCGTCCGCCGGGAGCGGCGGCTTTACGTCACCGGCAAGGCCTACCAGGACTTCGCGGCCTCGCGGGCCCAACTCCTGCGGCTGGCGACGACCTACCACCAGATCATCTCCGAGATTGCGGCGGAGTCGAAGCCGAAGGCCTGAATCGTCGGCGGGGGTGTGGCCAACGAAAAACGCCCGGCGTGGGCCGGGCGTGTTCCGAGCAAACCTCAGCCTTGAAGTCAGGCGGCCTCGGCCGCCGTCTTCACCAGAGACTTGTTGAGCATGGTGATCGCCGCGTCGCGGTCGATGCGCTCGATCGCGGCCACTTCGCGGGCCATGCGGTCCAGCGCCGATTCGTAGAGTTGGCGCTCAGAGTAGGACTGCTCGGGCTGGTTTTCGGCCCGGTGCAGGTCGCGAACCACCTCGGCGATGGAGATCAGGTCGCCGGAGTTGATCTTGGCCTCGTATTCCTGGGCCCGGCGCGACCACATGGTGCGCTTCACCCGGGCGCGGCCCTTGAGCGTGGTCAGCGCCTTGGACACCACGTCGCTCTCGGCCAGCGGACGCAGGCCGGCGGTGCGCGCCCTGGCGGTCGGCACGCGCAGCGTCATCTTCTCGTGGTCAAAGGTGATCACATAGACTTCCAGCTTGAGGCCGGCCACTTCCTGGGTCTCGATCCCCTGCACCTGGCCCACGCCGTGCGCGGGATAGACGACGTGATCGCCAACCGAGAAATGCAGACCGTTCTTGCTCATCGAGACACCCTTCCAAAATCTGTTCCCCGGTCCGCTGGCGCGCGCGTATCGCGACGAAACCACCCTCCGCAAAAAGGGCGGCGCGGCCGGTTATCACTGACGGGAAATTCGACCTCTTGAGATACCCTCGCCTGTCCTAGGCTCTGGAGCCTTGGAGCGGCTGTGCTTCTTCAGGAAGACGCGCAGGGCCAGACCCTGATCGCCACGTCACGGGGAACCCTAGCACAAAGTGCTGCGGAATGAAAGATTTGCCGCAGCGCGCCGTCACGGTTGCGCTGCAACGCGGTGACGGTCAGGAGCCGCGGCCGGGCTTCTCGGAGAAATACTTCTCGAATTTGCCGGTGTCGCGCTCGTAGTCCTCGCGGTCCGCCGGGGGCTCTCCCTTGACCGTGATGTTCGGCCAGACTTTCGAATACTCAGTATTGATCCGCAGCCACTTGCCGTCGGCGTCGTCTTCGGTGTCCGGCTTGATCGCGTCGACTGGACATTCCGGCTCGCAAACCCCGCAATCGATGCACTCGTCGGGATTGATCGCCAAGAAGTTCTCGCCTTCGTAGAAGCAGTCCACCGGGCACACTTCGACACAGTCCATGAACTTACATTTGATGCACGGATCCATCACGATGTAGGTCATGGGGCGCTCGTTTCACTCCGCCGCGGACGCAAGGCGGGGGGTTTTCACGGCCAGGGCGCGGCTTGTCAATGGCCCCTCCGTTCGCAGGGCTATGCTTAAGCTTCCAGATCGGAATAGAGGGTTCTCGCTTCGCTGGCGGGGCCGCGTCGTTCGCCAAGCGCCTCGATCTTGACCGCGACCAGGCGCCCGCCGAGCGCAAACACCAGGTGGTCGCCGGGCTTCACCACGCGCGAGGGTTTGTCGAGCCGCGATTCCATTCCAGTGCGGGTCAGTCGGACGCGTCCGTCTTCGAGGAATCGGGCGGCCATGGCGCGGGTCTTGAAGAAACGCGCCCGCCACAGCCAGACGTCCGCGCGACAGGCGTCTTCGAGGCCGCGGTCCCCCGTCAAACGGCCGTCGCCGTGTTGCGGCGCCGGCGGGGGCGCTTGCGGGGCGGTCGCCTCGCGGCTTCCGAAGGTTGCAGCGCGGCCAGGGCGGCGAAGGGCGAGTGGGCGCGGGGCGCGGCGGGCTCGGCGGCGTCGCTGCGCACGCCCCGCCGGCGCCAGGCGACGGGCTCGCCGGATGTCGCCTTGCGCGTGGGGATGAAGCCCAAGCCGCGCAGGATCTCTTCGGCCTCGGCGGCGCTCCAGCCCAGGGCCTCGCGCGCCTGGTCGGACAGGAGGACCCCGCCGCCTTGCTTGGGTCCGGCGCGCAGGAGCTCGTCGAGCTGTTCGAGGCTTTCGATGGGCGCCGCGCACCGCCCAACGGCGCGCAGACCGTAAGCCGACAGGGCGCGGGCGGAGGGGCGCGGCTGAGGCAGCAGGCTGGGCTTGTCGACGGGCGGCCGCCAGTCCGGCGTCTCGCGCGCGGCGAGCGCCTGGGTCAGGACCCGCGCCTCGGGCTTCAGCACGCCGGGCGCCCAGATCGAGAAGGCGCCGATGCGAACGCCCAGGCCCCGCAACGCCCGCCGCTCGACCTGCGAGAGCGCCCGGACGTCGCCCTGGACCTCCGAACGGTCCAGGGTCCCGCCAGCCTCGATCAGCCGGTAGGCGACACCGCGGGCCAGGCCCTTGATCCGTCCCTCGGCAACGGCGGCCTCAAGCCGACGCAGCGGCGCCAGCCGCCGTACGGCCTCGCTCGCGACGAAGGCCTCCAGCCGGCGGACGGCGCGCTGTCGAGCGTGTTCGGGGCCCAGCTCGCCGAACAGCCGCACGCGGGGCGCGAAAAGTTCTCCGCCGGTGAGCGCCCCCGCGGCTTCGCCACGCCACAGCACCACCCCGTCCGGCGTCAGGGCGAAGCCCTCGTCCGGCTCGGCGGCCAGCTTGCCGAGGCGCCGTGCGATCTCTGGTCCCACGGCGTGCGTCGCCGCCGCCCGAAGCGCCTTGGATTCCAGCACCGAGCCGCCTTGGGCCGGTTCGAACTGCACGCCCTTCAACCGGCCGACGAAGTGGCCCTCCACGGTGACGGTTCCGTCCGCGGCCAGGCCGGCCAGCATGTCTTCGCGCACCCGGAGGCCACGCATCAGGGCGCTGGTCCGCCGGTCGACGAAGCGCGCCATCAGCTTCTCGTGCAGGGTGTCGGAAAGCCGGTCCTCCAGCCCGCGCGTCCGCCCCTGCCAGCCCGCGGCGTCGACCAGCCAGTCCGGCCGGTTGGCGACATAGGCCAGGGTGCGAACGCCGGCCAGTCGCGCGGCCAGGGCGTCGATATCGCCATCCGTGCGGTCGAGGTGGGCGTACTGCCGCGCGATCCAGTCCTCGGGCACCCGGCCCGGTCGGCCCGTCAGGTGGAGGAAGAAATCCTTGACCAGCCGCACGTGCTCCTCGGCCGCCACCTTGCGGAAATCTGGCGTCTGGCAGGCGTCCCACAGGCGCAGCAGGCCGGCGCGGTCGCGCGCGCGGTCGGCCACGTCCGGATCGGCCGCCAGTTGGCGAAGCGTCGCCTCGTCCAGCGCCTCGGCCGCCAGCCTCAGCCCCTCGCGCTCGGGTGCCTGGGCGAGCGACCGCATCAGGCCCCCGAGCGAGCTGAAGTCGAGCTTGGAGTTGCGCCATTCGGCGGCCAGCACGGGCTGGAAACGATGCGCCTCCACCGCCTCGACCAGGTCCGGGTCCATGTCGTCGGCTTCCCCCGTGACGCCGAAGGTCCCGTCCTTCTGGAAACGCCCCGCGCGGCCGGCGATCTGGCCTACCTCCTGCGGCTGCAGGTAGCGGGTGCGCCTGCCGTCGAACTTGCGCAGTCCGGCGAAGGCTACATGGTCGACGTCCATGTTGAGGCCCATGCCGATGGCGTCGGTGGCCACCAGGAAATCGACCTCGCCGGACTGGTAGAGCGCCACCTGGGCGTTGCGGGTTCGCGGGCTGAGCGAGCCCATGACCACCGCCGCCCCGCCACGTTGCCGGCGGATCAGCTCGGCGATGGCGTAGACCTGGTCGGCGGAGAAGGCCACCACGGCCGTCCGCCGGGGCAGCCGCGTGAGCTTCTTGGGCCCGGCGTAGGTGAGCCTGGAGAGCCGTTCGCGGCCGACGATCTCGGCGTGCGGCAGCAGCCGACGCACCAGCGGGGCCATGGTTCCCGCGCCCAGCAGCATCGTCTCGCGCGTGCCGCGCGCGTGCATCAGGCGATGGGTGAAGACGTGTCCGCGCTCAGGGTCGGCGCAGAGCTGGATCTCGTCGATCGCCAGGAACTCCACCTCGCGGGAGAGGGGCATGGCCTCGACCGTGCAGACGAAATAGACCGCGCGCGGCGGGACGATCTTCTCCTCGCCGGTGATCAGCGCCACCGCATGCGCGCCGCGCTGCTTGACGATGCGGTCGTAGATTTCTCGGGCCAGCAGCCGAAGCGGCAGGCCGATCATGCCTGAGGCGTGCCCCAGCATCCGCTCCACCGCCAGGTGCGTCTTGCCGGTGTTGGTGGGGCCGAGCACCGCCACCAGGCGGGACGGCCCCAAGCCGGAGGGGCGGTCGCTCATGACATGAACATGGGACCGCGAAGGGAGTCGGACAAGCGCGCCCGCGGGCCGGCGGGGAGGGGGTCCAAAAGGTTACGCTCCGTGGCTGCCTCTGCCCATTTGAAGGCGCCCGCCGGCCAGCGGTTCCCCGAAGGTGCGCCGTCGCGCTCTGACCTTTCGTGCTCTTCGTGTCTTTCGTGGTTCGCTCTACCGCGCCTTGTCCATCAGGCCCGCGAACCTTTCGAACAGATAGAGGCTGTCGGTCGGGCCCGGAGAGGCTTCCGGGTGGTGCTGGACGGAGAAGACCGGGCGATCCTTGAGGGCGATGCCGGCGTTGGTGCCGTCGAACAGGGAGACGTGGGTCTCCACCACCGGTTCGGGCAGGCTCGCGCGGTCGACGGTGAAGCCGTGGTTCATGGAGACGATCTCCACCTTGCCGGTGGTCAGGTCCTTCACCGGGTGGTTCGCGCCGTGGTGGCCTTGCTCCATCTTCACCGTCTTGGCCCCCAGCGCCAGCGACAGCATCTGGTGGCCGAGGCAGATGCCGAACACCGGCGTGCCGCTCTCCACCAGCTTGCGGATCTCGGGCACGGCGTAGGCGCCGGTGGCGGCCGGGTCGCCCGGCCCGTTCGACAGCAGCACGCCGTCGGGCTTGCGGGCCAAAACCTCTTCGGCGGTGGTGGAGGCCGGCACCACCGTGGCTCGCGCCCCCACCGAGGTCAGGGCGCGCAGGATGTTGCGCTTCACCCCGTAGTCCAGGACCACCACCTCGTACTTGGGCGGATCGCCCGGGCGGGCGTAGCCCTGGCCCCAGGCCCAGAGGCCTTCGTCATAAACGAAGGGCTGCAGGCACGAGGCGTCCTTGGCGAGGTCCAGGCCGACCAAGCCGGTCCAGGCCCGCGCCTTGGCCGTCAGCGCCTCCAGGTCGAAGACGCCGTCGGGCGAATGCGCGATCACAGCATGCGGCATGCCATGCTCGCGGATGCGCCGGGTCAGGGCGCGGGTGTCCACGCCCGCCAGGCCCACGACGCCGCGCCGTTGCATCCAGGTCGCGAGATCGGCCTCGGCGCGCCAGTTGGCCGGCGGCGTCGGCAGGTCGCGGAACACCGCGCCGCGCGCGGCGGTCTCGGCGGCGCCGGAAATCTGCTCGATGTCCTCGACGTTGGTCCCGACGTTGCCCACGTGCGGGAAGGTGAAGGCCACGATCTGGGCCATGTAGGAGGGGTCGGTCAGGATCTCCTGATAGCCGGTCATGGCGGTGTTGAAGCAAACCTCGCCCACCGCCTCGCCGACCGCGCCCACCCCCACGCCTTGCAGGATAGAGCCGTCGGCCAACGCCAGCACGCCGGTGACGCCGGGCAGAAGATCGCGGCTCATGGCAGGCTCCCTGAAGTCGGACGGACGGTCGCAAAAAAGCGGGCCGGGGTGAACCCCCGCCCGCTCCGCAAACGGCCGCGTAGGTAGTGGCTCCGGCGGGCAGGGTCAATGCGGCGCGAAGCGTCTCGCGGCGGAGGCCTAGTCGAAGGTCCGGCCGCGACGGACGGGCGAGAGGGCGCGGCGCACCTGTCCGGCCCAGCGGCGCACCGCGGCCAACAGGGCCGTGGCCATCACCACGGCGAACACCATCAGCCAGAACAGCTCGCCCGTGCGACCTTGCGCGTGCTCCCGCGCCTCGTCAGCCGAGCGTCCGCCAAGGATCGCCCCGACCCCCAGCCACTCCAGGACGGCGATCGCCGCGAGGGTGACAAGGAGAGCGCCTCCGACCCTTAGCCACATGGTCATGACCGCCATCCTCCCGGTTACGCCGGAGCCGACAAACGCTCCGCAGCATCACGCCGCCTGGGGTCCAGGTCAAACGCCCAAGCTATTGCAGCCTTGCCCTCGGGGCGCATTGGCGAGGCGAAGGCCGGCGGCTAAGACATATCACGTCTGTCGCCGCGAGAATCCGGCGCCGGGCAGGAGCGGGCGGGACGGTGCGGTTCGACGAGCGTTTCCTCGACGAGATCAAATCGCGGCTGCGCCCTTCCGACGTGATCGGCCGGACGGTGAAGCTGCGCAAGCAGGGCCGCGAGTACGTCGGCCTCTCGCCCTTCACCAAGGAGCGGACGCCCTCCTTCTTCGTCAACGACGACAAGGGGCAGTTTTTCGACTTCTCGTCCGGCAAGACCGGCGACCTCATCACCTTCCTGCAGGAAACCGAGCGGCTCTCCTTCGCCGAGGCGGTCGAGCGGTTGGCGGCGGAGGCCGGCGTCCCCCTGCCTGCGGTCGACCCCCGCGCCGCCGAGCAGGAGAAGAAGCGCCAGGGGCTCGCCGACTGGCTGGAGCTGGCGGCCAACTGGTTCGAGGGAGAGCTTCGGCGGCCGGCGGGGCGGGAGGCGCGCGCCTACCTCGAACGGCGTGGCCTGCCCGAGGCCGAATGGTCGAGGTTCCGGCTCGGGTTCGCGCCGTCCGGGCGCACGGCGCTGAAGGACTATCTGATCGCCAAGGGGGCGACGCCGTCGGCGCTTGTCGAGACGGGGCTGCTGATCGCGCCGGAGGACGGCGGGGCGCCCTACGACCGCTTCCGCGACCGCATCATCTTCCCCATCGCCGACCCGCGCGGGCGAATCGTCTCCTTCGGCGGCCGGGCGATGGACCCCCAGGCCCGGGCCAAATACCTCAACGGGCCCGAGACCGTGGTCTTCCACAAGGGCGCGAACCTCTATGGCCTGGCCGACTCTCGCAAGATGCTGGCGGCGGCTCCGGCGGGTGAAGCTCCGTCCCTGACCGTCGTCGAGGGCTACATGGACGTCATCGCCTGCCAACGCGCCGGCGTGCCGGCGGTGGCCGCCATGGGGACGGCGCTCGGCGAGGAGCAGATGGAGCTGCTGTGGCGCCATCATCCCGAGCCCACGCTCTGCTTCGACGGCGACCGCGCCGGCCGCCAGGCGGCGTCGCGGGTGATCGACCGGGCGTTGCCGCTGCTGCGCGCCGGGCGAAGCTTCAAGTTCGCCATCGTCGAAGGCGGCAAGGACCCCGACGAGGTGCTGCGCGAGCAGGGCCCCGCGGCGCTGAAGACGCAGCTCGCCCAGACCACGCCGTTCGTCGAGGCCCTGTTCGTGCGGGAGCGCGAGCTGGAGCCGTTGGACACCCCCGAGCGGCGCGCAGGCTTCAAGCGGCGGCTGAGGGAGGCGGCGGCCCAAATTGGCGACAAGGACCTGCAACAGGCCTATCGCGACGAGCTGTTGCAGCGCTTCGACGCCCTGTTCGCCGCCGCCAGGCCGCAGCCGTGGGGCGAATCGGAGGGGCGCGGAGGGTTCCGGCGGCGCCGCGACGCCTACGTCCTGCCCTCGACGCCCGAGGGCAAGGCTGCGGCAAAACGCCTCGCCCTCACGCTCGACGCCCGCGCCGCGGTGCTGGCCTGGGTGGCGGTCGAGGATCCGGCCGTGCTCGACGGGCATCTGGAGGACAGTTTCGCCGCAACCGGCTTCGGCGAGCCTGTCCTGACCGAATTCGTTCGCGAAATCATCCATCTGCGCTTGGAGTCGGAACACCTTGACACCGACAGCCTGCGACGCCATCTGGCCTCGTGCGGATTTAGCGCGCTTTTGACAGACATCGATCGGGCCGCCGCGA
>Ga0068859_100001090_pt1 | contig 27692 bp, 17 predicted proteins | sample KBSSwiS22_FD_66585 | JGI IMG/M metagenome (GOLD analysis project Ga0068859, IMG submission 66585) | Switchgrass rhizosphere microbial communities from Kellogg Biological Station, Michigan, USA - KBS Switchgrass S2-2 | ecosystem: Host-associated > Plants > Roots > Rhizosphere > Soil ...
GGTACTTATAAGGTACTGCAACAATTAAATACACAATGCCCATTCTATTCCACTGATTCTGTAACGCTTCTTTTTGATAGTATTTGTAAAGTACTGGATGTTAATATTCTTAATTTTACTGCTAAAAAACAGGCTGGCGATGCAGTATTGCAATGGGAAGTTTCTAATAATAAAGAAGCCGCAAGTTATAGTATTGAATACAGCTTTGATGGCAGTAATTTTTTACAGCTTGCTACAGTGCCTGCAAATAAAAATGACGACCAGGCCAATTACGCTTTCAGCTACCCGCTTTCAGCAAATAATACTGGTGTTATTTATTACAGGATTAAAGTAACTGGCAAAGATGGCAGAACTAAATACAGTGCTATAGTTGCGTTACAAAATACAATTACCACCAGCCGGAATGGAACCATATATCCCAATCCAACAAGGGGAGATCTGTGGCTTTTGGCAAATGTACCTGCAAAGGAACCTGCTGAAGTATACATATGGGATGCACAGGGAAAGATGGTGACGAGTGCAAAGATCAATTTAAACAGTGGAGAAAATCTTGTTAAGTTACCGTGGTTAGCTGGCGTATCACAAGGTGTTTACCTGGTAAAAATAAAATCAGAACATTGTGACATTACCAGTAAGGTGCTGGTTTTAAAATAATTTTACAATAAGAGAGACTTCCCCAACAGTGTTGTTGGAGAAGTCTCTCTTAATTAATTTGTTTTTTATTTAAGATCGCTGATCTTTTTATTTTGTGGATTTTTAAAAACAATTGTAATGGCAGTTGTGCCAGGTAGATTTTATATGCCCAATTAATACAGGAAGTTATTTATTCGGTGGAATGGGTTCGCCCTGGTGACAGGTTTTGCAATGTATCACGTTTAAATATTCAGGCTTTGTGTCTTTATCAAAATAGAAATAGTTTTTATTGACATCAATTACCATTCGCATCATTCCTCTTGCATTATCTTTCATCGGCTCTGCATCTGAAACATAATCAAGGAGGCTACTATCTGCCGCATTTTTTAAGGGCACGTGACAGAAATTACATTTTACCCCCAATGCAACCGTGTAAGATTGCATGATGCTATCCAGCTTTGTATCGCTTATATCCTTCGGTAGCACTTTAAGATTTCGTTCTGCATGATAAGGAAGTGCCATTCCAATTCCGGCAAAAGCACTTATCCCAATGGCAACAATAAGCATCCTGTTCTTTTTTCCCGCCAGGCAGGATTTCACTTCGTTCACCATTTTTTTACTTAATGATTAAAGATATAAAAAGAGCCATTCACTTTCAAGGAATGGCTCTTTTATAATGTAAGTGATATGTTAATTATACTTCAGACTGCTTCTCTTTTTTTGTTTCCTGCGCTTTTAAAACAAACCTGATCTTTTCGGTTTCTTTATCCAGCTCAGCAACTAAAATATCCCCGTTCTTCACACTCATGTTCAGTATCTCTTCTGCTAAAGGATCTTCAAGGTATTTTTGAATAGCCCTGTGCAGCGGCCTTGCACCAAATTGTGAGTCGTAGCCTTTATCAGCAATAAACTCTTTAGCTTCTGGTGTAAGTTCCATAGAGAATCCAAGATTGGTCAAACGTTTCAGCACACCTTTCATCAGGATGTCGATGATCTCGAAAATATTTTCTTTGGTTAATGAATTAAACACCACCACATCATCTATCCTGTTTAAAAACTCTGGGCTAAAAGTACGTTTCAACGCTTTTTCAATAACGGCTTTGTTATTTTCATCTGCATTATCCATACGGGTTGCAGTGGCAAAACCAACACCATCACCAAAATCTTTTAATTGCCTTGCACCGATATTTGAAGTCATGATGATCAGCGTATTCTTAAAATCAACTTTGCGGCCCATACCATCAGTTAATTGTCCGTCATCCAGCACCTGTAACAAAATATTGTAGATATCCGGATGCGCTTTTTCAATTTCATCCAACAAAATAACACAGTATGGTTTGCGTCTAACCCTTTCAGTAAGCTGACCGCCTTCTTCATAACCCACATAACCCGGAGGCGCACCAATTAAACGACTTACGGTGAATTTTTCCATGTATTCACTCATATCAATGCGTATCAGTGCATCTTCGCTGTCGAACATATGCCTTGCCAATGACCTTGCCAGCTCAGTTTTACCTACACCGGTAGGACCAAGGAATATAAATGTACCGATTGGTTTTTTAGGATCTTTCAATCCCACCCTGTTACGCTGAATGGCTTTAACCACTTTTGAAATAGCATCCTGCTGGCCCACAACTGCGCCCTTAAGATCATCGGCCATGCGGCGCAATTTCTCTGTTTCAGCCTGTACCATGCGTTTAACAGGTATACCCGTCATCATGTGTACTACTTCGGCAATATCTTCTTCTTCAATAGGAAAACGTTTGTGTTTGCTTTCTTCTTCCCAGTCGGTCTTTGCTTTTTCCAGGTCTTCCTGCAGGCGTTTTTCTGTATCCCTTAATGAAGCAGCTTCTTCAAAACGCTGGCTTTTCACCACTTTGTTTTTTTCCAGCTTGATGTCTTCAATCTTCTTTTCAAGCTCCAGTATTTCTGCAGGTACATTAATGTTCTTGATGTGTTTTCTTGCGCCTACTTCATCCAGTACGTCGATAGCTTTATCCGGCAATAACCTGTCGGTCATATACCTGTCGCTTAATTTTACGCAAGCGTCAATAGCTTCCTGGCTGTAAGTAACATTGTGGTAGTCTTCATACTTGCTCTTAATGTTATTCAGGATCTGTATGGTTTCTTCAACCGAAGGTTGTTCAACAATTACTTTTTGAAAACGACGGTCCAATGCACCATCTTTTTCAATGTGCATGCGGTATTCATCCAATGTGGAAGCGCCAATGCATTGTAATTCGCCTCTTGCCAAAGCAGGTTTAAAAATATTGCTGGCATCCAGGGAACCACTTGCTCCACCTGCGCCAACAATGGTATGTATCTCATCAATGAATAAGATCACATCCCTGTTCTTTTCCAGTTCATTCATGATAGCTTTCATCCTTTCTTCAAACTGGCCACGGTATTTGGTACCCGCAACTAATGCTGCAAGGTCTAAACTCACCACTCTTTTATCAAACAATACCCTGGAAACTTTACGCTGTACAATGCGCAATGCCAAACCTTCTACAATGGCTGTTTTACCCACACCCGGCTCGCCGATTAAAATGGGATTATTTTTTTTGCGGCGTGATAATATCTGCGATACCCTTTCAATTTCCACTTCCCTGCCCACGATAGGATCTAAGGAACCGCCTTCTGCAAGACGTGTAATGTCCCGTCCAAAATTATCCAGTACCGGAGTTTTTGTTTTAGGCGCATTAGCAGCTCCACCACGCTGGCCTTTTTGCTGGCCGTATTGTTTTCTTTCTTCGTCAAATTCTTCATCACCTTCGTCGCTAAATTCTGCTGAAGGCGGGTTGCTGGTTACAAAGCCCAGCTCATTTTTAAATACGTCATAGTCCACATCAAATTGATTAAGGATTTGCGTGGCTATATTTTCTTTGTTTTTTAAGATTGAAAGCATCAGGTGTTCACTTTCCACCAATGCACTTTTTTGTGCCTTGGCTTCCAGAACGGTAATGCGTATCACTTTTTCCGCCTGCTTGGTTAATGGAAGAGAATTGATATTAGCGATGTTTTTTCCAGTTTTATCCTTCACCGCCATCTCAATTTCTTTGCGTAATTCAAACAGGTCGATATTGAGGGATTTTAAAGTTTTTATAGCGGTATTCTCTCCATCACGGATCAATCCCAAAACCAAATGTTCTGTGCCTATAAAATCATTTCCCAATCTTAGTGCTTCCTCACGGCTGTAAGAGATAATTTCTTTTACTTGTGCCGAAAAATTGTTGTCCATTTGCTGATTGATTTAGCTTATACAATAATAACGATTATTTTGAAGATTCAGTTTAGTACAATGTCCAAATGTTAATATGTTAAAAAGTTAAAACAGTGTTTAACCTCCTTTTTTTGATGTCTAACTCTTTAACGAAAGAACCGTATTTAAATTTTCCTTTACTTTACAAAAAACAATTATACCCTAATCTTCAAGTTCCAAATGATTAATGTCAAAATAGATACCAAAGAAAAATTCACTGTTATTACGCCGCAGGAAATGGCGCTGGCTGCTAATATGACAGGGGATTTTAACGATTTGTTGCTTCCTTACCTGCAAAAAGACATTCCACACATCGTTTTAAATATGGCCCAGGTAAAGCAGGTAGATGAAGCAACCGGCAACTATTTGGCTGATATTCAACAACAATTTTACGAGAACAATTGTTCATTTGTAATTTGTAATTTGCAGGATGCCGTAGAAAATTTGCTGGATGAGCTGGAGTTGCTGGAGCTGATGAACGTAACACCTACGGAAAGTGAAGCCTGGGATATTGTACAAATGGAAGAGATTGAGAGAGAGCTTTTAGACGATAATGGATAATGAGTTAATGCATAATGGATAATTAAATACTGAATAATTTATTTAGCCAAAACCCTCTTTAATCTTAAGTTCTTGTACTATTAATCTTAAGTTCTTGTACTATAAGTAACTACAAACTGAAAACATTATCAATTATCAATTTTAAAATTATTCATTAACATAAATGCTGGCACTCATCATTTTAGGCAACAACTCTGCAATTCCTGCATTTGACAGGAACCCCACGGCCCAGGTATTACAAACCAATGATGAAAGCTACCTGATAGATTGCGGCGAAGGAACTCAAACACAGATAAAGCGGTATAAAGTTCGCAGCAGCAAGATCACCCGGATATTTATTTCGCACCTGCATGGCGATCATTACTATGGCCTGATCGGCTTGCTTACCAGCATGGGTTTACTCGGGCGTACACAGGACCTTCACCTGCATGCACCGGCACCATTGGACCAAATTTTACAACTGCAATTAAATGTGGCCAACACCACCCTGCCCTATAAATTACATTTTCATCCTTTAATTGCGGAAGGCATTATTGCTATTGATAAAAAGATGCAGGTGGAATGTTTTAAAACAAAACACCGTATTGAATGCTGGGGCTTTTTGTTCCGGGAGAAAAAAAATCCGAGGAAAGTAAATCCGGAACGGGCTGCCATCTATGAAATTCCTGCGGCATTTTATGAAAAGTTGCAGCAGGGTTATGATTATGTAAATAAGAAAGGTACCATTGTGCCCAATGATGAAGTGACCATTGCAGCCACAAAACCCAAGAGCTACGCTTTTTGTGCAGATACCATTTATGATGAAACCCTGGCTGAAAAAATTAAAGAAGTTGATCTTTTATACCACGAAGCCACTTACTTAAAAGACCTGCATGAAAGGGCTGCAAGCCGCTTCCACAGTACAACACACCAGGCAGCCAGCATTGCCAAACTGGGTAATGTAAAAAAATTATTGCTGGGTCATTTTTCTTCTAAATATGAATCGCTGGATGCTTTTTTGCCAGAGGCTTACGAGGTTTTTGAAAATACGGAGTTAGCGCTGGAGGGTGCTTGTTATAAGATTTGATTTGTAGGAACACCGCCTTTGGCGTGTTCTTTTGGAACATGCCAAAGGCATGTTTTTTAGAACACGCCACAGGCGGTGTTCCTACAGTTTTATCACGCTATTGTATCCATCTGCCATCATCCAAACATAAAATTCAGCAAACCATTTGCGCCAGGCTTGTTCATTATGCCGGCCTTCCGGATCAATTACTGTATAGATCATCGTATTAGAATTGCCGCCTAATTTTTCTGCAACTTCATTCATGTACTCTGCCATTTCTTCGCTTTCTTTTCCACCGCAATAAAAGAAAAATTTACTACTCACTTTGCGGCCAACTGAATCTGTCAGCTGGTTAATTTCCGGCGCCGTCCAGAATGCGGGAGAGAAAACACCAACTTTACCAAACACATCAGGATATTTTAATGCCGCATAATAGGAAATCAATCCACCCATGGATGAGCCTGCAATGATGGTATTTTCTTTAGATGACAGTGTACGGTACTTTTTATCAATAAAAGGTTTTAGTGTTTGTGTTACAAATTCAAGGTATTCATTTCCCTGCGGCGCAAATACTTTGGAACTGGTGGAATCCTTCAAAGTAAATTCATAAGGGTTGTATTCATTCATTCTTGTGTTACTGCCATTATCAATACCAATAACAATACAGGCCGGTTTTCCTTTTGCTATCAATGAATCCAGGCATTCATCCACGCCCCATTCATTACCAAAAGCGCTGATGCGTTCATCAAATAAATTTTGTCCATCGTGCAAATACATTACAGGATAATGTTTTTTTGTTTCATTATACCCCTGGGGTAAATAGATCCATATCCTTCGTGTTCTGTTTAGCTGAGGGATAAAAAATGCAGTGTCGAGTACGTGTACATTAGCACTTGCTGTATGTTGCTTAGGCACGGCATTATCATCCAGCCAGCCATCAATAGTATAACGGAGTACTGTATCCGAATACAGCGCTACCAGTTTATTGCTCACATCAAATCCTTTGGTTGTTGATTCTACCTTTCCCCAATCGCCTCTTGTAAATTTGAATTCATATTTTTTTGCAGGCAGGCCTTTTATTTCCACCACCAGTTTATCGTTTTCATTAAAAAAGCGATACTGGCTATCTCCCGGCTTCCAGTCATTAAAATTACCCGCAACAAAAACGCCATCTTCTTTATGGGCAGATGGCGTTGCAGTAATTTCTATTCGTAACGTGAATTGTGCAAATGAATACGCGGAGCAAAATAGCAAAAGGAATATGATGTAGATTCTGCTATTCATTTTTCTTGATGGTTACAATTTAAAATGATGTTTCTCCGGCGATATTTTTAAACTACTACGTAGTTTTTTGCCACTAATGGCAACTCAAAAATTCTTGCCAATAGCAAGAATGGGGCGAAAATTCTTTTCGCCGTACTTTATTTGAGATACGCCTTTACCTTTTGATGAATGCTTTCACTTAAGGGTACTACTGGTAAGCGCAACACGTTTTCAATAATTCCCAGTTCGTACAGCACAGCTTTTACGCCTGCAGGATTATTTTCTGCAAACAACAGATCGCAGCCTTCCAGGCATTTATAATGTAACGGTTGTGCAGCAGAAAAATTGCCTTTTAAACACTGGCGTATCATTTCACTAAAGTCTTTTGGGAAACAATTTGCAGCAACGCTGATGACGCCATCCATACCGCAGGCTATTAATGGTAGTGCAATATGATCATCGCCACTTACTACTAAAAAATCTTTGGGCCTGTCACGCAGTATGTGCATGCACTGCACCATATTGCCACTGGCTTCCTTCATGCCGGCAATATTTTTTTCTTTTGCCAAACGTAAAGTGGTTGCTGCGGTCATATTGCTCCCGGTTCTTCCGGGAACATTATAGAGTATCACCGGCTTTGGAGAAACGGCTGCCAGTGCTTTATAATGCTGGTAAATGCCTTCTTGTGAAGGTTTGTTATAGTAAGGACTGGCGCTTAGCACAGCAGTTGCTTTTTCTAAAGGATAGCTGGTTAAGTTTTCCATCACTTCTTTAGTATTGTTGCCGCCAATACCCACTACAACAGGCACACGGCCATTTACTTTTTCGTAAGTATAATTAATGATGTCCAACTTTTCCTTACTGGTTAATGTTGGGGTTTCGCCGGTGGTGCCCAGCGATATCAGATACTCCACACCGTTGTCAATATCAAAATCAATCAGTTTACCTAATGCATCAAAATCAACTTCGGTATTGGTTTTAAATGGTGTAACCAATGCCACACCCGTGCCTTGCAATTCGTTTCTCAAACTCATGTAATTAAAAAATTTGCGTAAAGTTATTATTATGCTTTGATATGATAAAAGAAAAATCCCCCTGATTTAAGAGGGGGACTTCAAGTATCACTAATTTAAAATGTTTTAGTTTTTACTGTTGTAAGCCATATCCTCTGCTTCTTTTAATATCTTTGAATGGATCAGGTAATTTTTATCGGGACCATAAATAAATAAGCAACTGCCGTTCTTTATCTTATTAATAATGTGCTTGTGCAATTTTACCGGTACAGCAGGGCAACCCCAGCTTCTTCCCAGATAACCCTGCGACTGTATCATATCCTCACTTACATAATCGGCTCCATGCATAACAATGGCACGATTGTCAGCGTTATCATTAAATCCTTTTTCCAAACCCTGCAGGTGCAGTGAATAGCCGTTTTTACCGGTATAAGTATTCAGGGTTTCATAAAAGCCCAGGCTGCTTTGATTACTTTCGGGGCGATTGGAAAATTGCTCTGCATATTCTTTGCCTGAATTTACCCCGTGCGCCACATAAGTATTAAACACTACTTTGTATTGATTAAGGTCAATCACAAACAATCTTTTTTTATAAGAAGGCAGGCTGAAATCCACAATGGAGATCACTTTATGGTTGGTTATTTTTCCTGCTTTTAAAAGATAATCGAAACCATGCATGGCACATTGAAAGGCTTGTTGAGACAAGCCCATCAAATTCAGCCTGAGGCTATCGTACATAGTTGACAAAGCGTTTGCAGGATTTATTGAAAGCGGATTATTATTTACAGGCAAAACTGCAGCTACTTCAATCTTTTTTTCTGCAGGTTTATTTTCTGTAACCGGTTTATTTTTTGCAAATACAAAAGGTACATGCAAGATGAAAATGAATATGGAGGAAAAGAAAAAATAAAATTTTTTGATGCTTAGATTTTTCATTGCTGACTAAGATTAAGATATTGGTTTAAAAAATTCACAAGCAGAACGCAAAAGTAAGCACAGACTTTGTTTTTAATTTGTTAACATACGAAAACTAATCCTGCAATTTTCCACATAAGGCCCGCCTGCAGTACATTCCAGCATGCGACTGATTGGGTTTATGAATCCCAGAGAACCAACATCTTATGAGCATATCGCAGCGGCCAAACTGCTCCCGGCCCGGCAAAGAAAAAGGGATTACTACCAGTAAACGGATTGGTAGTAATCCCTTGTTTGACTAAAAATCTAAAAATTTACCTGGCGGCTCTCCCCTTTATTATTTGTAATGGTGATGCCAGCCATTTTATCATTCACCTCTATAAACCTGGTTGATTGCGACAGGAAAGAACTACCATAATAAAATTCTTTTTTTTCTGTATTGCCGTTTTTATACTTGATTAATGCATACTGGTCGGTGAGGTTTACCGGTACCGTTTTTATTTTTCGTTGCAGTTCAAATAGCTTCAGTGCATCTCTGTACTGGCTGGCTGCTACCAGGTAGTTTCCTTTTGCTGATAATAATTTCACCAATGCCTTACCATCGCCCGGAATATAAATACCGCTTTGCAAAATGGAAAGCGGTGAAAAATTTCCTTTGCCATCACCTTTTAATAACAAACCATTGAGTGCATCAAACCTGCCGATAGAAACTTCCGTACCAAAATCATTACCATTGATCAGCACGTCTAAATTTCCATCGCCATCAAAATCATCTGTCACCATGCCGTTTAACGGAGCCACTTGTGCAGCATCGGGTAAAGGGATCATAGTAAACTTTCCATTACCATCATTTTGTAAGTAACAGGATTGAAGCATGGTAGCTTTTAAACGCTGCCCGTCTTTGCGCATAGGAGTTGTAAAAATTTCATCCATTGTTGCATTTGCAAAAGGAGCATAAGTGTTATACCTCTTTCTTAAAGAAGGAACTCTTTCTAATATATCATCGCGGCCATCAGCAGGAAATTCTTGTAATTTTTCTGCCTGATCAGTTAAAAAATAAGACAGCACAGGAACATAGCCCCCGGTATGATCAAAGTCGTTAGCAGTAACATAAACAGGATATTGTTCACTGGCTTTGTAAATAGTATTTAAACCAACGTTACCTACAATATAATCTGTTCTGCCCGTGTGCCTGAAGTCGCCTGCAACAATGGAATTCCACCATCCTGCTTTATCATTTATGCCAGAGCCTGAGCTAATATTCCTGAATTTACCGTCAACATTTTTCAAAAAAGTTACGGGCATCCATTCACCGGTCAGTACCAGGTCTTGTTTATTATCATTGTCAAAATCGGTGACCAGTGCATCACACACCATACCGATGTTTTGCAGATCAGGCGCTACTGAAGCTGTTACATCTGTAAATTTAACAACACCCTTTTCTGAATCATTTCTAAAAATAAAACTGCTCACGGGTTTGGGGTATTGCCAGGGATCTACCCTGCCCGAAACAAAAAGATCCGGCTTGCCATCATTATTAAAATCCATTGCCCTTACACAAAGTTTGCTGGTATGGTTCGCCGGCAAAGCAAGCGAATCGGCCTGGATGAAATTTCCCTTGCCATCATTGATGTACAACCTGTCCTGGTAGTTGTTGCTGTTGCGCTGGTATTTATAACCACCACTGGCAATATATAAATCAGGATATCCATCTCCGTTAGCATCAAACAATAACAGGCCTTCATCTTTTGCGTTTACAACGGTTTGTATGTTATTGTTCAGTAATAATTTTCGTATGAATTGGCCATTGGGCTGCTGCAATAAAAGCGTGGCGGGCATAAAACTGTTGCCACCAATTGCGATATCATCCAGGCCATTGCCATCCATATCTCCTGCAGCCAAAGCAGGACCATATTCAGATAGTTTATGCGGCAGCGTTGCCTGGATATTAAAATCAATAAAGTCGGCATCTAAAGCTGAATAATTAATACCTGATGATTTAGTGATTTCTTTAAACAGGGGTTGTGCAGGTAGTTGCTCAGGCTGCCAGTTGTACTCTTCTTTAGCATCAGTGATATTTACTTTTAGCAACTGGTCGGCATGCACTTTTAGCAGTGTTTGTTTTTTATTACCCGGCCATTGAATGACTACCGAATCAATCATAGTGGAAGTACCCAAACCAAAATGCGCTATGTTTTGATTAGTGGAAAGATAGCCCCTGTATGGCGTATTCTCGTAAGCCTGGTGCTTTGTTCCATCGTAATAAATATCTATCCATGTTCCAATACCATCGATATTCTCTTTTGTTCCAGTACATTTTACCTGTAAGAAATGATCAGCGGTATCATTCTTTTTCCGGAGTGTATTTTCATACAAGCTTGCTTCGTCGTTAATATTATTGATCACCATATCCATATCGCCATCATTATCAAAATCCGCATAGGCAGCACCGTTAGAAAAGGTTGGTGTTGCTAATCCCCAGTTGGCAGTAGCATCGGTAAATGTGGTGCCATTAGCATTTTTAAAAGCATAATTGGCCAGCTTTACCTGTGGTATCTTATCCAGCAGTTTTAAAGGTGGTTCATAACCGGCGTCGTGCCGGTACACAATAAAATCATGGTCGGTAATATCCCTGGGAAAACCATTGGTAACGATCATATCCCTGTAACCATCGTTATCAAAATCTGTAAGCAACGGGGTCCAGCTCCAGTCGGTTTCTGCAGCACCGCTCATAAAAGCAATATCGCTGAAAACCGGTTGTCCCACAGTATCGTTTTCCAATAGCCTTGGCCCCTGGTTCAATTGCACTGTATTTCTTACATACTGGTACTGGTGGCCGTAAATATCAAAATTCTGAAACAGCGTGTAATTGTTTGAATTGAGCATCATTTTTTTCCGGTAATTATCTCTTGGGTTCATATCCAGTTCCACCACATCCGACAAACCATCATTGTTGATATCAATAATATCCTGCCCCATGGAATTCATGGAGGTATGTTTAAAATATTCTTTACTAAGGTTAGTAAATGTACCGTTGTGATTGTTGATGTAAAGGATATTATCCGACAAAAAATCGTTGCTTACATAAATATCCTTCCAGCCATCACGGTTAATATCGGTAACTGTGGCGCCATGGCCCGGCCCATCCAATGTGATACCCGCCTGCTCAGAAATATCTTCGTATACGGGATGGCGTAAGGTAGAATCCCAGTTATTCCTGTACAATCTTCCCTTGCTGGCTTTAGCAGATTTGGTTCCTTTGCCAAACCTGGTTTCATCGGAGGTGGCTTCATTTACCGTGAGGTACATATCAAGGTCACCATCATTATCGTAATCAAAAAAATTGGCCATGGTGGATTGCACATGGATATCCAATCCATATTCAGCAGCCATATCTTTAAAATGCGGAATGCCTTCTTTATCTGTGCCCTGGTTTACATATAAAATATTACGTCTCCGCAGGGAGTCTTTATAAATAGTATTGCAAACATAGATATCCATCAGTCCATCGTTATTGATATCGATCACCGAAACTCCCCTTGCCCATCTTCCCATACCATCCACGCCGGCTTTGGCGGTAATGTCTTCAAATTTAAAATCCCCTTTATTCAGGTATAATTTGCAGGCAACCATATTGCCGGTAAAATAAATATCCTGTAATCCATCATTATTAAAATCACCTATGCCAACACCACCACCGTTGTACACGTTCACCACATCAATGGGATTGATAGAATCATTTTCAGTAATCGTGTTATTAAAACTAATACCCGATGCAGCCGAACTGATCTTTTGAAACAATGTTGGTTTGTTGTGGCACGCCATCAACACTATGGGTAAATAAATAAATATAAACCGCAAGTTTTTCATACTAATAGCAATTGAGATAAGATGATTCAATAAATATAACAATGAAATAGCAGTTAATAAAAAGGCTTCTCAAAAAAGAGAAGCCTTTTTATTGCAATGCATAATATTAGTACCCTGGATTTTGGGTTAAGTTAGGATTTAGTGCTATCGCTCCCTGCGGAATAGGAAGCACTGCTTTATTTGCTGTTAGAGAAGTATTGTACAACCCATGCTTCAGGCCATCATGTGTTGGGCCCGGTGCAGGATTTGTAATAGGATCATAACTGCCATCTACTGTGCCGTTAGCTGTTTTTATAAAAGCGATGGCTACATCTGTACCTGCCCTGCAAAGATCATAGAAAACAGAATATTCTCCAGCCAGTTCATGCCTGTATTCACTGTACACCATTTGTAATGGATCAACTATTGCCACACCTGCAGTGCCATCATAATTAGCACTATCTTTCATAACGGCCGGAGCAACTCCACCCCATGCCCTGTCTCTAACTATTTTTAAATCGGCCAAACCACCTGCAACATCGCCTGTGCGTATTTTGCATTCTGCACGGCTGAGTAACACTTCTGCATAGCGTAAAAGTATTTGGTTCTGGTCTCCAAAAAGATTGCTTTGTCCGCTTGAATTAGAATTGCCGCCGGTAAGATTTGGATCTCTCCATTTTTTTGAAAAATAATATCCTGTACGGCCTTTATCATCGCCATACCATGGCCTGGTTAATGTTCCAACAGTGTTTAAGATGGTACCATTATCTGCCTTATAAATTGCATTACCTGCAGTAAAGCCTTGTATAACCTGGTTGTATCCTTTTAAGCCGCCATATTTAGCAATGATGCCGGGGCTTGCCAATGTATCGCCGGGGCCAACAATGGTAAGCAGTTTACGTTTATCTCCCTGCTGGTAAGAATTCCATAATGCAGGGTTAGCATAATCGTAACCCTGGCCGGTTAATTCCTGCGGCCAGCCAAAGCTGTCTATCCACCCTAATTCAGCGCCTGGTGGTTGCCAGCTTCCACCCCAGTCTTGCGGATCGCCTGGTTTCTTTTCAAACTGTACTTCAAAAAGTGATTCATCATTATTTTGATGGTCGTATTCATTGGCATCAGCAAAGTTGGGCATCAAATGATAATTAGCTGTAAGCTCTGTATTATTATAAGCAGTTAAAGCTGCTGCATAATTCTTCAACCACATTTGTGCTGCACCTTCAAACGCATAGGCGGCACCTTTAGTAGCCCTTCCCAGGTCCGAAGTTGCCAATTGTGTTTTTGATACTAATAAGCCTTCGGCTTTTTGCATATCGGCAACTACTTGTTTAAACACCGAATCCCGTGAAGCTCTTGGGGTAAGCCCGTCCGTTACAGGACTTAATTCCAAAGGCACTCCTCCAAAAGATGCAGCAAGATAATAATAGGTCATGCCGCGTAAAAAATAGGCTTCGCCGGTTAAACGATCTGCTAATGCAGAGGTAACTATACCTCTTGTTTTGGCAGTTGCAATTACGCCGAATGCGGAATTTGCCCTCGCTATTCCAATATAAGATTGATTCCAGAAAGTACTGATACCACCGAATGTAGCAGGGATCTGGTAGTTGTTCCAGAATACATCGCCGCCCCAGTTAAAGGCATCGTGTGAGCTGAAATTGGCCCTGTACCAAATACATTTTTTCAACAAATCACTATTTTGATAAGTATCATAAATGCCGTTTACAAGGGCTATCACATCCGAAGCTTTATTGAAGGTAGCATCAGCAGTGCCCTGGAAGGTGTTGGTTTGTACCAAAAAGCTTTTTTTACATGCCAGTGGAACAAGCACAATGACAAAGCTTATGATAATGATATTTATTTTGATTCTTTTCATATTGCTGTTTTTATCTTTTTTATTTAAAATGTAACGTTTAAGCCGAATGTAAAAAACCTGGATGAAGGATAGGTTCCGTTGTCCACACCATTTTGGGTGGCGTTACCTCCCTGTATTCCGATCTCCGGATCAAGCCCGCTATATTTTGTAATAGTAAAAAGGTTTTGAGAAGAAACATACACCCTGAACTTAGTGATAGCATACCTGCTGATCAGCTTTGACGGTAACGTGTACCCGACAATGAAATTTTTCAGTTTCAGGTAACTGCCATTCTCCACCCATGCACTGGATGGTACATTATTGAGCGTGTTATCATCATTAGCTAAAGCCCTGGCATATTTATCAGATGGATTAGTTGGCGTCCAATGGTTCTGGAAATATTTCTCGCTAACATTTTCAACACCTTCTGAACCACGTTTCTGGAAGCTTTCTAAATCACTTTCCACATAGTTCAATATTTTATTGCCGTAAGTGCCATAAAAATACAGGTTGAAATCCCATGCTTTGTAAGTGGCGTCAAAATTAATGCCTCCAAAAAACTTAGGTTGCGGACTGCCCAGGCTTACACGGTCATCTGCATTTACCACACCATCTCCGTTCATATCTGCAAAATAACGATCACCGGGTTTTGTTGCAGCCCTGTAGTAAATACCACCTGGTGCTTTTGCATTTAAATCGGTGATCTGTTTTTGGGTTTGAAAAATACCTAATGATTTATAACCAAAAAATTCGCCTACTTCTCCACCTACGAGTGAGCGGCTGAATTCATCCCAGCCCTGGCCTGCAACAGTAATGCCACCAAAGTTGGTTACTGCATTGGTGCCAGAAGTGATGCTGGTTAATTTATTCTTGATGGTTGCAAAGGTTACACCTACGCTATAACGAAAATCTTTTCCCCTGCTGCCGCTGTAATTAACAGCAAGCTCCAGGCCCTTATTATTCATACTACCCACATTACGGGTAATAAAGTTATACCCGGTTTGTGCCGGAGCCCGAAGCCTCAGCAGAAAATCTTTCGAATCCCTGTTAAACCAGTCAGCCGTTACCGTTAGTGCGCCATGTAAAAAAGCTGCATCAAAACCTATATCGGTTTGCTTGTCTGTTTCCCATTTTAAATTAGGATTAGCAGGCTGGCTTTGCCCGATGCCATTCTGGTAAATCTTATTAAAAGGATAACCTAAATTATCATTACCACCACCATTAACGTTAGCGCCAAAATTTCCTGCATACAGTGCCTGGTACTGAAATGCGCCAATAGCCGCCTGGTTGCCCACTTCGCCATAGCTGCCTCTTAGTTTCAGGTATTCTAACCAGGTAACATTTTGCAAAAAGGATTCTTTTTTAATTTTCCATGCTATTGCTCCTGATGGAAACACGCCGTATTGATGGCCGGTGTCGAATTTAGAAGAACCATCTCGTCTGATAGTACCTGTTATGATGTACTTATCGTTGTACTGGTACGTTAACCTGGCAAATTCAGATGCTAACGTGGAGATATATTCACCGTTACCAAATTGGTCAAATTGCAAATTACTAACCTGTGCCAGGTCACGTATAACACCATTGGGCGGGATACCACCACCACCCATTAATGTGGTGGTATTTTTTTGTGCCGATACACCGGCCACAAAGTTGATCGTATGCTTATCAAAAGTTTTATCGTATGCTACCGTGTTCTCCCATAACCATTCAAAATTATTATTCAGGTTCTGGTGATAATATGCATTGGCTACAATGGAACCGGGATACTGATCATTTGCCCTGTGATCTTCTGGCTGATAATAATAACCTGCATAATTGCTCACATTAATACCAGCGTTGGTTTTAAGCTTAAGCCCGTCATACACCATAACTTCTAATGAAGAACTGGCTAACAAAAAGTTGGTGATGTTTTTATACTGGTTGGTTTCAATACTGTAAACAGGATTATTGAATTTAAATACGTTGGAGTTTTGAGGATTGTAAAAACCATAATTACCATTGCCATCTTTTATCTGGTACGTGTTCCTGTTACCACTATCCAGCGTGGGAGGATTTACTGCTAACTGAAAGAGCGAACCTGTTCCAAAGGGATTATTCGAATTCTGGTTAGCATATCTTACACTTGTTGAAGACTTGAGCCATTTAGAAGGTTGATAGTCCAGGTTAAACCCTGCTGTGGCTCTCTTAAAAAATGAACCGAGTACAATACCTTTCTGATCGTAATATCCAAATGATACAGCTGATTGCACTTTATCATTACCTCCGCGGATACCAACGCTATAACTTTGTGTAAGGCCCGGACGGTATAATGCATCCTGCCAGTCTACGCTATGCAGTGCGGCAGGAGTTTTCCAAATGGCCATCCCGTGATAGGTATGTGTAGAATCTGAGGCTTCAACTTCGTTGGATAATGTAGCAAATTGCTGTGCATTTAAGAGATCATATGTTTTGGGTTTACCTTGTGTAGCTTCATACATATCTAAAGAAACCTGCACACGGTTTTTCAATCCTTTCTTTGTAGTGATGATCACCACGCCATTGGCTGCACGAATACCATACACAGCGGTTGAAGAGGCGTCTTTCAACACATCTATTGAAGCAATATCAGCGGGATTGATATTATTAATACCACCCGTTGTAGGATACCCATCTACCACAAATAATGGCGCATTACCGCCACTGGCAAGGCTACCAATACCTCTTATCAATACAGACATATTGCCGCCTGGCGCCGCATCGTTATTTACAATTTGCACACCTGCAGCACGGCCCTGCAATGCCTGCTCTGCTGTGGTAATGGGCACTTTTTCAATTTGAGTTGCAGTTACAGAACTGATCGATCCGGTGAGATCTTTACGTTTTTGTGTTCCATAACCCACCACCACCACTTCATTAAGTGAGGTCGCAATATCTTTTAATTCAAGTGCAATAAAAGTTTTTCCACTTACAGCCACCTCAACATTTTCGTACCCTATTGCTGTAATAATTAAAACAGCTTTTTCATTGGGTACCGTTATAGAAAATGTACCATCAGCTGCCGTTTGTGTTCCTGTTGAAGCGCCTCTAACGGTTACTGATACCCCGGGAATGGGCTGTTTGTCAGGACTTTTTAAAATTTTACCTGTAATAGTTTTTTGTGCGCTGGCAACAAAAGAACCCAGCACAAAAAAAACAAGTAACATGAGACAATACCGGATCTTAAAAATTCGTTGGGGGAATCTTGTCATATAGCGGAATTTAGTTTGGTGAACAATGTGGAAATAAACTTAGGAAGAATAAGTTATTTATAGAAGAAATCTGCACAAATACCTAAAAAAGTATAAAAAACGGATAAAATGCTATCAATAATAAGTCCATGAAAATCAATTCTGGCAAGATTTTCAGCCCTTACGGATTTTATAATAGTATCAGAATGAAGGCCGAAAAAACTCCTTTACCGGCACATGCAAGAATGATTGAACAGTTTCCCGGTTTTAGTATGCGCTATTCTTTATTTGATAACCGGACCACTATTACTTACAAAAGCAATATGCTTACTATCAGGGCTCCAGCTCGGTGTATTAATAGTACCCTGCCCGCCATACAAATAAGCAATACATTTTGGTGCACCACCACTTACCGGCATTAAACGCAACATTACCCTTTTGTAAAACGGATGATCTGTTGGTTCCACTGTGTTGGGAAAAGAAATAAAGACAATCCACTTGTTATCCGGTGATACATGTGCAAACCAATTATTGTATTCATCAAAGGTTAATTGCGTTTGTTCGCTACCGTCAGTTTTCATACGCCACAATTGCATAGTGCCGCTTACTGTGCAATTATAATAAATGTATTTGCCATCCGGCGAACATTCAGGCCCATCCGCCAACCCCTTTGTAAGATGCGTTAGCTGAACTTCTGCACCACCATTGACAGTTTTTTTGTAAATGTTATAGGTTGCTTCCTTACTTATTCTTTGTGCAGTGTATACAATTTCCATACCATTTTTTGTCCAGCTATGTAAATAAGAAGGCGTGCTGTCGGTAATAATTTTGGGTTCGCCGCCTGTTAAAGGCAAATAATAAATTGTACTTCCACCACCCGGCATGCCATCACGATGAGATGAAATGCCCAGCATTTTTCCATCAAAAGAAATTACATGATCATTATTATTTCTTTTTACTGCACCGGTATTGATCATTACGGGAGTACCGCCTTCAACGGGAATGGTATAAATATTTCCACCCTGGTTAAACAGTAAGTTTTTGCCATCACGCATCCAGTTAGGCGCCTCAAATCTGCCTTTGGTTTCATAAATGATTTTGCGTTTGCCATCAAACACATTCATGATCTCCATTCTGCTGCTGAGTATTCCATCCCTGTAGCCGTTATGAGTATCCGGCACTGTTTGTTCAATGCGTATATTCCATGCCATTCCTTCTTCTACTACATCGGGATTATGACTGCAAATAAAAATACCCACCAGTGCTTCATCCGGCATTTCAATAGCATCGGTTCTCGCAATTTCCTGTAAAGGTTCGCCGGGATTGGCAACCCTCATTATAAAAACATTACCTGATCTTTCGAGTTGTATAATTTCTGTAGCCGATTTTTTTGTAAATATCTCATCCTGGGGATCTCTCATAAATGCACCTCTCATCCTGCGCCATTGCAATGCGATCATGCCATCACCATGAACCGTGGCTGTCATGTGCGCTGCATCTTCGCTTTCATTGGCCCTTATCATCCAGCCAATTTTGCGATGTTGTTCAACACCATTACCCAGCATTTTAAAATTACCGGTGGCTATAAAATCGCCTTTTATTTTATTGAAAGCATAATGAAATTCATCACGGCCAAACCAGATATTATAACCTGCGCCTCTGATAGTATAACTTTGGTCACCGGTGTTATAAGAGGTGCTGCCGCTTAGTTTTGGCTTGCCAACATCTGCATGATTATTGAAAATACCAACGGGGTTTTGTGACATACTAATTGTTGCATTACAAAACAATACGATGCTGATAACTATCTTTTTCATTGCAAATAGTTTTATTCATTAAACATATAAGGCACAGAATAATTTTTATATGCTCAGTTGCTTCAGGTAATCCATATTGTATTGCATGCTTTCAAATGGGGTGCTTGCATATTCTTCCTGTTCTACAAAGAAATATTTCATTCCGGCGGCTTTGTTGTGCTTCAAAATTTCTACGATAGCTAATTGTCCTTTGCCAAATTCAACACTGTGCTTTTTTGTAACGTCCATATCTTTTAAATGCCAAAGAGGAAAACGGTTGGGATAATTTTTAAAATATTCCAGCGGATCTTTACCACCCACTATCACCCAGCCCAGGTCCATTTCCAGGTGTACCAATGCAGCATGGTATTTTTTAACAACACATCATACAACACTTCGCCATTCTCACTTTCAAATTCATACGCATGATTGTGATAACCAAATTTTAATTTCATTTTTTTGCAATCCTCGCCGGCCTTATTAAAACTTTCAGCAACTTTTTTATAATTAGCCACTGTTTGACCTTCTGTTGGCATGGTAGAACAAATGATGTATTCCTGTCCGCTTTCTGCAGCTTCGTCCATCGTTTGTTTCCATTTATCATCAATGTGCACGTGACCGCTTCTTAATGTCATTCCCAAATCACTGCATATTGTTTTCATTTCTTTTGGAGATAGCCCATAGTAATTTCCTTTTTCACTTCCTGCAGATTCAATCTGTTTAATTCCCAATGCAGCAATTTTTTGTAAAGTACCTTTTGCATCGGCAAGCATTTCTTTTCTGAAAGTATATAATTGTACACCCGTATTTTTTACTTTTTTTGTTGGGCTTAAAAAAGATGGCAGTACAACTGACCCAACAGCAAGTGCTCCTGTGTTGATCAAAAAATTACGGCGGGTTTGCATACAACTATTTTTTAGTGATTTAAAATACAATCATTATTTGCGCTTATTTAATTAACCGCAGCAGTACAACATCATGCGGCGGTATTGTTGCCTGGAAAGTTTTATCGGTGTTACCTGGTTCTTTTTTGGTCCAGAGGTCTTTTAATTTGTAAATATTTTTTTCTGCATTAAATTCTTTTGCAGAAAGATTATCATACACTGTGTTCTTTTTCCAATCGTGCTGAATTGATTTAGGAGTTGAAGATCGGTTTAAAAAACAAATTGCCCAATCACCATTTTGTAAAGGCTTCAGCCATGTTTGCACACTATCCTTGTCTGAATATTTAAGCGCCTGTATTCCGGCAGCATCCTGGTCGATGGCAATAACATCTTTATCTGTAAGAATTGCACTTGTGCCTGTATTCATTTTTCGTATATCGTTCCCTGTCATAAGCGGCGCTGCCAGCATGCACCACATTGAAAAATGGGTACGATCTTCACTTACTGTCATACCATTACCCACTTCAAGCATATCAGGGTCGTTCCAATGATCGGGGCCGGCATATTTTCTTAACGAATCCTGCATATCAATGATCGTCATTACACCATTAGCATGCCAGGTATCAAATGTTTTTATGCCATCAAAAATGTTGGCAATGTCACCGGTGGTACGCCATAACTGTCCTACTTCTTTTGCCCACGCCCAGGGTTTGTTATTACCCCATTCGCATAAACTAAAAATAATAGGACGCTTTGCTTTTTGCAATGCAATGCTCATAGTGGTGTATGATTCTTTTGCATTCAGTCCGTCACTGCTGCACCAATCAAATTTTAAATAATCAATGTTCAGCGAAGCATAGAAGCGGGCATCCTGGTATTCATACCCTCTTGTGCCGGGATAACCTGCGCAGGTTTTTGTACCGGCGCAATTATATAAACCAAACTTTAATCCTTTTGAATGCACATAATCAACAACCGCTTTCATGCCATGAGGAAATTTTTTAGGATCAGGGATAAGATCACCTGTAATGCTGTCCCTTTCCATGGCCATCCAGCCATCATCCAGTACAAGGTAAGTGTAACCTGCAGCTTTCATTCCATTGGCTACCACCAGGTCTGCGGTTTGCTTTACAAGATCTTCGCTGATATTGGTTTGAAAAGTGTTCCAACTGTTCCAGCCCATTGGCGGTGTTAAGGCAAGGCCTTTGAACTTTTGGGCGTTTACTAACAAGTTGAAAAATGTAAGTGATACCAATAAGAGATTTTTTTTCATAACAACAATTTCATTTTTTAAAACTGCTTTGCAGTGTAAGATTTAACAAGAAGAATTTACCACATAGTCACAATAGGGCACATAGGAAAACGCAGCTTAATATTTTTTCAATGCTTCTTTTGCAACATTCCCCCACTCTTTTACATCCGCTTTGTTCCAGTTACCTGTTGATGCTGCGGATGGATTTAATACCGAACAAGTTTCTTTTTTATCAGATACTGACCAGGCTATCCAGCTCAATCCTTTATCATTCATCCAGTTTACAAATTTGTTCCATTCGGCATAATCAATCGGGCCATCGCCAGTTGATTCCATACCTGCACATTCCGAAATAAAAATGGGTAAGCCTTTATTTATAGCTTCGTCAGTTTTGTCACGCAGCCATTGCTTATGCGTACCTGCGTAAAAATGCATGGTGTACATTAAATTGTTGTAACCTATTATTGGATCAGCAGCGGGTAACTGTATATCCTGGTCCCAGCGTGGGCTGCCTACTAAAATAATATTATCGGGGTCGATCGTCCGAATTAGTTTTATCAATTCCTCTGAATATGCTTTTACTTCGGGCCATGTTTCATAATCGGGCTCATTAAATAATTCATAGATCACGTTAGGGTACTTGCCATAGTTAGTAGCCATTTCCTTAAAAAATATTTTGGCTTCGGGCAATTTAATATTGTGACTGTGAAAATCGATGATAACATAAACTCCTTGTTGTATGGCTGCGTCAACTACCGCTTTTATTTTAGCAACAGAACTTGCAGGATTTTTTAAATACCCGCTGTCATTTAATTCCACTCCCATTGCAGCTCTTATCACAGTGCAATGCCAGTCTTTCACTAAAGTTTTTACAACACCTGCATTATAAAACCTTGGCCACAGGTTATGCCAGCCAAAGCTCATACCGTGCAATGCAATGGGATTTCCTTTAGCATCAATTAATTTTGTTCCCACTACTTTTAATTGTCCATGTTCTTTTACTGGTTGTGCATTACAAAAAATGCAAGCAATTAAGCACGCAGCCAAAAAGAATATTTTTATTTTCATGATAGCTTATTTTTTGATCTTGTAAATATTCTTCAAATCATTTTCAAACAAGGTATAAGGATCGTTATAAAATTTAATAAAATCTTTTTCACTTACCTGTCCCGGAAATGGCGCATAAAAGTGTGTTGGACTTGCTCCATCGTTACGCCATACCAAAACATAAGTTAACTGCATTTTTTGAGATTGCAACGCTTTCAATAATGTTTCCGTCCACCATGTTGGGTTAGGGATTGATTCCAAACCCGTCTCGGTAAAAGCTGCCAGTTTACCGGCTTTTATTGCATAGTCAGAAACCATTTTTAATTTTTTAATCCCTTTTCCCAAATCATATTTTCCATCCCTTCCAAAATCGCCATAGTCATCTATACCTACCATATCTACATATTTATCCCCGGGATAGCGTTCCAAATATTCAGCTTCTGTTTCGGCAGTTCTATCAGGAGAAAATGCATAAATAAAATTATGCACGTGCAAGGTATCCCTTAAATAAGTAACCGTAAACCTCCACAGCGTTTTAAATTCATCAACCGTACAATGAGATTTGCCCCACCAAAACCAATCACCATCAAACTCGTGGTAAGGCCGGAATATCATCGGCACCAATTTTCCATCATTACCTTTTATTGATTTTGCCAGATCAGCAATGGTAGTCAATATAGCTTTGTATTTTTCGTGATAAGCGCCACCGGGTATGATATCTTTAACAGCTGCTGCAGCAGTAGAATCGTTCCAGTAAAAATTAGTTTTAGAAACTGGATTATTAAAATGCCATGCAACCGTTGTAACACCACCACGGTTATAAGTATCTGAAATTACTTTTTGCAGACCTACTTTTTCTTTTGCGATTAAATTATCAGGCAAGCCTGATAAACTACTGAAATCAACACCGATTACTGCTGGATGAGAACCAGTAACTGACTTTACATCCGATCTGCTGGTATCACTGCTCCACCACCCATGTCCGTATTGTGTGGCGTGCTGGTGACCAAAGAGAATATAATGTTTGGAAAGTTTATGCAGATTATAATACAGCGCTTTTGTTTCTGCGGTAGCATTAGCATCAATAGGTTTGTATTTTGCTTTTTGAGCAAAGGAAAATAGTGAAACAAAAATCAACAGGATAAAAAATGATAGTTCTCTTTTCATTTCATTTTTTTTAAATGCTTTGCATTTCCGACAACATCGTTATCGAATTTTCATCCCTGCCCTGAAGGGCAGGGCAATTCATAAAACTCAATCACTTCGTCACATACCCATAATAGCTTGCCTATGTAAAAGGTTTTAATGACTTGCACCGTCCCTTTAGGGCGGTGAATTAGTTAATTAAAGTCCCGGGCTTTAGCCCAATTCATTTGTGGGCTAAAGCCCGGCTGTACCCTAAATTCCATCCCTGCTCTGAAGGGCAGGGCAATTCATAAAAACTAATGTTTGTCCCAAAAAAATCAATTCCCATTAACGACAGGCCGCAATGTTGTTTGCACAGACACAATCTTAATCTCCCCCTGCTTTAATCCATTTGCAGTTGCTGTTACAATTATTTCTCCCGCTTCTCCTGTTGCTTGTACAATAACTTGTGCAAGGCCACTAAATAATTTTCTTTTGTATTGTTCAGCCGGTGTTATAATTTGAAAAAGGCCGGGATTTGTATTTACATTATCCCACGGTTGCTTTTTTAATAATGGTGCAGCAGCAATAGCAATTGTATTGACGCCATTATGCAAAATAGCCGCATCCAGTATAAATGTATTTCCTTTTTCAGTTTGCTGGATATTAGCTGCAATTAATTTTCCATTAATGTAAATAGATTGTGCTGCACCAATGCTATTGTAAAAGAAACTTACCTTATCATTACTTTGTATTGCTGGCAAAACAAATTTTCCCCTGTACACCAGGGCTTTCGTTTTTTCACCAAACTCTTTTGTTCGATCATCAGTAAAAGCAGGTTGCCATTGCTTATCATCGTACACCTCTGCTACTTCAGTTGTGACATTAATATTATCAACTGCTTTTTCTCTTAAATTTTCAATGGGTATTACTTTAATTGTTTCGATGTACTTATCGGCTTCCAATGATGCCGGGTTGCCATTACCAACGCCTATAATTTTTCCGGGGCCCCGGATGGCGAAAGTAATTTCATTGTCAGCATTGGGCACTTGCAGATTATTTTTATCTGTTGTACGCACAGTGAGCATTGCGATATCTTCTTTATCAGCATTGATAGTTTTTTTATCCGCTGCTAAATTAATTGCTGCCGGAATCCCTGTTGTTTGTACTGTGTCAGTGATTATTTTTTTGCCATTTTTATAACCGACAGCTTCCAGTTTTCCCGGCACATATTTTACTTTCCATTCCAAATGGCCATTTTTCTCTACCCGTTTTTTACCCAAACTTTTCTTATTTAAAAACAATTCCACTTCATCACAATTGCTGTATGCCCATACATCTATCTCCTGCCCTTCTTTTCCTTTTCCAACGAAGTCCTGTCCACGGGACTCTGCGAGCGACCAATTCCAGTGCGGTAAAATGTGCAATGTAATTTTATCTGTCCACCATGATTGCAAATAATACACATCATCTTTAGGAAAACCACATTGATCCAGCATTCCAAAATAAGAACCGATAGAAGGGAATCCAAATGGCGTTGGTTCACCACGATAATCAAAACCGGTCCAGATGCACATTCCCGCTAAGTAATCTCTTGCTGCATAATGCTTCCAGCCTTCTTCAATACTGCGTGCGTTATTATTTGCTCTTTTATCATAAGCCGCAATCATATTATTTTTCCTGTCGTCAAAATAAATTCCTCTTGTTGCATTGGTACTGCCTTCTTCTGTCCCCCACATGGGTTGATTGGGAAATTCCTGATGATGAACATCAGTATTTATTTGTGCGATATAGTTCACTCCCATCACATCAATCACATTGGAGATACCTTTTTGCCATCCACCACTTATTGCTGCGGTGATGGCACGGGTGCTGTCGATTGATTTTGTAAATGCTTGTAATGTTGTGGCGATCTTTGCTCCCAGTTCATTGCCTTCAATGCCCCATTCTTCGTTGCCAATACTCCAGCTGATGATGCTGGGATGATTCCTGTCACGCAACATAAAACGTTTCATGTAATCGAAATGTGTGGTGCTTACACCCATCAAACGATTCTCATCAATAACGAGCATGCCTAACCGATCACAGGCATCCAGTAACTCAGGTGTTGGGGGATTGTGTGAGCAGCGATAAATATTACAGCCAAATTCTTTCAACGCTTTTATCCTGAACTCCTGCAAGGCATCGGGCATAGCGGCACCAACACCTGCATGATCCTGGTGATTATCTGCACCATGTAATTTTAAATGTTTACCATTAAGAAAAAACCCTTCTTTAGCATCAAAGCGAATGGTGCGGATGCCGAAATTTGTTTCGTACTGGTCAATTATTTTTTCATTGTCAAGAATTATTGTAACCAGTTTATAGAGGTAAGGTGAATCAACCGACCACAATGAAGGTTGAGGTACTTCCATTTTTCCGGCAATATCTTTTTGTTCGTAAGAAGCAAGCCTGATCTTTTTAGTATCACTCACTGCAACAGTTTTCCCTGCTGCATTTATAACAGATTGAATTACGGCAACAGTTTTAGTTTCTTTAAATTGATTGATGATAGTTGCTTGTGCATTTACATCAGCGGAGTTAGCTTTTACAGTTGTTGTAACAAAAGTTCCATCAGTTGTAATGTGCAATGGTGAAGTTTTATTCAACCAAACATGACGATAAATTCCTGCGCCCTCATAAAACCAGCCTTCTTCCATTGTTGCATCCACTCTAACTGCAATGGTATTTTCTCCTCCATAATTTAAGTATTCGCTGATGTTATATTCAAAACCGGTGTAGCCGCTTGGCTCTGTACCCAAATAAAATCCGTTCACCCAAACCATGGAATTACGAAACACACCATCAAATGCAATGCTGATATTTTTGCCTTCATCTGTTTTAGAAATTGTAAATGTTTTGCGGTACCAGCCAACACTTGCATTGGGAAAATTGCGACCGATGGCTTTAAAGCCGTGACTATAACTGGCTGCTTTATCAAATGGCTGCTCCACTGCCCAATCATGTGGTAAGTTTAATTTTCTCCAGGAGCGATCATCAAAATTTGCAGTGGCTGCGCCATCACCATAAGCTGCTTTTGCGAAGTAAGAAAAATACCCGGTGCCGGTATTGAAATCTTTTTTTGTATCGTAAGGATGGCCGAATGCAAAGCGCCAGTCAAAATCCATCAGCAAATGTTCTCTTACAGGAAGTATATTTTTTGTTTGAGAAAAAATGCTGTTTGCAATTATTAAAAATACAGTTATGATCGGTACTATTTTTTTCATCCCTGCTGTATTTATTTTTCCGTTTATGTTATTTTGCCTTGCTCTTAAGCAATGTTACCAATTTACCATTATATTGTAATTCACTACTCACCGATGTATTATCGCCAACAAAAACAATTTTAAAAACACGGTTAGTGATCATCCCTTCAAAACTTCCCTCTTGTGCTGCTACAGTAAAAGTTTTTGTTGCTGCACTATAACTCAATTTAATTTTTGAAAACTTTCCCTTTTCATAGTTATAGTTTTCATTCTCATCTTCATACAAAGTAAAGGTTGCATCTTTATCGCCGTAAACGGTTACGGTAAGTACATCGGCAGGTTTTTCTGTACTGTATTGCATTACCGGCCCGGTTATTATAATGCTGCCTTCTTTTACAAATGCAGGGATGATATTTATTGGTGCTGTGGCATCAATGGTTTGTCCTCCTTTAAAAAATTTATTATCGTAAAGGCCATACCAGTTTGTTCCATTTGGTAAATACACTTTGCGGCTGCGTTGTTTGTAATTATAAATGGGGCTGACTAAAATTGAAGGGCCACACATCAACTGATCATTAATATTTTCCACCTTTTTATCGTTGGGAAATTCCATCATCATCCCTTTTAAAAAAGTGCCGTTATTAAAATGTACATCGGCGGCAATGGAATACAATGTGGGCAATAATGTATAGCGTCTTTCAATGCTGCCTACAATTGCTTTGTAAGCTTCTTCATTTTCTT
>Ga0068859_100001095_pt1 | contig 27649 bp, 17 predicted proteins | sample KBSSwiS22_FD_66585 | JGI IMG/M metagenome (GOLD analysis project Ga0068859, IMG submission 66585) | Switchgrass rhizosphere microbial communities from Kellogg Biological Station, Michigan, USA - KBS Switchgrass S2-2 | ecosystem: Host-associated > Plants > Roots > Rhizosphere > Soil ...
GGGGAGATGGGAGGGCGGAGTTGCGTTCCGCCGGGATGAACAGTTTCAGTTCGCCCGGATAAAAGCGAGGGCGGTATCTCGCAGATGCGATGAGACCCGTCGCAGCGACCTTGAGAACGCCGGCGGGTGCGGTTTTCAAGAAGCTGATGAGGGGTGGTGGGCTATCCAACTTTGTCGGTGTTGGGTCGCCGCTGCGCAGCCGTGCACGTACGCGCCCGGCTGCTTGCCAGGCCGTTGCTGGCCAAGTACGGATGGGAGCTGCCCTCACGGTGATGGCAAACCGGTCCATCCGTCGGCGGGCGAAGCCGAGCCAGAGGGGCAGCGGCCAACCCATGAAGTTGGGCAGGGTGTCGAAAAGACCCAGAAGGCCCACTTCTTCCCCGGACCCCGCGAGCCGCCGCGCCATTTCGAAGGCCACGAGCCCGCCGAAGGAGTAGCCACACAGGTAGTAGGGTCCGTGCGGTTGCCGTGTCCTTATCGCTATCAAATACTCTGTCGCCATCGCCTCGACCGTGGTGTGCGGACGCTCCTGGCGGCCGAGGCCGCGTGCCTGGATTCCGAAAACAGCGCCTGGATAAGTCATGCTGCGCGCAATCGGGAAGAGTTCCGCGACATTGCCGCCGAGGCCATGCACGAAGAACAGCGGTGCAACACCGTCGCCCGGCTTGAGCAGAACGAGCGGAACGTAACGGGTGGTCCGCTGGTCTCTCAGAGCCTCACATAGAGAGGCAAATTTAGGCGCCGCGTTGATTAGGGTCAGGGAAAGCTCCAACCCGAGGGTCCGCTCGAGCTCGATTGTGAGCGTGATGGCCTTCAGAGAATCGCCACCGGCCTCGAAGAAATCGTCCTCCGGGCCACCGACGGGGGCGTGCAATACTTTTTGCCACAGTTGCGCGACGGTCGGCGCGATGCAGTCGGCCCCGGCTGCGGCGGCTGGGGCGCAGTTAGAGTGCTCGCTTTGGACGTTGGCCTCATCCAGCGCCGTGAGTGCGCGGACGTCCAACTTGGAACTGGGCAGGCGAGGAATCTCGCTGACGCGATATAGGCGGGTTGGCCGCATGGGTGGTGGCGCCGTCGAGAGCATCAAAGCCCTCAGCTCATCCAGCAGCCCTGCCGGGGCATAATTTCGAGCGCTCACGTAGGCGACGAGGATCGCCCCTCCATCAGGGCTGCTCATGCGAACCAGTGCCCCCACATCGCGCACGCCAGGATGCCGGCGAAGGGCGGCTTCCACTGCGTCCAGCTCGACGCGGGTGCCGCGGATCTTGACCTGCCTGTCCTTGCGGCCAAGCCGCTCCAACAGGCCGTCCGGGCGTTGACGTACGAGATCCCCGGTCCGGAAGAGTCGATGGGAGGGAGTGCCGTTATCTGCTGTGCTGTTGGCGCCACAGCGTCCGCCGGCCCAATGCCCCAACGCCACGTAGGGACTTTCGACAATCAGCTCTCCGGCCTCTCCCGGCGCGGCTGCGCGCCCAAATTCGTCGATGATCGCCAGGCGGTTGCCTGGGAGCGGATAGCCGATGGGGATTCGTGCATCCTCGTTCCGGTAAGCGTCATCGATGAACCACTGCATGATCGGCGCTTCGGTGGCGGCATAGATCAATTGGATTGCCGCTTCGGACGCAAGCCAGGCGCGTAGCAGGTCGATGTCGCTCCACAGGGTGGTATCGCCACCTACCCGAACCAGGCGAAGGGCAGAGCCTGCCCGCTCTTCGTCGTACGGAACCATCGACCTCAACAGGGCCGGAAAGGCGAACAGGATTGTGATCGCCTCCGAGCGTATGACGCTCAATATTTCGCGAGCACCCAGGCGCTGTGGGTCGAGTAGGTGAATGCTGGCGCCTGCAAGAAGCGCCGTCAGGATGTCTCGCACGCCGACGATTGTGCAGAGCGGGGCGAGGGTCAGGAATCTGTCGTCGGCGTTGATGTGCGCGGCGTTAATTGATTGGGCCACGCGTTGTAGAAGGTTCCGCTGACTGTTGACGATGCCCTTTGGAGGGCCGGTACTTCCGGAAGTGAAAAGCACGCAGGCTGGTTGGTCCAACCCCATCTGGGCGGGGCGCCAGTCCGCGCTCGCGGGTTGAGGTAAACGGGTCAGGTTGATGACGCGCGCCGTTGGTAGGAGGGCTGCGAATGTCTCTGCGGATATTCCCTGTCCAATAATCAAAGTTGGCCGTGCGTCGTGCAACACTTGACGGACCCAGTCGCTTGGATAGTGGGTATCCAGGGCGACGAAGGGGCGCCCGGCCGCCAGGCAGGCCAGCATGGCGAGGGGTAATAGCGGGCACGGCGGCAGAAGAATGCCGATCAACTCTTCCGGTTTGGATTCGGCGGCGATGGTTTCGGCCAGGCCCGAGAGTCCTTGCCACAACTGTGCATAAGAGAAGGATGTGGCTGGGGCGCCCCCGTTCGAATCCGTGACCGCTATGCGGTCTGGATGGCGACGCCCCACGAACTCGAGGTGATCGATGATCGACCGGTCAAACTCGCGGCCAAACTCGACGAAAGGCCGGTCGGTCGGGCCGTTCCAATCCAACGGGTAGTTGCCGTCCTCGAGCCACTTCATAGCTTAGGGCCAGTGTACTGCCGCCCCAACGGCGAATGGCTTCGCTTGAGCGCAAAAGGGAGTCGTTTTGGCGGCGGATTGGTACGCCGCGGAGGATTGTGGCCGGGCGCGCGGCAGTATAGTGTCAGGGCACGACAAATATTTGATTCAACACTGGGAGACTGACACCGCGCGAGATTGTTAGGGACTAACAACAAATAGGGATTATTCTGATGAAACTCACGACGAAATTGTCGATTCTTGGGATGATGGCGTGCAGCGGTGCAATGGCGGCGGATTTTTCCGCATCCATAACGCCGCAGGGTATCAATCTTTACGAGACTACGGCCCAGGGAATGGTGCTGGTGCAGGGCAGTCCGTATGTCCTGCCACAGCCGGGAGTGGCCTATCCACTGACACCGCAGCTGATTGCAATGAGCCCGGGGCATGATTTCCTGTACGTGGTCTACGAGCAGGTGCCATTTCACGGCGATCTGCCTAAGGACGTCAATGTAGTCGCGTTCCAGGTCACCGACAGCGGCCTGGTCAACCAGTGGTCATTCGCATTGAACATGGATCCGGCCGAGTACAAGTACATTTCGCTCGTCGCCGGATTGAACAGCGTCATTGTTGTCACCAGGCCCAACGGACTGTTCGCCAATGTATTCAATGAGGCTGGCCAGCAAATCTACGGCGATGGCAGTCACGGAGGTGATCAGCTCCTTTCCGGGCACGTCGCACCGGACAATCGGTTTTATTATTCTTGCCGGCAAAACGCCTCCGGAGCGTATGTCAGCGTCTATGACCTCGGCACCGTCCAGTCGCCCGGGACGAGCCTGTTGCTGACTTCGTACGACGCTGACTTTATTCGCAGCGTGTGCAACTAGGGACGGGCCCACAGGGCCCGCCATGTGGTTGCTGGGCGGCGACGAGGGCCTGTTCGGCCTTCGTCGTCCGCCTTGCGGCCTGATTCGCGGGCGGATAACGCCTGGTCGGTGCGGAGGTGCGTGTCCGGTTTTGAGCGGAGCTCACGATCGGACGTCAGGCCGCTTCGAGCTCACGCAACAGCAGGCGGGCGAACTCCGGCCCTTTGCCTTCTTCCTCGTGCTTGAAGTAAACATACACATCGCGGCACTGAGTCGTTTGGGCACGAATGGTCTGCGCCCACCTGGCGATATCGTCTTCCGTGTAACCTTCATCGCGCAGACGGAAATAGGCGTAGTCGGCGGTCATCCGCACCGGTGTTGATGTCTTTTCGCTGTCGGCAATGCACAGGGCCAGGTTACGGGCCTGTAAGCGCGCGTACACCTCCTCGTCCAGCCATGAGGCATGACGGAACTCGAAAGCGGCGCAGACATCCGCCGGCAGCAGTGCCAGGAACGCATCCAACACGGCGAGATCCTTTCGGAAATACGGTGGCAGCTGGAAGAGCAGCGCGCCCAGCTTCGGGCCCAGTGTAGTGGCGACTCGCAGGAAATGGCCCAGGGGGTCTGCGCAATCGCGCAGGCGAGCGTGGTGTGTGATGCGCTGGGGCGCCTTCAGCGTGAGTTTGAATCTGTCCGGTGTCTCCCGGCTCCATCCAGCGAGGATCTTCTCGTTGGGCATGCGGTAGAAGGTGTAGTTGATCTCCACTGTGCAGAAGCGCTCGGCGTAGTAGGGGAGCATCTGCGCCGTGGGCAGCTTCTGTGGGTAGAAGGTCCCCTTCCACTCGGGATAGTTGTAGCCAGAGGTGCCTACCCAGATAGCCATGCGAGGCAGCTTGCTCTATCAGTTGCCGCGGGCGGTCACCAGGCGGCGATATTGGCCGAGGTGCCGGATAGCATGTTGAGGCTTGCCCAGCGCCTCGTAGAGGCGGGCCAGATTGTAGTGACAATCGGCCATATCCGGGTCTTCCTCAATGGCGGCCTGATAGGCCTCCAGGGCGGCCCCCGCGCTGCCCAGGTCTTCGAGCAACACGCCGCGGTTGAACATGAGCAGAGGGTCAGGACCACATTCATCGAGCGCCCGCTGATAGACTTTGTCGGCCTCGGCGACCGCCCCTTGCTCGTGCAGCAGGCGCCCCCAGTTGATCCACGAGGGCAGGTGGCGGGGATTGAGTTTCACGGCGTGCTCATACGCCTTGCGGGCTGCTGGCACATCCGAGCTCTCGAGCTCGAGGGCCTCGACGAACCACTGCTCGGCCGTTTTGGGCTCAACCTCGCGGCCCGGGTCGATTTCGTGGCCGTTGGTCCCGTCGGCTCGCGCCTCCGGGCGCTCGACCATGTGCAGGACCCCGTTTTCGAGGACCACGTCCAATCCGAGCAGATACTGGCCGTTGTCGGCTTGCCAACGAGTCTTGCCGTCGCGCACCACAACACGTTCGCCAACGGCGCAGATGCTCAACCCGCTGAGCGGCACCGTTTCAGGAAGGTGACGGCGCAGGTCCTCCAGGGAACGTCGAATACGCCTGCGCGGGATCTTCGCCTCAATCAGCGCCCGGGCGGTGCGCAGCACAATCAGGTCTCTGAAGGAGAAGCGGTACTCGCGGCGCGCGCCGCGCTCAGGCGTCACGAAGCCGGCAGCGACGAGTCCGCGGATGGTACTGCGCGACAGGTGCAGAACCCGCTCCACGTCGTGCACACTGTATGAAGGCATCTGTTCCTTGTTGACCTACCAGGAGCCTGTCATACAGGCCCCTAGCGCTTTGTTGCTTTGCGAGCGGGCTTTGCGGGTTGTTCCGCCTTGGCGGCCGCCGCGGGCTGCTCCACGCGCTTCGGTGCCTTGCGGGGACCCAGCTGCGAGGCCGAGGTGCGGGCGGTTTCGGTCTTTTCAAGGCTGGCGCGCAGTGCTTCCATCAGGTCGATGACTTTACTCTCCCCGGCGGGTGCGATGTCGGAAACCGAGATCTCCGCGCCTTCCACTTTCTTCTGGATGGAGGCTTCGATGCGCGCGCGCAGCTCGTCCTTGTACGCTGTTGGATCGAACTTCTCGGAGGTCTGTTGCTCGATGAGCTGCTGCGCGAGTTTCAGCTCGGCAGGCTTCACGTCCGCCTTGGGGACGTCGATTTCGGTCGAGCTGCGCACGTCGGCTGCGAAATGCAACTGTTGCATCGTCAGAACATCACCGATGGGACGCAATACCACGATGTACGCTTTGCCGCGGGCTGCCCAGCGACCTACGGCCGCCCGTTCGGCCTGTTTGAGCGCCTCGGTCAGTAACCCGTAGGGGCGGCCGGCGCCCTTGTCGGGTGCCAGGTAGTAGGTCTTGTCGAAATAGACCGGGTCTATAGACTCGACCGGTACGAATTCGGAGATCTCCACGGCGTGGGTACCGGCCTCCTCGAGGGCCTTGATCTCCTCCGGGGTGAAGGTCACGTACTGGTCCTTGGCGAACTCGTAACCCTTGACCATATCGTCACGCTCGACGATTGAGCCGTCCTTTGCGCAGATGTACTGCTGTTTGAGCCGCGATCCGCAGCCCTTGTGCAGGAGGTTGAAGGAGATTGCGTTCGCAGACTGGGTCGCCGTGTAGAGCTTCACGGGAATTGCGACGAGCCCGAACGAGATTGTCAGGGATCCAATAGAGCGCGCGGCCATGGTACACCTGTAGTTATGTGGGTCGGTCCGATCCGTCAGACGCCCGGCCTAAAACCCGGGATAAGCTGTATTTGCTCAATAGTGCATCTTGCCACCGGTCGGCGGTCTTTTCCAACCGGGCGGGCACATTGGCGAGTGTGAAGTCCATCACTTCGGCGGCTTCGAGCTCCTCCCAGGTCAGCGGCATCGAGACCGGGGCTCCGGGCAGGCCCCGCGGGGAGTAGGCCACATTCAGGGTCTTACCCCGGACGTTCATGTTGTAGTCAATGAAGATCTTGTCGGTGCGTTTCTCGGTAGCCCACTCCAGGGTGATCTCCCGCGGGTGGGCCTTGAGCAAGTGGCGGCCGACCGTCTCGCAGATGTGTCTGGCCGCCTCAAACGTGACGGTCCTGTCGATCGGCACGAAGACGTGCAGGCCGGTCTTGCCGGAGGTCTTCACCAGCGCATCGAGGGACATCTCCCTGAGTAGCGCCCGCAACCAGAAGGCCACTCGCCGCCCCACCGCGAATCCGCGGGCGTTGAGCTCTGGCTCAGCTCCCTTGGCTTCCTTACCCGAATAGATGTAGGGGTCGATATCGAAGACCAGGTAGTCCGGGTAGTTGAGGACAGAGGCCTTGAGTGTTTCGAGTGAGGTGGAATAGTCGGTGTCCTGGCTGACACTGTCAGGGGCGGGCTGCGCACGCGAGTGCCAGATGTGAAACTCGAGCGTCCCATTCTGTCCGAGCCACAACAGCGTTGGCAGGTTGTTGGCGAGGATATAGCGATGCTTCTCATCCTTGTGGTCGGAGAACACGTTCACGGTCGCAACGAAGTCGGGGAGGGCGTGGTCCCAATGCTTCTGGTAGAAGCGCTCACCGTGTATGCCTTCTGGCATACGGATCATCGTCAGCGGCCGGTTCTCGAGGTGAGGTAACATGAAACGCGACACACGGGCCAGGTAACGAACCAGGTCGCGCTTGGTGGTCGGCGGCTGCCGCGAGCCCGCTTCGGCTGGCCAATAGACCCGGTCGAGATTTGTGAGCCGGATCCGCGTTCCTGCCACGGCCAGATCAACTCGAGCGGATGTGTTGTCGAGTTGCTTCACAACGGCATCGATTTCGTCAGTCGGGGTAACCAACGGGGCGGTTGGGGCCTTCTTCCCGCGTGCGGACGGTTTGCGCGATGGCGTGGCATCGGGTTCTCCGGGGCGCTCGGTGGTGACATCCTGCGGCGCGAGGTCATCGCGCAGGCGTATGAACACCGGAGCGCGCAACATGCCATCGGGTGTCCAGTCCTGGAATGTGACTTCCGCAACGAGCTCCGGCTCGAGCCACTTCGTGGGCCGATGGAGGGGCACTTTCTCAACGAACGGGGGCTGCTTGCGTGCCAGCTTGGCCGTGCGTTTGCCCAGGTCATCGATGATGCCTTGGGTCAACCCGGAGCCAGCATGACCTGCGTAGTGCAGCTTGCCGCCGCTCCAATAACCCAGTAGCAGGGCGCCCAGCGGCTCGCGCTCGCCCTTGCCCTTCGTGTAGCCGCCCACGACGAATTCCGCTGTCTGAGTCGCCTTGATTTTCAGCCACGCATTCGAGCGTTTGCCCGTTTGATAGGTGCTGTTCCTGCGCTTGGCAACAATACCCTCGAAGCCGCTGGCGGTAGCGGCAGCGTAGAGTTGTTCGGCATTCGTCGCTACGTGAATGAGCTGAATGTGTGTTGAAGGCAACAGGCACTGCGACAGATAGCGCCGCCGGTCGACATAGGGCACGGCGCGAAGATTGACGCCGCCGAAGTGCAACAGGTCGAAGCAAACCAGTACCGCAGGTGCTTCGCGCTGTGCCTTTGCGATGTCGCTGGAAGTCTTCAATTGCACACGGTTCTGCAGCGCGTTGAACGAAGGGCGTCCGTTGGCATCGAGCGCAACAATCTCGCCGTCGAGCACCATCTGACCGTTGTCCGCGAGCGCCAGGTCTGCCGTGATTTCCGGGAATACGGCTGTCAGATCGATGCCGCGGCGGGACTGCAGCCGCACACTCCCGTCCCGCACGAATGTAATCACGCGATAGCCGTCCAACTTGGGCTCGTACAACCACTCGGGGTTCGAGCGGGCAACCGTGTCAGTCTCGGCCAACATGGGCTTGATCTCGGTGGGCAGGGCCTCGGCCGGGCCGGACGCGACCAGGTTGGCGGCGGCCACGCGTGGCGCTGTGTTTTCTGGCGAGATGTCTTCGACGGTCACGCCCGACAACACCGACCGGCTGCGGGCGAGCAGATCGTCGCTGTTCGAAAAGCGGTCTTTATGCTTGATCAGCAGCCACTGTTTGTCGGCTCGAGTACGGACCAGGGCAAACGAGCCTTTGAGCTTCTCCCCGCGCAGGAACACGCTCAGTTTCCCCTCGGCCAATCCCTCGCGCATCCGGGCCTCGGCTGCTGCGCGATTGCTGAAGGAGTATTGTTGATCCTCGTCCGGCGAATAGACGCCGCAATCCCAAACGATTACGTTACCCGCCCCGTATTGTTTGGACGGGATGATGCCTTCGAAGGACGCGTAGTCGAACGGGTGATCCTCCACCTCGACCGCCATCCGCTTCTCGCTCACCATGAGCGAGGGTCCTTTGGGGACCGCCCACGACTTCAGGACGCCATCGAGCTCCAACCGGAAGTCGTAGTGCAACCGGCGCGCGGCGTGTTTCTGGACCACGAACAACAACGGGCCCTGGCGGGCGGCTTCCACCTTTGGAGCAGGCTCGGGGGTGTTGGAGAAGCTACGCTTGGCTGCGTAGTGATCGAGAGGACGCTTCATGAGCTGGCAAGCACCGTCCCGATCCAGTCATGGAGTGTTTGCACCAACTCCCCGATGATTTGCGCTTCGCTGCGGCCGGTTTTGGCCGGCACGCGATAGGAGTGGTTGGCGTTCGGGATCAGCTTCAAAGTGGCGCGTGGGCTCAGTCGTGCAACCAGGGCCTGCAGCAGAGTGAGATCTGCAAGCTCATCGCGGTCGCCCTGCAAAAACAACAGCGGGGTGGTGACCTCGAGCAGGTGCTGTCCGCGCTCAGCGGAGGGCCGCTTCGCGGGGTGCAGGGGGAATCCCAAGAACGCCAGACCGAGCACGCCAGGCAGCGGGGACTTGGATTGCGCCTGTGAGCTCATGCGTCCGCCGAAGGACCTCCCGCCCGCAATCAGGGGTAGCCCGTGCGTGATCCGGGCTGCTTCGGCGACGGCGGCTCGAACCGTGGCATGACAAAGTGCGGGCGGGTCTGGGCGTCGGGAGCGGGCTTCCATGTAGGGGAACTGGAAGCGCAGTGTGGCGACGCCGGCCTCGCCCAGGCCTGTTGCGATGGCCTCCATGAAAGGATGCGTCATTCCAGCTCCGGCCCCGTGCGCAAAGACGAAACAGGCGCGTGCGGATGAGGGGATAAGGGTCAGCGCGGAGACGCGGTGGGTGTCATCGACCGTAATGGTCGCGGGGTGTGCGTGGGAGGGGGTCACCGGGTCAATGTTACTCCTGATCAGACCCGGGCGGCAGCCATCCGCTTCACCGCCTCCGGCAACTCGCGCTCGTTCAGTGAGGCGAAGTTGAATCGCGCAAATGGATGGGGGCGGTCGTCGAAGGAATAGCGGCGGCCCGTGTACCAGGACACGCCGTGCTGGACACTGCGGCGTGCCCACGCTTCGACGTCGATGGAATCCAACAGGTGGACCCAAAGCGCCATGCCTCCGGGGGCTAGCTTGAATTCGACTTGATCCCCAAACGTACGCCGCAAGCTGTTCGCTAAAATCTCGCGACGGTTCGCGTAGACACGCCGGACTCGCGCGACGTGTCGCTGCAACTCGCCATCCTCAATCAACGTCGCAATGGCTGCCTCAGTGGCCCGGTCTCCTTGGAGGTCCAGCAAAGAGCGGATCGCGCTCATATTCCGCAGCATGGGAGGTGGCGCAACTACATAGCCGACGCGTAGGCCGGGGGCGAGGATTTTCGAAAGGGTGCCGATATAGATGACGGAGCCGGCGTGGTCCGCGCTAGCGAGTGGCAGGACGGGGCGGCCGTCGTAGTGAAAATCGTGATCGTAGTCGTCCTCGATTATTGCGACCTTTTCGGTGCGCGCAAAGTCCAGCAGTGCAAGACGACGTGCAGCCTTCAGCGTCACCGTCGTTGGGTATTGATGATGGGGAGTGAGATACAGGGCGCGGATACTCCCGAGCCCCCTCAGCGCATCGACATCGATGCCGTCGCGATCAATCGCAACAGGGATGAGGGTCGCTCCAGCGGCTCGAAACGCTTCCCACGCGGGCCGGTATCCGAACTGCTCGACCGCAACAACATCGCCAGGACGTAGCAGTGCACGGGCCGCAACCGCAACGGCCATCTGACTGCCGCGCGTGATGAGCACATCGTCCCCCGTCACAGAGAGGCCTCTCGTGTTCGCGAGCATCGACGCCAGCGCGGAACGCAGTGCCGGATGTCCTTCGGGATCGCCGTACGAGAGCAGTTCGGTGCTTCGCAACGCGAGCACTCGCCGATAAGCGCGACCGATGGACCGGGCGGGAACGAGTCTTACGTCGGGAGAACCGCTGCTCAAATTCAGCGTACCCGGAGGCAGGGCCGGCGATCGGTTTGTTGGTGGAGGTTCCGACAGCGCGAACGCGACGGCGGCCGGCATATGAGGGCGAGTGCCGAGCCGTCGTGAGAAAGGCCGTCCCCGATCTTCTGGGAGTGCGCGAGTGACGAAGGTTCCGCGACCGGGCGTCGTCTCGATCCAACCCTCCGCTATCAACTCAGACAATGCTGCCAGGACGGTATTGCGATGGACGTGAAGGCTCGATGCGAGTCGCCGACTGCCGGGCAGGCGGTCGCCGGGGCGCAACCGGCCGCGACGGATATCGGCGGTCAGCGCGCGAGCGATTCGCAGAAATGGCGGCAGAGCGCTGTCGCGATCGAGATCTATGACGAGTTCCCAGGGGCGTCGCATTGATGTTTCGACTGGTCTGACCGAAATCGGCATTGTGGCCCATCCTACTTGGACCGGCGTGAGATAGCTTTTGGAGATGACATCCAAGTCCGGCAGCTGGTGGGTCCGCATCCGTTTCGTCCTCAAAAGGTTGCTTGGCTGCGTCGTGCGCGACGCAATCCCCGTTGATGGCATGCTGTGGGTTGATCGCACTGCAGGCAGACGGCCCGGTCCGCGCTTGAGCTGATTTTCAACTAGGCCTTGGCAGGTTTCCCCCAGCCGGCGCGGCGCGTTGAGCGCCGTGGTGGCAATGTATGATTGCTGGTCATCTTGGGGGGTACCAGTCATGCCCATTCCCACAGAGCCCATCGGTAGTATTCCGCGGCCGCCGGAGCTGCTCGAGGCTATTCGTGACTGCGGGGATGGTACGGACCCGCGTCTGGATGCTCTATACGACACGGCGGTCCGGCAGACCATCGAGCAATTCGAGGCGACCGGGTCGCCCCTGATCACGGACGGCGAGCAGAGGAAATTCCATAACTTCTGGACGTATAGCGTCGAGGGGCTCCCCAACACATCACCTGACGGCTTCCGAATTCCGTTCGCTGCCGGGCATGTCCGCAGGATGCCCCGCTTGCAGGCGGGCCCCTTCAAGTACCGCTTCTACGCTGATCGGTATCTCGACCAGGCGCTACGCTACGCCCGAGTGCCGCTCAAGCAGGCGGTCATTTCTCCCTCTGCCTTGAGCCTGATGTACCCCGAGGAGGGTATTCCGGGATACCCGCGGGAAGCCTTCATCGAGGATTTGCTGCGGGAACATGTAACGGAAGTGCGCCGCTGTCTGGAAAAGGGCGCGCGGAAGGTGCAGATCGACTTCACCGAGGGGCGTCTGGCGGTAAAGATCGACCCTTCCGGCAGCTTGCTCGCCAGTTTCATTGACTTGAACAACCTTGCGCTCGCTCGCTTCACATCGCAGGAACGTGCGTTGCTGGGAGTGCATACGTGCCCGGGCGGTGATCTCGATTCAACGCACAGCGCCGACGTCGATTATGCAGATCTGCTGCCGTGCCTATTCCAGCTCAATGTGAGCAACTTCTACATAGCGCTGGCAGGAGAGCCTGATCGCGTGCGCGTTCTGGAAATGATTCGCGACTACTTGCAGCCCCACCACCGGGTATTTGTTGGGGTCATCGCGCCCATCAATCCGCATGTGGAGACTCCCGAGGAGGTTCGGGAGCGCGTGCTGGAGGCCGCCCGGTACATACCGGTCGCCCAGCTCGGCACGACGGATGATTGTGGGTTCGCTCCATTCTGTGACGATGTATCCACGACTCGTGAGACTGCTTTCGCAAAGATTCGCGCACGTGTCCAAGGCACTGCACTGGCCGAACGGGCGCTGGGAGTAGGTCAGTGAAGGTCGACGAGGACGAGCAACGGGTCTTGCGCTCTGCTGCGTTGAAGAATGCCGAAAGTATTCTGGTGGCGCGGCAGCGTGCGGAGCGTGAGCTGCTCTCCACCAAGGAGGCATTGGAGCGTACAACCGAGGAGCTGCGGGAGGTCCGCGCGCGCTTGGAGAGCACTCTCGCAACTGCCGAGATTGGCACGTGGAGTTGGGACGTCCGCAAGAAACGGCTCATGACCGATCCGAATTTCGCGCGCATGTTCTCAGTAGAGTCCAATACGGCTGGTGTCGGAATGCTGGAGCGCTATCTGACCGCGATCCATCCCGATGACCGGCAGCGCGTCCGGGACAAAATTTCGCAGGTCCTCGCTGGCGACGCTGATGCCTATGAGCTGGATTGCAGACTGCTTCGGTCCGACAACTCGGTTCGTTGGATTTCGGCTCGCGGCAGGGTGCAGCGGGGTCCTGGTGGTGTAGCCACTCACTTCCCGGGTGTCGTCATCGACATCACCGATCGCAAGCGCGCCGAGGAGGCTGCTCGGGAAGGTGCTGAGCGTCTGCAGCTCGCACTTACAGCCGGGACTCTTGGCGACTGGACCTGGGAAGCCAGTACGGACCGGTTCTTTGTGGGTGCTCGCGCGGCCGAGATCCTCGGCGTGTCGGCGCCTTCCCCGTTGACGCGCGCGCAGATCCAGGAGCATCTGTCACGACAGGATCGTGAGCATACCAATTTAGCCTTCCAGGAAGCGCTCGCGTCACGGTCGGACTACAACGTTGAGTTTCGTCTGGAGTTGCCTGGAGGCAAGCATCGCTGGGTGGCAGCTCGCGGGCGCGGACTTTATGCGGACAACGGTGCCGTTCTGGGAATGACGGGTGTCGCGCAGGATATCTCTGAACGCAAACAGTCGGAGGAGATCCGCAGCCTGCTCGCCGAAGTCGTGGCCTCATCGGATGATGCCATCATCACCAAGACGCTCGATGGGATCATTACAAGTTGGAATCGCGGCGCCCAGCACATGTTTGGGTACACCGCGGATGAGGTCATCGGGCAACCTGTCACGTTGCTGATCCCCCCGGAGCACCTCGATGAGGAGCCGGACATTCTGCAGCGCCTGCGGCGCGGTGTTCGCATCGAGCACTATGAGACCATACGCCGCCGCAAGGATGGAAGTCTGTTGAATGTGTCGCTCAGTGTCTCGCCGGTGCGGGATACCAGCGGCAAGATCGTCGGCGCCTCGAAGATTGCCCGCGACATTACCCATCAGAAGCGCGAGGCCGAGGCGATCCGGGCGAGCGAGGTGCGCTTCCGCCTCATGGCGGACTGCGCCCCGGTGTTGATCTGGATGGCCGATACGAGCAAGTCCTGCACCTGGTTCAACAAGGCATGGCTCGACTTCTCCAGCCGCGCCATGGAGCAGGAGATCGGTTTCGGTTGGGTGCAGAACATTCATCCGGACGATCTGGACCGGTTCCTGCAGACCTATTCAGCTCACTTTGATGCCCGCACGGGGTTCAAGGCGGAATATCGCTTCAGGCGGCGCGATGGCGAATGGCGCTGGGTGATCAACAACGCGGTGCCGCTTCATGAGGCGCCCGACGGGGCATTCTCAGGATATATAGGCTCGTGCGTTGATATTACGGAGTTCCGGCAGGCGGCGACTGATCGCGAGCAGCTGTTGGTATCCGAGCGTGCGGCACGCTCGGAAGCCGAGCGGCTCGGCCGGATGAAGGATGAATTTCTGGCCACCCTGTCACACGAGTTGCGTACGCCACTGAATGCCATCCTGGGATGGGCAACTCTGTTGCGGCGCGTGCAGGTAGGCAGCGATGACTATTTGAAGGGGCTCGAGACCATCGAGCGCAACGCGCGCGTGCAGACCCAGATCATCGCTGACCTGCTCGACATGAGCCGCATCATCTCGGGCAAGGTGCAGCTCGATGTGCAGCCGGTGGACCTGCACGAGGTGCTCTCGGCCGCGCTGGATTCGGTACGGCCCTCGGCCGATGCGAAACAACTGCGGGTGCGCGCGACTTTGGACGCGAAGGCGGGGCGCATCCGGGGTGATGCCAACCGGTTGCAGCAGGTGTTCTGGAATTTACTCACCAACGCAGTCAAGTTCACACCGGCGGCCGGGCATATCGATGTCGTCCTCGAGCGTGTGAACTCGCATGTTGAAATCTCAGTCGAGGACAGCGGTATCGGCATCAAACCGGAGTTCCTGGCGTTTGTATTCGATCGATTCCGGCAGGCCGACGCCTCGATTACGCGCCGTCATGGGGGCCTCGGGCTCGGACTTTCCATTGTCAAACATCTGGTCGAGCTTCATGGAGGGACGGTGCGCGTGAAGAGTCCCGGGGAAAATCAGGGATCGACTTTTATCATTGCCTTACCCATATCAGTGGTCCGTCGCACGGATTCCGGCCGATACGAGCGGCCTGGCCTCTCCGACGTGGATCTGTTCGGCCTGCCCAGCCTTGCCGGAGTGACAGTGCTGATTGTGGATGATGAGCCGGACGCGCGTTTACTCGTCAGCCGCATTGTGGAGGAACGAGGTGCCCGTGCGGTTATGGCGCAGACGGGCGAGGAAGCCTTGCGTATTCTGAATGAGGGAGCGGTGAATATTCTCGTGAGTGACATCGGCATGCCGGACTACGATGGTTACAAATTCATCCAACAGATCCGCATGTGCGAGCCCAAGGCCGTGCGAAACATCCCCGCTATCGCGCTGACCGCGTATGCGCGTGCCGAGGATCGTCAGCGTGCCTTGCTTGCGGGTTACCAGATGCACCTGGCGAAGCCTGTCGAGCCGCGCGAGTTGGTTGCGGGCATCGCGAGCCTGCTCAACGTTCCGTACCGGCTGCAATCCTAGCTACGGATTGAAATCTGACTGGTGCGGTCTCCGGTAGCTGCGTCAGGGCAATGAGTCCGATAACAACTCCGGAAAACATGTACCACGCGGGCGCAAGCGGGCTGCCGGTTGCCCGGATCAGCCATGCAACGACGAACTGGGTAGAGCCGCCGAATATGGATATTGCAAGCGCATAGGTGATCGCGATCCCGGCTGAGCGTACCTGGCGTGGCAGCGATTCTGTGATCGCGACGATGACTGTCGCCGAGGAGAGCGTTGACAGGCTAGCCAATACCCCGCACGCGCTGTAGAGCGCAACTGCGGTCCTCAGGCGCTCGAGGAGCCAGAACGAGGGGAACACTGCGAGAGCCAGAAACAACCAGGGCACGATCATGATGGGTTTGCGGCCGAACCGATCTGACAACCAGCCGCCTAACGGATCGCAGATTACGCCGCTCAGGCCGATCACGGCGGTTGCACCAAACGCAATTTTGGCTGACATGCCGAGCGTGACGTTGGCGTAGGTCGTCATGTATTCGAGCAGGTAGTTTGTGGTGGTGGCGGTGCCCAGCAGGAGGAGGCCGAGGGCGACGATTCGCGCGTAGCCTTTGGGCTGTGTCTCTTCGTGCGCCTGAGCAGGCTTGTGAAGTGTTTCATCGAGCGTTCGGCGAAGCACGAATCCCACAGGGATGATTACAGCACCCAACAGCAGAGCTACTCGCCAGCCCCAGGCGTCGAGGGCCGGTGCGTCCAACACGCCTGCAAGACCAACGCCGACGAGCCCGGCAATAAAGACTGCGAGGTCAGCGCTTGTCGCCTGAAGTGATATGTAGAGGCCGCGCCTCGCGGGTGGGGCGGCTTCCATGAGGAAAGCCGTGCTCGGTCCTACTTCTCCGCCGAGCGCGAAGCCCTGGAGCAAGCGAAAAACGATCGCGAGTACGGGTGCAAGTACGCCAATGGATGCATATGAGGGAATGAGCGGTAATCCGACCACTCCTACGCCGATCAGCAGGAAAGACAGCAGCATGGCGGGTTTGCGGCCGGCGCGATCGCCGAAGCGGCCGATGACCAGCGCACCGAGGGGGCGCATCAGAAATCCGACGCCAAACGTAGCGAGCGAGGCTAGTAGGCTCGTGCCGGGCGTATTCGAGGGAAAAAACGTGCGGCCTATTTGTGAGGCGAAAAACGCGTAGGTAACGAAGTCGTAGAATTCGAGGCCATTGCCGATGACCACGGCAAGTATCTGCCGTCTCTGCAAGGCCACCGAAGCGCGATCAGGTTTCAATTTCTTGGTACGGGCGCGCTGTAGAGCTGCGCGCCCGTACAAAGCATATCCTGTCGTGGGCGACGCCGTCGCAGTCGGTTACGTCCGTGTGATGGAGCCACCACCGTCCACAAGCGATGCGGTCCCGGTCACAAAGGCCGAATCGTCCGAGGCGAGGTAGAGCACCGAGCGAGCCAGTTCTTCCGGCTTGGCCACGCGCTTTAGAGCGTGGAGGCCCGTGATAAACGCTTGCGACTCCGGCGTGTTGTTCATGTCGCGGTACATGTCGGTATCCACGGCACCCGGCAGGATGGCATTGACGCGCACCCCTTTGGGTCCGAATTCCGCGGCAAGCGCCTGGGTGAGACCGATGAGGCCTGATTTGCTTGCAGCGTAAGCCGCCACGCCGGGAAAGGAGAACGAGTAGCCGACGAAGGTCGACGTGAAGATCACCGAGCCGCCTCCATGCTTGAGCATCTGTGCGATCTGGTGCTTGGCCCCCAGGAAGGAGCCGGTGAGGTTGATGGCCAGCGCGTCGTTCCAGCCAGCCTCGGAAACGCCCGTGCTGGCGCCACTCTCGCCAAGTGTTCCCGCGTTGTTGAAGGCAATGTCGAGCCTGTCGTAGCGCTGGACGGCCAAGGCGACGAGCGCACGCGCGTAGTCTTCCGAACGCACATCGCCGGCAAGTGAAACGGCGTCGCCACCGGCGGATCGAATCTCCGCGACGAGGTCATCGAGTTCTGCCTTGCGGCGGGCGCCCACAACCACTTTTGCACCCTCTGCGGCGAACAACTGCGCGGAGGCGCGGCCAATCCCGGAACTGGCTCCGGTGATAATTGCGACTTTTCCATTCAAGCGGCCCATGTTCTTGACTCCGGATCGGCACCCAACGGAAGGCGTCCGTCTTCAAGTGCACTGATCGATGGGCTTGAGTGTGGTGCTACTCGGGCGTTCGCAGTAGGGTCTGAATGGCAGAGCTACTTTCCGGAAAAACCGAACGATGCTGAAGCTGGATGATATTGCGAGCTTTGTGGCTGTCGCGGAGGCGGGCTCCATCAGCGAGGCGGCGCGGCGGCTGCGCCTGGCTAAGTCCGTGGTGAGCGAGCGGCTGGCGGAGATCGAGCGCAGCCTCGGGGCGACTCTGGTTCACCGCACCACCCGTAAGCTGAGTCTGACTGAAGACGGGGCTGCCTTTCTCGAGCGGGCCGCGCGCATCCTTCGTGAAGTGGAGGAGGCGACAGCCGACATGGCCGAGCGTCGTGGCAGCCTCTCTGGGCCTTTGCGTATCTCGGCACCGGTGACTTTCGGGCGTCTGCATTTGGGGCCTGCGCTGTTTCCCTTTCTGGCCCGGCATCCGAAGCTGGAGATGACCCTGGAGCTGGAAGACCGCCGCGTCGATGCTGCTGCGGACGGTTTTGATGCGGTGATTCGACATGGGCGCATCGAGGACTCGCGCCTCGTGGCATGGCGCCTTGCGCCCAGCCGGCGTTTGCTGGTTGCATCGCCCCAGTATCTGGAGCGTGCGGGCGCGCCGACCTCAATCGAACAGCTGCAAACACATCGCGGAATTTTCTACATGAACCGCGGGGTCGCGGACTGGCGATTCACTGGGCCTGCGGGGCAGTCAACGTGCGTGCGCGCGTCGCCTTGCGGGTGAACAACGGTGACATGATGCGTGATGCGGCGGTGGCTGGTTTGGGTATCGCGCATCTACCTACTTTCATTGTTGGCGCGGCAATCAAGGCGGGCGCACTGCGGGTTGTCGATGTTGGGCTCGCGGCCGCTGAGGAGCACATTTTCCTTGCGCATCCTGAGGGGAGGCGTTCATCGGCCAAACTCAGGGCGTTTGCGGATTGGCTGCGTGAGGCTATTGGCGAACCGCCGTATTGGGACCGGTGAGTTGGGGTAGGTCACTGCGGGCAGTGCGGACCGCGGCAGCAGCACGATCCGCGGTGGCAAGTGCGAGCCGCGGCGGCAATGCGTCGCCGCGGCGGCTCGCTGGAGGGGCGGATCAATAGTTGTCGTCGTCGTCCCGGTCGCGCCCATCTCGGCCAGAGACCCGAGTCAGGAAGTTGTCAACGACAAAGTCGGCAACTGCGCGGCCAAGTCTCTCGCCCGCGTCCTCGTCTGAACGGAAGTGTTGGCCTGCGTAAACGCGGCTTACGCTTGCCTCTTTCTCTACCGCCGTGAAGCTGTCGAAGGAGCGGGTCACGCCGGGCAACACTTCAGACGTCACGTTCAGGTGAAAGGGCTTCCTACCGAAGAAGGTATTGAGGACGAAGGCGCCACCCGCGCTTATCGTTGCGTGTGCTCCCGGGTATGACGGGTCGGCCGCTGTATTGCCGGCTGGCGGCAGCCAATTTAGATCGACTGCTGTTTGCGGGTTGCCGTCCATGTCGGCTGATCGTATCGCAGTGACGGGGCGCCAGAGGTTATAGGTGTACTTCGCTTCGTAGAAAGCGATCACTTCGTCCGCGAGGGTGAGATTGAGCAATGCGAATACGCGTGCGCTCTGTGCGGTGTTCAGGTGATGCGCTTGCGCGGCAGTCTGCGTGATCTCGTTCCAGTAGTTTTGAATTGGTCCGTTCCAGAAGCGGCCGATCAGAGCCTGCTCGGCCGTGGATGCGATGCCCAGCGACTTCACTTCGTTGAAGGAGGCTGTGTACTCGGGGCTGGTCAGCGCCGGAGGCGGGCCTGGCCGAAATTGTCTGGCCTGCCGCAGGGCAAATGGAATGACGTGCGGCCAGTGCGTGAATACCGGCTGTTTCGGGAAATTGGGCGGTGTGGATTGGTAGTTGCCTGGAGCCGTACCGAAGACATAGGGAACCGGTGCGGTGGCCGACCCATCATCGCTGCGCAGAATCAGAGTTGCCTGTGCAATGGCTCTGCCGAGGTCGGTTCCGCGAGTCTTGTCGGTCCCGTCAGGAATTCGCGCCAATGATTGCTCGAGTTGCGCGTCGAGCAGCGTCTGAAATGTTGGATAGAGTGCCAGCAGTACCTCGTGGGCCGCCGCTGCGGCAGCGGCCTCTTGCGACGCGTGTGGCGATACATGGTCGACGCGGACGAGATAGGGCTCATGGGTCGTGTTGATCGAGTTCACTGCATCGTAAATGGCGGCATGCAGGATTGCGAAGCTGCGGGTCGGGTGGATAGTGGCGGGTTGTGCTCCCGGGGTGCGCAGGATAGTGAGAAGGGTCTTGTTCCACTGTACCACCTCATCGGCCGAGCTCGTCATGAAGTCGGCAGCTGACACAGCCACGCCGGCCAGGAGTTGCAAGGCGCATAGAAGTGACAATGACATCCAGAGTCGCAGCATGGGTATCTCCCTGTGTGAGTGGCAAGTAGCAGGACGTCGGGGGTGGAAGATTTATTCCCGGGAATAAAAACGTCCGCTGCGCAGTCTTGTCCTGCAGTCACAACGAGGAGATGACCGTGGCCGATGATCCAGCACTTCCATCGCGTCGCAAGGCTCTGAAATGCATGGCCTTCGGGGCCGGCACCCTGTTTACCCTGGCGGGCGGCGTGTTCACGCCCATCGAGCTCGCCGCGGCCGCGGTTGACAGGAAGCTCACTGCCGGGCTCGGAAAACCGCTGTTCGTGCAGATCAGCGACACCCACATCGGCTTCAACAAAGAAGCCAATCCTGATGTGGATGGCACACTCAAGCGGACCATTGAGCTGGTGAACGGGATGTCCCAACAGCCCGCGCTCATTATCCATACGGGTGATATCACGCAGCTGTCAAAGCCTACCGAGTTCGATGCGGCCCAGCAGATGTTTTCACTTCTGCGCACGACTGAGATGCACACCGTTCCCGGTGAGCATGACACGGCCGACGCCACGGTCACGGAATACTTCAGTCGGTTCGGCAAGGCATCCGATAACAAGGGCTACTACAGCTTTGACCACGCGGGCGTGCATTTCGTGGCGCTGATCAACGTGCTGCAGTTCAAGGCGGGCGGGCTCGGCACGCTTGGACCCGATCAGCTGAGTTGGCTGGCGGCTGATCTGAAGGGGCGTTCCAGCAGTACGCCCATCGTCGTCTTTGCGCATATGCCGCTGTGGACGATCTACCAGCCGTGGGGTTGGGGCACCGGCGATGCGGACCAGGCGATGAGTCTGCTGCGCCGTTTTGGATCAGTGACGGTGCTGAATGGGCATATTCACCAGATTGTCCAGAAGGTGGAAGGCAACATGACCTTCCACACCGCCCGCTCGACCGCCTTTCCGCAGCCGGCCGCGGGTGTGGGACCGAGTCCGGGGCCTCTGAAAGTGCCGGCCGAACAACTGGCCAACATGCTGGGCATTACGAGCGTGTTGGTTGTGGAGCGGCCGCGGGCACTGGCGCTGGTTGACACGACGATCGCTTGATCGTCGAGCTGGACTTACGCGGAAACAGGTGCAAACGACTATGAATAAATATCGATCATGGTTCGCTGCCACGGCTGTGGCGCTGCTCGGGTGGAGCGCGACGTGGGATGCGGCTGCGCAAACAGCGGATCCGCCACGGATCGTGGTGAAGAACTTCATGTTTCAGCCGATGTCGCTGACCGTCAAGGCGGGCTCGACGGTGATTTGGACAAACATGGATGAAGAGCCGCACACGGTGGTGAGCAGCAGCGGGCAGTTTCGCTCCAACGCGCTCGATACCAAGGACAGTTTCTCGTTCAAGTTTGACAAGCCCGGCACGTACAGCTTCGTGTGCTCGATTCATCCGCAGATGGTGGGGACGATAATCGTGCAATAGGGAACTTCCTGCACTGCGGATGGGTTTATGCAGTGCATGACAGGGTATTTCACGTGGGCCCGGGCGCGCGATCGCGAGCTTCACTATAGGTCCTACATTGACGGACTGCGGGGGATTGCAATCCTCGCAGTCCTCGGCTTTCACGCCTTTCCCACGTATATTCCCGGGGGCTACGTGGGCGTTGACGTATTTTTCGTCATCTCCGGGTTCCTCATCTCGACCATTATTCTGAAGCAGCTGCGAAGCTCTACGTTCACGCTTTCAGATTTCTACATCCGACGTGCGCGCCGCCTGTTTCCCGCACTCGCCATCGTCCTGGTGAGCTGCCTTTTGTTTGGCTGGTTCGTGCTGCTGCCGCAGGAGTTTGAAAACCTCGGCAAGCACGTCGCCGCCGCGGCCGCGTTCGTGTTGAACTTAACGGTGTGGCGCGAGGGCGGCTACTTCGATCCGGCCGCGAATCTCAACCCGGTGCTGCACCTGTGGTCGCTGGGTATCGAGGAGCAGTTCTATCTCGTGTGGCCGCTCGTGTTGCTGCTGTTGTGGCGGCATAGGCGAAGCCTCGCGATAACCATCGCAGCGCTCATCGCAACCTCGTTTGCTCTGAACATCGTTTTCATGCATACGGATCCGAAGGGCGGCTTCTATTTACCGGTGACGCGGTTCTGGGAACTCGGCCTGGGCTGCCTGTTGGCCGCGCTGGTGGCTGAGCGGCCGGCGGGTCAGCGGCTGGCTGGTGAGCCGGGTACGGACGGGTCTGCCACGAGCGGGTTTGCAGGGGGCGAGTCTGCTATGGGCGGATCTGCAGCCGGCGAGTCTGCTACGGGCTGGCGTGTGGGCGGCTCATTTGTCAGCGGCTCCCGGCTGCACCTGGTGCTGTCCGTGTTGGGATTCGCATTGATCTGCGCGGCCGCATTGTTATTCGACAGCCGCATGGCATTTCCGGGTTGGGCGGCGCTGGTCCCGGCCGTAGGTTCAATGTGTATCATCTGCGCGGCACAGGACAATTGGTTCCAGCGCAATGTGCTCAGCTGTGGGCCGCTGGTCTTTGTCGGGGCGATCAGCTACCCGCTGTACCTGTGGCACTGGCCGCTGCTGTCCTTTGCAACGATACTTGGCTCGGGGCTCGTACCGCCTGTAGTTCGTGCGGCCGCTGTTGCGTTGAGTTTCCTTCTCGCCTACCTGGTTTTCCGGTTCGTCGAGCTGCCGATCCGCTCATGGCGGCTCTCGCAGGCCAGCGGCGTGCTGGCCGCGGGGCTGGGGACCTTGGGGCTGGCGGGCTTGGCGATTTTCACGGCTGCTGGAATCAGTCACCGGTTCGGCCATGACGTGCATGCGCTCGAGACGGCTTCCAGAACCAACCATTATTGCCTGCAGGCCTTCGGGGGGCGGAAAGATTTCAACTTCTGCAAGGCCACGAGCGCGGCGCGTCCCGAGATCATCTTCCTCGGCGACTCACGGGCACAGGCGGTCTACGAGGGCATGGTGACATTGACGGACAACCAATACCCTATGATGCTCCTGGCTCGCGGCGGCTGCCCGCCCGTGTTGCATGTTCGAACGAGGGGGAAGGGCAAACGTGAGGCCAGTTGCGATGCGACCTGGTCGGCATTTGTGAGGTATGTGCGCGAGCTCGCGCCGCGCGTGGTGGTCATCGTAGGAGGCGGATCGAACTATGTCGACGAGCCGAGCGCGCGGTATGCGGGACAGCCTGAGACTGTCCCCGCCGACGATCTCGCATTCAAGGAGGGGTTGAGCGATTTGATTGCCGCGCTCGAGACATCGACGAGCGTGATCTACGTGCGCGAGACTCCTACCTTCGATACGCCTCCGACCTGTTTCATACGGCCGATTAAAGTTCCCTGGGGCGCGTGCGCGCCCCTGATGGCGCGCGCCACCATTGAACAACGCCTGGCCGCATACAACCGCGCCGTGGATGAAATCGAGACGCAGTTTCCCACACTGACGGTCGTAGATTCCATACCGGCCCTGTGCGGCTCGAAGTACTGTGCCCAGAAGCTGCGCTCGGGCGAGATTCTCTACCGCGATCCATTGCATCTGACCGCCGCCGGGGCGCGGCATCTCGATAAAGGCTCCGGGCTCTCAGCGCTGCTCAAACGGAACATTCATGTCCCATGACACGTTACCTCGTAGGTCGATGGAGGCACGCGGGGGCTGGTGCAGCGATTCCGCTAATATTGACCGCTGTAGAGGGGTTGCGGAGTCGACATGGTTGATGACACAGGCGAGGCAGGCCGAGGCTCCCCTGAGAAGGCGCCGGGCTCAAGGCTCAGCTCAAGCATAGGCACCACCGATCTGGGCGAGTTGGAACGTGAGCGGGCGCATCTGGCGTCCATAGTTGACTCCTCCGAAGACGGCATTGTTGGCAAAACCCTGGATGGCATCGTCATCTCCTGGAACAAAGGGGCTGAGCGGCTGTTTGGCTTCACCGCCCAGGAGATGATCGGCCAGTCCATCACCCGGATCATTCCCCCGGAGTTTCACCACGAGGAAACCGAGATTCTGGCGAGGATTCGCCGCGGCGAGCGGATCGACCGCTACCAGGCGTTGCGGCTTCACAAGGACGGTCATCGCCTCAATATCTCGCTGACTATCTCACCCGTGCGCGACTCGAGCGGTGAGATTGTTGGAGCGGCGAAGATCGCGCACGACATCACGTCGACCAAGCAGGCGCAAAAGGCCCTCGAGGAGGAGGCGCGCGCGCTCGAGACCCTGAACCGCCTGGGACATACGGTCGCTGCAGAATTGGACCTGGATGAGGTCGTACAGAGCGTTACGGATGCGGCGACGGAGCTTTCGGGCGCGGCATTCGGCGCCTTCTTCTACAACGTCCTGGATCAAAACCAGGAATCTTATTGGCTGTACACCTTGTCAGGTGCGCCACGCGAAGCCTTCTCCCAGTTTCCGATGCCGCGGGCCACCGAGGTGTTCGCTACGACCTTCAACGGAACGGGCATCGTTCGGTCTGGCAACATCAAGCTCGATCCGCGTTATGGTAAGAACTCGCCCTACACGGGAATGCCGCCGGGACACCTGCCTGTGTGCAGTTATCTCGCGGTCCCGGTTGTGTCCCGTACGGGTGATGTCATCGGCGGATTGTTCTTCGGACATCCGCGGGAGGATGTTTTCACGGAGCGCTCGGAGCGGCTGGTGGCCGGTATTGCGGCGCAAGCCGCGGTCGCGATCGACAAGACGCGGCTGTTTCAAAATCTGCAGCGGGAGCTGGATGCGCGCAGGGCCGCCGAAGACGCCTTGCGGCGCAGTGAGGCCCAGCTCAAACAGGTGGTCATGGAGCGCGAGCAGCTCCTGCAATCGGAGCGCTACGCGCGCTCTGAGGCTGAACGTCTCAGCCATATGAAAGATGAGTTTCTGGCAACACTCTCGCACGAGTTGCGCACCCCGCTGAATGCCATCCAGGGGTGGGCTACTTTGCTGCGGCAGCGCGAAGTCACGGCCGATGATCGTGCGCGCGGGCTCGAGGCTATCGAGCGCAACGTGCGCACCCAGGCGCAGATCGTCAGTGATCTGCTCGATATGAGCCGGATCATCTCCGGGAAGATTCATCTCGAAGTGCAGCTCATCAGCCTGCACGAAGTCATTAACAATGCCATCGAGGCAGTGCGTGCTTCCGCGGATGCCAGGAAGCTGCGCATCCACACACTGTTGGATTCGAGCGTTGGGTTGGTTCGAGGTGATCCGAGCCGTCTGCAACAGATTCTGTGGAACCTCCTGACCAACGCGGTGAAGTTCACACCCGCGGGCGGACGCATCCAGGTCGTCCTGGAGCGGGTAAATTCGCACGTTGAGATTATGATCCAGGACACAGGCATCGGTATTCGCCCGGATTTCCTGCCGTTCGTGTTTGAGCGTTTCCGGCAGGCGGATGCCGCGACGACCCGGCGGCACGGCGGCTTGGGAATAGGGCTATCGATCGTCAAGACGCTGGTCGAGCTTCACGGCGGAACGGTGCGCGTCAAAAGCGGGGGAACAAATCAGGGCACGACGTTTGTAATTGCGCTGCCGGTCTCCCAGGTCACCACTGAGGAAGTTGAGCGTAGTCAGCGTCTGCCCGTGCTCGCCGATCCACTCGAGGCTATCGAGCTGCCGGTCCTGAACGGCGCCTCCGTGTTGATTGTTGATGACGAGCCGGACGGCCGGCAGTTGATGGTTCGGATTCTGGAAGGCCGCAATGCCCGTGTGACGGCGGTCGCCGGAGGAGTCGAGGCTCTCGAGCTGCTGAAGCGCGAGCACTTCGACATACTGGTGAGCGATATCGGAATGCCGGGCCTGGATGGATACGAGCTCATGCGCCGCGCGCGTGCGCTGGATTCGAGCCGTTCGGGCCCGATTCCAGCCATCGCGGTAACGGCCTACGCGCGGGCCGAAGACCGGCAGCGCTCACTCCTGGCCGGCTACCAGATGCACCTGGCCAAGCCGATCGAGGCGCGGGAGCTCGTCGCCGGCATCGCCAGCCTGCTGCATCTGCGGCGCTAGGGCGGTTTCGGGCTCCGCTGGCGCTTTCCACGTCCGCTTTTCCACCAGGCTCGGGGCGTGGTCGATCGCGCCAATGGGCTCGATCCCAAGCGCTCCCAGGCGCTCCAGAAGCTCGGCGAACACCTCGTCCTTGCGCAGGGTCCAGGTGGATGCAAAACAGCGCCAGAACGTCCAGCCCGCGCGCTCGAGCACCCGCTGCCGCGCTGTGTCGTGCTGCCAGCGGTCATGACCATGGAACTCGTCACCATCGCATTCAACCGCCAGCCGTGTATCCCCGCTACCCTCGACCACCAGGTCAATGCGATAGGCTCCGGTCTTCACCTGGGGGATGACGCGATAGCCGCGTGACACGAGCTCGCCATACACCTCCCGCTCGAACTCGGACTCGCAGCGCTCGAGGAGGCTTTCCGACTCCTGCGTGTCGGCCGCGAGTGGCTTGTCGAAGTGGGACAACAGGCCGGCGCGGATGTCGCGGTCGGACAGGTCGGACGCGGTCACCGATCGCACGAGATACATCCGGTCGCGGGCGCGGCTCGCGGCGACGTTGAAGCGTTGCTCGAACATGAGTCCTGACAGCGGGCGGCAGTTCTGTGGGTCCACCACCATTGACAAAAAGATGATGTCGCGGTCACTGCCCTGGAAGTTACGGGCATCGCCGCACTCGAAGCGCCGCCGGATGAGCTCCGCGGCGTCGCACTGGCGGCGAACGACAGCGTCAATGTAATTGGCCTGCTCGCTACCGAGCAGTGATACGACGCCGATCGTACGGCCCGCAAACCGCTGATCGGCGATCAACGCGACAACTTCCGCGGCGATGGCCTGAGCCTCCAGGTCATTGCGATCGCGCTTGTCGCGCTCACCGCCCGGAACATGGATATCCACCAGCGGTGGGTCGATGCGCTCGGTGGCATTCGGGATCCGGATCGGCTGGATCTGACCGCCGTAGTGCGCCCGGTTTGAATAGGCAATGATGGGCGGTACGCAGCGGAAGTGCTCGCGCAACATGATGTTGGCCGCTGAGTACACTCGCACCGCGAGCTCGTACAGCGACTTCTCCGGTGTCATCTCGTCACGATACGGTTGTTCGGCCAGGAATCGCTGTTTGAGCTCCTGGATGCGCTGGGCCGCAATGAAACCGGCATCCGGGGAAACCTGTTTGTGGTCGCCCACCACCAGGATCTTCTTGCCGCGCAGGATCGCGGGTAGCGCCCACAGGTCCGACTGACTGGCCTCATCGACGATGACGAGGTCGAATGCGCCGATCTCGGCAGGAATGGATTCCGAGATGCGGGCGTGGCTCATGATCCAACAGGGGACCGCGCCAGCGGCATCCAGCATGGCCTCGCGGGCGTCACGGCGGTAACGGGTCGCGTTGGGGCCCGTTCCCTGGCCGATGCGGCGAATGGCGGTTGCATAACCGGACAAGGCCTGCAGCAGCCGCGGGCTTGCGTTGCGTTTGGTCGACAACCAGGACGCTTTCGCCACGACACTGACGTAGCGCTTGGCGAGGCCTGCTTCAATTTCCCTCCGGCGCTCCGCCAGCGTGATGAGCTCTTCCCGCGACTCGATGTTGTCCAGGTGCCGGCGCATCCGCGCCCAGTTCCACGCCTCGCGCCAAGTCGCCGGAAACACCCGGTCTTCGCCGGAGCTTCTTACGGCGACGGATACTATGCGGGTGGCCAGTTTGTGTGCGCCGGCCTCGGCGAAGCGTTTGCGCATGTCCTGAACGATCGCGAACTCGTTCGAGAGGGCGCCGATGCGGCGCAGCTCGACGCAGATTTCGGCGTAGTGAGCGGCAACACGCTCAGAGGACAGCTCGGGATTTCCCAG